>Ga0181558_10004486_pt1 | contig 12509 bp, 10 predicted proteins | sample 011ome_22_FD_133754 | JGI IMG/M metagenome (GOLD analysis project Ga0181558, IMG submission 133754) | Coastal salt marsh microbial communities from the Groves Creek Marsh, Skidaway Island, Georgia - 011507BT metaG (megahit assembly) | ecosystem: Environmental > Aquatic > Marine > Intertidal... | reverse complement strand
CTGGAGCGCCAAACAGTTGCTGAGTTCTTCCAGCGTTGTTTTGATGAGGAATTGCCAGAGAGCGCCGCAAGTGTTTCACTAGGCTAAGCCGCGCATGTGAGTTAGAGGTCGATATGTCAAAACCTGGTGATAACCCGGCAGATCCGTTTAAAAAAGCACTAGCCGAAGCGACCAAGGTCATGGCCAATGATGCAGATCTGACTGTGACCTATACAATTGATCCCTCTGGGGTGTCAGGCGACAATATGCGCCTACCGCAGATCAGTCGTCGCATGACGCGGGACGAGGTATTAGTGGCACGTGGCACTGCCGACGCGTTGGCGCTGTATCACCGCTATCATGACGCAGGCACGCATGCGCGCTATGCACCAAATGGCGCCGTGGCGCGTGAACTTTATGAGGCGATGGAAAACGCACGGTGCGAGGCACTGGGCGCGCGTGACATGCCGGGTACCGCGGGCAACATTGACGCGAAAATCGGAGCAGAGGCGACACGTTTGAACTATGGCACGATTAGCGATCGAGCGGATGCTCCTCTATCAACGGCGGCAGGATATTTGATACGACACTTGGCCACAGGACGCGAAATGCCCCCAGCAGCAGCCAACGTGATGGACCTGTGGCGCGGATTTATCGAGGAACAGGCATCTGGCACTCTAGATAACCTTGAAACTGCGTTAGCAGACCAGGGACAGTTTGCAAAATTTGCCCGTCAAATTATCAGCGATCTAGGGTATGGCGATCAGTTAGGCAATGACCCTGATATGCCCGATGAAGATCAAGAAGATCAGGCGCAAGAGGATCAGGACGAGGATCAAGATCCCGACAGCACAGGGGATGACGACAGCCAAGAGGATGAAGCAGAAGCCAACCCAGAAAAATCCCAAGAACAGCAACAGGACGCAGCAGAAGCACAGATCAGCCAAGACGACAGTGCTGATGACGATATGTCCGACGAAATGGAGATGCCAGAGGGGGATGCGCCGCTTGACCCACCCCCACCGCAGCCGATTTCGGACGCTGATCCAAACTATGCTGTCTATAACGCAGAATATGACGAAGAGATTCATGCCGAAGAATTGGCCGAACCTATCGAATTGGAACGGTTGCGCGCCTATTTGGATCAACAGCTTGAACCGCTAAAAGGGGCAGTTAGTCGTCTGGCGAACAAACTTCAGCGTCGTTTGCAGGCGCAACAAAACCGCAGTTGGTTGTTCGATCTGGAAGAGGGTATTTTGGACGCTGGTCGATTGGCGAGGGTCGTTGCAAACCCAACCACTCCGCTAAGCTTCAAAATGGAGCAAGACACGGAATTTCGCGATACAGTTGTTACGTTGTTGTTGGATAATTCAGGTTCCATGCGCGGACGACCCATTTCTATTGCTGCAATTTGTGCAGATGTTTTGGCCCGCACGCTTGAGCGCTGCAATGTGAAGGTTGAAATCCTTGGCTTTACCACCCGCGCGTGGAAAGGCGGCCAAGCACGCGAAAAATGGCTGCAAGAGGGACGCCCGCAACAACCCGGTCGACTGAATGATTTGCGCCACATCATCTATAAAGGAGCAGATGCCCCTTGGCGTCGGGCCCGCCCAAATCTGGGTCTGATGATGAAAGAAGGCCTGCTGAAAGAAAACATTGATGGCGAGGCGCTGGAATGGGCCCATCGCCGCATGATTGCGCGTCCCGAGGCGCGTAAAATCCTGATGGTGATTTCTGATGGTGCCCCAGTTGATGACAGCACATTATCGGTAAATCCTGCAAATTATTTGGAAAAACACCTGCGCGATGTGATCGCCATGGTCGAAAAACGCAAGGCTGTTGAATTGTTGGCGATCGGTATTGGGCACGATGTGACACGTTATTATGAACGGGCTGTCACGATTACAGATGTCGAACAGCTGGCAGGCGCAATGACAGAACAATTGGCCGCGCTCTTTGATCAAGATCCAAGAGCACGCGCCCGTGTCATGGGAATTAAACGCGCGAGTTAAAGATGAATAAAGCGGTTTATCAAAGTTTCGAAGCCTCTTCAGAACCTGAAATGGGGCCCGAACGCCTGATTATGCTGCGCAATCAGATGCGCAAATCTGGTGTTGATGCTTTTCTGATTCCACGTGCTGATGTACATCAGGGCGAATATGTGGCCGCTGCTGATGAACGTCTGGCATGGCTTACGGGCTTTACAGGGTCGGCTGGGTTTTGTGCCGTCACACAGGATGCTGCAGGTGTGTTTGTTGATGGCCGCTACCGCGTCCAAGTAAAAGAACAAACGCGCGCACCCTTTGTCCCCGTTGATTGGCCTGAACTGCAACTGGGCGATTGGTTAAAGGACAACTTGACCTCTGGTATCGTGGGATTTGATCCATGGCTGCACAGCGCCCATGAAATAAAATCATTGGAAAATGACCTTCGCGGAACAAATATCACGGTGCAGTCGGTGGACAATTTAGTTGATCCGATTTGGCAGGACAGACCCGCTCCGCCCATGGGTTTGGCACGAGTTTTTGAAGACACCCTGTCAGGCGAAACGCATCTAGACAAACGCACACGCCTAGCCGCGGAATTAAAATCCGCGGGGCACGCCGCCGCCTTCATATCCTTACCCGACAGCATTTGTTGGTTGCTTAATATTCGCGGTCAGGATGTATCCCATAACCCCGTGGTTCATGGATTTGCGGTTTTGCATGACGATGCACGCGTTGATTTGTTTATGCACGCTCAAAAGGCGCGAGACATCCGCGTGCATTTAGGAAACGAAGTTCAACTTCGAAATCCAGATGATTTGTTTAATTATATTTCGTCTTTTCAAGGCGCTATGCGCCTAGATGCAGGCAGCGTTCCCTATGCAATTTCTCATGCATTATCCGACAATGCGATCTTATCAACCGACCCCGTTAGCCTGCCAAAAGCCTGTAAGAACGCAACAGAATTAAAAAGTGCCCGCGAAAGTCACCTGCGCGATGCGGTGGCGATGTGTCGGTTTTTAGCATGGCTTGATACTGAACCGCATGGAACGCTGACAGAGATTGATGCGGCCACGCGGCTGGAGGAAATTCGCCGCCAAGACCCGCTGATGGACGAGATCAGTTTTGATACGATTTCTGCCGCAGGCTCCAATGCAGCCTTGCCCCATTATCGCGTCACCACCGACAGTAATAAGACGTTGAACGCGGGCGGAGTTTATTTGGTGGATAGCGGCGCACAGTATCAGGACGGCACAACCGACATCACCCGAACGCTCGCGATTGGGGATCAATTAGATGAGGTCAAGCGTGCCTTTACCCGTGTTCTAAAGGGGATGATTGCCATTTCTCGCCTGCGCTTTCCCCATGGTATTTCGGGGCGTGACATTGATGCCTTTGCGCGTGCCGCTCTCTGGTCCGCAGGTCAGGATTATCAACACGGCACGGGCCACGGTGTGGGGCACGTTCTGTCGGTGCATGAGGGTCCTCAAAACCTATCGCGTCGTTCCACACTTCCGTTCGAACCTGGCATGATCCTGTCGAATGAACCCGGATTTTACTGCGAGGGGCATTTTGGAATTCGTACAGAAAATCTATTAATTGTTGTCCCTGCACCTGATCAACCCGATGGTAATTTGACCAATCTGCTTGAATTTGAAACACTCACTTACGTGCCTATTGATCGCCGCATGATCCTGCGCGACATGCTGAACAGTGATGAGGTTGCATGGCTCAATTCCTATCACCAATCATGCCGCGACAAAATTCATCCTCGCCTAAACGCAGCAGAACAGGTATGGTTATCGGATGCGACCCAACCGCTGTGACATAAATGAGTTACAGTGACATGGTTTGGGTTCGACCATGAAGAAAAAAGGAACCGCCATGTCAGACCATATCACAACACGCAACGCCACGGGCACATGGAGCGTTCGCGCAGGCGGTGCCGTTATCGGCGAAAGCAAAAATGCCATTGAATTGATCGAAGGTGATTTGCCATCAGTGATCTATTTTCCTAAATCTGATTTAGCGATGGCGTTTCTTGAGAAGACAGATCAAACAAGTATCTGTCCCTACAAAGGAAGCGCGACGTATTATTCCATCATCACGAAATCCCAAACCCTTGCCAATATGGGATGGAGCTATGAGATGCCGATCGCAGGTATCGAAGCAATTGCAGGGCACATCGCGTTTTACACACAAAACCAAGTTGCAGTTGAACAGATTTAACTAACTGTGCTCTTCCTCTGCGGCATCAGACAGGGCCTTATTATAGGCGCACAATGCGTCAACTTCGTACAACCGTCCCACGATTTGCGAGGGGGCAGTGTCCCCACCTATCTTAACCACGGGTAGATAGGCCGCGCGTGTACGCTCAAACACGGTCATTGCGGTGTTTAATGTTACAGCAGCACTGACATAATGGCCCTTTTCCACCAAAATCCTAATCTGCTTGAGCCGCCTCATCAATGGGGCGCATGGTGGCATCTGTGAGCACCAATTCGAGCAAATATTCCTGCGGGCCAATCGCAACATGAATATTGCGACGTTCCAACTGGGTTAGGAAAAACGACCGATCCACATATCGCGATGACAGTCCGGTTGCCAATTAAACCATGACCAAAACGGCCAAGCCTGTTTGCCACTCTCTTGTCATTTCAAACACACTCAATGTGGTTGAAATCGGCGCGCCCAACACGGCGGCAACACCACTCGCAATGCCAATCACAAGGGCCAGCCCCCAAAAATCAACATGCCAAACCACCCGCAAGGATCGCAGGCGAAGACGCGAAAAAACACCGTCCAAAATTTCACCCAACACAGACATATGACTGCTGCCTTTTCATTTTCGTGCCAGAGCACTAGTGTTCTTTGTATGCTATGAAATATCAGAGGGATGCAATGATCAAGCAAAATGCGACCCAAGCCTTGCGCCAACTGTTGGGGGATCGTTTCACGACGTCAGAATCTGATCGCGAAATTCATGGCCGCTCAGAAAGCCATTTCGAGTTGATGCCACCTGCGGCCGTGGCCTACCCCACTACAACGGATGAGGTGCAGCGCATTGTTGAAATCTGTGCACGATCTGATCTTCCAATGGTGGGCTGGGGCACGGGAACCTCGCTCGAGGCGCAGACTGGGGCAAATGACAGCAGCCTGACCATCGATTTTTCACAGATGAATAAGATCCGGCGCATTGATCCTGAAAATATGCTAATCACAGCGGAACCCGGCATCACACGTAAAGAGGTGAACGAAGCTCTACGCGATACGGGCCTGTTTTTCAGTGTTGATCCAGGTGCAAACGCATCCATCGGTGGCATGGCTGCAACACGGGCTAGTGGAACAACCACTGTCCGCTATGGCACCATGCGCGATGCAGTCAAGGCGTTAGAGGTGGTTTTGGCCGACGGGCGCATTATCAAAACTGGCACATATGCGAAAAAAACATCTGCAGGCTATGATTTAACCGCATTGATGGTCGGGTCAGAAGGCACGCTGGGCCTGATTACTGAACTAACCCTGAAACTGCATCCCATTCCTGAGGCGATCAGCGCGGGGATTGTCGCCTTTGAAAGCTTTGGAGGGGCTGTGCAAAGCGTGATTGAAACGATCCAAATGGCATTACCGATGGCACGCATGGAATTTGTGGATACGGCGACGGTTGAGGCCTTCAATGAATATGCGGATCGCAGCATGCCCCCAATGCCCCATCTGCTTTTCGAATTACATGGAAGCGCAGATAGCGTAAAACAAGACGCCGAAACATTCGGCGCAATTTGTCGCGAAAACGGTGGGCAGGAATTCGAATGGTCTGAACGGACGGAAGATCGCACAGCGCTGTGGTCCCTGCGTCATAACGGATATTATGCAATTTTGGCAGCACGTAAAGGCGCGCGTGCTGTAGTTACCGACATCTGTGTTCCGATATCACACTTGGCCGAGGCGGTCGAAGAAACCCGTGCGGATATCGCCGCATCGGGTCTGATGGGGCCAATTTTGGGGCACGTTGGGGATGGAAACTTTCATTCTGTTCTATTGCTTGATCCCGATAATGCGGCTGAACACGAAACGGCGCTTGCCCTGTCCGATCGCATGGCACAGCGTGCGCTGGAATATGGTGGGACCTGCACGGGCGAACATGGCGTCGGTATCGGCAAGAAAAAGTTTATGGAGGCCGAACACGGCGCAGCATGGGATGTGATGGGAACAATCAAACAGGCGCTTGATCCCCATAATCTGATGAACCCTGGGAAATTAGTGCGCGAATAAGACCTAGCGCCCTTCAATCAATGCGCGCGCGGCTGCGCGCGCTTCGGTAGTGATCGTATCGCCCGAAATCATGCGGGCGATTTCAAAGACACGTGCCGCGTCTGAAAGCAGATCAACGCGCGATAATGTCATATCCGCGTTTTGTTGTTTCGCAACTTGGAAATGACGATCCCCAAGAGCCGCAACCTGTGGCGAGTGGGTGACAACCAAAACCTGAGCATCCTGCGCCAATCGCGACAAACGCCGCCCCACTGCATCCGCCGTTGCGCCCCCAACGCCGCGATCAATTTCATCAAATATCATTGTGTTTTGCGCACCATCGCGAGACAAACACACCTTAAGAGCCAAAAGAAAGCGACTAAGTTCCCCACCAGATGCAATTTTCGCCAATGGTCCTGCAGGTGCGCCAGGGTTGGTTGCAACAACAAAATCCACCTGATCCTTACCCCTTGCCGATGGATTGGTATCTTTAATCTGTGTTGTGAACACGGCGCGTTCCATTTTCAACGGCGTCAATTCAGAAACCATCGCCAGATCCAGCGCCTGTGCCGCCGATTTACGTGCGCGACTTAGAACATTAGCAGCCTCATCAAAGTCAGTCTGCGCCGCGGCAACAGCGGCGTTCAATTCCTTCAGGCCGCCAGCCCCCATATCCAGCAGATCCAGCTTGGCGCTTAATTCCTGCGCTAATGAGGGGAGTTCATCGGGTGCGACATTATGTTTACGCGCCAAGGCACGGATCGCAAACAAACGTTCTTCGGCCAATTCCAGATCATGTGGATTGAATTCCAAGGCGTCCAAACATGCCTCAACCCCTTGGGCCGCATCATCCAATTCCACCATCGCACGCGACAACGCTGCCAACGGCTCCTCCAAACGTCCATCGGCGGCATCTGCGGCACCATCAAGCCACCGCATCGCATCGTTCATCATGCCCTCAGCCCCATCACGGCCCAAGGCCTGTGCCGCATGTGAGATGTTGGCACGGATTTTTTCAGCCCCCTGCATTAAGCGGCGACGACTGTCCATTTCGGCCTCTTCACCTGCCTCTGGTGCCAGTTTTTGCAGTTCATCGACGGCATGGCGCAAAAATTCTTCTTCTGCGCGTAGCTCGTCTTGGGCGGATTCGGCCTTGATTAAGTCCTTTGCTGCGACGCGTAAGGCGCTGTAGGCGGCTGATACATTTGACAACATTTCGTCATGCCCGCCAAAACTATCTAATAAATCCAGGTGCCCCTTTGAGTCCAATAACCCGCGATCATCGTGCTGACCGTGTAGTTCGACCAGGTGTTCGGACACAGCACGCAACACTTCACCCGACACGCGCCTGTCATTTATCCATGCAGTTTTACGGCCATCCCGGCTGTTAACCCGCCGCAAAATCAATTCATTCTCTACCGGAATACCCGCATCTTGCAAAACACTGCGCGCGGGATGGCTTGGACTCAGATCGAACCATGCGCTGACCTCACCTTGATCTTGACCGCTGCGCACCAGATCAGCGCGACCTCGCCAGCCCAAAACAAATCCAAGGCTGTCAAGCAGAATGGATTTACCAGCGCCCGTTTCACCTGTTAGGACATTTAACCCAGAGGAAAATTCGAGAGATAAGTGATCAATGATCAACATATCGCGAATGTCCAAACCACGCAGCATGTCGCGATCCGCCCCTTACAACCACTGACCTTTTAGCACTTGACGATGCACTTTTTGCAGCCACCCTGTGCCGGTCAAACGAGGTTTAAGCCCCTGATCCGTCAATAATTTATAACTGCTTTCGTACCATTCGGTTGATTGGAAATTATGGCCCAAAATGGCCCCCGCTGTTTGTGCCTGATCTGTTAGGCCAAGGGACAAATACGCCTCAACCAAACGATGCAACGCCTCGGCCGTATGTGTGGTGGTTTGGAAGGACTCAACAACATTACGGAAACGGTTGATGGCAGCGGCAAAGTTTTTTCGCCCAAGATAGTAACGCCCAACCTCCATCTCTTTGCCAGCCAGGTGATCAAACGCAAGGTCGAATTTTAAATTTGCAGAACGCGCATATTCACTGTCAGGATATTGTTCGATGACAATTCGAAACGCTTGTAACGCCTGACGCGTGATTTTTTGATCCCGTCCAACATCAGCGATTTGGTCGTAATAGGACAATCCAATCAAGAATTGCGCATAGGCCGCGTCCTCTTCTGCAGGATAGAAATCAATGAATCTTTGCGCCACTGCGCGGGTTTCGTCATAGGCGCGGTTTTCATGATGGGCATAGGCCTGCATCATCATCGCGCGCTGTGCCCACTCTGAATAGGGGTAAAGGCGTTCTACCTCAGAAAAGAAAAAGGCGGCATCGGCAAAACGACCACGGTCCATTTCGTATTCACCGCGCTCATAAATTTGATCCGGGCCAAAGCCTTCGACGTCAACGAATGTTGCGGTTTTCGAACCAGAGCAACCCGCAACTGCAAAAAGCGTTACGAAAGCGGCAATTCGAAATGCGTGTAAGCGGCCTGTTGTCATCTATTTCCACTTTATCTTTTTGGTCAGCTTAACTGACGATTGGGGGATGATCTAGCATAGAAAAATGTGACGCAAAATGATTGTTACAGACTGCATACAAAAAATCGCCGAGGGAATGCATTAAATTAAAGTATCGCCTAGGCGACTGCGCAAACTTCGTCCAAATGTGCGCCTGCCCCTGGAAGCAACGCAGCGGTATCATGATCACAATTCACAACTTCAAAACACCGAGGGTTCGCAAACATTGTGCGCAGTAATGAATTGGTCAACGCATGGCCTGCGCGATACCCGACATAACGACCTATAATTGGCGCACCCGCCAATGCCATATCGCCAAGCGCATCCAACATTTTGTGACGCACTGCCTCATCAGCGTGGCGCAGACCACCGGGTGACAAAATTTGATCCCCGTCCACAACAACCGCGTTTTCAAAAGATCCGCCAAGTGCAAGGCCATTGGCACGCATTGTTTCAACATCACTGTTGCGGCAGAATGTACGGCTGTCACACAGCTCTCGCACGAAGGAACCATTCGAAAGATTCAGTGATTTAGACTGTTTGCCAATCGCCTGATCCGCAAAATCAATAGCAAACTGCATTTCTGGCGCATCGGAGGGTTCTAAACGTGCCCACCCCTGATCCGTTTTGCACTCAACAGGTGCCAATATGCGGATTGCACGCACGGGCGCGTCCAATGAAACCACCCCTGCCCCAAGGATCGCACGCACGAAGGGAACCGCGCTGCCATCCAAGATTGGGCATTCTGGTCCATCGACCTCGATCAGTGCATTATGCACCCCACAACCAGCAAGTGCGGCCATGACGTGTTCAACTGTCGACACCTCAGATCCCAGATCATTTGCCAACTTTGTGCACAACTGGGTCTGTACGACATTATCCCAACGCGCAGCAACCAATGGATCGCCGATGGTGATATCGCTACGTTTGATCCAGATGCCGTGATCCGCCGATGCAGGGTGAATGTGCATCGTCACAGGCGCACCAGAATGAAGTCCGATATCCGTAAACGTCAATGTTGTCGATAGTGTTGCTTGCACTCTGGCTCCTTACACCTGCTCGGCATGTACCCTTGATCGCGTTTATTGTTCAGGACGCTAAAATACAATTCAAACTTTGTAACTCTGTGTAACAAAGCCATTAGGCATAGGCGGATTTTTGCCTCCAACGAAAAAACCATCACCTAAGCGATGGTTTTTAATGGGTTTTTCTCGTAGTTGGCCTAATTTGCCTGACGTCGCAAGAACGCAGGAATTTCAATTTTTTCTTGTTCTTGTGAATGTTCGCCCTGCGCTGCAGCGGTCGCTGGCTCGCTCATTGCCGGCTGTGAACGGACCGCAGGTTGTGCCTTTGGCGCAGCTTCAGACCCACCTGACATGCGATTGATTAGGGAACCTATACCGAAACGCGGTCGATCGGACTCGGATGGTTCTTCTGCGATTTGCTCAGGTGTGCGTGCGACTCCGGTATTCAGAACGGCCGTTCGCAACCGTGCCAACGTATCCTCAGATGGTGTGCCTGGTGCAGACTCTTTGGGGGCGACAAATGCTTCGTTTGCGTCTTCGGTAACTTCTGGCTGGATAGCTGGTGCAGGCTCTTCTGCGGCATAGGCTTGAAATTCTGCAGCAGGGGCAAACATCGGCTTGGCCTCTTCAGTTTCACTGAGGCCTGCATCAAACAAGCCCGGTTCTTCTGCCGCAACCGCAGGCTCAGTTTCGGAAACTTCCTCCACAACTGAGGTAAATGCAGGGGCCGCGTGGGAAGGCACAGGAATATCAGCAACGCCTTCGCTAACATCAATACCTGTTGCAACAACGGATACGCGCATCACGCCACTAATATCTGGATCGAGAGTTGAACCAACGATGATGTTGGCATCTGGGTCTACCTCTTCACGGATTCGATTTGCTGCCTCATCCAATTCAAATAGGGTCAGATCATAACCACCTGTGATGTTGATCAGGACGCCACGTGCGCCACGGAGGCTTATTTCGTCCAACAATGGGTTTGCGATGGCTTTTTCAGCAGCTTGCTTGGCGCGATCTTCGCCTTCTGCCTCGCCCGTACCCATCATCGCCTTGCCCATTTCGTCCATTACAGCACGAACATCCGCGAAATCAAGATTAATCAAACCAGGGCGCACCATAAGATCCGTCACCCCTTTTACACCCTGGTACAATACGTCGTCTGCCATGCTGAAGGCTTCAGTAAAGGTGGTCTTTTCATTCGCAAGACGGAACAGGTTTTGGTTTGGAATGATGATCAATGTGTCGACCATTTTCTGTAATGCTTCAACGCCTGCCTCTGCCTGACGCATACGCTTGGCGCCTTCAAACTGGAACGGTTTAGTGACAACACCAACAGTTAGGACGCCCATTTCACGTGCAGCTTGTGCAATAATCGGAGCTGCACCAGTTCCCGTGCCGCCACCCATACCAGCGGTGATGAAGCACATGTGTGCCCCTGCCAAATGATCCACAATTTGTTCAATGCTTTCCTCGGCTGCTGCCGCGCCTACTTCAGCACGTGCACCTGCGCCCAAACCTTCGGTGACTTTAACACCCAATTGGATGCGGGATGCTGATTGATTTTGCTGAAGGGCCTGCGCATCTGTATTCGCGACAACGAACTCAACGCCGTCAAGCTGCTTTTCAATCATGTTGTTCACAGCATTGCCGCCAGCACCGCCAACGCCAAACACCGTGATGCGTGGTCTTAATTCATTTTCCTCGGGTACCGATAGATTCAATGTCATGTCATTTGTCCGCCTGATGTCCCAGTTTTCTGGGTTAATTTCGCCTATATGATCCCAAGTTTACCTCTGATCGCATCCAAGGTCACGCAAAAAACGCAATTTTTATGCAAAATATAGTGAAAAACAGCGAAAATTCGCCCTATCTGGCCAAGTACACAACAATTTGTGGTTACCAATTTTCTTTGAACCAACGAAGCGCTTTGCTAATAGAGCGCGCGCCTAATTTTTGCGCGGGCACTTCGAAGTCCCACCATTCGTCTTGGGGGTGCGCTGCAAAAAGTGAAACGCCGACCAATGCCGAACAACTGGGCCCTGAATAGGCTTGTGGCAATCGATGGATGCGCAAGGGGCGACCTAGGCGCACCTGCTGTCCCAAAATACGGCCGGCCAACGTGTCCATACCGGGCACCTGACTGGCGCCACCTGTCAAAACAATTTGCTGACTGGGCAAATGTTCAAACCCGGCTGCATCCAGATGCGCACGTACATCTTCTAAAATCTCTTCAACCCGCGGGCGCATGATCCCGATCAATTCAGTACGGCTGATGGTGCGACGATCATGCTCCCAATCGCCTGTATCACCACTAATTTCGATCATATCGCGATCATCCATGCCCGTTGCTATTAAACCGCCACTGCGTGTTTTAATACGTTCGGCTGTGGCGATGGGAACCTGTAGACCCATCGAAATATCGCGCGTCACGTGATCCCCTCCTAAACGCACCGTATCCGCGTAAATCATGTGTTTTTTCATGAAAACAGACAGGGATGTGGTGCCGCCACCCATGTCAATGCACGCTGATCCCAACTCTTGCTCATCCTCAACCAAGGAGGCCATGCCAGATGCATATGCGGATGAAGCGATCCCCGCCAATTCCAAGTCACAGCGTTTGATACAATAGGCCAGATCAAGGATTGATTTTTCACTGACCGTTAACATATGCATATCAGTCGAAAGCTCTTTCCCGATTTGACCGCGCGGATCG
>Ga0181558_10004484_pt1 | contig 12515 bp, 7 predicted proteins | sample 011ome_22_FD_133754 | JGI IMG/M metagenome (GOLD analysis project Ga0181558, IMG submission 133754) | Coastal salt marsh microbial communities from the Groves Creek Marsh, Skidaway Island, Georgia - 011507BT metaG (megahit assembly) | ecosystem: Environmental > Aquatic > Marine > Intertidal zone... | reverse complement strand
CGCTCCGGAGGGCCGGTGCAATGTGGTGATGGCAGAAACCGTGGAGGAGGAAGCCGCACAAGTAGCCCAATGGTTTGAGGAGGGGATGGCCCATCGAGACTCCCCACCCAGCGCGGCACTGTTGGTGCGCGCGAGGACCCACCAAGATGTCTTTGCTCAGGCGCTTCGTCAACGAGGCATTCCCGTTCACATTCTGGGTATTGGCGGGTTGCTTTCAGACCCGGTCGTGGCCGATATTGTGTGTGCACTCTCCGTCGTCCACCGGCCTCACGCCAACACAGAACTCGTGCGTCTACTTACCACGGGTTTGTTCCGGGTGGGGGCCGCGGATCTGTTTGCCCTCTCCGAAGTGGCCCGTCGACTCGCCCGCCACGACAGTGAAATTGCTGTCTCAGAGGAGGCAGAAACCGATCCTGCGGAGCTCGCTCTCGGCGGTCCATCCGCATCGCTGTTGGACGCGTTGGACTATCTGAGCCGCCTGTCTGACGACCACCCACGTTGGCAGCCCTTCTCCGCTGGGGCAGGGCACCAATTACGCGCAGCAGCGCGCTTGATTCAGTCGTTGCGCACAGTCGCGCACGAGCCCCTGCTTGAACAAATTGACTATTTCGAGAGAGAGTCACTACTCAATGTCGAACGTCTCTCCCACGAGGGCCGGGGACCGTCTCGGGAAGCCCGTGAAGCCTTTATCGAAGCGGTGCGCCAGTATCGAAGCATCAGCGAGGAGCAGGGTGCGGCGGGGTTCCTCGATTGGCTCGAACAGGCAGAGTGGCGCGACAGCCTCACGCCCCGTTCAGAACCCGCCGAACCCGGATGTGTTCAAATCCTCACCACCCATGGCGCCAAAGGCCTTGAGTGGGATCTTGTCGCCGTGGTGAGGGCAGTGAATGATGAGCTTCCCGCACGCTCGAAGGAGGGCACTTCTGGCTGGCTCACTGCGGGTGTCCTGCCCTATCCCTATCGCGGCGACAAAGAATATTTGCCCCGTTTTGACTGGCACGGTGCCGAAACCCGCAAAGACCTCATTGCTAGGTTCAAAGCGTTCAAAGACCAAGTAGGTCACCACCACCTTCAGGAGGAGCGACGCTTGGCCTATGTGGCGATGACTCGAGCACGGAGTGCTCTGCTGATGAGCGGATCTTTTTGGGCTCATCAGCAAAAGCCACGGGGTCCCTCGGTGTTCCTGCGCGAATTGGCTGACGCGGGACTCGTGCAGGGTCTGCCAGAGCAGAGCGGGCTGGAAGAAGCGCCAGCCAATGACCCCGATCTGATCCGGTGGCCATCAGACCCCTTGGGGTCACGCAGGCCAGCGGTTGACGCGGCGGCTCAGGCAGTGCGCGAGGCATTGGAACACTCTCGTCAGCCCACTCCCACTACCCAGGCGGTGATTGACCGCGTTGTGCGGGAAGAGCAGCTCCGACGAGCACCCGCCACCCCGAGTTGGCCTGTGAGAATCCCTGCCTCACAATTCGATCGGTGGGTATATGAACCCGAGGACATGTTGGCTCGTCGAATTCAACCCCGACCGGCCACGATTGGTACCGCGCAGCAGCGAGGAACGGTGTTTCACGAATGGGTGGAGGGCTTCTTCAACCACAGCGCAGCAGACAGTGTGTTGATCGCGGATGTGGATGTGGATACCGCTGCAGAAGAAGCAGAGACTGTTGACATCGAGCAATGGAAGGCCGCTTTTGAATCGAGCCCGTATGCGTCGATGACTCCCGTGGCACTCGAGAGAGAAATTCACTACCCCTTGGGGGAGCATCTGATTATCTGCAAGATTGATGCGGTGTTCTCCCACGAGGGTCGGACGGTCATCGTGGACTGGAAAACCGGTCGAGAGCCGCAGGGTGATGAGGAGTATTCGCGCAAAGCACTCCAACTTGCCCTCTATCGACTGGCGTGGGCCGAATGGTCCTCAACGGATCTCACTCAGGTCGACGCTGCGTTTTGGTTCTCGTCGACCAATCGGACCCTTCAACCGAGCTCACTTCCGGGTCGAGCTGAACTTGAAGAGCTTCTCGCTCGAGCAAAGGGAAGATCTCTCTAGCGAAGCCAGGTGTCGAGCGACTCTCTCAACCACGTCTCGTCGAGGGTGTAACTCGAACGGAAGAGTCCGTTATCTTCGTGCGACTGGTAAAAGATATGCCAATACTCAGCGCCGTTAAGGGTGGCAAGGTCGGGCAGGATCGTCATGAAACGCAACCGGGTGTCCTGCCAACACAGGGCGCTCGTGCCCGACTGGGCAAAGAGCATGCCAGCGAATCCAGCGCCGCTGGGACCCAACACATGGCTCGCTTCTCGAAACGTGCGGACTTGTTCCGCGAGGCTCAACTTTTCCGGGTACACCGGTTCAAAGCCATAATCGGCGGCGATAGCAAGAACCTCTTCTTGGTTGTAGGAGCGACGGCCACCTTCCCTCGCGAGAACGATCCGACGGTGGGGCGTGATGGACTCGGGTGCAAAAGCCTTCAGATATTCGTCGCGGTATGACTCCATCCCTTCTCGGTGCAGAAGGTGAATTCGGGGTTCCTTATCGGTGTGAGCCCCGGTTTTGGGAATATTGCTCACTTCGAGTGGGTCGATCCATACCAACTTTTTCGCTGAGACCATCGCCCATTCGGGCATCACAATCACATCGCGTCGAGCACGGAACAGGTCCAAGGCGTCGATCATGGTGGGATAGCGATAAATCTGCTCAGGCACCAGCACCGGCCAGTCCCGTAAATGGTCCGGCAGAGAATTTGCGAGGTGCAGCGCGGCTAGGCCGTCGACGAGCCAGTGATACCAGTTGGTGAAGTCTCTTCCCCCGAGAAAGATGCCCTTCTCGATGCGCATGCGTTCACCTTGCTTACGGTTCACAAGAGCTTTGTCGCCACGAGCCCAGAGGATTCGATTGCGTTTGGCCACGATCTTATAGGGCCCGGGAAGCCTGCGGGGCCCAAGCATGAGCTGGTCGGAGCTCAGAAGGTAAGGAAAATAGCGATTATTGGTGACTTCCACGTCGTGCCACACACTCCAGCCCACCGCGGGGAATTGTTCGGAATCGGGGGTCACAAAGTCGCGTCCCAGTTCCTGGCATCGGCTCACTACTGCGGCTGAGGGCGTAAAAAACTCTCCCGATTCGACACTCCCCGGACTGGGGGAGGTGGTGATGGTGACCAGGCGAAAGCGCGGGGGAATAAGGAATTTACCTACTGGTGTGGAGAGCACCCAGGCGAGAAAGCCGTATAGCCCGCGAAGTAACCTGTCCACAGCGGGAGACTACCCGTCGCTGGGGCGATCCCGTTGGAGCGGATGAGGCGCCTGCGTGATGGGTTCGGTGAGCGCGTTGTCCAAATCGTGTCCGACGCGGTCGTGTAGGTCGTTGATCAGCTGAGTGGCGTCTCGGGTGACATCCTCGTTTCCGCTGTCGATGCCGTGCAGTAGCCAGCGAGCGATGTCGAGCTCAGCCCAGAAACGCCCGCGTTGAAATAGCCGACGGTCTGATGCGGGGTGTGCCGAGCGATACGCCGTTTCGATGGGTTGGGCAATTTCTTTCATCGTGGGTGCCGTTACCCAGGCGATGTCTCGGGCTGGGTCACCGACGTGTAACGACCGCCAACCTGTAATGGCCGTTACTCGTTCACCCTCTACCAAGAAGTCGTCGAGTCGAAGTGAGCCATGAACGATGGTGGGTTCAAATTGCCACAACTCAGGGTCTTCATATGCGGCTTCCCATCGTCTGAGCAGAGATTGGGGAAGAAGAGTCGTTTGGGCGGCTCGATCGACGATTCCCACAGCGATTCTCTGGGCTTCGTTCGCGGTGTTGATAGGTCGACCCTGGTCATAGAGCGCGCTCGCGGGAACCGAGTGGAGCCCTGCCATTGCGTGCCCAAGCGCGGCAACAAGAGCCGGGGTCACTTTTTGTGCCGGCACCCGAAACCCCGGGAGCCATTCTGCAACGGTGAGCGTGCGCCCCTTCACGTTGGCATCCCCGTGTATGCGGGGAACCCCAAAGGGAAGTCTGGAGCGAAGCCCATCGCCCATTGCCCTCAAAGCGGGAATCCGCTCGCGAGCGTGGCTTTCCTCTTCATCATTTCGGGGTAATTCGATTACCCATGCGCGCGATTCAGTGTCTGTCGCCAAAGCCTGTAGTCGTCGCTCGTCAGACTGATCCGTGGTGCTCACCAGTGTGAGCCCGGGAACTGCTGCTGATGCCCGCGCCGCTAACATGAGGGACAGGTGGGTCATGCCTTCCAGGGTAGGCCGGAGCCCACGGGCCACACCGTTGCCACACCGGACACTCACGCGAGTGCAGAAGGGAGTGTCGTGTCTCTCACACCCCGACTTCCCCTGTCGCGCACTCGCCTCAATCGTGATGCCGTGTCACGCCAGATTCCTGGTTTTGTGGAGTCGCTGTGGGCTCGAGAGGACACGAGAGTAGTGTGCGTGTGGAAGGGCGAGGTTCTCACCACCCACAACGACACCCTCCACATCGACTACCGCGCCACGAAGGGGCTCCCAACCCCTGAAGTGAGGGTGTATTTGGGTAAAACCCTCGAGGGTGACCCACTGGGTGCAGACATCCCCATCGTGGCGGCGGTGTATTCCGATGATCTCGCCCCGAGCATTGAGCCCGACCTTGCTCGCTGGGTGAGCGGGAGAACGACGGGGCATCATTTGGATGAGCGTGACGCCGGGGTGTTGGTCTCAGCTCTTGCGGTCGCGAATTGGCACTCCTCACACGCCCACTCTCCGCATTCTGGAGAGCGACTTCTGCCCGAGAGCGCCGGGTGGGTGTTGGTCGATGAGGGTTCGGGTTCGCAGGTGTTCCCCCGCACCGACGCCGCCATCATCGTTCTCGTCACCGACCGTGAGGACCGGTTGGTGTTGGGCAGTAACGCTATGTGGGAGTCTCAGCGCTACTCGCTCCTCGCGGGATTTGTGGAACCAGGGGAGTCGCTCGAAGCCGCCGTAATCCGGGAAGTGTTTGAAGAGTCAGGGCTAGTTGTGAAAAACCCGCGTTATCTCGGGTCGCAACCTTGGCCGTTCCCCGCGTCGCTGATGGTGGGGTTCCATGCCGAGCTCGACCACGAGGCATCGGGAGAGCTCACCCCCGACGGCACGGAAATTATCGACCTGCGCTGGTTTACTCGCGACGAGCTCGCCCACAGCGTGGGGGATATCGTGCTTCCCGGACGCACCTCAATCGCCAGGGCCATGATCGAGCATTGGTATGGGGCTCAGTTGCCCGATGGGGGTCAGTGGTGAGTAAGGGCGTGCTTGAGGGCCTCAATGAGAAGCAGCGTCTTGTCGCCACCACTTTTGATGCGCCCGTGTGTGTTATGGCCGGAGCGGGAACAGGGAAAACTCGTGCGATTACCCACCGTATCGCCTACGGCGTGGAGCACGGTCCCTACCAGGCCGACAATGTCTTAGCCCTCACCTTCACTCAGAAAGCGGCCCAAGAGATGGCGGGCAGGATTCGCGCCCTCGGAGTGGACGATGTCGAGGTCCGAACTTTTCACTCTGCTGCGCTGAGGCAGCTTCAGCACTTTTGGCCGCAACTCACTGACGGCTATTTGCCTGACATCATCGCGTCAAAATCAAGTGTGGTCTCCCACGTGTTGGAAACGCTCTCTATCGAAGTTGACGCCGCTGTTCTGCGCGATATTTCGGGCGAAATTGAATGGCGAAAGCTGAAGGCCTACACCCTCGAGGACTATCAGCAGGTGTCGGTGGAGAATTCTCGACCGCTACCGGGGGGAATTGACCTCCTCACGATGGTGGAAGTGATGCGCCGTTACGAGGTCATCAAAGACGAGCGCAAAAGAATCGATTTCGAGGATGTCTTGCTCGCGGCGACAGGAATGCTGGAGAGTGAGCCCTCGATTGCGAACCGTATTCGCACGCGCTATCGCCACTTCGTTGTTGACGAGTATCAGGACGTTTCACCCATTCAGCAGCGACTGCTCGATCTATGGCTGGGTGAGCGTGACGATGTCTGCGTGGTCGGCGACGCCAGTCAAACGATTTACAGTTTTGCAGGGGCAACCAGCGATTATCTGGTTCACTTCGCCGAGGCTTTTCCCAACGCCCGGGTTATCCAACTCGATCAGAATTACCGCTCCAGCAAAGACATCATCCAGGCGGCAAACATCACTGTGGAGGGCATGCCGGGAGCACTCAGTTTGCGCCCCCTCGAGGACGATGGCAGCCCCATTGTGTTAGGCCATTTGGAATCAGACGACGACGAAGCGCGTTGGGTGGCCGAGCAAGTGACCCGACTGGTATCTGAGGGCGTGCCCCCTTCAGATATCGCCGTCCTCCACCGCTTTAGCGCGCAGAGCCTCCTCACCGAGGGCGCGCTTCGCGCGGCAGGCATATCAGTGCGTAGTCAAGGGGGAACTCGTTTCTTCGATCAGCCCCACGTCAAGAGGGCCGTGATGGAAATCCGCGGGGCCGCTGTTGCAAATACCGGCGGTCCACTATTGAGGGTCGTAGACGATGTGCTCTTCGGCTTGGGCTATACGGAGTCAAAACCGGAGCACCAGGGAGCGGCGCGCTCGGTGTGGGAGGACCTTCATGCCCTGAGGGAACTCGCAGAGGCGTTTCCCGCGGGGAAAACACTGAAGGAGTTTTCGCAGGAGTTGGCGCGCCGAGCGGAGCTCCACGATGAACCCTCACTTGCCTCAGTGACCCTTGCGACGGTCCACTCGGCAAAGGGTCAAGAGTGGCCGGTGGTTTTCGTGGTGGGACTTTCGGTCGGCCAGTTCCCCATTTCCTACGCCGTCAGTGAGAGCGAAATTGAAGAGGAACGTCGATTGTTCTATGTCGCCCTCACACGAGCGCGGAAGCGTCTTGCCTTGAGCTGGGCGAGGCGGGCGAAGGCGGGTTCTGGCGCGGAGAGACAGATGAGTCCCTTTCTCTCACGCATCGGTGTGTCTGCTTAGAGCCCCCGGCACCGGCACTCGACGTGAAAAGCCGCGTCGGTGACTTCGACCCGACCCGTATCCATCGAGTAGCGCGCGACCGGGTAGTGGCTGGAGTTGTCGGCATTGCGCAGTGTGAAGTGGCCTGTCACGAGCGCTACCAACACGGCGCTCAGTCTCGAGAGGGGCTCAGTTGCCGTCGGGGGTTGTTCGCCCCACAGCTGCGAGCCCAGAGACAGCCAATGGGGCTCGACTTCTCGGATGTGCAACTCGCGGCAGCTCAAACACGGGGTCTTTCCGGGCACCACCAACGGGCCAGCGGTGATTGATCGGTCAGAGAACACGAGGGGCACGTGTCGGCTACGGCCCGATCCATAAATCGGCAACCACTCTGGGTCGATCAGGTAATCAGAGACGAGCAGGTGGATGGCCGTGGAATGGCCCGGGCGCGGGCGTGTTGCCAGAGTGGTGGGGTACCCCCAGCCAAAGAGAGTTTCGGCCACGATGCGCCTGGTGATGCTATGACCAGTCACGATGAGCCGCGGGAGCCTTGGTGTGGTGTCTTTTTCGAAGGCAGGAGAGAGGTCCTCGATAAGCGCTTTCGCGGTCATCAAGGGAACCCGCAGCTGTTGAGCGAGCAGGCTGAATCCAACGCTGCTCACCCCTGATTGGAGGGCATGAATGAGGGGAGCTGCTTGGTCGGGAATGTTGTCGACAACTAATGCAGGCTCATCGACCCCCACCTGGACAGAGGAAGGCGTGCGCCATAACACCGGTCGGGATGTGCGGATTCGATAGACATCGTGAGCCATGACGTCAGGATGCTTCTTCGAGCCACCTCACAGTGCGCTCTGTCCACAGGGTTAGGACGGGGGTGGGTTCTCGTCTCCGAAGAGGTTGTCCAAAAACTTGTCCACATCGCTCTCGTCGGACGCTGGCCCGCTCATTCGCGCGAGGAAATTTTCGGGCTGATCCAAGTCTTCTTCGGTCGGAAGGTGGTCGGGGTGTGACCACAACGCATCGCGCGCATCGGAACCATATTGTTCGTCAATCGCAGCCCACAGCGCTGACGCTTCACGCAGTCGACGAGGACGCAGTTCCAATCCGACCAATGTTTTGAAAGCGTGTTCAGCGGGGCCGCCTGTTGCACGCCGCCGCCGAATAGCTTCGGCGATTTTTACCGAGTTAGGTAGCAGGTGTGCAGTGGATTGGGTGATGTGGTCCACCCACCCTTCGATCAACGCCAACATGGTTTCCAAGCGTTCGAGCGCTCGATCTTGCGCTTCGGTTCTCTCAGGCAGCAACGCTCCACTCGAGAGCATGCGTGAAATCTCGTCAGGGTCATTGGGATTAAGCGATTCCGCCAGGTCCATGATGGCGTCACCGTCAACATGAATTCCGCGGGCAAAATCACTCACCAAACTCAGCACGTGGTTTCTCAGCCACCTCGCGTGACGGAAGAGGCGCTGGTGCGCCAATTCTCGAATGGCGAGGTACAAGTCGACCTCATCTCCAGGAATCCCGAGCCCCTCGCTGAAAGCATCCATATTTTGTGGCACCAGGCCGGAGCGAACATCGTTTTCGCTCGATGCGTGCAGAAGCGGGATGCCAATGTCACCAGCCGATAGCACCTCCTTTGCCAAACCCCCGACCACCTGGGAGAGTTGGAGCTTAAACAAGCCGGTGGTCATTGAGACCAACACGGAGGACGAGCCCAGAAGCTCTCGAACTTCTTCCGGACCCTGTTCTTTCATGAGGTTGGCGATGGCCTCCGCCAGCGCCTTGGCCACCGGTTCGGCCATCTCTTGCCACACCGGCAACGTGGCGCGCGCCCAATCCTGTCGGCTCATAAGAAGTGGCCGACCTTCAGGTTCAGCGAAGTCGGTCGCTGAGTTTAGCCACAGTGCGGCCGTTCCCAATGCCCGTGCGAGTGCTTCAGCCCGGGCCGGGTCGACGGAAGTTGCGCCTTGCGCGGCAACCGACACGGCGTGGTCACGCGCAGACTGATCACTGTTGTTGATGGCTCCAGAGATACCTTTGGCAAATTGCTCCACCATCGCCTGAAGCTGGGCAGGGTCGCCGGTGAAACCGGCTGCTTTGGCGAGCTCCTCGGGGTCGAAGCCCTGGTTGCCCTGAAACATTTTCTGGACAGCGTCGCGAATCCAATCCTCGGGATTGGACTGTTCCTCGCGTTCGTCAGGCTCCGCCATGACCTCAACGCTACCCGTGTCACACGGCGATGTTGAGGTTGTTCGCCTGTGGCGCGACCCCACAGTTTCACGAGGTTCTGCTCACTACACTGAGCGGGTACGCGGGAGGAAGGTCGTTCGTGGTCGTATTTTCGGGCTCTGACCCCACCCGCGTTGTTCGTGAGGGTTCTCGCCGAGCTGGTTGGGCGCTTCTGGCACTGTCTCTCGTGGGAGCATTCGGTTTGACTGCCTTGCCAGCGCCGTATGTGATCAGTCAACCGGGCCCCACCTACGACACCTTGGGAAGCGTCACGGTTGATGATCAAGAAATTGCGCTAATCGAGGTAAAAGACCAGCCGGAATACCCAGAATTTGCCGAAATTCGCTTGACCACCGTGACTCGCTTGGGCAGTCCCGACAATTTGCCCTCGTGGCTCGATGTGATTTCGGCGTGGCTCTCACCCCAACGTTCGGTTACCCCCGTAGACGTCGCGTTTCCTCCTGGGGTGAGTTACGAAGAAACCCGTGAAGCTGCTGCCGTGGAGATGGAAAACTCCCAGCAGGAAGCCATTGCAGCCGCGTTGGGCTATCTCGAGATTCCCTACCAGAGCTATCTCGACGTGGCGGCAACCTTGGAGGGTGGCCCGAGTGAGGGGGTCATTCTCGAGGGCGACATCATCCTGAGTGCCGCGGGGGAAAACATTGGCGATGTCACGCGTTTGCGCGAAATCATCGCGGACAATGGCGTGCAAGAACCATTGGACTTGGTGGTCGACCGCGGCGGTGTCCTGAGAGATCTGCAGGTCATTCCTCGAATGTCGGAGGGCCCCGAACCCTTCCCCGCGATTGGCGTGTTGGTTTCCGGTCAGTACGAATTCCCGATCGATATCAGTATTCAGCTGCAGAACGTGGGTGGTCCGAGCGCCGGTCTCGCCTTTGCACTCGGTGTGGTGGAGCGTCTCACCGAAGAAGTTGTTGCCGATAGCTTCGTGATTGCCGCCACCGGCTCCATCACTGCCGCAGGGGATGTGGGCCCGATTGGTGGGGTAGCGCAAAAGGCCTACGGTGCCGCACAGTCAGGTGCGGAGTGGTTCCTCATCCCCGCTGACAATTGTGACGCGGTTGTCTCCACTCAGATTCGTGACCTCACCATTGTTCCTGTGCGAACCCTGGAGGATGCGATGTCGGTGTTGGAGTCGATTCACCTTGGTGAGGAGCTTCCGAGTTGTCAGAATTTGTCGGCTTTACCCTCAGATGAATCACAGGGCCCGACATCGAGGGGTTTGTAGACTGAGCCGGAACGTTATCGGCCAAATTCAGGAGCTTTCGTGTCCCAAACTACCCCGCAAGGGCAAAACCGTTCGAGGCTGACTCTCGGCATCACCGTCGGTATTTTGGCGGCCATCGTTGCCGCCTTCTTCGTCTTTGCGTCTCTCTACACCGAAGTGCTCTGGTTCGATCACCTGGGCTACCTCGACGTGCTCTTGACGCAGTGGTTTGCGACGGCCGCCATGTTCGTTCTCGGTTTCGTGGCGATGGCCATCCCGGTGGGTGTGAGTATTGATCTCGCGTATCGATTCCGTCCGGTCTATGCCCGATTGTCCAACGAACTCGATCGGTACCGGCAGCTCATCGACCCGCTGCGTCGTCTCGCGATGCTCGGTATTCCGGCTGTTTTGGGCTTGTTTGCCGGCCTGGCGGCCGCGAACTCCTGGCCGCAATACTTGTTGTGGCTCAACCGCACCGAGTTTGGAGCGACGGACCCAGAGTTTGGTCTGGACGTCGCTTTTTATGTCTTTGACCTCCCGGTCTACCTCTCCGTGGTGAGCTTCCTCAGCTCCATTGTCATCATCTCCGCCATTGCAGCGGCGGCGACGGGTTTCTTGTATGGGGCAATCTCTGTGGATGGCCGTGAGTTACGGATTTCTCGCGTCATGCGCATTCAGTTGGCCGTGCTGGGTGGTCTGTACTTCCTCGTGCAGATGCTGGGGCTGTGGTTGCAGCAGTATGCGGCCTTGGTATCGCCCAGCTCTGGCTTCCTCGCTTTTGGTGCGGGATTCACCGAGGTCAACGCGACCATTCCGTCGCGTGCCATTTTGGCCGGTATCGCCGCTCTCGTCGCGATCGCGTTTTTTATCACCGCCATCATTGGTCGCTGGCGTCCCGCGATTGTGGGAACCGCGCTGTTCATCGTCTCAAACCTGGTGATTGGCCAGGCGTACCCGTGGTTGATTCAGCGCTTCCAGGTCGACCCCAGCGCAAGGACTCTTGAAGCGAGCTTTATCGAACGCAACATCGAAGCCACTCGAGACGCGTATGGCTTGAGCGACGTAGTGGAAATTCCCTACCAGGCAGAAACGGAAGCCTCAGCGGGCGCTCTGCGCGCGGACGCGGTGACCACCGCGAACATTCGCATCATCGACCCCGCTCTGGTCACGGATGCCTTTAGCCAGCTTGAGCAGTTCCGTCAGTACTACCGTTTCCCGACCTATCTCGATGTAGGACGCTACGAAGTCGACGGAGAGCGCACGGACACGGTGCTCGCCGCCCGTGAACTCAACCTCGATGGTTTGAACTCACAGAGTTGGTACAACAACACCATCGTGTACACCCACGGTTACGGTCTTGTCGCCGCCTATGGAAACCAGCGAACCGAAGATGGACAGCCGAAGTTCCTCGAATCGGGTATTCCGGTGTCGCAGAACCTCGGTGAGTACGAGCCCCGGATTTATTTCGGCGAAAATTCGCCTGAGTATTCGATTGTGGGTGGCCCCGAGGGTTCCCCCGCGCTCGAGCTCGACTACCCCTCCGGCGGTGAAGGAACCGAGGGCAACGCCACCTACACCTACACAGGGGAAGGCGGTCCCCTGGTGGGGTCTCTGTTCAACCGACTTCTCTATGCCCTGAAGTTCCAGTCGGAGCAGATCATCCTCTCCGATGCGGTCAATACCGAGTCGCAGATTCTCTACGACCGTCACCCGGCACTTCGGGTGCAGAAAGTGGCGCCGTACCTCACGCTCGATAATGACCCGTACCCAGCGGTTGTGGATGGGCGGGTTGTCTGGATGGTCGACGGATTCACCACCACTGCCGATTACCCCTACTCAACCCCTCTGAACGTGTCAGAAGCGATTGCCGACACCTACCGTCCGGCTCCCGATTTAGCGTTTGACACCATCAACTACGTGCGCAACTCCGTGAAGGCGACAGTCGATGCATACTCCGGCGAAGTGACCCTCTATGCCTGGGATACTTCGGACCCGATTTTGCAGGCCTGGACAGGCGTCTTCCCGGCGACGGTGAAGAGCCAGGACGAGATGAGCGAGTCCTTGCTCGATCACGTGCGTTACCCCTCGGACCTGTTCAAAATTCAGCGCAGTGTGCTGGGTGCGTACCACGTGACCGACCCGGG
>Ga0181558_10004481_pt1 | contig 12526 bp, 6 predicted proteins | sample 011ome_22_FD_133754 | JGI IMG/M metagenome (GOLD analysis project Ga0181558, IMG submission 133754) | Coastal salt marsh microbial communities from the Groves Creek Marsh, Skidaway Island, Georgia - 011507BT metaG (megahit assembly) | ecosystem: Environmental > Aquatic > Marine > Intertidal zone... | reverse complement strand
GAGGGGGGGGGGGGGGCCGGGGGGGGGGGGGGGGGGGGGGGGGCGGTCGGGGGCGGACGTCCGGGGCGTGTCGGAATGATCACAAGGCGCACCATTTTGGGCATGATGCTAAGCATCATGCCTGTCGCGTTCGTCGTCTCGGTCATCCCGCCAATGGGGGCCATCTCGCCAGCACATCGCTTTATTCTCTTGGTATCGAAGAACGAGCAGATTCGCTAACACCGGCGAGCGGATACGCAACAGACAACTGTCTTGATTGCGGACCCCTCGTCCCCGCGCCACACGTGCGCTCGCGCACGGATTTCCCGACCCTTTCGCCATCTCCGGGACCGCGTGGTGATGTCCTCCACCGCGATGCGTCCCCGGCCGGCGCCGCGCGCGAGCGCGTTTGGCGCGAGCGCGCACGCGCGTTTTCCCGGGAAAGCGCGTTTCGGAAGCCTCGTCCCTCGATCGCGCGTGTCCGCTCGGGCGTCGAACGCCACGCAGGGCTCCGCGACGAGCACCGCCGCCGGCGCGACGGACGCGACGTACGCGGGCAGGCGTGTGGTGCTGACCAGGGAGGAGGGGAAGAACGGAGACATGCGCGCGCGTCTCTCCGTGCGAGGCATCGAGGTGCTCGAGATGCCGCTCATCGAAACCGCCGCCGGCGCCGACGCCGCCGCGCTCCCCGCCGCGCTCGCCGACGCCGCGGGCTGGGACTGGGTGTGCATCACGTCCCCGGAGGCGGCTAAGGTGTTCCTCAGGGGGTGGCGCGAGGCTGGCGAGCCCGACGTGCCCATCGCCACCGTGGGAAAGGGCACGGCGAAGGCGCTGAAGGGCGAGTACGCGCGCGGCGCGCTGACGCGCGAGGCGTTCACGCCTTCCAAAGCGGACGCGGCGACGCTCGCGGGGGAGCTCCCGCTCACGGCAAAAAGCGCGCGGGTTCTGTACCCCGCGTCCGCGAAGGCGGCGTCGACGCTGCAGGAGGGTCTGCGGAGCCGAGGCGCGCGGGTGACGCGGCTGAACACGTACAGCACGGAAAAAGTCACCGCCGTGGACCCCGACGCGATGGCGCTGGCGGTGGCGGCGGACGTCGTGACGTTCGGGTCGCCCAGCGCGGTGAAGGCCTGGCTGGCGTTATCCGGGCTCGCGGACGAAGAAGGAAGAGGCGCGCACCCCTTGTACGCGTGCATCGGGGGGACCTCCGCGCGCGCGTGCGACAAGGTCGGGTTGCCGGGGGTGCTGTTTCCCGAGTCGCCGGGCGTCGACGGGTGGGAACGCGTCGTGCTCGACGCGCTCGACAGTCTTCCGTGACGGAGGCGACTTTTTTGTCGCGCGTCGCGTTGTATCATATTACCGCGTCGCGCTCGCTGTGTATCGTCGCGAACACGTCGCTTTAACACATCACCGTACTCAGACACGACGCACGCACGAGTACGTCACGTCGTGCACATCACGCGACTCCACGTCGCCGTGCGCGCGTGTCCGTGGTGAGCCGTCGCGCTCCTCGCGCGGATGCGGAGGCTGCGTCGAAAAAAGCGGGTGACAAAAAGAGCGCCGCACAAGATTTCCGGAATGCGTTTTGCCAGACTCGAGAGCGCGGGCGGGGCGCCGCCGTTCCCGTGGGTGACACTCCACGATGGCGCGATCGTTCGTCTCCGCCTCGGCTATCGCGCTGTTGACACTGTCGATGGTTCTTCCCGCGGCGGTCGGGACGGCGGAGTGCGCGGCATCGATGGACAGACCGTCGATCGTGGTTGTGGGTAGTCTGAACGTCGACATCATCGTCGCCTCTCGACCTCCCGAGCTCCACGAGACGGTCGTCGCGGTCGAACCCCGCGCGCGCTTCGCCATGGGGGGAAAGGGTGCCAACCAGGCGGTGGCCGCGGCGCGGCTCGTCGCCGGCGCGCGGCCGGTAAAGTTCGTGGGCGTCTTCGGCAACGACGCGCACGCCGTCGAGCTCGAGGCGGAGCTCCGCGCGAACGGCGTCGACGTATCCCTGAGCGAGCGAGCGCACGACCTCCCTTCCGGCCAGGGCTTCGTCATGCTCTCTCCCGATGGCGCCGCGTCTTCTGTGGTGATCCCGGGCGCGAACAGCCGGTGGCCCACGGACGAAGCCGAGCTCGCCCGACGCATGGAAGCCGCTACGCGAGGCGCGGCGGTGGTCATGCTTCAGCGCGAGATTCCAGACCGAGTCACGCTCGCCGCGGCGCGCGCGGCGCGCGCGCGCGGCGCGCTCGTGCTTCTCGACGCCGGCGGCGTCGACGACTCCATTCCCCCCGAGCTGCTCTCGGCGGTGGACTACGTGATGCCGAACGAGTCCGAGCTCGCGCGGCAGACGCACATGCCCGCGGACACGGACGACCTCGCGTACGCCGCCGCCGAGGCGTTGGCGGGCGCCGGCGCCGCGCGCGTCCTGGCGACGCTCGGCGCGCGCGGCGCGCTGCTCGTCTCCGTCTCGGACGCCGACTCAGGCGGCTTCCTCCGCGCGCGGTTTCCCGCGGCCGAGGTTCCTGGAGGCCAAGTCGCGGACGCCACCGCCGCCGGGGACGCGTTCAGAGCCGCCGTCGCCGCGTTCCTCGCGGAGGACCGGGACGCGGCGACGGCGAAGACGCGAGGAGAGACGGCGGACGGCGCGCTCGTCTCGGCGCGCGTCGCGCGCGCGGCGGCGGCGGCCGGAGCGCTCGCCGCGGGCGCGGTCGGCGCGGTGCCCTCGCTCCCCTCGCGCGCGGCGGTGGCGGCGATCCTCCCCCCCGGGGACGTGGAGGTCTGGGGGCTCGAGAGCGACTCCGGAACCTGCGCGGGTGCTATAGCCAAGAGCCGCGCGGCGTCCGCGGCGGACGCCGCGGCGGACCCCGACGCGTGTCCCCTCCGGTTCGGCTCGCGGCTCAACTCGATGCGATCGCGCGCGGACCTTCTCGAGAGGGACCCCTCGGGGCGCGTTCCACTGGACCTGCCGGAGATGGTCCGAAGGCTGGGCTCGGCGAAGGGCGTCGACCTGGTGGACTTCAACTACCCGCAGCACCTGCGCGGCGCGCGCGCCGACGACGTGGCGCGCGCGCTCGAAGTCGCCGGGCTCGCCGCAGGCGCGGTGGCGGTGCGGTTTCCCGCTGAGCCGTTCCGCCGGGGCGGCGCGTTCACGAACCCGGACCCCGCCGTGCGCGAGGCCGCCGGGGACGTCGTCGCGGAGGCGTGCGCGTGGGCCGCCGCGATCGGCGCGGCGCGCGGCGTGATCGTCTGGCCGCAGTTCGACGGGTACGACTACCACTTCGGCGCGAACCACGCCGCGGCGTGGGCGCGCGCGGCGCGTTCGATCCGAGACGCGGTGGACCGGCCCGAGTGCCGCGCGCACCGCGTGTCGTTCGAGTTCAAGCCCACGGACCCGTCCGCGCGGTTCGCGACGGTGGGCAGCACGCACGCTGCGCTCGCGCTCGTGCGCGAGGTGGCGCGCCCGGGGCGGTTCGGGCTGACGCTCGACCTCGGGCACCTGCTGGCGGCGGGCGAGAACCCCGCCGCGAGCGCGGCGGCGGCGATGGCGGAGGGCGCGCTGTTCGGGTTCCACCTCGGGGACGCGCACTCCAGGCTCGGCGCGGAGGACGGGCTGGCGTTCGGCTCGGTGCACGCCGCGGGTGCGCTGGAGCTCGTGTACACGCTGCGCGCAGCGCGCTGGGACGGGCACGCGTACTTCGACACGTTCCCGGAAGCTGAGGACCCGGTTCGCGAGGCGCAGTATAACGCGCGCGCGTTTCGGCGCTTTTGGAGACGCGCGGGCGCGCTGGAGCGCGGAGGCATGGGCGCTTTGTTGGAAGCGCACGACGCGATGGGCGCGCTGGAACTCATCGAGTCTCTCGAGGCGTGACGTTTCGCGTTCGCGTGCGCCACCAGTAGCACTCTACGCTAGGACGAGCTGGCCGACTTATACAGCCGCCCGGATTTCAGAATCTCGCCCGCCACGTTCAGGCTCTCGATGAACCCGTCCACGTCCTTCAGCTCTAGGCGCAGGTCATCCGCGAGCGCGTGTAACTCCCCGGCGGTGAAGTACGCGCTCTGTTTCTCCCGAGCCCTCGCGTTCATGCCGTCGACGAAAAGCTTCGCCTTGCCGCGCTTGTTCGGCTTGCCTCCCTTCCCGGAGAAGCCCTTCCCCAGCGCGTTCCCGGACATCACCTCCCGCAGACTCTCCCGCATGATCTCCACCGCGTCGCACGCGTCCGAGCGGGTGACCGTCTCGCGCAGCTCCACCTTGGCACGCGCCTCCGCGAGGCGGCACAGGGACTCGAGCTGCCTCGGCGTGATGGGCGTGACGTCCGCGCCGGCGGCTGATCTGGCCCGGAGCTCGAGATAGTACTCCTGCAGCACCTCCGCCGCGGGAGGCGTGAGCCTCGGGTGGCAGTACGCCGCGGCGTACGCGACGTATTTGCGCATCAGCCCGCGGGGAAGAGGCGCGAATTCCGCGTCGGCGCCGTTCAGGTCCAGTCGAAGCTGCCGTTTAAGGGACACGCGGTCGGCGTCTCGATCGAAAGGCTGGCTCTGCGACGCCCCGGACGCGCCCGCGCGCGTTCGTTTCCGACGCGCGTCGTCGTCGTCGTCGTCCGAGTCCGCGTGCGCGCGGTGCGCCAGCAGCTCCTGCCGCGCCTCGGTCAGGCGCGGCGCGCCGCCGGTGCCGTGCGGCGCCAGCACGTGCCTCGAGAGCTTGTCGTCGAGCTCCTCGTCCGGGACGTCCAGCAGTATGAAGCACAGGTCGAAGCGCGAAAGCAGCGCGGGGCTTATTTTGATGTTTTCGTGCACCGTCCTCGAGCGGTTGTACACGCCGCCCGCCGGGTTCGCCGCCGCCAGCACCGCCGCCCTCGCCGGCAGCGTCGCCGTGAGCCCAGCCTTCGCCACGGAGACGCTCTGCTGCTCCATCGCCTCCAGCAACGCCGCGTGCTCGCTCGGCATCTTGTCGAACTCGTCGACGCAGCACACGCCGCCGTCCGACAGCACCATCGCGCCCGCCTCGAAGGCGTACCCGCCGGTGCCGGCGTCCTTCACCACCGTCGCCGTCAAGCCGGCTTTGCTCACGGACCGCCCGCTGACGTACATGCCCCTCGGCGCGAGCCCCGAGGCCGCCTTCAGGAGCTGGCTCTTGCCCAGCCCGGGGTCGCCCACCACCAGGCAGTGGATGCTGCCGCGCACGGGCACCTCCCCCGACCCGCGGAGCTTCTTGCGCACGCCCCCGAAGAGCGACAGGAGCATGCCCGCCTTGACCGCGTCCTGGCCGTAGATCGTGGGGCACAGGCTGTGCACCAGGTGCTTGAACTGCTCGCCCGCGCACTCCTCGGTGAAGCGCACGATGAACTCCAGGTCCGACGGCGACATCTCGGGCGCGTCTTTGCCGTCGGGCTCGAAGCCCGGCACGCCGAGCCACCCCGCGCTCGCGCGGCCGAAGTGCGCGTCCTCGGCGTCGAGGTCGGGCAAGCCGCGTCGGAACGCGGCGGCGGCGGCGGCGGACAAGCCGGGCGCCGCGCCCTCTTCCCCCGCGCCCCGCCTGCGCACGACGCTCACGGCGTTGATGAAGATGTCGTACATGCGCGCGTCCCGCTGGCGCTGCATGGCGCCGCCGCTGCTCTCCACATGCGCGGTCTCCACCACGCCCAGCGCGGTGACCACCTCGCCGGGCTCGCACGCGTCGCACAGCGACCCGGTGAGCTCCAGCTCGGCGAAGCGCGGCGCGCGCGCGTCGTCGTCCCCGGCTTCCAGTTCCGCGGCGAGCTCCTGGACGCGGACGCGCTGCGAGTCCACGCACTTCACGGAGTCGTGGTCCGGCGCGAACTTGCGCCCGCGGCAGCCCTGCATGACGCACGCCTCCGGCTCGCGGTACCGCCCGTCGGCGAAGCGGAGCGTCTGCGTCGCCTCGCACTTCTCGCACGCGAACGCCAGCGCGACGACGAGCGGCTTGATGGGCGAGACGCGCGTCACCGTGCCGCGAACGGAAACGAGCCTGCCCACGTTCCGCGAGCGCAGCTCCCCGAACGCGATGTGCGAGTCTGGCACGTTCACGAGGTGCACGTCCACGCGTGGCGGCGCGGCGACGCGCGCCGCCGCCGCCGGGATCTGGACGCCGGGGAGCTCCCTCCGGCCCACGGGGGAGTTGAACACCACCTCGTGCACCGCCGCGCGCAAGCAGGGGAGGCCCTCCGCGGGCGCCATCTCGAGCGCGGCGAAGAGGTCGGGGATGTCCGCGCGCGCCTTAAGCGCGACGTAATCCAGCTCGAGCATCACCTCGCGCTCGGCGACGGTGCGAACGTGCTTCACGAGCTCGAAGCCGATCTCGGAGCTGAAGAAACGCGCCAGCGTCGCCACGAGCTCGGCGCGCCTGTCCTCCTCCGAGAACGTGAGCTCGGGGAAGTAGATGCCCCACGACGGCGGGACGCTCGAAGGCGCCGCGGGAGGAGGCTGGGGGGGCGGCTCAGGGGGCTGCGACGGCTGGGACGGCTGGGACGACCCGCCCCGACCCCGGCCCCGGCCTCGGCCTCCGAACCGTCCGAATCGACCGCGACCGGACATGGTGATTCAAACCCTCGGATGGCGCGACGGCACTTCTGAACGCCCGTCCCCGGCGACGACCGTATCAGGCGACGAAATCAGCGGCACGACATCATGCCACACCACGTCGGAGATGCGCCGCGTCGCCGCCGGACGCGCGCCTGTCACGGCAGCCTCGCGCGCGGCTGTTTCTGGAGGGCACCTCTAATCGCGAGGCGGCAAAAGGGTGCCCACTTGTGTGGCAAATCTCTGTGTCACGTTTTCCAAAAATCGTGCTCGACCACTCCCGCCGCGCCCCGGGGGTGTCGCGGCGGGCGTCGCGATGGGCGACCTCGGCGCCAAGGCACGCTTTCAACGGGCACAAACCGGCGCAGACGCTGAGCCGTCGGGATTCAGCGCGCCCCAGGTACGTCGTGGACCACGTGACGGGGCGCGCTTCGGAAATCCATCCATCTTTCGCAGCGCCGACTGACCCGGCATCCTCCCCGACGCGACGCCTCACCCCCTCCCCTTTCCTACCACGTAGGCCGACGCCGGCCAGCCGGACGCACGCGCGGGTGCCGCGCGTGCCACCTCCGGCGCGGCCGCGGGCGGTTCCGGGTGGTCCCACCAGTACCTGCACCTCAAGTCGTGGCACCCGCTCTCGTTCAAAAACCGCGAGAAGGTGTTCCAGGCGGAGCGCGCGGCGGCGGCGCGCGCGCGCCGCGACGCGGATGCCGCGCGCGAGTTCGCGGAGAACGCCGAGTTCTTCAAGAACACGGAGGCGCTGGCGGCGAAGGACCGCGCGTCCGCCAGGTACAAGCGCGAGCTCGCGTTTATGTACCAGAAGCCTCCCGGGTTCGACGCGGCGCTCGAGAGGGAAAAAGCCGAAAAAGCGGAAGCCGCCGCGCGCGACGCCGAGGCGGCGCGCGGCGCCGAGGAAACGGCCGCGCGCGTCGCCGCGGGCCTCCCGCCGCTCTCCGCGGAGCAGATCGCGCGCCGCAAGAAGCGCAAGATGCGCCGGGACGCGGACGGGAGGAACGTCGCCGCCGCGGACGCGTTCCCCGAGCTCGCGGGGGCGCCGCGCGTCGCGCCGCGCGGCGGCGGCGGCGACGCCGACGGCGTCGGCGCCCGGCCTCTCGGCGTGCAGATTCGGGCCACGCAGTGTCTCCGCTGCGGCGGCTTCGGGCACGCCAGCGGCGACCGCGAGTGTACCATGCGTGCGCACAACCCGAACGATGCGTTCCGCGCGAAAACAGAGGACCCGCTGGCGCTCATGCGCGCGCGCGAGGCGCTCGCGGCGTCGCGCAAGTTCCAGCTCACGCGCGCGGCGCACGCCTCGGGGCGCTCGCCCACGCGGGGCGGCGTGGACCCGTCGGCGGCGAACCAGCAGCTTTTGCTCGGGGACGACGCGTACGGCGACGAGCTCGGCGTCGGGGACGAGTCGGACGACGAGAGGGCGGTGGTGCCGACCGCGGGGCGTCCTTTCGCCGGCGGGAAGGACGGCGACGACGGGCGTTCTCCTCGCGCGGGCGTTCTCCTCGCTTCGCTTCCGCGGGAGGAGCGGCGCCGACTGATTCGCGAGTTCAAGGCCAAGGAGAAGGAGGCTCGTCGCGCGGAGGTTGCCGCGGCGGAGGCGTTTTTGCGTGGTCAGGGTGTTGCGTCCGCGGAGACGCGCGGCGATCGCGAGGCGAAGCGGGAGAAGAGGGAGAAGAAGGACAAGGAGAAGCGACGACGGCGCGACTGAGCGCGCGCGGTTAGAATCCAGTCATCGCCGGGGGCGTTTCGTTCCAACGTTTGATATACTAGCACATACGAGAACGCCTCGCCACTCCGCGACAGGTTTGTGTCTCCCACCGTCGCGATCTCGTCGAACGCGCCGATTCCCGCCCTCGAAAGCCTCTGCGGGCCGTCCGAGAACCGATTAGTCGACGTCCTGCATGGCCTTGACCTCATCCTCGGTGAACTTGCCCTTGCCCTTCTCAGCGCCGTTGCCCATCTTCCGCTCGAGCAGAGCCTTGCGGTCCTTGTCGATCTTGAGCTTGGTGATGACAACCTTGGAGGGGTCGACACCGACGTTGACGGTGGCGCCGTTCACCTTCTCGCGGGTGATGCGCTCGATGTGGATCACCCACTTCTTGCGGTACACCTGGACAACCTTGCCCGCGCGACCTTTGAAGCTACCCCGCGCGACAGTCACCTCGTCATCCTTGCGGATGGGCACAGCGCGAACCTGGACGGCGGCGACGGAGAGGAGAGCCAAGAGAAGGTCAGCGTCGATTCGGGGAGAAAGGGAGAGGGCGAATGCGCGGCGCGCGGGTTGCTCGGCGCCGCGGGCGCGTCACGCCCCCCTCGGGACGGACGTGTTTTTCGGGACAAACCCTAAAATCAGTCCGATCGGCGGCCCACCCTCGAGCATCCCGGTGGGATGCCGGGACGACGAAACGCGCATCGGTTCATCGTTTGCGTCACTCCACGCGCAGACGGACCCGAGGAGCCAGTCCGCGGGGCGACGAGGCGCTCGCGTGTCGCCGCGGAAGCGTTCCTCCGGCCGACCGATGGTGATGCCGAAAAACCCGCGTCGGCGAAAAAACGCGACCATATGACACCGGGACACGGCGGACGTGGGCCTGCCGTGAGCTCGATGTGCGACACCGGCCGCGCCGCGGGAACATGTGTATGTGTACTGATGCACCGCGTGATTCGCATCCGGCTCCGGACGCGTCGTGCATGCGGAGGAGCGGCCGGAGGGGCAGTCGGGAACCCTAAAAATCGAGTCGACTCGCGTCTCGTGAAATCTACGTACCCCGTGCTTGGTCTTCAACTCCGACGAGAGCGGCGACGACATGATCTTGCGTCGCACGCTGGAAGGCGCGGAGAAGTGCGCCTTGCGCGACTTGCGCCGGCTGCTCGACACGGTGGTAGAGTACTTCATCGTGCCGCACTACGAAAGGGTCGGAGTGCGCGTCCGATGCCGGCTTAAAACTTTTCGCGCTACCTATAGCGGCGAGCAAGTGGAAAAGTTGTTCACTTCACTTTCCAATAAACAATACGCGCACTCACAGTCACAAATAAACACATGACGTAAATTGGAGACTACAAGTGACATGCATGCTTGGCGAAAAAACTCTGGCTTTCTCTCGGAGAGTGACTATAGCTAGGATTAACAACACCTTTTCGTCTGCCGACCGCCACAACCCTGGCATTGTGGAGTCGAACCGCGCCGCCGTACCCCCGCGCCGCGCCGACTCGCGATATGAGCGTCACCGCGCCCACGTACAGACGCGTGGAGGCCATCAACGGCCACCTCGCCGCTTCCGGGGGATCGAACCCCGCCGCCGTCCTCAACCCCTACGCCGTGCCTCTGCCCGAGCGCCTGAGCGATGGCGACTTCCAAGTGTACCGGAACGCGGGCTCGCACACCAGGCTGATGACCGGCTTCGCCATGCCTTTCGAGAACGTCAAGACCCTGCACGACGTGTGGGAGAGCACGTGCAGCCGCCACTCCGACTTGCCGATATTCGGCGCGCGACGCGTGTCGCCCGACGGCACGCCGCGCGAGTACGAGTGGATCACGTACAAGCAGGCGTACGACCGGCGCGCCGCGCTCAGCGCGGGGTTGCTCGCGTCCGGGGTGGCGCCCGGCGACCACGTCGGGCTGTACTCCATCAACTGCACGGAGTGGTGTCTGCTGGAGGCGGCGATGACCCGGGTCAGCGTGGTGTCCGTCCCCCTGTACGACACCCTCGGTCCCGACGCGGTGCGCTTCATCAGCAACCACGCCGCTCTCAGCGCGGTGTGCGTCAGCGCCGCGTGCTTGCCGACGATGCTGGACTGCCTGAAGGACTGCCCCACGGTGAAGCTCGTGGTGGTGTACGCGCACGGTGGCGCGGCGATGCCCCGCGTGCCCGCGGACGTGCGGCACCCGTGCCGGCTCGTGACGTTCGAGCAGCTCCTCGAGATCGGCCGCCGGCGCCCGGCGGCGCCGGTGCCGCCGCGGCAGGACGCCATGGCCACCATCTGCTACACCTCGGGCACGACCGGCGACCCGAAGGGCGTGATGCTGACGCACCTCAACCTGGTCTCGAACGCCGCGGCGTACGCGGACGACCTAGACCTCGGGCCGAGGGACACGCACGTCTCGTACTTGCCGCTCGCGCACATCTACGAACGCGTCACCATGCTGGTGTGCCTGTTCCGCGGTGCCAAGGCGGGCTTCTTCCGCGGCGACGTCCTGGGGTTGCTGGACGACATCGCGGAGCTCAAGCCCACGGTGTTCTGCTCCGTACCGCGGCTCTGGAACAGGATCTACGACAAGGTCCAGGCGGGCATTCGCGAGGGTGGGATCGTGAAGCAGACCATGTTCGCGTGGGCGTACGCGGCGAAGAAGAAGGCGCTCGAGGAGGGACGGCCGCCGCCCGCGGTTTGGGAGAAGCTCGTCTTCTCCAAGCTGCGCGACAAGCTGGGTGGCCGCGTGCGGTACATGTCCACCGGCTCCGCGCCCATCTCCGCGGAGGTCATGGAGTTTTTGCGCGTCTGCTTCGGCGGGGTCGTCTTCGAGGGATACGGCATGACCGAGAGCGCGTGCGTCATCTCCAAGACGCACGAGAAGGACTTCACGTGCGGGCACGTCGGGAGCCCCGTGCCGTGCTGCGAGGTGAAGCTCGACAGCGTCCCCGAGATGAACTACACCACCGCGGACACGCCGCACCCGCGCGGGGAGGTGTGCGTGCGCGGCCCTTCCGTGTTCAAGGGCTACTACAAGGCGCAGGACAAGACGGACGAGGTGGTGGACGCGGACGGATGGCTGCACACCGGCGATATCGGCCTGTGGCTCCCGGGCGGCCGGCTGAAGATCATCGACCGCAAGAAGAACATCTTCAAGCTCGCGCAGGGCGAGTACGTCGCGCCGGAGAAGATCGAGAACATCTACGCGCGCTCGAGGTTTGTGGCGCAGACCTTCGTGTACGGCGATTCCCTGACCGCCTCGCTCGTGGCCGTCGTCGTGCCCGACGAGGAAGTGCTCGTGCCGTGGGCGAAGAAGCACGGCCACGCCGGCGACGTAGACTTCCGGCGGCTATGCGCGGACGCGGGCATCTCGAAGATGGTGCACGAATCCATGGTCGCGGTGGGGAAGGAGGCGGGCTTGAAAGGGTTCGAGCAGGTCAAAGCCGTGCACCTGCACCCCGAGCTGTTTTCCGTGGAGAACGGTCTGTTCACTCCGACGTTCAAGCTGAAGCGGCCGCAGGCGCGACAGGCGTTCCAGGGAGACATCGACCGGATGTACGCGTCGTTGAAGTAGAGACGAGCCTCGAACCGCCCCAGTCGAGTTCGAAGGGCGCCGCGCTCCTCGTCTCGAGGTATTGTAATACGAATGCGAACAGTCCACGCGCGTTCGCCTGTGATGACGCTCTCGGATCTCGGTCGGTCTCGGCGGCGCGCGTTCAAACGACAGACAGGTTTGGAAAAACGGGGTCGGGTCTCCCTGAGGTTGGTCTCGAGACGGATGGGGCGGGAACCGCGGTGAGGCGCGAGGGCGATGCGCGCGTACGCTACATCGTTGGTACTAATTGTCATGTTCTTCGTGGGTGTGGTGGTGATTATTTATCACCATTGGGTTTGCGTCACCTCGAGGGGTGCGCTCCTTGTTTGTTTTGCGAAGACGTCTTCAAAGAAGGGTCGACGGATTTAGGCGGAGGTGAACTTGGTCACGGCCTTGGTGCCCTCGGAGACGGCGTGCTTGGCGAGCTCACCGGGGAGGATGAGGCGCACGGCAGTCTGGATCTCGCGGGAGGTCACGGTGGGCTTCTTGTTGTAGCGGGCGAGCTTGGACGCCTCGGTGGCGATCTTCTCGAAGATGTCGTTGATGAAGGAGTTCATGATGGACATAGCCTTGGAGGAGATGCCGGTGTCGGGGTGCACCTGCTTGAGGACCTTGTAGATGTAGATCTTGTAGGTCTCGGTCTTGGACTTCTTCTTGCCGCCCTTGCCGCCCTTGGCGACGGTCTTCTTGGCGGGCTTCTTGGAGGAGGGGGTCTTGGCCATG
>Ga0181558_10004467_pt1 | contig 12549 bp, 5 predicted proteins | sample 011ome_22_FD_133754 | JGI IMG/M metagenome (GOLD analysis project Ga0181558, IMG submission 133754) | Coastal salt marsh microbial communities from the Groves Creek Marsh, Skidaway Island, Georgia - 011507BT metaG (megahit assembly) | ecosystem: Environmental > Aquatic > Marine > Intertidal zone... | reverse complement strand
CTTCTCCGCGGCAGCCTTCGCCTTCTCCGCCTTGGCGGCTTCGGCCGCCTTCGCCTTCTCCGCCGCGGCAGCGGCGGATGACTTCTCCTTCTCGGCGGCAGCCTTCGCCTTCTCCGCCTTGGCGGCTTCGGCCGCCTTCGCCTTCTCCGCCTTCGCCTTTTCGGCGTCGGCCTGCGCCTCCGCCTTGGCCTTCTCGGCCGCAGCCTTCGCCTCGGCCTCGGCCTCGGCCTTCGCCTCAGCTGCAGCCTTCTCCGCCTTCGCCTTCGCCTTTGCCTTCGCCTCCGCCTCGCGCGCGGCTTCGCGGTCCTTGCCCTCGCGCTCGGCGGCGAGCTTCATCTCCTCCGCCACCTTCGCCTTCTGCTGCTCCACGCGGGCGTCCGCCGCGGCGGCCGCGCGCGCCTTCGCGGCAGCGTCCGCGGCAGACTTCGCCTGCTCGGCGGCGCGCGCCGCCTTGAGCTGTTCCGCCGCAGCCTTGCGCGCCTCGGCGGCGCTCTCCACCGCCTCCTGCTTCTCGGCGGCGAGCTCAGCGCGCGCCGCCGCCGCCGGCGCGAGCGCGGGCGCGTCAGGCGCGCGGTACCTCCACTCCGCGGCGGCCTGCGCCTGAGGTACCTCCACCCTCCTGGCTGCGGCGGCGATGACGTCGTCGCGCGCGGAGCGCTTGGACGTGTTCGCGCCGTACAGCTCGTCCAGGGACAGGTCCGCGACGTCGGCGATGGGCCCGGAGAGCGGCACGGCTTCGTCGAAGCGCGGAAACTCCGGCTTGACCTGCGCGGGCAAGTCCGTGGCCGCGGCGGTCTGGTACACCTCCGCGATGGCCTCCGCCGCCTGTGCCACGGGCGCGAGCGCGACGTTCGCCAGTAGGGACGCCGCGGCGATGCCGCTCACGAGTTTCTGGCGCGTCTCCGCGTCGTCCAAGACGGAGGAGGCGGATTCGCGATCGGCCGAACCGTCGTCGGCGCCGGCGCGCGCCACGACGCGGGCGCCCGGCTTGGCGTGCGCGGCATCGCGGTTCGCGCCGCGGCTACCGCCCTTCGCGGTCCTCGCCGCGGCGCCCTTGGCGAACGTGGACGCGGAGGACGCGATCGAGCTCATCGTCGCGTCGCTGCGTCAGTCGCTGTTCGTGCCGCTTCTCGATGTCAACGAAGGCACGCGCGCGATGGGCGTTTCTGAGACGGACGCGCGCGTTCGAACGTGCGACCCTCTGAATCAGAGTCCTGCGTGAGCTCTGAGACGCGTCGTGAGCGCAACGCCGATGTGTGCTCGGGTTGCGTGGGGACGCGCGAGCGGTATGCCGGCTGGGTCGCGGCGCGCGCCGGCTCGGTCCGCGCGAAATCCGGATGTTCCGACAGACCGAGAAGATACGCCAACCGTCGAACCGTGTGGTTGAAGGAGATTCATCGAGCGCAATCCCGGTGCGTGATTCGCTGGCGAATGGAAATCGTCGCGGCGTATGAGTTTTTAGTCTGTGCATTGTGTAGCTAGTAAAAGGCGTGAAAGGAAAGTTTCCCTCTCAAAAAGTACTTTCGTAGTACGTACGACGCGCGCCTCGCCTTCTCAGTACGACGTGCCCGTCTTCCTGTGGTGGATGGCGGTGAGCCCCGCGTCCTGGAGCAGCTTCCCGTCCCGCACCTTGGCGAGCACGACCCAGTGGTCGCCGCATTCCATGCGCTCCTCCACCTCGCACTCCATGTACGACAGCGCCTGCGTGACGATGGCGCACCCGTTGGCCTCTGAGATGTCCACCGCCATGTCGCCGAAGCGGTTCTCGCCCGGCGCGAAGGGCTTGAGCAGCGCCTTGATGGTGTCCTTCTCGTTGCCCTGCTGCAGCACGTTCAGGTTGAACGTGGAGCCCTTCAGCAGGAAGCTCTCGACCGCGCGCTCCTTCGCCACCGCCACGGTCAGCGCGGGCGGGTTGAAGGACGCCTGGCTCACCCACGACGCGAGCATGGCGCTCTGCGCGTCCCCCTTCTTCGCCGTCACCGCGCAGAGCGAGCCGACGATCCGGCCGACGGCGGCGGCGGTGTCGGACTGCCCCGCGGCGGCCCCCCCCGACGCGAGCGCCTTGGTCTCCGAGACCTGCTTCTTGCGCCGCAGCTTCTTGACCGCCTGCGCCAGGTCCGTGCCGCTCTCCTCGCACACCTGCAGCGTCGCCTCCGTGGGCTTGAACTTGCACCGCACGGCGTCGAAGGCGAAGGAGAACCCGCCATCCTTCAGGCGCGACTCCATCAGGTCGACGGCTTCGCCGGACCACCCGAAGGACCCGAAGACGCCGGCGGGGTACTCGCGCGAGGCTTCCTTGACGATCACGCCCAGCGCGTTGGACACCGGCGTGGGCATGTGCCCGCCGAGCGTCGGCGCACCGAGGCAGAACCCGTCCGTCTTATCGACGAGCGTCGCCACGTCTTCCGACGAGCTCAGCTCGCAGTTGAGCATCTCCACCGCGACGCCCGCCTTGGTGATGCCGCGCGCGATGGCCTGCGCCATGGCGCTGGTGTTCCCGTACGCGCTCGCGTAGATCACGGCGATGGAAAAGTCGTCCGCCTTTGCGATCTGCGCGTTCACCCACTCGCGGTACTCGCGCGCCAGCTCGGCGCGCGCGCTGCGCACCACCGGGCCGTGCAGCGGGGCCACCGCCGCCGCCGCCGTCGCCGGCGCCGCCGCCGAGAGCGCCGCGGCGTCACCGCCGCCCGCGTACTTCGACGCGGCGCCCATGAGCCAGCGGGTCAGCTTGGGCGCCACGGATGGACCGGCCGCGGGTTTCTCAGGCGAGGATCCCGACGATCCCGGGGAGGAGGAGACGCCGGAGAGGTACGGCGCGAGCTTGTCGAGCGCGGCGGAGGCGGGTCGCGCCATGGGCGCGAGCATGCAGTCGAAGAAGTAGCGCCAGTCGGCGAGGTACTCCTCGAAGCCGTCGCTCGCGTCCGCGTCCGTCGGGCGCGCCGCGTCCGTCGCGACGTGCGCGGAGAACAGCTTCGAGGTGAACAGAAACTTGGACGCGGTGTCGTACGTCACCACCGCGTCCGGCCACCGGGGGGTGGGCGCGGTGATGAAATCCAAAGAGCGCCCGCCGAGGTCGAGCGCGTCGCCCGTGCGCACGGTACGCAGCCGCGCGCGGAGGCCGTTGGCGCCCTTCCAGGCGCCGGTGAGCGCCTCGTTGGACGCGGGCGTGCCCGGCTTGAGCGCCTGGTAGATGACCTGCGCGGCGGGGTTCGAGCACCACACCTCCAGCGCGGGCGCGTCCGCGGGGCGCGCCTCCAGCAGAGCGGCGAGCGAGTCGAGGCGCTTGGGGGACAGGTGGCCGAGCACGACAAAGTCCACGCTCGCGCAGTCCACCGTCTTCGCGAACGCCTGCGCGAAAGACTTGTCCGGCAGGTCCAGCAGCGCCGTCGAGCGCTCACCGACGATGACGTAGCTGTTGTCCGTCGAGCCGCGCTGCATGCCGTACTCAACCTCGAATTTCAGGCGCTCGCGGCACACGCAGCGCACCGACGACACGCCGGGCGCGAGCGCATCCACGAACACCTGGTCCGTGGTCCTCGGCGCGGGCGCCGAGACCGACGCGTCGGGGGTGCTGGGCTCGGAAACAGCCGCGCGCACGCGCGCCGCGCGCGCCGCGCGCGCGCGGACGTGGCCGCGCGCGCGCGACAAGGGCGCGACGCCCGTGGCGAAGGAGGAAGCGGCCGCCGCGCTCGCCATCGTGCTGGGTTTAACGGGCCCCGAAAAGAATGCGTCGAGCTGGCGTGTCCGTTCGCTCGGGTCCCCGGGTGCGCGCGAGGCTAAAGAGCTGCGCGGAGGGCGACGAAACGTACGCGTCGACAAGAGGAACGCAAGCCGGGTGGGAGCGGCGAGCGTGCGCGTGCGACGCTCGTAGTGGGGGCGCGGCGCACCTCGGTGGAGCCGACGAGGGCACCTGCAGAAACGGCGTTTTGTCACGTCTGAAGTCTGACTCATCCGCTTTCGCCAGCGGCGCCAATCGCAGCTCCACGTTGACTGGACGATTCGATCTTCGTCCGCTCGCAGCTCGAGGTGAACGGTAAAAAGCGCGAATCGTCATCGTCGTGCGAAGAGAGTGTTTTCGCGCAGAAAACGCGCGTTCACAACGGCTCGCGCGAGCCTCGATGCGCGTTCGCGTCTCGGCGCTGTGGGACCAGGTGGCGTCGCGCCTGGGCCCAGGGAACGTCGACGCGGAAGCGGTGCAGCGCGCGGTACTGCGCGCGGCGGGATACGCGTGGTGCGTGCCTCTCCCACGGACGCGCGTGGCATGTCTCGCGTCGCGGTCTCGTCACGAAACACGCGCTGACGCGCCATCGCCTCCCCGGCGGTCCCCTTCCCCCTTCCCCTTCCCCCTTCCGCAGGGATGACGTCACGGGCGAGCTCACCGACTGGCCCCGAGACGTGGTGGTTTCGCCTGGACCCGAAGCACGGCCGTCCGCGAGCCCCACGCGAGGCGCAGCGTGCGCTCCCGTGGATCTCACCTCTCCCGACGACGCGGCGAGACGCGACGACGACGACGACGACGACGCGGCGCGGGAACCGCGCGGCGACGCGACGCCTCGCGATGGACCCGATAAAACCTCGGCGCTTTTTGGTATCAAAGGTGTCAAAACAAACGCGGAACGCGCGGAATCGCCGGTGGTGTCGATCGCCATCTCGGATTCCGAAGACGGCGAAGACGCGGATGACGCGACGAGGAAACGCGGACGCGGCGACCGAGACGACGTCGACGACGTCGACGACGTCGCCGAGGTCGCCGCGTCGCGGCGCGCGCGCGAAGACTCGGGCTCACCTTCGAGGCCTCCCCCTCGGGCGCCCTCGTTCGCACGCGCGAGCTCGGCGCAACTCGAGCGCGAACTCGCGAAGCACGGTATGAAGCCCGGGCCGAGGGAGTACATGACGCGCGAGCTCGCGCGCGCGTGGGCCGCGGGCGCGGCGTTACCGCCGGACTTTTTCGAGCCGGAGGCGGAGACTTCGAGGCGGAGGCGCGCCGCGCCGTCGCCTCGACGGTGTCGGACGGGGGATCGTTCGGACTCGGCCGATGGCGCGCTGGAGGACGCGCTGGGTCGGTTCATCAAGTCGAACGTCGCGCTGTACGAGCGCGTGCTGCTGATGGAGACGGTGGACGTGGACGAGGTGTTGGCGACGGTGCGGCGCGCGCCGGCGCCGCTCGCGCCGGGCGTCGCCGTCGCGAAGGTGCCGCGCGCGAAACTCCTGGCGTACCTCGAGCGGGAGGGCGTGGCGGTGACGCACACGTCCGGGCGAAGGGCGCGGGCGACGCGAACGCGGTTTTAGTCGCCGCAATAGGTACGTAACGTAGTGCACCGCGTAGCTCTCGTAGGCGGTTCTCGAGGAGTCTGTAATTCCAATCACGAGAACCACGCGAACTAGAAGTCGGTTCAGATCACATCACACCCACGGGTTATCCGGTGCGAAAAATCGATTCCGCAGGCGAGGGTGGAGGTCTCGTGACAAACATGACAAAGTGGCAAAAATCCTTCCGTGGTGGTGGGCAACCGCCACAATTCGTGACGTCACCCGCGCGTGACACACGCACGCGATGGCAGCTTCCTGCCTTTCCGCCCGCGGGCTCACCACCGCGGCGCCCGCGCTGGCCCCCACCCGCCGCGGCGCCCGCGCGCGCCGCGCCGTGGACACGACCACGCGCGCCAAGGCTGTGGCCGAGCCCCCCACGAGCGAGGTGCGCAGCTCCGACATCACCATGTGGGAGGGCACGAAGCGCCTGCAGACGCAGACGACGGAGATCGGGCCGGACACGACGTGCATCCGCTCGCTGGACTGGGACCGCGACCGCTTCGACATCGAGTTCGGGCTCGAGAAGGGCACGACGTACAACTCGTACGTCATCAAGGGCTCGGAGAAGACCGCGCTCGTGGATGCGTCGCACGAGAAGTTCAAACAGCTCTACATCGACACGCTCGCGGGCGTGGTGGACCCGAAGGACATCGACTACATCGTCTGCTCGCACACCGAGCCGGACCACTCGGGCTTGATCGGCCCGATCCTGGACCTCGCCCCCAACGCCACCGTCGTGGGGAGCAAGGTGTGCCTCAAGTTCCTCGAGGATCTCGTGCAGAAGCCCTTCGCGCAGCGAGTGGTGAAGGGCGGCGACGTGATCGACCTCGGCGGCGGGCACGCGCTGAAGTTCATCATGGCGCCCAACCTGCACTGGCCGGACACCATGTTCTCCTTTGACCCCGCGTCCAAGCTCATGTACACGTGCGACGCGTTCGGGAGCCACCTGTGCTCGGAGGACGTCTTCGACACCTCGCTCGAGGCGGTGATGCCGCACTACCGCTTTTACTACGAGTGCCTGATGAAGCCCAACGCGCGCAGCGTGCTCACCGCGCTGCGCAAGTGCGCGAGCGAGGAGGCGGACTTCGTGGGCATCTGCAACGGGCACGGCCCGCTGCTCAAGTACAACGTGGACGAGCTCGTGGGCGGGTACAAGCGCTGGTCCGAGGAGGCGCTGGAGAAGGCGAAGGCGAACACCGCCGTCTTCTACACGAGCGACTACGGCTTCTCCGACCGCCTGTCGCAGAGCGTCGCGCGGGGGCTGTGCAAAGCCGAGGTGGAGGTGGTGATGATGGACATGAACACCGCGGACACGCAGGAGCTCATCGAGGCTGTCTCCGGCGCCGCGGGCATCGTGCTGCTCGCGCCGCCCACCTCCGGGCCCGCGCACGACGCGCTCGCCGCCATCGTGGGCGCGTGCAACAAGAAGCAGAAGATCCTCATCGGCGAGTCCTACGGCGGCGCGGACGAGCCCGTGGACACGCTGGCGGTGAAGTTCGCCGGGCTCGGATTGAACGAGGTGGTCCCGGCGCTGCGCGTGAAGGAGGACCCCACGGAGGCGACGTACCAGCTGTTCGAGGAGTCCGGCACGGACCTCGGGCAGGTGCTGACGAAGAAGGAGGCGCTCAAGGCGATGAAGAGCGCCATGTCCCCCGACGTCGCGCGCGCGCTGGGGCGCGTCTCCGGCGGCTTGTACGTGGTGACCGCCGCGCAGGGCACGGCGACGAGCGCGATGGTCGCGTCGTGGGTCGCGCAGGCTTCGTTCGAGCCGCTGGGGTTCACGGTGGCGATCGCGAAGGACCGCGCGATCGAGTCGCTGATGCAGGTCGGGGACAGATTCGTCCTGAACTGCCTCCCGGAGGAGGGGTTCGAGCCCATCATGAAGCACTTCCTGATCCGCTTCCCGCCCGGCGCCGACCGATTCGAGGGCGTGGAGTGGGCGCCCGCGTCGTGCGGCGCGCCCATCCTGAAGGAGGCCGCGGCGTACATGGAGTGCACGGTGGTGTCGCGCATGGAGGCGGCGGACCACTGGATCGTCTACTCCGAGGTGCGCGACGGGAAGGTGTTCAAGGATGAGAAAACCGCGACGCACCACAGGAAAGTCGCGTCGTACTACTGAACGAGAAGCGCGACCGAGCGTCGGGTCCGGTCCGACGAGAGACGCGCGCCGTTAAAAGACGCGAACCAAGGCTGGACGTTCGGCATATCCACCGTAGATATCGTCGGACGACGATGCGTGTGTGCGTTTGTACAAAAACGGTTTGTAGTTAAAAAAGAATACACTCACCCTATGGCGTTGAGCGACCCCGCGAACCAGCGCGAGCACACCACGTTTTCCACCCTCGGCAGCAGCGCGCCCGCGTCGGCGCCGCGCAGCCGCCGCGCCTCGACGCTCTGCGTGTGCGCCACCGCCGTGCGCGTCAGCACGGCCGCGGACGCGACGGTATCGTGCGTGTGGAACACACGGGTTCCGAACGCGCCCGCGCGCCCGCACCCCGCCACCGCCAGCACCGCGGCGAGCGCGCCGGTGCTCAGCCCCCACCCCTCGTCGCGGACGAGGCTGACGACGCCGAAATCGTCGCCGGATTCGCCGGGGAGCGCCTCGCGGTCCGCCGCGTCCAGCAGGCACGCGGGGCCGCGGAGCGCGGCGCGCTCCGGGGAGACGGCGTCCTCGGCAACGGAGGGCATGACTGATGAGGTTTTCCCGAGAGCGAGGGCGAGGCCGACGGGGATGGAGGCGGCGCGTCAGCGGCGGCGCGAACGAGGGAACGAGGAAAACCCGCCGCGGCGGCGAAGAGACAGACGCGATCGGATGTCGCGTGATCCGACATCCGCGTCATCGAGACGCCGAAAGGTCGCGGCGGACACGTCAGGTGACGTGTTGGTTCGCGGGAGGCTGACGCGCGGTGGCGGCGTGCGCGGGCGCGCTTCCGGCGGAGACGAGTCGGGGTGTGCTCGGGAACGATCGCGCGGAGACGTACCGACTGGCGAGAACAGTCCCGTGGCCGCGGCGAAGACGGCGCGGTCCATCTCCGGCGCGTCTTCCGTCGCGACGGGCGCGTTTTTGCCGGGAGTCGCGGACATCCGCGTCAGCGGTTTTCCACGTCGCACGGAACCCCGGGTCGGCGCGAGCGACGCGCCGGATCGAGCGGCGCGGCGCGAGCATGCGGCGGACCGTGTGTGTACGGCGCACTCGCACGAGCACGCGCGGCGCGAACACCGCGCGGGGGTCGCCGGCGCCACACGCGCGGTTGCGGTCGCCAGGCTCATCTTGTCGTCGAACGAACAATCGGAACAATCGAGGGTGTCGCTTTTCGTCTCTTCCCGCCGGTCGCGCGGAGGGTTCAGGCGTGTGGGTGTCGAACCCGGAACGCTCAAGCGCTGAACGCGCGCGTCGTCAAGACTGCGAACGCGTGGAGATGTCGGACGCGCCTCTTTTGGAGATGCGCGCGGCGAAGTGACAAGCTCCCGCTCGTCCAAGTCTAGGACGCTTTTTAGCACCGTAAAACAATCTCGCCGATCGACTGTCGCGCGCGCACGCGCAGCTTTCGAGGGCGAATCTGCACACCGCGATTTCGGTCGAAAAACGTGTTAACACAAATCGTCTCGCCGCGCGTCTTCTCCGCCGCTCCCGCGTTCGGACGGATGATCGTCCCTCTGTACTGAAGCGTCCCTTCCCTGATGTCGTGCGGTGCGAACGAAGCACCGCGCGCGCGTCCGTGACGAAACACGACACACGCCTCGGTCACGACACCGTGCGCCCGAACGCCACCGCGCTGATGTACAGATTCTTGGCCCACTTTTCCTTGACGTGCGTGGAGGGGAACGCCGACGTCCTCAGCGTCTCCTGCGTCTCGTCCGCCGGGCGGCGGCGCGGGATGCTGAGCACGTACGCCGCCTGGTCGGGCGTCGCCGCGCAGCACGTGATGCGGAATCCGCTGTCCCAGCGCCGGTGGATGCCCTCCGAGGGGTACATGAAGTCCAGCTCCACGCACTGGTCCACGAACCCCGCGTTGCGGCTCATGACAACCGCCCACCGCGTCCCCGACGTCGCCATCGACGTGACGTAGAACCCCTCCTTCCACTTCTTGTTGATCCACTTGAACGGGAACGAGTCCGACACTTTGTACGACTGCTGCGTGTACGGCGTGCCCTTGGACATGATCACCAGCGCGGACCCGGTCGTCGAACCCGCGAGCGCGGTGATGTAGTACCCGTCGTCCCACTGCTCCAGGATCCAGTCTTTCGGCAAAAACTGCGTGGAGAGCTCCCAAACCTGCGCGTTGAACCCGGTGCCGGCGTCCATGATGAGCGCCCACAGCTCCTGCGCGCACGACACGCTCGAGATGAACAGCCCGTCGTCGTTCCCCTTGTCGACGTGCTGCTCGATCCGCGAGTTCGCGACGTTGTAGTGGTACCGCTGCTTCATCGGGCGGTGCGCGTTGTAGATGGTGATCCACTGCTGCGCGGGCATGCCGAGGCGCACCTTCTTGCGCGGGCGCCCATCCTCGCCCTCCTCTTCCAGCGCCTCCGCCTTGCGCTTCTGGCCAATCTTCTGCGCGCCCTCCGTGCTGATCGGCCTTCGGTTCGTGGGCCCGCAGAGCGGCTCGAAGAGCGCCGCGAGCGCGCCGTACTTCGGCTCCTCGTCGAACTTCAGGTTCACCACCGCCTCCATGTACTGCCGGAACGCCTGCGGCGTGTACCGGCACAGCGCCTCCGCGCTCGTCGCCATCTTCTTCTTGCACACCAGGAACCCCTTGTTGTCGCCCTGGTAGCCCTGCCACGGCAGCCGCCCCTTCAGCAGGAACAGCAGCGTGTACGCCAGAGACTCCAGGTCGTCGCGCCTCGACCCCGTGCGCCCGAGGTGCGCGTGCACGGAGGCGTACCGCACGGTGCCCCGGAAAATGTCTGGCCGCTGGTCGTAGTCGACGTGCGTGGAGCAGATGGCGTCGCGCCAGCGCGTGGCGAGGCCGAGGTCCACCAGGTACAGCTTCTTCTCCGTGGGCGTGCCCGGGGGGCCGAGCAGAAAGTTCTCCGGCTTGATGTCCCCGTGCACGAACCCTTTGCTGTGGAAGTTCTCCAGGATCGCCAGCGCCTCCACTGCGATGCACGCCACCATCTCCTGCGACATGAGCTGGCTGTTCTGGTTCCACGTGTCCCACAGGCTCGGGCCGAGCAGGTCCATCACCATCACGTAGTACTCGCCCTGCCGCCCTTTGTAGTGCACCTTGGGCACACCCAGGATCCCGCCCAGCGTCGAGAACGCGTTGTACACGGACCACTCGTACGGCGGACCGTAGTTGCACCCCTTGCTGCTCCGGTGCTCAAACTTCAGCGCCACCTGCACGGCGTTGGAACCGCCCTCGTGCGCGGGGCGGGTGCCCACGCTCGAGAGGCGCGTGCCCACGTACACCTGCCCGAACCCGCCCTTGCCGAGCTTCCGCTCCACCTTGTACACTGGGGACCCGCCGACTTGCGCCTGCGACGATGACGCGACGAGAGGGACGGAAGAGGAAGGCGGGTCAGTCGACCGACGATCGATCGATCGATCGCGACGAAAAAGAAAACGAAAACGCGTCGGTTCGGGCGATCTAGGTTTACCGCGCGCGAGATGCGATTGGTCTCGGAACTCGAGGGTATCGCGCGAAGCGACGTGGACGTACCCTGTCAGGCACGGGGGAAGCATCGTCCGCGTCCGCCTGCACGGGCTGGTCCCCGCTCCTCTCTTCGCTGACCTCGTCCATCCCGGCCGCGTCCTTCCTTTTCCCCCGCCCGGTGGCCGGTGGATCTTTTAAAGCGGGCGCGTCCGCTTTCTTCTCCGCGCGCCCGCCCTTCGCGGCTCCGGAAGCGGGGCGAGGTTCGGCGTCCGCCTTCGCCCCCTCGTCCGGCTTGTTCGCAGGCGAATCTTTCTTGTCCCCTGCGGGTTTCTCGGTGGCTACCGCGCCCGACTTCGGCACAGACTTCGGCCCGGACCTCGGCGCGGCCTTCGCTTTCGGCATCACCCCACGAAACGCTGTCCTCCCGCGTTTTTACGCGAGGAAAACGGGATGCCGCTCCCCGGACGTCGGCCGAGCCCTGCAGTCGCGACGCGACAGGTGATGTGCGCGGTGGTCGAACGGTTCGCTCGATACACTAATAGACAAGCGATCGTTTCGCCTGACGGGCAGGCGCGCGCGCGTCTGCGGTGTGGGCTGCGCGCCGAGCCGCGGTGCAACAAGAGGGCGCATTCGTCGGGTGTTTTCCCGCGATATTCCGCGTTTCCGCCGCGGCGTGTAACTGTGTATCGTCCAGTTGGGCACTTCTGCTCGAGCAGTCCGAGACGCGCACGGCGCGCGGCGTCCCATGCTGATCGCGACCCCCGCGCCGTCGCGAGCCTCGGGTTTCGGAACGAGAGACCAACCGCGTCGTCGTTCGGCTCCGCGCGGCCGTTCGACGGCCGCGCCCGGCCGCCCCCCCTCGCGCGCGGCGATGGCGTCCGCGACGCGCGACGCGCTCGGCACGATGGATCGCGACGTCGTCAAGGACGGCGTGCTGCACGTGCACACGCCCCTGCTGTTCTCGCGCCCCATGAGCGACCTGGCGGGCCGGGACGTGTACATCAAGCTCGACGCTTTCCAGCCCTCCGGGTCGTTCAAGCTGCGGGGCATCGGGTACGCGTGCCAGAAGGCGCTTCGCGAGGGCGCGCGTTCGTTCACGAGCAGCTCCGGCGGCAACGCGGGCCTCGCCACGGCGTACGCCGGCGCCGCGCTGGGCGTGAAGACGACGGTGGTGGTTCCGACCACCACCCCCCCGTTCATCCGCGACCGGCTCGAGGAGCTCGGCGCGCGCGTCGTCGTGCACGGCGCGCAGTGGTCCGAGGCGAACGAGGAGGCGCAGAGAAGAAACGCGGAGGACGGCGGGAAGCTCGTGCACCCCTTCGACGACGCCGACGCGTGGACCGGCCACGCCACGCTCGTGCACGAAACGGTGGCGGATCTCGAGAGACGCGCGAAGATGATGAATGCGAAGAAGACGAACGACTCGAACGACTCGAACGAACGCGAAACCCTACACAAAACCGAGGACAAAACCGACAAAAACAAAATCGCGGCTTTCGTCACCTGCGTGGGTGGCGGCGGTCTGCTGATGGGTATCCTGCAGGGTCTCCGCGAAACCGGGCTCGACGCGTTCGCGACGCGCGTCGTCGCCGCCGAGACGTTCGGCGCGGATTCCATGGCGTGCTCGCTGGAGGCGGGCGCG
>Ga0181558_10004463_pt1 | contig 12556 bp, 10 predicted proteins | sample 011ome_22_FD_133754 | JGI IMG/M metagenome (GOLD analysis project Ga0181558, IMG submission 133754) | Coastal salt marsh microbial communities from the Groves Creek Marsh, Skidaway Island, Georgia - 011507BT metaG (megahit assembly) | ecosystem: Environmental > Aquatic > Marine > Intertidal... | reverse complement strand
CCATATACTTTAAGGAGCCTCTTAATTTAGATGGAACTGCACAAGAAATCTATATTAGAGCTACTGAGTTAATATGGCCCTTGATACGAAAAATTTTGGACGAAAAACCAATCCCAGAGCCTCAAGTAGGTGAATCCGTTGTATTTAAGAGACGGTTACCTGTTGAAAGCGAATTGCCTGATTTAGATTCACTTGAAAAAATATACGACTTTATTCGAATGCTCGATGCGCCCGGATATCCTCATGCATTTCTCGAGATAGGTATGTATAAAATTAATTTCACTAAGGCAAGTTTGAGCAATGCAGAGTTGACCGCAAAAGTGACAATCCAGTTAAAAGAGGCAGATCGTGGGTAAGTCAGTATTAGTTGTGGCGGCTCATGCAGATGATGAGGTTTTGGGGTGTGGCGCAACTATTAAGAAGCACGTTGATAGTGGTGATCAAGTCACAATAATCTTCATGACGGACGGTGTTGGTTCAAGGTTGGCAGATTCAGCTCAAGTGTCACAAAGAAACCAGGCTAAAGAAAAAGCCCTCCAGGTTCTTGGAGTAGCTACTTCGTATCAATTTGATTTTCCTGATAATGCTATGGATTCAGTCTCACTTTTTGAGGTAGTCAGGCTTGTTGAGGACGTTATAGATAAAGTTAAACCGCAAATTATTTATACCCACTTCCACGGGGACGTGAACGTGGATCATCGAATTTGTTTTGAAGCGGTTATGACGGCAACAAGACCTGTTCCAAATCAATGTGTAAAAGAAATATACGGCTTTGAAGTGCTATCAAGTACAGAGTGGCAAATAAAGCCAGATGTAGCATTTACGCCGCAAATGTATGTGGATGTTAGCGATTGCTTTGAAGATAAAAAAATAGCCTTAGAGGCTTATAATGATGAAATGCGTGATAGTCCACACAGCCGAAGTTTTGAGCATGTAGAAATCTTAGGACAGCATCGTGGGCATACAGTTGGTGTCAAGTATGCTGAAGCATTTATGACTTATCGAATTCTTAAGGATTTACTCTGAAAGATATTTTTATTGAAGGAAGGCCTATCGGTCTCGGACATGCTCCCTATGTCATAGCAGAGCTTTCAGCTAACCACAATGGACACCTTCAGCGAGCCTTAGATACTATTAGCGAGGCTAAAGCTCGCGGGGCAGATGCAATAAAGTTGCAAACTTATACCGCTGATACGATGACCATTGATTGCGACTCTGAAGATTTCATGATTCGTGGTGGATTGTGGGATGGCTATAAGCTCTACGATCTTTATCGTTGGGCGGAGACGCCCTTTGCGTGGCATCAGGCGATATTTGCGCATGCACGAAAACTTGGTATCACGGTTTTCTCCACGCCTTTTGACGAAAGCGCGGTTGATCTTTTAAGGCAGCTTGATGCGCCGGCGTACAAAATTGCTTCGTTTGAAAACACGGATCTGTCCCTGATTCGCTATGTGGCAAAGACTGCTAAGCCGATGATCATATCGACAGGGATGGCTTCGGAGGAGGAAATTGCTGAAGCGGTAGATGCGGCGCGCACTGCGGGGTGTAAAGAGCTTGTGTTGTTGCACTGTATTAGCAGTTATCCGGCACCGATGGATCAGGCGAATCTTCGGCAGCTTGCCGAATTGGGGCGGCGGTTTGATGTTGTGCCCGGATTGTCCGATCACACGCTGGGCGCAACGGCTTCGGTTGCGGCTGTTGCGCTGGGCGCTTGTGTGATTGAAAAACATTTCACGCTCAGCCGTGTAGAAAAGGGGCCAGATAGCGAATTTTCGATTGAGCCGGATGAGTTCGAGCGACTGTGCCAGGACACGCATGATGCGTGGCAAGCGTTGGGACAGGTCGGTTATGATCGTCAGCCTGCCGAGGCAGGGAGCAAGGTCTTTCGCCGATCCATTTATTTCGTGCGTGACTTGCCCGCTGGGTCTGTTATTGGGCCTGAGGACATACGACGGATTCGTCCTGGTATGGGGTTAGCGCCAAAGCACTATGATCAACTTTTAGGCAAGAAATTAAAGATCGCTGTGCAGCGAGGGATGCCAACAAGTTGGGGTTTGTTTGACGAATAGAAAAATAGTTGCCTAATAGAATGGCGTTTCTATATAAGCGATTCAATCGGTAATTTAGATGGCAAAAATAACAGATGCCGAGGTAGAACTTATCCTTTCTAGCGGAGGAGATGAAAGGCTAGATTTATATGGTCCTGAAAAATTGAACCTCTACGGATGTTCTTATCGACCTCTAAAACAGGTGTCTTTTTCATCTTGCACTGCCTCAAGTGTCGGGGAAGGTGCATTTGAGCATGTAAAAGCGATGATGCGGAATAATCGGGATGGCGGCGTAGATTGGAGGCAGAAATTTCAGTCATTACGGGATCGTTTGAGAGCAATAATAGGGCTAGATGATGATGTCGATATTGCTCTTGGGGCGTCGGGTACAGACCTTGAAATTATTGCAACATTGTCGTGTCATCTGAAATATGGGGCGCTGACAAACATAGTGATGGCTCCGGACGAAATTGGGTCGGGATCTTTATTAGCTGCTGCGGGGAAGTATTTCTCAAATAAAACACCTTTGATGGATAACCAAAGCAAAAGTATATGGATTGAGGGTTTTGAAGGTCTGGATATCGATGTTGATGTTATCGCTGCTCGTGATGAAGAGAGTGGTGTGGTTATTCGAGAAAATGAACTAGAAAAAATATTAGTTCAAAGGATTGATGCCGCTGTTTTTCAAAAGCGAACAGTTCTGTTGCACTTAGTGTGTGCGTCCAAGACAGGATTGGTAGTTCCCTCGTTAAAGACTGCTCACAAAATGAAGAAAAAATATGGAAATCATGTCCAGGTTGTGGTTGATTCCTGCCAGTCGCGAATTTCGAGAGATGATGTCAATAAATTTCTGCAAAATAAATATTTGTTGTTAATGACAGGTTCAAAGTTTTTCTCGGGCCCTCCGTTTTCCGGTGCTTTGTTTGTGCCGAAAGATATTGCTGAGGTGTTCAGAGAGCATTCAGAGGTTCCGAAAGGGATGCGATCGATATTCACACGAAGTGAGTTTCCTTTTCAGTGGGTGGCGTTTGACCAATGTTTGTCGGAGCAAATAAATTTTGGACTTTATTACAGATGGGAAGCAGCTCTTTATGAAATGACTTTGTTTTATCGCACCGATCCCAAAAAATTTGCCCAGACCGCCCAAATCTTTAATGAAGCAATCGATTATTTGGTGGAAAAAAGTGGTTATTTAAAATCATTAACACCAGATATAGTTGATGAAGGGGTTGATGAGGTAAGTTGTTACCTCTTTCAGACGATAAAGACTGTAGAAATAATTAGTCCTCGAATTAATTTTGAAACATCTATTGAGCTTCATAGGGCCCTGGCTAAAGATGATGCGTTTGGGATGGTTCAGCTTGGGCAACCAGTAAAAATTAAGAAGAATATGGATGGAGATTGGGCCCCAACTCTACGTTTTGCTATAGGTTCCTCTTTTTTTGTCGAAAACTCAGGAAAAGTACGGTCAGTTCAAAGCAAAGATATTGTTGATCAATTGAGCGTTGCGATTCAAAAGATTGAACATTATTTGAATTCATGGGAGAGGTACTCAGTGTGAGAGTTGTCATGAATCAAAATAATTCGCGTGAAAATTTTGATGATGGTGTTCAGCAAAGCTTTACGATTAATATAGAAAATTGCATGTTCACATTTTTCGGGGAAATGCGATTTGATTCACATAGTGTTACGCCTTATCTAAAAAAAATTATTGAAAATAGATCCAAAATAAAAGAGTACCTAGATCAGATTTTTATCCGATTGAAAGGGGAATATATTTTGTTGATGGAGGATGAGTATTCATTATCTCTATTTCCGGGATACTCATATCTACCATTGTATGTAATAAATAACGCTAACAAAGATGGAAGTCTTGTCGTTACGACTAGCGAAGATGAAACCTTAGACAATGGACTGAATTGTGATAGGACAATCTTACGATCTGTCTCGAATCATGGGCTGTATATCCCTCAAGGATTAGGAGAAGAAGTGGATGATTTTCTGCTCCCAGGCATGAGCATGACTATCGATAAGAAAACCAGAAAGTACAAGCAGTCTTGGGTGTATCCGTTCGGCGAGATATGCACTCGCGATGATCATGGAAAGCTTTCAAAGGAGATAAGTGAAACACTGGTGGAAGAAATGGCCTCTTTCAGTACAGGTTCAGGTGAGGACTTGACGCTTCAATTGTCTAGTGGGTTAGATTCAGCGCTTCTTCTGGCGGCAGGAAAAGCATCAGGACTTGGATTTGCGAATGTGCATTTCGTTATTCGAGGGCGAGTACAGGAGGAAGTCGGCGCGAAGACTATCGCAAAGTATTTTGGTGACGATCTTGTTGAATTACCTAGAGGTCCGGCTGAGTCTGGAAAAATTTTTGATAAAAATACTGATATATCAGGGTTTATAGATAAAACAAAAAGGCTATTAGAGGTTGGTTCTGGTCAGTTTATATTTGGCAACTCAAATCTTCTTGCTGGTTTTTTCTTAGGAAATCATAAGTCATTTGAGGGCTCTGCTTATCCTACCCAGTTATGTTTGTCGCACGACGCGGTGTATCCACTTTTAAAAATAGGTGATCTCGTTAGAGGGCGCCTTGTTCCCAAATTCAAAAGTCAAGCTAACACATCATTGCGTTACAGGTATTCTGAACGATATGCAGCTGACTGTCTTGCGTTGGCCGGTTCTGAAAATGATGTCTTTCGATTTAGTGAGAAATGGCCCAAGGTTAATCCTTATTACTGGAGATTCATGTTTTCATGTTACACCTACAGGTTCTCCTGTGAGTTGGAAGAGAGCCCAAACTTTCTTCACATCTCATATGAGAGATCCAGAATGAAGCAGTTATCTTCAAGCATTGAAGACGTTGGTGATTCACTTTTGTCGAAAATCTTTATGGATCAGTCGCTAGTTAATGAACTTGGGAGCCCAGATCCTAGGGTGGCTGTTAAGCTCCAAAAAATCATTGTATTCGTGCTAAGGTGTGGGTGGGCTCAACAAAGACAACACGGCTATAAAAGAGCGGGAATAATGAGTCAGTACCGCCCGGGGATATCTGATTCTATGTTGCGAATCCTTCATAGTGTTCGAATTGATGACACGCTTGTGAATTATCCCAAATGGCACCTCTTTGAGGCATTCAGGCTCCTTTCAGGCAAGGACTTTTTTGAAATAGCTAAGTATTCGCCACTTAAGATGAGAATCAAGCAGATAACAAAAAATTCACGTCGCAGTCCTGGTGGGGCCGATTACTTCTTTGACAACAAAAGCATAAAGTTGTTCTTGAAGGAAAATAATATCGATGCCGGTTTTTATTCATTGTTGAAGAGTTGTGGTGAAGGCTGTTTGGATAAATATCTACAAATTCTTGATTCAGTTGGATCTCATAAGAATGATCGCTGGGAAAAATACAATCGACTCAACATTGCAATTCTCTCAAGGAGAGCGTAACGATACGCTTCTGCTTTGTTGTTGCCTTATCCCATCAATCAAAGATCTCCCTCGTTTTATTAGTGTCGTTCTTAGCAGATTTCCGCAAGAATCTAGTACATATGTCAACAAAATCTTTTAAATTCAGAGAAACCTAGCAGATGAACGTCTATATCCACGTCGAAATCGCCCTGCGAGAACTCGATAGCAAACTCATGTTAGCAGTTGTGGCTGCCTCGAGGGGGCACGATGTTCTTGTTTCCGACATTAGTGCCCTCATGACAGGTGTGCAGAGCGGAGCCCTTGCTCCGGGTATTTTCCACACTAAGTCCCTGACCCCGGGCGAAAAAAAGATTGCTCGCCATCAAGCCCTGATAGATCGAGGCTTTTCAATCACAAGCATTGACGAAGAGGGCGGCATGATCGATCACGGTTACGATACATTCGCCAAAGTGCGGTATTCGGAAAAGACTGTAGGGCAGGCTTCAGCGATCTTCGGATGGGGGGCAGAGGACACAGATACGCTTAAGCGTATTTATTCAGGATTCTCGTCACGGATTCATCAAACAGGATCACCACGTGTTGATCTGTGGAGGCCACGCTTCTCCCCATACTGGCGCCCTCCTAAAGCGATGCCCGCAAAACCCTACTTGCTAGTGTCCTCTAACATGGGCGCTGCCAACAGCATGCGACCTTTCCATGAAGAAATAAGACTTCACAGGCAAGCAGGTTATTTCCAGCGTGATCCGGAAATGTTCTCAATGCTGTTTGGTGTTACGGCGGATGATTATCGTATGACACTAGCCTTTATCGAAGCGGTTCGATATCTGGCGTCCTTGAACAACGATTACGACATCGTATTTCGCCCTCACCCGGTTGAAAATATGGAGGCGTGGAAAGTCTATCTTGAGGACATTTCCAATGTGCATGTGATACGAGAAGGCTCGATTACGGCGTGGGTCAACAACGCCTTTGCCGTGATGCATAACGGCTGTACCACTGCTCTTGAAGCGACCATTTCTGGGAAGCCAGTTGTGACATATCTGCCTTTTAAGCAGGAGTATGCCCGAGACATTCCGAATGAACTCGGTGAGCGAGTTGATTCAGTAGAGGCTTTGTCAGAGGTGGTCAGTGGATTGTTTAGGGCCCGTCAGTCCCCCGGCCGTGGTGAGCAGGAACAGAGTCTTCCGGAATCAGTCTCCAAAAAGATGTATGTGGATGGCGCAGACTTAGCTGCAGAAAAGATTGTTAGAGTGTGGGAGAAGCTTGATAACGGAGAGTGTTTTCGTCCAAATAACTGGAGGAGGTTTCACTGGTGGCATCTGACTATTCTAAAGTTAAAGGGGGGCGCTGCCTCGACACTCAGGAAAGCGTTTCCGCGAATATTCGGATTAGCCAAAGAGAACCACAAATTTCCGCCGATGGATGCCAGTGATATTCGTGAGCGCGTTAGCCGGCTCCAGCAAGCTCTTGGGCTTAAAGAGCCCTTAGAATGCAAGCTTCTTTCTGAGCGGACGGTTCTTATCAGGAGCAAGCGTACTCGCAGATAATACACCCTTTCGCACTAGCGTCTTATAATCTAAATGTTGCGCCGGATTCAATCACTCTTGAATCAAACTACGCTCTTCAATGTTCAAGCGAGGTGGTTTCGTTTAGGCACTCTTTGTAACGCGGTACTTTAGGTATAGTGTTGCGCTAGGAATTAAAAACATAGAATTAAAAATGAATCTAAAATCTAAGAAAGTTTACGTAGGCATGAGTGCGGACTTAGTGCATCCCGGGCATCTCAACATCATTCGTAAGGCAGCAGAGCTTGGTGAGTTGACCGTCGGTCTGTTAACGGATCAAGCGATTGCGAGTTATAAGCGTTTGCCCTATATGGATTTTGCGCAACGAAGAGAAATAGTAGAAAACTTGAAAGGCGTTCATCGCATAGTGCCCCAGGAAACGCTCGACTACGTCCCTAATCTTAGAAAGTATCGCCCCGACTTTGTCGTGCACGGTGATGATTGGCGTGCAGGGGTGCAAAGTAAGGTGCGTGACGATGTCATCAAAACCTTGGCTGAGTGGGGCGGTGAACTGGTTGAAGTCCCATATACAAAGGGCATTTCGTCGACGCAGCTTAACAAGGCTCTGAAAGAAATTGGGACTACGCCCGACTTGCGTCGTAATAAGCTTCGTCGACTTCTTCTTGCAAAGCCTATGGTGCGGTTCATTGAAGCACACAATGGTTTAACAGGCCTGATTGCTGAAAATATTGGGATTGATACGGACTCTGGTCGTAAGGAATTTGACGGCATGTGGGGTAGTAGCCTTACAGAGTCAACAAGTAAAGGTAAGCCTGATATTGAGGCGGTCGATGTTTCTGCGCGAATGAATACGTTGAATGACATCATGGAAGTGACAACGAAGCCTATCATTTATGATGCTGATACTGGTGGGAAAATCGAGCATTTCGAATTTACGGTTCGCACCTTAGAGCGTTTGGGCGTGTCAGCGACAGTAATCGAAGATAAGATTGGACTAAAGAAAAATTCATTATTTGGAAATGATGTTGTTCAGAGCCAAGACACGATAGAAGGGTTCTGTGCAAAACTGAGGGCTGGCAAAACAGCGCAGGTTACGGATGATTTTATGATCGTAGCCCGAATTGAAAGCCTTATTCTTGATGCTGGTATGGATGATGCAGTGGCTCGAGCCACTGCTTATATTGAAGCAGGTGCTGACGCGATTATGATTCATAGTCGACACAAAGATCCGGCTGAGATATTTCAATTTTGTGAGATCTATAAATGCTTCAACAATCGAGTGCCTTTAATTGTGGTTCCGTCAAGCTATAACGCAGTTAGAGAGGAGGAGCTAGCAAATCGTGGCGTTAATGTGGTGATCTATGCCAATCAGTTGCTCCGTGCTGCCTACCCAGCGATGGTGAAAACGGCCGAATCAATTCTTACGCATGGCCGGAGCGCGGAAGCCGATTCAGAGCTTTTGTCGATTAAAGAAATTCTTGAATTGATTCCCGGAACCAAATAATGATTCAGTCTGACCATCTTTTTAAGATTTTGGCTGAGCGGGGAATAACCTTCTTTGCTGGGGTCCCTGATTCTCTTCTCAAAGACTTTTGTGCCTATGTCACTGATCATGTGGATGACTCGCATCATGTAATTACTGCCAATGAAGGTAATGCAGTGGCCCTGTCTGTAGGGCATTATTTGGGTGCCGGGCGTCCGGGTTTGGTATATCTACAGAATTCTGGGCTGGGTAACACGGTGAACCCATTACTCTCCCTCAATGATCCCGAAGTCTATGGGCTTCCAGTCTTATTCATGATCGGCTGGCGGGGTGAGCCAGGGGTGAAGGACGAACCTCAACACATCAAGCAGGGCCGAATTACCCCAGCACTACTGGATGCGATGGAGATTCCTTGGCAGATCATTGACTCAAGCACCGCGGATATAGAAACCGTAGTAGATACTGCTATCAAGCAGATGCGGGATCGGTCGGGACCTGCTGCACTGCTGGTACGCAAAGGTACTTTTGCACCCTATTCCTTGAAGAAAAACGTGCAAAGTCATTACCCGCTTGTTCGTGAAAAGGCTATTCAACAGCTCATCGAGCAGCTTGATCCTGAGGATAAGGTAGTGGCAACCACCGGTATGCCGGCACGTGAGTTATATGAATTGCGTATGGCTCGCGGTGATGGAATGGACAATGATTTTCTGACTGTTGGTTCCATGGGGCATGCCTCATCCATTGCGCTTGGTTTGGCACGAAGTCAGCCTGAGCGCCGGGTGATTTGTTTGGATGGCGATGGTTCGGTCCTCATGCACATGGGATCTTTGGCGATTGTGGGTCAGTCGGAGCAGCAGAATCTGATCCATGTCGTATTAAATAACGGCGCACATGACTCAGTCGGTGGACAACCCACTTGTGCGTTTTCGATAGACCTTGCGGGTATTGCGCGGGCTTGTGGCTATCGGGAGGTGCTGGCCGTAGAGGAGCCACAAGAGATCGATCAGGCTTTTGCGGCTCTATTGGAAAGTAAGGGTCCTTCATTCTTGGAGATTAGGATCAATAAGGGCGCGCGTGTTGATTTGGGAAGACCTAAATCATCGCCAGCAGAAAACCGAGACGCGTTGATGAATGGATTAGGCATAACACACTGATGGATATGGAAGTTTGGACGCACCATAACCCGGTGCGGATTTATTTTGGTCGTGGATGCCGAGGATCGCTTGCTGACATGCTGGCTGATCAGCGGGCTTTGGTCGTGTGCAGTCCGCGGGGGCGGCATCAGTTTGAATCGGATGCTTTGCTGGGTAAAGCACTCCTGAGCTCCAAGCGTTTTGTTTGGATGGATACAGTGGAGACGAACCCTGATATCCATCGATTGCGGGATGAGTCCAAGCACTTGCTAGATGCCCGAGTGGATTGTGTGATTGCGCTCGGCGGTGGGAGTGCAATCGATTCCGCCAAAGTATTTGCTCTAGCGCTATCCCCTTTTGGCAGCCAATATTCGCTTTGGGAGTTGCTCGGTGCAGCGGCTGATCTTCCTCCCGGCGCCTCTCTGCCGCTTTACGCACTTCCGACAACTGCGGGCACCGGTAGTGAGGTCACACCCTATGCCACAGTTTGGGATCATGCTGAAAGTCGAAAACTTTCACTTTTTGGGCCTGCTGTCTATCCCCACACGGCGTTTGTCGACCCTGAGCTGAGTGCCACTGTTCCTTATAGTCCAACGTTATATACAGGTCTTGATGCCATCAACCAGGCGGCGGAATCAATTTGGAACCGCAACATGACTCCCATGAGCGAAATGGTCGCTCACGGGGCACTTAAGTTAGGGATGACAGCGTTACCAAGATTGCTGAATGATCTGGCAAATCCAGATCTTCGGGGCATCATGGCAGAAGTCGGCCTGCTTGCCGGATTGGCCATTAGCCAGACACGTACATCGCTTAGTCACTCGATTTCTTATCCACTAACTGCGCATTTTGGGGTTCCTCACGGGCTAGCGTGTGCTTTTACAATGCCAGCCGTCTTGCGCCATAATTTGAGTGCTGATGATGGTCGGTTTAAACGTTTGGCTAAGGTGTTGTCACATAACGAGGATAGAGAGTTGCTCAACTTGATTGATGCTTTTGATAAATTTAATCAACGATTGAGTGTAAAAGTGCGGGTGCAGGAGATGGTGAAATCATTGGATTTGCTTTTAGCATTAAGCGAACAAATGATTACTCCTGGGCGCGCAGATAATAATCTTTCCCCTGTGAATAATGCAGTAATAGAGAAAATATTAATGTCGAGTTGGAATTCAGATTAACGAGTTAGCTCTTCATCAGCAGCATAGATTTAAAACATATGTATTTGAGGCTTGGTTATGAGTGACAAATTAGATTCTGAAAAGGTAATTGACTTTTTCAAGGACCGTGCGGGTCGTCACGATAAAGATAGTCCACTCAGAACGGTAATTTATCAGGATAATAACCCTGAGCTAGCATTGCGGCGGAATGAAGAAGAAAAGAGAATTATATTTGAATTATTGAATATAAAGCCGGGTGATCGAGTTATTGATATTGGATGTGGTATCGGTCGCTTCACTCAAGAGTTCATAGATAAGGGTGCTCGCTATGTTGGAACAGACCTAATCAAAGAATTTATCGATATTGCGAGAGCAAATCATGGGGCCGATGCTCTTTTTTTTAACTACGGAGTTAATGACCTCGATGCAGCTGATATACGTGCCCAAGGACCGTTTAATACCTTTTTTATAACTGGCCTAATTATGTATTTGAATGATCAGCAAGCGAATGTCCTATTGGAAAAAATATTATTCATGAGTGATAAAAAGGCTCGGATTCTTATTCGAGAGCCTATAAGTATACTTTCTGATAACTTTCTACTCGATAACATATGGTCTAGTGAACTTAGGTCTCATTACTCTGCGTATTACAGAACTCATAAGTGGTTTATAGATAACCTTACGAAGAGATTGTGTTCGGCTGACTTTGAAATGATAGTCGATAGAGAGCTGTATCCTGAACAGCTGAATAATCGTAAAGAAACTAGGCAGCATTTGTTTATTCTTGAAAAAAGCAATTAAGAATATGGAAACTTTATTTTGTTTTGATTTGGATGGCACCATTACGCGTCAAGAGTTACTTCCAATTATGGCTGCGGAAATTGGTATCTATGATGAGATAAACACACTTACCGAGGCAACTCTCAATGGGATTCTTCCTTTTGAAAAATCGTTTTTACTGAGAAGTAAGCTTCTTGCGAGTATCCCTGTTGAAAACATTCAGAAAATAATAGAAAAAATTTCATTAAATAATAAGATAGTGGAATTTATAAGGGCGAATAAACAAAACTGCCGTATCGTAACGGGAAATTTATATGAATGGGTGGCGCCGTTATTATCTCGTTTGGAGTGTGATTACTATACATCTAAGGCAATCTTTGATAATCAGCAGCTTATAAGTGTCACTCAAGTCATTAACAAGGGTGATATTGTCAAGTCATTGAAGTCGGAAGGATATCGGATTGTGGCGGTGGGCGATGGCATGGGTGATATAGCTATGTTCGAACATGCTGATATATCAGTAGCTTTTGGTGGAGTCCATGAACCAATTAATACCTTGATTAAGGTTTCTTCTTATCTGACTTACAGCGAAGGTACATTGTGCAGACTATTAAACACGCTATCATAAGTGCAGCTGGCTTGGGCAGCCGTTTGCAATTAAATATGCCTAAATGTTTAATCGAGTTTGATGGAGTATCTCTCCTAGAAAGGCAGATTGCATTACTCGATGATGTTGAGGATGTTAGAGTAGTCGTTGGTTTTATGGAAGAAAAAGTTATAAATGTAGCGAAAAGGCATCGTAAGGATATTCTTTTTGTTCGAAACCCTCTCTACACCAGTACCACTAATTGCTACAGCATCTCTTTGGGCATTAATGGAATCCGCGATCCTTTTATGTTGATCGATGGAGATCTTCTTATAGACCCTATCTCTTTTGCTAAATTCATGAATAGTTATGAAGTTGGCGATGAGTTGATTGGCTATACAGATGCACGAT
>Ga0181558_10004435_pt1 | contig 12591 bp, 8 predicted proteins | sample 011ome_22_FD_133754 | JGI IMG/M metagenome (GOLD analysis project Ga0181558, IMG submission 133754) | Coastal salt marsh microbial communities from the Groves Creek Marsh, Skidaway Island, Georgia - 011507BT metaG (megahit assembly) | ecosystem: Environmental > Aquatic > Marine > Intertidal zone... | reverse complement strand
TGGTTCACATTTTGACACAAAGCGAGCAAGCCGAAAAACCGAGTCCTCCAGGAATGCACAGTGACCAGAACCCCAACATGAGCGGTGGAAGAGGCAAACTGGTGATGGAACAAAAAGCGCTGGCAATTCCCATTTTCTTCCAAACGCGCGCAACACAAGACAGCTGCCCCAAGATCGCTCGAGCATGGAGGTTTCGATCGTGTGCTTTGTGCGTCAATAGTGACGATTGCGTGCGAAGCGAATTGATTCCGTGCAGGAAATGCAGAAACTATTGGCTGTGTAAAAAACACTATGCCTTGAAACACAACATAAGGCCAGAAAGAGCAAAGCCACACATGTCAGTACGACGGCATCAGAAATGCGGGGATCTGATTGAAAACTGGGTGGCGTTGAATAACTGCGCTGGGTTTTGCTGGACAAAATAAAAAAACCTCCAAATAACGAAACAAAAAAAACTGGCAATTTATTCTTCACACCAGACAATTGAACTAATAATTTTATCAGGGTTCACGCCCAATTCGATAGCATTTGCATTTTGTTTTTTGTTTCTTGCGAGAAAAAAACCACAACGCAACATTTGCACGACACACACACACAGAATACACGGAAACAAAACAAAGACAAAAATATATTGATTCACAAACACCAAAAAAAATTATATTTTTGTGTTCACAGAAGGCACAGTCCAAAAACACACAAATCACACGTAAGCACCAACGCTCAACAGCGCGTTGCGGTATTCGAGTTTCAACTCGCTTTTTTCCTCTTCCGTCGCGTCTTCGGGCACCACGAGCCCCCTTCCGAGATCCTGCACCTTGATTCGGTCAGAGGGCTCCTGTGGCACTTCTATATTTTCGCTTAGATCCAAAAAAGTCTTCAGGTTCTGACACTTCGCTGTGATGTCATCCAAATCGTACTGACCCCCTTTCCCCAACAAGATGATTTGTTCAAGATGCGGCATAGGGTCCTCGAAACCTAAAGAAAGTAAGCTATTGGAAGAATAAATGACTAATTTTTTTGCAAATTCAAGCTCTTGGCGAATGTCCACCCACGGTTCCAATCCAGCACTCAACTGGAGCATGTTTTGGGGGATAATTTTGTTGCTCCACGCATGGAAAAGTCGAGGGTTTGCCAGGGACATGTGAACATTCAAAAGAGGGACGTTTTCCGACAGATCGAGATTTTTTTTGAGCCACAGTTCGCCAAGTTTCACTGCATCGACAAAGTTCACAGGCTGAACAAAGTTCACAGGCTGAGCCCATCTTCCCAGCACACTATTTGTGTCATCTCCTGCTAAAGAGCTGTAAGTGTCTGCATCGAGGTCAGGTAAGCCCAAAAAAATGGGCTTGCCGTCGACTTGAAAAGTTCGGAGGTTTGGAGGGAGCCTGTCGGGGAACAGTGCCATACCAATGGCCTCCAGGGCGGTTTGGGGTTTGGGATGTTCTTTTGATGCGACGTGTGTTATTTGCACGTGTTTCAATTGTGGGAAGTGAGCAAGGTTGAGTTTTGCAAATGACGCTTGTCCCCTAAGAACGTTGTAGTCGACCACAATATTCAGGTGCTGGATGTACGGTTTTAAGTGCTCCTTTTCGTTTTTGAAGAACCTTTTTTTCCTCAAAAAAGCAAGAAGGAGATCGAAAGAGATGGTTAGTTTCTTCAAATTTTCAAGTTGCTGCGTCAAAAAGGGCTCCCATGCGTCGAGGTTTACGTCTTCTTTATGTTCTCGCCTGAGTTCCATGTGCTTCACCGAATCCCCAACAGGGTCTTTCTCATCTTCTTTGAAAAATTCAGTGCTCACTTTGAACGTTTTCAGATTCTCAGGAAACTCCGGTTGAAACTCAAATTGCGCACCGGCTTCCACGACAAGCGTTTTTAAATTTGGATACACCCTTTTCAAAGTCGTGTTGACTTGCTCAACGTACGCTTTTTTTGTTAATTTGAGATACCTGAGATTCTCGTTTTTGTTTTTCTCGGAAATCAGCACGTGCGCGTCAATAGTGAGGTTCTCCACGTCGCTAGCGATTCTGGTCAAACTCCTTTTGCCGCCGTCACGGCGTGTCACAGACAGAGAAAGAATTGGCGGGTACGTTTGGGTGGTCTTATTGGAGTTGCCTCGTTTGGTCGTGGTCTTATTGGAGTTGCCTCGTTTGGCCGCGGTCTTATTGGGGTCGACCAGTTTGATTTTGGACCCCATGCGGTGGATGTAGTCGCGGTAAAATCTCGCATCCACCGCGCTAACAAACAGGGCTTGTTTCACCTTTTCATGAACCACCGCAAACCGACTTTGAGTGTCAACGATTTCCAACGGCCGTTGCTCCTTTTTGGACAAGTAGGATGAAAATATGCGGGTGGAAACACCTTTAGGTAAACCATGATTGCGGCCGTTCATTGTCGCGAGTGGATTTTTTCTGTTGAATCCAGTTCCAAACTGTGGTGTATAAAAAAATAAAAAAATAAGGAAAATATGGTTATTTGTGTTGGGTTTTTGTAGAAAATCCAAAAATCTTTTGCTTTTATTTTGCTTGAAAATACCACTTCGAACCAACGTCCCCCCTTGTTTGATATACAAAAAACAAAAACAAAGTAAGGGAAAAGGGGAAGGAGGGCATAAAGCTTGATACGGTCACACGCAGGGAGGTTGTCGTTTTCCAATTTAGTGGCGAGATGAAGAATCAGCATCACAGACAAACCTAGATCAAGTGAACAAAAAACAATGAAAGTCTCGCAAAGTCTCGAATCCTTTTTGCCACTGAATAAATTAATCCATGTATTTTCTTTCTTATTTGATTTTATGCGATTCGTCGCGTGTGCATTTGTTGCATTATTTTTTGTTTTTCTTCCGTTTAAAATCAACGTAGAGGCAAAAAAAGAATGTTTTATTTTTTTAATCTCAAGCAAAACACAAAAAACACCGCAAAAAAAACTTGAGTTACGCACAAATACGTTGCTTCAAAGCATGTGGTTCCCAGCGGATTTTTAATATGAATGTGATGATTTCTATTTGTTTTTTTTGTCGGCGGTCACTTTTGATCTGCTGCAGCCATGTTTCTGGCTATGTTTGCGGCATGAATCGAGAACTTCGCGTTTTCCACGACCAAATTACGTATGTTCTCCATGTACCCGGAGGTCCGAGTTTCGGCTATGAACACTTGGTCAATCCCATACTGTTTTGAAATCTGAACATCCAGATTAAATTGCTGCCGTAGTCTGTCGGGAACAGAATTGTCAAATTCAATACAAAGACGGAGCGCAACATAAGCAACTTGTGTATTGGTCAACCCAAACGCAAGCTCTAGTGTTTCGACCGCGACCAAAGAGGCACACATCGTCGCGTGTTCTGTTTTTGACAGTGCATGCAGGGTTTTGTCATTGTGGTGCGCTTTGAGGAGGCCAACAAACTCGTCGTAACTGGTTCTCCAATGCATGAGGCCACTGAGTTCCGAAAATATCTGTTTTGAGAGCGTGGCAATTTCAATCAGTCGAAACTTGTTGCCCAGCAAGGTTTGAAAAAACTCCGTTTTTGGGGGCATGCGTTCCAGGTATGTTCCTGCCAGCAAGAGTGCAGCGGCTGCCAAAAACTGGCTTCTGTCAACGTTTTGTTGTTGCAGCACTGCGTTTTTGATTTCATCCGATGGTTCCACCAATTGTGCCAAAACATCACTGCTTTCTTCCTGTTTTCTCTTTTGCGAGTCAGAGCCACCCGAACGCTTTGTTTTATTTGGGTAGGTGCTGTACACCGGTAAGTTTCGCTGAAGAGCCGAATCCAACGTTTTCATGCGTGTTGTAAACTTTTGATCCCTGATGTCTTTCCACTCGTCTTCCTTTCCCTCTTCTCCCTCATACACAGGGTCTCCTGCACTCCAGTGGTCCGCGTAAATCGACGCAAAAGTTCGAAACAGCGCACTCGCCAAGAAAAACGTCGGAAAGTCCATTTTGATTACACCACTTCGACTGAACGTTTTTAAACCAGTACCAAAATCTATGCAGTCCGTGATCCAGTTCATTGTTGCCTGGTAATGCAAGTTGTAAATGTGGGTTTCGCTTAAACTCGGGTTGTTCACAAACTGAGGAATGGAACTCATGCTTGCCTTTTTACTGTATTCGATGCGGTGTCGCGGAACGTTGTTGTCGAGAGCAACCAACTTGGCAGTAAAGCGGTCTCGTTCGTTTGCCCATCTCAGGTACCCTTCGAACTCCAAAAACTTGAAAGGCGTGTACTCCGATGCACTGGCGTCATACATGGTATTGTTTTTCCCACCTTGCTTGATTTTTGTCAGAATGCTTTCTTCGTCCGCCACCGCTGCTCTTATTTCGCCAACCACCTGTTTGTCGTTGTTGTCGGGCACGAAAGCAAAAGAAACAAACTGGGTTTCAAATATCCCAGACAACTCTCCAACATCAAACGCGTCATCGACCTCTTTTTCTTCAAACTCTTCTTCGTCCGAATCCAGTGCTCCCGCGTTTTGTCCTCTCTGAACGCTACTTTGGATTTTCGCTCTTGTGTGTGCTTGTTGCACCGTTTGCTGGCTTTCACCAAACTCCCTTTTGAGCTCGAGCATGTGTTTTTCGTGTCGTTCGGCAAGCCCGCGAGTTGCTTGGGGGACGATGGTAGTTTTTTGACGCTTGCTTTGGTCATTGGGGTTTTTCAGTTTTCCGCGAGCGGCGGCGCGCTCTTTCCTTCTGCCGACGAGCTTTTTATATTTTTTGTGCATTCGTTTCCGCTTATTTGTCTGGTCGAACGTGATTGCTTCGAGGCCCTCTTGGGTTCGGGCGAAAGCCACGCCAAAAAACTCGTGGTTGAGCATCTGCTCGAAACTTGGCCTTTTGTCGGTCAAAGGAAAACACATCGCGATCACGAGGTTTACGAAAGATCTAATTAGTACCGTGTTCACTCGAGAAAAGTGTCTCTTGACGCTTTCAAACAGATTCAACTCTGGGATGTACACGGTTTCCCCGTCGATCTCTTCGAAAAATGGAATGGGGAGAGTTTTGTCGTGGACCTGGATCAGTCCGAGGGCCAGTTGAGCCGTGGCGTCGTAGACACGACCTTTGCCTGCTTTATCCGCAGATTTTTTGCACGCTTTGGCTGCTTCTTTGTACCTTTTGAACAACTTGTAACTACCGTTCAGTATCGTTTGTTGATTGCCCGCAGAAGAGCAGCGTTCGAACGTGCGATTGATTTCCCTGGCACCGAACAACGCCACCAGAGTCGTGAGTTGGGACAACTCATTGCCGCGTTCGACTTTGCGATTCACGTGATTTCCGGTGAGATAACGGAACGACTTCGTGTCACGTGTAACCATATCCCACATGATTTTCCCGAGCGCAAACACCTCGGATCTTTCGTCGTATTCACACCTGATATCACTGAACCCGAATACGCGGTTGATCAATAATTCCGGCGCCGAAAAGCTGGTTGTGCCAACATTAGATGACAAATCGGCGTAGTCAAAAGGACCTCCTCTCGCGAGCCCAAAATCCGCGATTTTTACGACCCCGTCTCTTGTAATAATGATGTTCCCGGGTTTCAAATCCCGGTGCCAAATTCCCATCTCGTTGATTCTCCTGACACCTAAAATGACTTGAAACATGACCGAAGCACACTCGCGACTAAACCCCCACGTGATGTCTTTTTGTTTGTTAATGCGCGCAAAATCGACCAAGCTCTGCTTTCCCAATTCCAGTTCGATGATTGTTGAATAAGTGTGATACGCGAATATCCAGTTTTTCATGGAAATAGTAAAAAAATTGTTTCTGAGTGCTCTGAGTGAAGAAATCTCGCGAATCGACGAAGCAGATATCGAGTTCAGACCATTGGACTTGTTTCTTGTTTTTTCGAATTTCAACGCAACAACGTACCGGTTGTCCACGATCGGATTGCCGTCTTGGTCTTTGACAATTTTTGTTGCTCGAACAACTTTACCAAAAGCCCCTTCGCCGAGTACATTATTTGCCATCTTGTACCTTTTGTTCAAGTAATCTTTCCAGTTGTGGAGTAAATGACGCCTGATGTTGGAAGACTTTGGTTTGAGAACACTTGCTGGTTTAGGCAGTGTGCCAAAGATTAGTTTCTGTTTGCCCAGGGCCGTTTCTCCTGATTTTTCCCGCTTCTTTTGTCCATCACGCGGTCGCTGTTTGGGTCGTGTTTCCGCGTTTCCCATTTTTTTTAGTTGTTGATGTGTGTTATACGCCGCGGAGACACGAAGGTTTTCACGGCACAACAACCAAACAAAAAAAAATCACCACAACGGGCGACAGCCACCCCCTTCCTTCTTGATTGTGTTGTTTTGCACTGGAACAAAAAAAATATAATTGGTAGGTGTGGTAAACTCTTTTTTTTGCTTTCTGTGCAAATTGCACGGTTGTTGCTATTGGCGTACTTTCGGGTGTGTAACAAAAAAAAATAAAAGAGACTATTTTTTTTTAAAAAAAATCAGCGAGAACAAAAAAAGATCCTAACGTGTCTTGGCACCAAAAATCTCGTTAAAGTCCTTATTCGACCTTGGCCACAGAAAATCTCGTTAAAGTCCTTATTCGACCTTGGCCACAGAAAATCTCATTAAAGTCCTTATTCGACCTTGGCCACAAAAAAAACTTGTCATCTTCATACCTGTCGCAAAAAAGTGTTTTTTGTGAAAGAGCAAATTGAGGGAACCCCCCGTGCCAAGAATAGGTATTTTGAGTTTTTTTGTTGACAACACCTTTGATTTTTTGCGCCAACAACAAACAAAAACTTGGCCACCCCAAATCACGGTGTGCGTGTGTGTGTGCGTATGTGCGTAAACTTAGGAAACCACCCGAGGCTGTGGGAACCTTGGTTCTTGAAAAACTAACTGCGGAGGAGTTTGAGAGAGTTTTGACGCACACGATTCTTCTTCGCTAAATTCTTCGTTTATACCTTTGGCCCAGTTCTGCTTTGCTTCGCATTGTTCGAGTTCGCTCGCCAGCCATCGCTGCTCTCGACTGGCTCCCTTGTTTTTAACAGCTTTGATGTATCGCATGTACTTTTGGACGCGACTGAGCATTTCATTCACTGCCTTGTGATGCATGGCCCATCGTTTCAAAGGATAAGGTGTCACGCCATCCAACCCTACTCGCACGACCATTGCTTCATCGACTTGGATATCAAATGTTTTTTGAAGCAAATACAGCGTTAATGCGAGTTGCAGCTGGTGTTGGTTTGCCGGGTGGTTTCTGCGTTTGTTGAATGGTTTGTGCATTTTGCCAGTTGATTTGAAATACGTGATTTTGTTCCAGGTTTTGAGCTCGACCAAAGTCAACTTTTGAGTTTCGGGGTTAACCCACAAGTGATCGATCTGCGTCGCAATTTTGAGGTCGTCACACCCTACAATAGTTTGTGCACACACGGGTTTTAACCCCAGGTCGTCCATGTAATGCAAGTAAAGCCAGGTGAGAGGATGGATCTTGTACACCGGCACGAGCCTTACATCGATGTTCCACTTGTGCAAAAGTCTGATGTGCGTTTTGGCTTCCTTTTGTGAAAAACACACCTGCCACCTGATCGGTTTCAGTTTTTTCCCTGAAAACATCGCAGTGCACTGGTCGTCTACGGCGGTTCCTTGTGCCATCATCTTTTGTTTAGTCGAGGCTCGCGAATTCAGCACCGCCACTTTGGTTGCAAGCGACGCAAGCGTCTTGCCATCCTGCATGAACCTCTCGACAGGCGAGCGGTGGTCCAAACCCCTTTCTCGAAGAATGCGTTCTTCCTCTCTCACCATAGCTGACACCTGGTACATGGTCCAATCCTTGTAAAAACAAGCGTGCAGTATCCTGGTGATGCCAGAGTACGTGTCTCCGGCTTCTCCACCGATTTGTCTAAAACATCCCTTTTTGAACTCAAACGGTGACCGGAGCCGTTGGTTCGGGTCATCCATGTCAAGGTAGACTGGGTTTCCTTCAAGACGGGTTTGCTGTAAGACGTCGTCTAAATCTTTGTCAAGTGATTCCTGGGTTTCGATGACAGCTGCCTTTTCTCCCCTACCCAAAGGATTTATGACCGACGCCAATGGATGCTGTTCTTCACTTTTACCGTCGTCAACAACTGGGTCTGCTTGATACAATTCTGCTTGGTGCAATTCGGACGAGGCTTTGGGACTCGTTGTTTGTTGCTGTGATGCGGATTTTGCTAATTTCCTTTTTCTTTTGATCTTGTTATGCAGTCGTTTCCCAACAGTGGCTCTACTCTTTCGTTTTTTGTTGGACTGTCGGGGTTGGGATTCGCTGATCATCCGAAACATGATCTCCATTGTTTCGCTCGACATTGCTGTGTGTTTTTTCTTTGTTTAAATTGTAAAGTACACAAAAACAACATAATTGCTTTCAAAGTGCCATGACAGTTTAGAAAAAAACACAACCAACAAAAAAATTGTGCGAAAACAAAGGGAAGGTGCTTTACAAAAACAAACAACAAATGTTTCTTTAGACGTTGTATGCAATCAAACGTACATAAATACACACACACACACACACATTTGGAAAAGGGGTGCTTTTTAAATCCAAATTTTTTGGAGTTGTCTGTTGTTTATTGTCACTTCAACATCCAGGAGAGGGGTTTTTTTCTACCTGCAAAATACGCGTGTGCATGCGTTCTTGTTCACACGAACCAGATTCGCGTCTTTCTTGGTTCACGAGATGTATGCTCGCATCCATTCATTACAGCATTTGCCGCATTTTCTTGTTCTTTGACTTGTTGGTTGACGGCACGAGCTTTGAGAGCTAGTGTTTTGATCCACTGCGAACGTGGATCCATGAATCTGCGCACTTTCATTCCGTTGCCTGGTGTGAACTCGATTATGCTCGAAAAGGGTGGCAAGAACTTAAAGATGGTCTCGTCTCCTTGCACAAATTTGACCACGTTTCCTTCGCACACGACTTTGCCCTTTTTGTACATTTTGGAAAACCCCTCTACGCAAACATGCGCCTCAGAGCCAAGGACAAGAAAATGCTCCAATGACACCGCTCGGTAGCAATTCCACACTTCCGGGGGAATCCGCATACGGACCATGCATTCTTTCCAGTACTTCACTGGCAAAAAACCGGCAGTCATTCGAGCAACTGCATGTGCGTCAAATCCCCTTTTTTTGTCGAGAAGAGACATGTAAACTTCCAATGCCTCGTCCCAGTTCCTCCTCGCAGAATACAATGCCGTGCAAAACTCAAGCTCACTCATGTCGCCGTGGTCTCGTGCTCTCAACTCACTCACGAACTTGTGCTTACCTAACTCGGTGGTAAACGTTGTCTGTGCACTAAGCGCTCCTTTTGTCCGATACAAGTGTGGTCTGTACTCCAGAAACGAGAGCCTCCCTCTGTCCGTGCTAAAAATCTTGAGGATTTTCCCAAGATCCAACGAGCACCGAAACCTGAAATGAACCATCGCTTCGTTGCAGACTTTGTCCGACTCAAACAAGAGCATCAACTGGTTCAGGTTGACAGAGTTCGTGACTAAAATTGCCCTTGGACCAGTCCTCATTTTCAAGATTACGGCCAATCTTTCAGAATCAGACCTTGCAGCGAGCACCGCTTTGCACACGGTGAACAAATCTATTGAAACTTTGTGTTCGTGTGCAGTAAAATTCTGAAGCGCCAAAAGAGTTAAAATCTGGCCGGACATAATACTGATACTAACTCGGGTTTTTGCAACCCCCCTCTAAAAGGCGTGGACTGACCAATCCTCTGATGATATAAGCGCGAGTTTGTGATGTTGTTATTTGTTTTACCACTTTCCAGAGAAAACCTCCACCAAGTTTTAAATAGTGCGCACGGATAACAGGCCAAGAACCCCCCTCCCCCAGTCTTTATGTAAGTGTAAGTTTACACCAAAAAATTTCATCTAGACGTTCAAATGCGTTTTAAACGCTTTTTGGTTGGCTAACAAAAATTGCAATTTTTTGTTACAAGTTTTTGTTTGCACATGTCAACAAAAAATGTGTCCCGTACACTTCTCTCCATGCTGCGACACTTCAACCAATGCATGCGTAAGACAGGTGCACTTTGCGCAAACTCTCTCTCTCTCTCTCTCTCTCTCAATCTAAAGAATTTAAACGGCTGAAGGTGCGCGCAAACACGTGGGAAAACAGTTTCAGACGACTTTGTGTGCAAATATATTTATACAATTTTTTTGATTATGTTTTGCCCCTCAAGATGAGGGATGCGTCTTCTTCCCAGAGTACTGCACGCGGTGTGCTGCCTTTTGGTCTCCAACCACCAAAAGCTTGTCACAGTGCTCTGTTGCATCAAGAAAGAACACAGAGTCGTTGGTCGATTCCGGCCAGCCAATCAATGGACTTCTGCCCATTTTCTCTTGCAAAAGCAAGACAGGCCGTTTGGATCAGTGGGCAAACTCCACACTGAGGGTCGCTCACATGAGGATGCTGCAGCATAAGCTCCAACGCCGCGCTGTCTTTCGTGTTGATTGCCACGCTGAAAGCCTCGAAATGGTGATCACGAGGATCCAACCGAGTCTCGGTCAACATCCATGCAAGGACATCATGCTGGTGCAAACCGGCCGCGTGAGCAAGCAGCGGATATGGGCAGCTGGTGATGTCAGTTTGAGACGCCAACCATTGGAGCATCGGTAGGCTGAAGGCATTGACAGCGTACACAAAGCCCATGTGTCGATGAACTGCAGGGTCAGCCCCAAGCTCCTTCACCAGGAATTGGGCCATTTGCAAATCCCCTCTTGAGAGGGTCTGTGCAATGATGCGGCCGTTGGAAGCGTGGATATCAAACCCACCGACTTCAGCCACAACGCGCCGCACGTCCTCGATGTTCCCACGCGCAACCAGAGCACACAATACAGCCTCGTCTTGTGTGTGCACGTCACATTCTGTGCTGCGAACCAGCCATAGCAGCACTTCGACGTGTCCTGCTTTTGCGGCCATCCACATCACCTCGCTGTCGTCGGCCTCAAATTCGGCCCAGGGTTGGGTCTTGTGCAACATTTCAAGCACGTTCAAATGCCCGTTGGCCACGGCCCAGTGAATCCACAAACGCATGGCACCGCCGTAGTTGCGAGGCACCACGTGAGCGAGCAGAGCACACACCAGGGCCGAATCACCGGCATCCATCGCGCTTTTCATGATCGATCCGATTTGCTCCGAGGTTGGAAGAGACGGGTTGCGCTCAAGGACAAGATACAAAACACGTCTCTTGTTCACGGGCACCAAGGCAAGAAAAGTGGGATGACAAAGCAGGTCCCAATTCCATCGAATTCTTTTGCAAATCGTAGCGTCCCGGAAGGAAGTGTACTCCACCAGTGGATGCGGCTTGTGGGTGTTGTCGGTTCTTGTGGCGACCATGTTGTTGTTTTTTTGCTGTTTGATTGTGTTTCGGAGTTTTGAACTGTGACCAGATCAACAAAGTGCCCACAAAAAGTCAAAAAAAGCCGCATGTGTCAGCGAGAATACCGCGTACACCATGCAATAAATTTTCGTCTGGACGTACACAAAAATAGAGGTCAATCGTGCAGCAAACCGGGTCTTCTTTTTTGGTGAGGGTGTGATATGACATTTGTTCCTCGACGACAGACAAAAACGCCATTTTTTGTTGTTTGGTATGTATTCATCTCACCAGAGTCCAGTTTGACTCGACATTGTACAGTTGAAGCACGCTTTTTTGCACGAATGTCAGCTTTGGAGCAACTGTCAGGAACGCCAAGTGATCCAAAATTGTTTTTCTCTTCGATTTGTTCATACGACCGCATATCACGAGTCTGGTCACCGTGAAGGGAATAAAACCTAGAGATTCTTCAACGTTACATGTGGTGTCAATAACCACCGTGGTCACAAACGAAGGCACGTACACCAAACTTTCTGGCTTGCCGTCTACTATTGCAAGTGTGTGAAACGACTGTCCTGTGAAATCCAGATTGGGTTCCAGAGTCTGAAGAATCAAACATTGTGTCGGACGCAACAAACTTGTCAATTGGTACGTAAACAACACCGATGGCCTTCGCGCTTCGAAATAGTCGGCAGGGAAATAATAAATTGGGTTCAGAGAACTAATGACAAGTAATTGCATGTGTAACGGAATTAATCCAAGTGCAATCTCCTGGTCATGCACAACCAGGCGACTCACCCACAAAGGAATCTGGTCGACAAACTTTTTCGAAATGATCAACGTATGGACTGTTTCGGGCACTCGATCAAGACATTCGCCGTTTGTCTGAAGTACCCTAACACGAGGGAAACGCGCCTGCAACCATTCTCGAGAATCGATGCTGGACAGGTTGTAAGCTCCCAAGCGATTTGCGGATTCGAACAACGGAACAGAGGAGCTGATAGTATGGTTGAACGTAAACAAGTATATCGAGCTGTAGCACCAAATAGGACACTGTGGAATTCTGTCTGTCGCAAGATCAACAAACCTCATTTCGCACTTGCCGTTTTCCAGGCAACACAACTGGTTTTTGCTGTTTTCTTCGTCCCCGAGCAGGTTGAGCGAAGTCGGCTTTTCGAGTTTTAGCTTGTCTTTGAAAACCCTGTTGATTTTTTTCGAAACCTGTGCCAAATGCAGCGCGCTCTCGACATCCACAAGTCCAAACACCAAGTACCAGAAAAAATCTTCGTCCCT
>Ga0181558_10004425_pt1 | contig 12605 bp, 6 predicted proteins | sample 011ome_22_FD_133754 | JGI IMG/M metagenome (GOLD analysis project Ga0181558, IMG submission 133754) | Coastal salt marsh microbial communities from the Groves Creek Marsh, Skidaway Island, Georgia - 011507BT metaG (megahit assembly) | ecosystem: Environmental > Aquatic > Marine > Intertidal zone... | reverse complement strand
TAACATCCTTGAGGACGAAGAACAGATTCGCCTGTCTTTACAGGCTGGCACCCTGTACCAGTTGCCCATGGCCAATGAGGTGACCGATGACGAAAACCGCATCGTGCACCACGCCATCCTCAAGGCTGATGTTCGAGGATCCACGACAGTAACCGATGAACTGGAAAAGAAAGATCTCAATCCTGCCTCCTATTTCAGTCTGCGATTCTTTGGCCCTATTAACAAGGTCCTGGGAACGTACGGGGCCAACAAGGTCTTTATCGAGGGCGATGCTGTCATCCTGAGTTTCCTGGAGTACGAACATGATCCACAGCACTGGCATTCGGTCGCACATGCCTGTGGTATGGCCAAGGCCATGTTGTCAGTGGTCAGCGCCAACAATAAATACTCGCGAGAAATGGGACTGCCTCCCATCGAACTGGGTATCGGCGTCTGCTATGCGGATTATGCGCCACGTTATCTTTACGATGGTGAGACACCGATCATGATTTCCTCGGCGATTGGCGATGCCGATCGAATGTCATCCTGTTCATGGAAGCTCAGGGCAGTAATCAAGGATCATCCTTTCAATGTTGAGGTCATGGAAATAGCCGATGACGATCAGTCGAAAGGTGAAAAGGGACAGCAGAAGATTCGCTATAACGTGAATGGCATCCTGCTCGATAACGAGGGATTTGAAAAACTGCAGCAGGAAATCGAGCTGCATCGCCTGGTTGGCCAGGTTGAAGGTAATACGGAAGTGTTTTACTACGGTGAATACCCGGACACCGAAGGCAAGAAACGCACACTTGTCATTCGCGAAGGCCAGGTGGGTTTATGGAGAAACGACACCATAGAAAAACATACCATCGATGAAAAGTTCTACGAAGTAGTCACCAACCCCCAGATTACTGCCGGCATTCAGAAGAAGCTTCAGGCGCAACAAAAAGCAAGTCCGTCTCAAAAAGAGACTGAAACAGCCACTTCCTGATATCCAGACACCCCCGAAACTGAAAACCCCCTTTATATTGTGAAGAAATTGGGGATTAACGGTCCTGTTCAGCAAGAATTATTTTGATCCTTGTTACAATGGGGCCTATGAAAAGACGTCAATTTATTCATGGTTTTTCCGCGCTGGCATTATCAACAGGGGCTTTGCCGCTGTCTGTGCTGGCCCAGGAAAACCTTGAGGTAAAAAATCTTACCGACCGCATCGCCCTGGTCAGTGGAGCCGGCAGCAATGTCGTCCTGTTTCGTGGCAACTCTCCCACCAACGGTATCACCGTGATTGACAGCGGTGCTGACAAACAGGCTTCCGCATTGGTCAGTGCCATCAGGCGCTGGGCCGGGGATTACCCGGTGACCACGCTGTTCAACACGCACTGGCATCCCGACCACACCGGAGGCAACGAGGAGTTGCATGCACTGGGTGCCGAGATTACCGCCCATGAAAATACACGCCTGTGGCTGACTGCCGAATTCGAGGTCATCTGGCGTAACACCCGCTACGAACCCCGTGACCCGGCCGCCCTGCCCGTCGAGACTTTTTATGACTCCGGGAAGAAAGACCTGGGCGGGGAAACTGTCCAGTATCACCACTATGCACGGGCTCACACTGACGGCGATATTGCCCTGTATTTTCCCGAGAGCAATGTCCTGGTCGCTGGCGGCCTGATGAGCGATGGCACCTATCCTGTCACTGACATCGCTACCGGTGGCTGGCTTGGCGGACTTATTGACGCCAACGAAGCCATGCTTGAAATGAGTGATGAAGACACCATCATTATTTCTGAGAGCGGCCCAGTCCGTAGCAAGGCTGATTTACAGGCCCAGTACGACATGCTTTCCGACCTGTATGCAACCATGAAATCGCTGATGCAGCAGGGCTACAGCGGCCATGACATGCTGAAGGAAAACATTACGGAAAAATACGACGCCGCCTGGGGCGATCCCACAGAATTCGTCCTGGAAACCTATCGTGGCATGTGGGCACATACCTCTGACATGGGTGGATTTATCTGATGTTTAGAATGAAAAAGACAGCAATCATTTTCAGTACACTGTTCAGCGGCATAGTCGCCAGTGCGCATGCTGCCGAGAACCCGGGCAGTGAAGAAGCCCTGCAGGCAGTAAATGCCAAGTGGGACCTGCTCAATGAATATTGCGTGAGCTGCCATAATTTCGAGGACTGGGCAGGCAGCCTGGCCTTTGACACGTTATCGCCTGAAACTATTCACAACAATATTTATGTGTTTGAAAAAGCCGTGCGTAAAATGCGCGGCCGGCTGATGCCTCCGCCCGGCAATGACAAACCACCGATAGAAGACCTGGATGCTTTCATTGCCGACATGGAGTACTACCTGGATTCGATCGCCGACAATGGCGGGGCAAACCCAGGCCATATCTCGGTGCATCGCCTGAATCGCACAGAATACGAAAACTCGGTTGAGGATCTGCTGGCCTATGATATTGATGCCGAAGCGCTGTTGCCCCCCGATGCAACCAGTGACGGCTTCGACAATGTCGCCGAAGTCCTGCAGGTATCACCAACATTCCTGGAACAATATATCCAGGCGGCCCGACAGATCAGTATCAAGGCAGTAAGCTCCGAGGCTCCCGAGCCCGATGTGGCGTCCTGGGTTCCACCCAGCCTCGCGACCCAGTACCGCCATGTGAAAGGCCTGCCGCTGGGCACCCGCGGCGGCTTTGTAGTGGATCACTACTTTCCGGCTGACGGTGAATACACCTTCAATGTGGAAATTGCCTCGCAGGAAGGATCACTCCAACGTTCCTACCCCACCTGGTGGCTGGAAGACGAACATCGCTTCATCCTGACGATCGATGGCGAAGAGGTCTATACCAACACCCTGGGTGGCTACGAAGATGCTGAAGCCGTTGACCGTTTGCAGACACCGGCCATTACTGAAATCCAGCGACGCTTCCAGAACATTACCGTCCCGGTTTCTGCCGGCAAGCATAGCGTGGGGGCAAGCTTCGTTGCGCGAACCTTTGCCGAATCCGACCGCACTATCGACCACCTGAGCCCGGGTGAAACCATGGACAACATTCCCATTGTGCATGGCATGAAAACCTACGGTCCGCTGAACGTCACGTCAGTGCCTGACGTTCCCAGCCGTGAAAAAATATTCAGCTGTTACCCGGCCAACAATGACGAGGAACGCGGCTGTGCCGTTGAAATCCTGTCCAAGCTGGCGCGCCAGGCCTTCCGTCGCCCGGTCACCGACCAGGATATCGATCCCCTGATGAGCTTTTATGACAATGGTCATGCCGAAGGCGGTTTTGAAACCGGCATCCAGAAAGGCGTCATGGCCATCCTGGCGTCCACCAAGTTCCTGTATCGCGCAGAACCCCTGCCCGATGATGCCGAACCTGGCGAAGTTTTTCCGGTCACCGATCTCGAACTGGCTTCACGCCTGTCCTTCTTCCTCTGGGGACGCGGTCCTGATGAAGAACTGCTGACCCTGGCAGAAACCAACAACCTGCACGAGGAATCCATCCTCAACGAGCAGATTGAACGCATGCTGGCTGACCCGCGTGCGGCCTCGTTGACCGAACGCTTTGCCTACCAGTGGCTGAATATTGATGGCGTGGATTCCATCGATCCCGACCCACGCCTGTTCCCGGATTTTGACGATGACCTGGGTGAAGCCTTCAAGCAGGAACTGGTGATGTTCGTGGACAGCATCCTGCGCAGTGACCGCAGTGTGCTTGACCTGCTGGATGCCAACCACACCTTTGTCAACGAGCGCCTGGCCAGGCATTACGGCATCGATAGTGTGCGCGGCACCCAGTTCCAGAAGATCAATCTGGACAATGAAAACCGCTGGGGACTGCTGGGCAAAGGCGGCCTGCTGATGCTGACCTCCTACCCGAACCGGACTTCACCGGTTTTGCGCGGTGCCTATGTCCTGGAAACCCTGATTGGCACGCCACCGTCTGCACCGCCCCCGGGCATCGATATTGATATCGACACCAAGCCCGGCCAGAGGGTGCTGACCCTGCGCGAGCGTATGGAGAATCACCGTGAACAGCCCTCATGCAACCAGTGTCACGGCGTCATTGATCCGCTGGGCATGGCTCTGGAAAACTTCAATGCCGTGGGCCAGTGGCGTGACATAGACCGCCAGGCCCGGGCTCCCATCGATGCCAAGGGCATCATGGCAAGCGGCCAACCGGTGACCGGCGTGGCTGACCTGCGTGATGCCTTGCGCAGCCGTCCGGACCAGTTCGTGCAAACGCTTACTGAAAAACTGATGACCTATGCCCTGGGACGTGCCGTCGAGGCCCATGACATGCCGCTGGTCCGCCGCATTGTCCGCCAGGCCAATGAGTACGATAATCGATTCGATGCCATCATCAAGGCCATCGTGGAAAGCGATGTCTTCCTGATGAAGGCACTTCCCCTGGAAGATGAACACACAGAAGTTGTTGCCACCAGCAGCAATTAACAGGAGATAACGCCATGTTTCTCACCAAAAAGCATTTATCACGTCGCAAGGTCCTGAGGGGACTGGGTACCTCCATTTCCCTGCCCTTCCTGGATGCCATGGTGCCGGCAGGCACAGCGCTGGCACAAACTGCCGCAGCGCCCAAGCCGCGCATGGGTTTCTTCTATATTCCCCATGGCGCCATCATGCGGGACTGGACCCCGGATACCGTGGGCAGCGACTTTGACTTCAAGCCTATCCTGAAGCCGTTTGAGCCGTATCGCGACATGGTGAGTGTCGTCTCCGGCCTGGACAACAAACCGGCACAGAGCTCGGCCGTGCATGCCATTACGCCGGGCACCTGGCTGACCTGTACGCCGCCGCGCCGCAGCCATGCACCCTATGTCGGCGTCAGTGCTGACCAGGTGGCAGCCAAGCATATTGGCCAGGAAACAGCGATTCCCTCCATCGAGGTCTCTACGGAAGAAAAAGGCGGTGCTTCAGCCTGTGACGGTACCTATGGCTGCACGGTGGGTACAACCATTTCCTTCAGCAACCCGACCACACCGCTGCCCATGGAATTCAGCACCAAGAAATTCTTCTCCAAGCTCTTTGGTGAGGGCCGCAATGATGCCGAGCGCGAAGCCATTGCCGGTGACTACCTGAGCCTGCTGGACATGGTGTCCGATGAGGCCAACACGCTGAAGAAGAGCCTGGGCGCGGCAGACCGCGCCATGCTGGACAACTACCTGACCTCGGTCCGCGAAATCGAGCGCCGGGTGCACAACCTGGAAAGCCGCGATTTGTCCATCTATGACCTGCCGGAACTGCCCGTGGGTATTCCCGATTTCGAGGAACGCACCCGACTGATGTTCGACATGATTGCCCTGGCCTACCAGGCCAACTCGACCCGTATCATCACCTTCATGCTGGCCGCAGAAGTCAGCCAGCAGGCCTACAACCATATCGGGGTACCGGATGCCTTCCATCCGCTGTCTCACCACAACAACAATCCTGATTCGATCAACAGGCTGTCGAAAATCCAGGCCTGGCACAGCCAGACCATTGCCGACTTCATGGGCAAGCTCGCCGACATGCCCGATGGTGAAAACTCCATCCTGGAAAACTCGATCTTCCTGTACGGCTCCAACATGTCCAACAGTAATGCGCACAACAACTTCCCGCTGCCTGCCGTTGTCCTCGGTGGCGGCGCCGGCAGCCTGAAGGGCAACCAGCACCTGGTCTACGAAGACCACACGCCGATTGCCAACCTGTTGCTGACCCTGCTCAATGCGGCAGATGTCCCCGTTGATTCCCACGGTGACAGTACCGGCATCTTCCCCGAGTTGCTGGCATAGATAGCGGAGGTCGTCATAGGCCCAAAGGGCCGTTTGCCGACACAGTAAACATAAGAGTCATCGAGAAACGAGAGAAAAGATGTCCAACGGAGAACCGACAGTGAAAAAATTAATCCTGGCTTCGCTCATGACGGCGTTGCTCACGTCCAACGCCGTGATTGCTTCTCCCCTGCTCGACACAATCCACAACGGTAATCTTGGTCAAGCCGTGGCCATGGTTGAAGATGGCGCGGACGTCAATGCCCGTGAAGCCAATGGCACGACGGCCTTGCACTGGGCTATCTACAACAATTACCTGCCCCTGGTCCAAGCCCTGGTTGATGCCGGTGCCGACATCAATACCAGTAATGATTACGGTTCTTCACCCATGTCTGAAGCCGCCGTGCAGGGTGATTACCAGATCATGAAGACCCTGCTGGATGCCGGTGCCGATCCTGATTCACCCAATGCCGACAACCAGACAGCCCTGATGATTATTGCCCGTTCCGACAATGTAGACACAGCCAGGCTGCTGATTGACGCCGGTGCTGATGTTCATGCCACGGAAAAATGGCAGGGCCAGAATGCCCTGATCTTTGCCGCCGCCCAGTCACAACCGGAAATGGTCAAGCTGTTGCTGGATGCCGGTGCGAATCCTGATTCCCGCTCCATACCCAATCAACGTGATCGACAGGTGACTGCCGAACGCCGCTTCCAGTGGCGCCCCGCCGGTGGCCTGACCGCCCTGGCTTATACCGCCCGTGAAGGCTGCCTGGCTTGTGCCCGCCACCTGGTGGAAGCTGGTGCTGATATCGACCTGGGCGATGCCGAGAATGTCACGCCGCTCAACCTGGCCGTCATGAACATGCGCTTTGATACCGCCAAATACCTGGTCGAAGCCGGCGCCAACGTCAACAAGTGGAGCCTGCGGGGTGAAAACCCGATCTATTCAGCCGTGGACGTGAACACACTGCCCCATGGTGGTTATCCAGACCGCCAATCCACCGACGACACCTCCAGCCTGGAAATGATCGAGATCCTGCTGGAAGCCGGCGCCAACCCCAACCTGCAACTGAAACTGCAGCCAACCTATCGCAGTCTCAAGGATGATCGCGGTGCGGACCGCATGCTCAATATCGGTGCCACGCCACTGCTGAGAGCAGCCAAGGGCCATGATGTACCCGCTATCAGGTTATTGCTTGAACATGGCGCTCATCCCAACCTGCCCAATCGCGATGGCAACACACCGTTGATGGCCGCTGCCGGACTGAACGCCAGTTCTATCGATACTCGCGGCAACTACACCACACCACTGGTCGGGCAAAATGCCAGTGACACTATCGAAGTCCTGCTGGCCAATGGCGCCGAGCTGGAGCTTACCGACCGGTATGGACGCACAGCCTTGCATGGTGCGGCCAGCTGGGGCTGGAATGAGGCGGTGAAGACGTTGGTCGATCATGGTGCCAATATCATGGCTGAAGACGACAATGGCCTGATGCCTTTTGACTATGCCATGGGCGAACGCTCCGGTGGTTTTGGCCGTGGCGGTGGTGGTGACATTCACCAGGAAACGGCAAACCTGCTCCAGGAATTAATGCTGGCAGGGCGATAGCCACGAACTGATAACAAAAGGCGTACCCGGGTACGCCTTTTTTTATGCCTAAGGATTTTTCGGTTGTGTCCCGATTTGAATATGCAGAGTATTCCATTCGCGGCTAAAGCCGCTTCCTACAGGATGCCGATTTGTTGTGGGAAGCGGCTTTAGCCGCGAATAATGTCAAACTGGGACACCACCACTCTTGCCAGCTTGTTGACACCTTGCCCGGTTGAAACTACCTTTTCAGAACTTTTCAGCTCAGGCAACCGGGGGATTCCACATGACAATCCAGCGTAAAGCAGCAACCTTTCTATTTCTTGCCAGCCTGGTATTGCCGGTGTTACCTGCCTATGCCCAGGACGGCACCACGGCGGGTGAACTGATCGTGGAGCCTGCCACCCTGAATGCACTGGGGTTTGAGTGGACTATCGACGGCGATGACAACCGTAATGCCGCCGTCGCTGTTGCCTACCGGGCAGAAGGCACCTCTGACTGGCAGGCCGGCCTGCCGCTGCTGCGAATCCAGAATGAAGAAATGCGCAATGTCTACAATGCCTTTGATTACACCGCGCCCAACATGTTTGCCGGCAGCATCTTTGACCTGGCACCGGATACTACTTACCAGGTACGCCTGAGACTGACTGATCCGGATAACGGCCTGGAGGTCCAGGAACAGGTCAATGTCCACACACGCCCTGAACCCATGCCCGCGGAGAATGGCAACACCTACCATGTCTATCCGGTCGGTTATGACGGAGAGAAACAGGAACCCGCTTTTACCGGCCTGCTCAATGCCTACTACACCAGTGCCAACGGCGCGGACTGGTTCAATGCCTACCCTGCCCGTGTCCAGCCCGGTGATATCATTGTTGTGCATGCCGGCGAGTACAAGGCTGACCGCTATCGTTATGCGAATCCTGAAGGCCTGTTGTTTGACGGCACCTATCGCCTGCGCCAGGGCGGCACCCAGGAAAAACCCATTGCCATCGTGGCGGCCGGTGACGGTGAAGTGATTTTTGATGGTAATGGCAACCACATCCTGTTTGATGTCATGGCAGCGGATTACCTGTATTTTGAAGGCATCACCATTCGCAATACGGAGGTAGGCATCCAGGCTGGCTACAAGGGCCTGGCTGGCGCCGAAGGCCTGGTGGTCAAGCACAGTCGGTTTGAAGACGTTGGTCGCGGCATTTATACCGACTGGTCAGGCTCGAAAGACTATTACATCGCCGACAATGTCTTTATCGGCAAGAGTCACCCAGACCGCCTGGAAGGCTGGATAGGGCGTACCTGGCAAGGTACCCCGGGTTTTCCGACACCGGTGATCTCGGAAATGGCCATCAAGGTATATGGTTCCGGCCATGTCATCACGCACAACTACGTGGCGAACTTTCATGATGGTATCGATCATGCCACCTACGGCGCACCGGACGGCAACCCCGACATCATTCGCGAACGCATGCCGGTGTCCATTGATATCACCAACAATGACATTACCAACGTGGACGATAACTGCATTGAAACCGACGGTGCCATGCATAATATCCGCGTGCTGCGTAACCGCTGTTTCAACCAGGCACATCGAGCGCTAAGCGTGCAGCCGGGTTTCAGTGGCCCCGTGTATTTTGTCCGTAACGTGGTTTACCACGCCCCGGAAAGCGGCTCGACCAAGTTCACCGCCAGCAGTGCCGGCATCCTGGTGTACCACAATACCTTTACCTCGGAGGTATTGCCGATGGGACCGGTCGGCAATATCCACTACCGCAACAACCTCGTACTTGGCCAGGGTGCCGCGGAAGCCATCTTCGGCATGGAAACTTTTACCGGGTATTCCAGCTCCGATTACAACGGTTTCATGACAAAACCGGAAGCGACTGTGAGCTTCACCTGGACTGCCCCGGCTGAAGGCAGACTGGTGGATTACGGTGAGCTGGTACGCGATGAGTTTTCATCACTGGCACAATACAGTTCAGCCACCGGCCAGGACACGCACAGTGTGCTGGTGGACTACGATATTTTCACCAATGTGCCGCCACTGGGCAGGGGCAACCCCGGGCAACTGTATGACTCGGCGGATGTGGATTTCAGGTTGAAAGCTGGCAGTGTTGCCGTAGATGCCGGTCAGCGTCTGCCCAATATCAATGACGACTATACCGGGACAGCACCTGACCTGGGTGCCTATGAACGCGGACACCCCTTACCGCACTATGGTCCGCGCACCCCGGACTAAAATATGTCGTTCATTCATTAGGCCAGTCAACGTGATCTATCGGCAGACAAAGCTTGCCGCATCATTCGGGTCATCCCCGATGAATTGGGCGCTTTGTGGATAGGGACAGACCAGGTGGGTGCGGGTGACCTCACCGTCTTCCACCTTGGAGGCAATGATCGGACCGGGTGCAGTTCCCTCTTCCACCCATTCCTCCAGGGCAGTCAGCAGGTCGTGACGGGCATCCACTATCGGTGCATCCCTGCCGGCGCCACCCATGCTGTCAGCTCCCGGACCACCGCCGCAGTGGTACATACCCGGTACCATGTAGAGTCGGGAAAAAGCATTCGCTTCTGCCTCCCCCATGACCTCGGCCACCTCCTCGTGGTATTCAACAATCATGTTGGCGGGCACCGCCGGATCCATCCAGCCGGAATACTGGATGAACTTGCCACCCCGGGCGGCAAAGGGTCGAAGGTCAGTCTCATCGGCTGCCAGGTCCGGCATGACACGGCGAATCGCGGGCAGGTCGTTCTTGACGGAAAAATCTTTCGTGTCCCAGTCAGCCTGCTTGCGCAGGGCCTGCCCAAAGGTTGCCGGTGCCAGCCGGGAACGGCCACTGTCGACCAGCACGCCCGGCAACAGGCCGCTGTCGATGGCCTTGCCGTCCTCGTCGCGCATAGGGGCATAGAACTGGCGGGCAAAATCGATTTGTTCCGGGGACAGGCACTGGCTGGTCTGCCCGGCCCGACAAGCCAGGGCGTCGATGTTCAGGCTACAGGCCAGCGGATTCTCGGCGATGCCATCTGTCACACCGTCATCGGCATCACAGGAGGCAATGGCATTTTGCTGCACCAGGGCCCAGTCGTCAGGGGACATGAGCCCCGGGTTGTTATCACGCAGTAGCAGCTCCCACATGCGCCGGGTGGTCATTTCCGGCGTTTTCGGCCCGGCCGCGCCCACCAGGATGCCATCATAATCCTCCGGGTAGCGCTGCATTTCCTTGAGGCCTTGGCGACCGCCACCGGAACAGCCGATAAAGTAGGCATGATCAATCTCATCGGCATAGTAGTCGGTGATGATTTCCTTGCTTTTCACGGCCAGCAAATGGTGGGCCCGGTGTTCAAAGTTTTGCAGACGGACAGGGTCACCCAGCATCCAGGTTCTTTCTGAGGCTTTATGCCCGGTGTCGGTAGTCGCGGCGGCGTAACCCCTGTCAATGCCACGGGGCAGGTCAGCATAGTTGAATGTGCCGGCATCGCCGCCAACCCCGCCTGCCAGGAACTTGCCATTCCAGTCCCGGGGTTGCGGCAGCCAGAGCTCAAAACCGATCTCCGTCTCGATGACACCCTGCACGCGACAGAAAGCCTTTTGCGGACTCACACGCCGGCGAAACGGGCCGGCATCAGGCTCCCCTGCCCAGAGCTGTCCGGCTGCCACTGCATCAACTGCCGTGATCGTGACATCCTCATACTGTTTCACCTGTATATCCTGGCATGCCAGGCCCTGGGCCCTTGTGGCCATAGGCAGGCACAACGTTGCCAGGATGATGGAATTAAATACAAATTGTACGGTGTTGGTTTTCATGCCTGGTCTGTCCCCTGTACCCTGCGCTTTTCCTGCTGTGATGGCCAGTAGTGTAGCGGGCATGATGAAGTTTCTGCAAATTGTTAACAATGTGCAGTTCTTACAAGCCTGCAAGCCTTAGGGAGGTGTTTGAAAGGAAAATTATTGCTGCAGAAATATCGCGGCTGAAGCAGCCCCTGCCCGTTCGATCTTTAGCAGGAGAAGCTTCAGGTAACGCTGGTACTGTGGTGACAACTCCCGGTAACAGCCCGGCTGGTAGCCGCCAGTTTCATGCCATTGCCGAGGCCAGGACAGCGCCAGGATCAGGGAGTGCGAGCGGGCGGCGTGGCAGGTCTGGGGGCAGCATCGGGATCCACCCAGGGATCCACATTGACCGTTGGAAAATACGCGGAAAGGCGTTCCTTGACAGGATCAAGGGCCGGATCTCCAGCCAGATTGGTCCACTCGTTGGGGTCATTGTCATGATCGTAGAGTTCCTCGGCGCCGTCAGCATAGCGGGTGTAGCGGTAACGCGGACCGCGCACGGAATGATTGTTCTGGCCCCAGGTGCTCAAAACAGCACGGTCCCATTCCATGCCCGGGTTCTCAAGGAGTGGCAACAGGCTGTCACCGCCTTCCAGGTACGCCGGTGCTTCAAGTCCTGCCAGGTCAACCAGGGTCGGGTACAGATCCATGGAGGACACGGGTACATCGGAACGGCTGCCTGGCGTGGTAACCCCGGGAGCGACAATAATCAGGGGTACCTGCAGCGCGACTTCCCACAGGGTTTCCTTTTCACGCTGGTTCTTTTCACCAAGCTGGTAACCGTGGTCACCCATCATGACAATAATGGTGTTATCGGCACGCCCACTTTCATCGAGGGCATCCAGCAGCCTGCCTACAGCCGCATCGGCGACGCTGACACTGGACAGGTAAGCCTGCACCGCTTCTTCCCAGGCACCGGCTTCCATGATGGGTTTCATACGTTCATTGGAGTGATGCGCCGGGTCGATATCATCCAGATCATTTTCAAGATAAGGCGGTGTCTGCACGGTTTCCAGGGGATACAGGTCAAAAAATTCCTTCGGGTTGTACCAGGGGGCATGTGGGCGATAGATGCCGGCCCCCATAAACCGGGATTGGTTCAGTTCATTGGTCTCTGCCATGCGTTGTATAACGTAGTTGCTGGTCATGCCATCAATGGTGGCTTCATAGTTGCTGACCACGGGGCCCCAGTTGAACTGCAACTGGTTCACCGCCGCGGGCTTGATCTCATCAGGTAATTGCCAGTCCAGCGCCGGCCAGAAGTCATCCCAGGCATTTACATCGTTGAAACCGGGATGTCCGCCAGGAAAGAAGGTATGGGCATGGAAAATCTTGCCGGCACCAAAATTCAGATAGCCTGAATCCCGAAAATAGCGCGGCAGAGAGGCGTAGTTTTCAAACTCGGGCATCTTGCGCCAGTCCTG
>Ga0181558_10004424_pt1 | contig 12605 bp, 8 predicted proteins | sample 011ome_22_FD_133754 | JGI IMG/M metagenome (GOLD analysis project Ga0181558, IMG submission 133754) | Coastal salt marsh microbial communities from the Groves Creek Marsh, Skidaway Island, Georgia - 011507BT metaG (megahit assembly) | ecosystem: Environmental > Aquatic > Marine > Intertidal zone... | reverse complement strand
TCGATATCGATTCGATTGTTCGTGCGTGTGCCGAAGCGCGGCGGGTACCTAGTTCTCGCGGGTTTCGTTATTTCTTTTCAGCGATGATTAAAACGTACACGTAAGTTTCTTTTTATGAACGAATTATGATTACGGATGAGTCCCTTTTTATGAGCTGAAAACATCGAAATACGCGATCGATACGACCCTTTCGCCAGCGGATCAGCGCGCACTGAGAATGTCATTTATGTTCGAAGTCGTCGTCTATCCGTTTCGTTTTCTTTTAGTTCCAATCTCATTCTATCTGAAATATCGCAGGATAAAGGCGTCAAGGAAAGCGCAAAAGTAACCGAATGGGTCGTTGATAACATCTACCGACCGGGAGATTTGATCCATTTGGTTCACGTGTCTGACCCAAACGAACTCGGAGGGTAAAGTTTTGTTTTTATTTTTTCGTCTTTTGCGCTCGCGCACATATCTTTACGAATTTAAAAGTTACGAGTGATTTGTGTTATGTCCGGGTGAAGTTGATCGTGCTCTCGGCAGTGATAAAAAACGTTTCTTTGCTGAGACGTTTTCTGACGTTTTTTGCTGAGACATGATGAAAAAACGTGAATGAGCCGAGAAAACGATACGCTTCATTCGAGCACGCGCACCTTTAAACCCCTATTTTGTTACTTTCCTCCCCAAAATCTCTCAAACATTATCACAGGTACATGCTCCCTCCAGATGGACTATGGACGTACGATTCCGCCATCGCGCGATACAACGCCGCCGATCGCGCCGCACAATCCAAGTTTTGGGAAAATGAACTTAAATCCACGGAAAACTTGCTCGAAGACATCGTCAAGCAAACGCACGAGTACGTTGAGAAAAAGCACGAAAAAGGTTTGTCTTTGCACGCAGATATCCCGCAACCGGCGATTGAATTGGACGCGCTTTTAAACGTTCAGTATCAAAGCACGAGCGAAGTTATCGTGAATAAAGCCGAGCAGGTAAACGCGGCGATGATTATTGTTGTCAAACACGACAAGGGATGGTTGACGCGATTAATCGAAGGGCAGTCGATCTCGACCAACGTGGAGAAAAAGTCGAAAATTCCGGTTTTGGTTTATCACGCCGGACACATGTTGACGAAAGAGGAAGAGATAGAAGCGAAAGAAATAGAAGCGAGACGACCGGGTGGAAAGCACGCGTCCCAAACAAAGCTTTGAATAAGAAACACTCATAAATTTTCATTTGTTTGAAAAAGTGCGCGAGAGTGCGCAAAAGAGAGAGAGAGACGTTTGTAATATACCTTTACGGTAGAAAATATCACATAATTTCATCACGAGTAACTTTTGCATCGCTTTAAGCTAAGCACTCCTTTACGTACTTGTACGAATCACTCCATATCGCTTGGCACATATCGATCGGCAACTTGTCTTGCGCGTTCTTCATGTTTTTGTTGGCGCCGTTTTGCAACAAAACGTTTACGATTTCCACGTGCCCGCGCATCGCCGCCCAGTGTAAAGCGGTGTTATCGCCCATATCCAAGGCGTCCACATCGGCGCCATTTTCCACCAAAAATCGCACCGTTTGCAAGTGTCCATTGTGTGCGGCTCTCTGTAACGGTGTATCTTTCATCAAACCAGCCTGTTGAATGTCCGCGCCTTCGGAAATCAACAAATCGCACACGGCCGTGTGTCCATTCCCAGCGGCCAAAAGCAACGGTGGATCTCCGCAATGATCCGCCTCGTTCAAAGGCGCGCCCTCGTTGATGTGTTCTTTCACCCAATCGTAGTAGCCATCCACGCAATCGCGCCAGATGTTCGATTTATCCGGGATGAACCGGCCAGTCTGATGAAGAAAAAGAGAAGAGAGAGAATGAAAACGCACGTTTGTCAGTCCCAAAGCGAAACCAACTTCCACCACGCATGCCGCGAATCCATTCAGGAGTACGAACGAACGAACGAACGAACAATCACTCGGCGATGAAATAACATCAACGATAAAAACGCACGATCAAGTCAAACGGCATCGGTCTTTTTTACTTCTCGCTTCCTTTCGCTCGACGCGTGGCCAGAGCGATCGTATCGTGTGAGCGAAAGCGCGATTACACTTCTTAAAAATGTGTGAGGAGAGAATTTTTTTTTCTTTCGGATCTCAAAAGAAGCGTTTTCACGTCGTCAAACTCGTTGTCTCGAACTCCCCAGAACACCGAAGAAGCTCCCGATTTCGCTCGCGAGCTCTGGGAGGAGGGAAACTCGACGAGACGATGTTTCTCGAGAAGATCAACGAACGGTGCGAATGCAGAAACGTTCAGTTTTCCGGACGAAAGTTGTACTCGCTCGCGGTGCAGGTCTTGCGCTTTGTGAAATCAGTGTTTTTCGAAGGCGTGAGAGACGTGCTCTCGGTCGGGTTCGCGGAGAACATTCGCGAGGAAGCGCCGTGTATTGTCTTGTAAAATAGTATACGCTTTTTGAGCGAAGTAACTAATAAAAACCATACGTGTCTGTGTCTAAAGTTGTATTGAATACAATACTGTTGTAGTTGTTATGTCTATATAATAAATATGAATTAAAATCTACACGCGTTTCACTCCCCCTAAAACACATTCTCTCTCTACTTCTTCGAAGGATCGATCAATTTCGATTTCGGCGTCCTCTTCGCCTTCTCTTCGACTCCACTCACGCCAAACCTATTCCTTAACACCTCCATCACGTCCGCAATTTCCACGCCTTGCACGTTCAACAACACCATCGCGTGATACAAGACGTCCGCGCATTCGCTCGCGGCTCTCTCCTTCCCTTCGTCCTTTTCGTACGTCTCACACAACTCGCCCGCCTCTTCCCTAATTTTCGAACACAACAACTCCGGATCTTCTAGCAAACGTCTCGTCCAACTCGGTTTCGTCCCTTCTTTAATAACCTCTCTCTTCCTCTCCGCAATCGTCGCCTCTAACTCGTACAAAGTCGTCAACGCCTCCTCAGCTTTGTGCCTGCCGTCGTTCTCACCTAAAATCAAACCGTCGTCGCCGTCGACTCTCTTGTAATAACACGTGTGCGCCCCGGTGTGACACGTCGGCCCAGTAGGCACGCCTAAATAAATCAGCGAATCCTTATCGCAATCCACGTGCACGCTGTCCACGTTGATGAAGTTCGACGAACTCTCGCCTTTACACCACAACTGCTGCCTCGAGCGACTGAAAAAGCACGCCTTCTTGTGCTGCAAAGTGTACGCCACGGCCGAGCGACTGGCGAAACCTTGCATCAAAATAGCCCCGGTGTCCACGTCTTGCGCGATTGCGGTCACCAATCCGTTCGCGTCGTACTTCAAACCGTCCAAAAATTGCTTCATCGCGGGCGTTTCCGGCGCGATGTCGGATTCTTTCGTCAAAGGTTCCCCACCGCCGGCTGCCGCTCGGATTTGACGAGATAAGACGAAAGACGACGACGACGCGCGTTTCTTTGAGCACGAAAATCGACTTCCGCTCGTCGAAACGTTCGCCGCTCGCAACGAAGAAGACGAAAAAGTAAACGCGGATGATGAAGATGCCATGATGATTTCGATCGATCGATCGAGAGTATTGATGAAAAGTGGCGTTTTATCCACTCGAATTTTCCCCAAAATTTCGACGCCAAAACAAAAGAAAAAAGGAAAAAAATGATTGCAAACGCGCTGCTCAAACGCCTGAAGATGAGCAACAACACGCAGCACCTCCTCGCGCGATGCCGGTGCTCCTCATCTTCGACCGCAACTACCACCGCCACCACCTCGAGAACTTCTTCGTTCGATCGACGTCGACAGAAAGTGTCGTCATCATCGTTCGGTGATGCGGATATTAGACAGCGACGCGCGAATCATCACGCTTCCAAAAGTACAGTTACTCGCGCGTTTTCTTCTTCTTCTTCTTCTTCTTCCTCTTCGGGAGAATCGTCCGAGACGACGACGACGTCCGCCGTTTCGAAAGAAGAGGACGAACATTACATGCGCATGGCGATCGTGGAAGCGGAGAAAGCGTTCGCCGTTGGGGAAGTTCCCGTTGGCGCCGTCCTCGTGCACAAACATCGAGGGGATGAAAAAACAAAGGAGGAGCACTTCGTCATTGCTCGATCGCACAACACGTCGGAGACGAAAAACAACCCCCTCGCGCACGCGGAGTTGGAATGCATCGACATTGGGAGGAAAGCGTTGGGGGAATGGAGGAGGTTGAAAGATTCGACGCTGTACGTGACGTTGGAACCGTGCGCGATGTGCGCTGGGGCGATATTGCAAGCGAGAGTTGGGAGCGTGGTGTACGGCGCGAGGAACCCGCAGTTGGGCGCGCACGGGAGCTGGTGCGGGTTGTTAGGAACGAGAGAAGGGGAAGAGAGCGCGGTGGAGACGTTGAAGACGCACGCGATTATGCCAGAGGTAGCGGTGCGATCGGACGTGTTAGGGGAGGAGTGTTCGGAGTTGATGAAGACATTTTTCAAGAATCGACGAGAACAAGCGAAGAAAGAGAAGGAGAGACTGAAATTGGAAGATGAAAAGTACCAAGAGTTGTTGTTCAAGTACGATGGCGTCAGAGAAAGAACGAAAAAAGAAGAAGAAATGTGATATAATAGAAACATGCGCGCGTTGGAATTGATGCGTCCGTAGCTAATTGTTCAGGATTTCAATCAGAGAAACTTGGGGTATGTATTTTACAATTTTAATAATAATGATATAGTAGCGAAATCAGTCATCTTCGTCGTCGTCGTTAAAATTGAAGTCGTCGTCTTCATCGTCGTCCATATCATCGTCGTCGTCGTCCTCTGTGTCGTCTTCGTCGTCTTCATCTATGCCTAAAACACTACTCGAAGCGCGAGCGCTGCCGCCACCACGTCGTCTTTCTTCTTCATCGTCGTCATCGTCTTCATCTTCGTCGTCGAACAAATCATCTTCATCTTCATTGACGCCAAAGAAGCCGCCGCGTAAATCGTCCGCTTCAGGGTCGACGAAGGCCTTGCCCTCTCGAAGTTTAGCAACTTGTAAATCTTCCGCGGCTCGGTTCGATGTGATGCCTTCTTCGGCATCCTCTTCATCTTGGCGACTGGATCGCGGCTTCAAGGGGATTCGAGCGGAGTCATCGCCGCCCCCGAGCGGCGGACCGTTTTTGTTCAACGCCGCCTCTTCCTCTTCTTCAAACTGTTGACGGATTTTTGACGAAATTTTGTGCGCGTCTTCGATCTCCAAATCTTCCGAGCTTTTCTTCGGACTGATTTCATCGTCCTCGTCGTCCTCGTCTTCGTCGATTTTCTTGGCTTGCGAAGCCAAAGTTGCCCTCTTCGCCGCCTTCTCGTATCGTTTCATGCTGCTCTTATCCCTGCGTTCGAGCATGCGGCGTTTTTCAAGCGCTTCTTCTCGTCTTTTGGTGGCAACTGCAATAGCTTCGGCGGATCTAATATCTCGACCGGCATCGAGAAACGCAAACTCGTCACTTTCGCCTTGGTAAATGTTAATCGGCGGGTTATCGTAATCGTGCGGATGGCCATTTTTCAATACGTCGAGAATCTTTTGTTCGACGGGCATGACTTCCAAAGGAAAACGTATTCGCCAAAACTTGGAGTGTATTCGCGATACTTTGACTTCCAATTCGCTACCAACGGCAAGAAAGACCCTCGCGCGAGGAATATCGGCTTCAGCAATAGGGATCAAACCGTCTATTTCTGTGCCGCAATCAACCAACGCGCCGTGGTACAAATCTAACGACACCACTTTCGCTTTTAATGTTTCGCCTACTTCAAGCCTCGTGAGCATTTTTCGATCCGGCTCCCCTATTCTTCGGTCGGCGTTTCGATCGTCACCTGCGACGAGTTTTCTGGCAGACTCGTACATTTGCATCTCGTCCGCGCTCGGCATTTGGTTTTTGTTCAGGTGCAACAAATCGTTTTGATCAATCGGATCTAAAACAGGATATTTCGTCGCATTCGCCGGACGTTCGTACATCCACGTGGAGAAATCATACGCTTCGTTCCAATCGGAGGTGACTTTACCTGTTTCTGGGTCTTCGGCGTGCTTTACTCCAACAAATTTTAATGCCGAGCCGTCTCTGGCATCTACCGCGGTGTGGTCCGGCAACACCTCCCATCCTCCATCCTTCCACCACTCCTCGCCATCGTCATCGTCGCCAATATCTGTCGGATCTTCTGGATAGTTCTTCTCTAGCGTCAATTTCTCGTCGAAATCTGTCTTTAACGTTTTCCAATGTCCGGAAGTTTCCGATGCTTTGCGATCCAACAAGTACGGATGCTCCGCCGAACCGTCTTGGAAAATGCGTTCCAACTGATCTCTGTCCAACGTCTGGTCCTCTTCTTCTCGTTTTCTTCGCTCTTCTTCTTCTTTTTCAATTCGTTCTTTTTCCGCGAGCTCGTCAAATCTCACCATCGCTCGATACAAAGGATCGTTTTCAACGTCCGTTCGAGTCATCCCGAAACCTCCCGCTGCCGCGAATCCCTCAACCTCTCCGTAATACCTTTGCAAACGTAATCCGTTGTTCGTTCTGTATGCCTCTTGAAAATCTTCATCCACTAACTGCTCAAACTTTTTTAACTTGGCCATTTCGCAATCGTAATACTCTTTCGATTCCACGGCGCTTAAGTTGTTATAATTTGTTCGCGCGAATTCAAACCACTCGCTCACTTTTTCCTTCGGCACCAACGCTCTGTTCGCGATGTCGTCCAACTCGCTCGCGTTCAACTCAAATTGCGCCAGGTTATAATACACTCGCAACCAAAATGACGTCACGCACACGTACAAAGCTCTCCCGGTAATGTTTCCGCGCTCGTCCAAAAACGTTTCGTGTTCGAACGCTTCCGGCACCGTCACGTCGCTCTCCTCCCCGTCCGCGTCCTTCGTCAACTCCTCTTCCTCCTCGTCGTCCAATCGAGCATCCACTAACCCCATCTTCGCGCGGTACTCCCTCATTTTCTGCGTCCGCGCGATTTTCAGCCAGTTTTTATTCCTCGCGATGAACTCCATCACGTCTTGCACCCTGTCCACTTTTTCTTTATACTCGACAAAGTCTCGGCTCGTTTCGTCGACCGCTTGACCGTCTTTGCGAGCTATTCTGTACAGGTTTTCTCCCGACCTCGACTCGAACGTTCGCTCGTTCCTCATCTCGAGATTGCCGTTGTTCTCGTCTGCCTCGTCGCCGGGAACGCGGTCGAGCGGTGGGAGCCACGCGACGTCCGGGTGATTTTGCTCTCTTTCACTACCTTTCCGTCCGGTGTCATTGCTTTTATCGTCGTCGTCGTCGTCGTCGTCGTCCAACGCCGAGGCTGAAAAAGCGCCGGCGGCGGTCCTCCTCGAAGACGCGAATTTTTGTCGTCGATTCTTGCGTCCTCCGACGAGAAGAGCGCTCTTTTGCGAGGAGCGCCGTCGTCGAGAGAAAGGTAGTAAAGTCGAGGGAGCGAACGCGCTCGCGTTGCTCGTCGACGCCGCGGCGGATGACGCGAACATGATCTCGTTCTTATATTTTGAGCGCGCGTTTTTTTTTTGTCGTTTTGGGGGAGAAAGTGGAGGCTTTTCTGGATATACGAACACCCTAAATATGAAGCATTTGCACAAAGGAATGTGGGACAGTTTTCCGCGCGCGAGAGAGAGAGAGAGATGCCACTCACAAAGGCAACGCACGATACGCATCTCGATCGAAGTCCGACCAAAGTCTTTTCTCTCTCTCTCTCTCTTTCTTCGTGATTCAGTTTTAAGGAGAGAGAAAGAGTAGTTCTCGATCGATGACAAACTTCACTCTCCGCCGTAACTAACTTCTCGTTTTTGCAAAAACGAGAACGCGCGCGAGAACATCATCGAACGACGCGCGGCGGAGATGAACGACGCAAACGCCAACCGGTTTTCTCCAACGCTCGAATTGTTCGATTCGATCGAGAAAGAAGAAAGCGGCGGCGATGGAGGCGACGAGAGGATGTTTTTTACCGACGCGATCGAACGAGGTGGCGTATCGTGCGAAGTCGTGGTGGAGGAAAAGAGCGGGAGAGTGATAGCGGGGATCGAGCGCGACGAGGAGGGCGATTTTTTGTATCAAGGAACGTACGACGACGACGGTAACAGAAGCGGGGAGAAGTGCGTGACGGTTGGTATCGGGGATTCGGTTGTGTATGGGTCGTTTAAAAACGGTAAACCAAACGGATGGTGCGTTTACGTGTACCCGAAAATCGCAGACGTGAGGAAAGCGTTGCTTTCGGAGGAGGACGGAAGAGTGCGAGAGAGTGGAATGAAAAACTTGATCAAACAATGCGATTACATAGTTGGGTATTTTACGGACGGATACGTGCCGCGTTTTGACCAAGACATGAGCGTACGAGAAACCGAAAAGGACGCGTGGTATCGGAGCGCAAAGGACGATCGAGCGGAAATGACCTTGGACGAGGAAATGGATGCCATTTTAATATGCCTCGGTTGGACGGAAGAAACGTACGGATTTGATAACAAAAGTACGTGTGAAAAAATACAATGGTTATCAATTCATGAAATGGAGGTAAAGTCGAAGGATGCGCGACCATTTATTTGTCCGTTCGAGATGAATTCCATTACGACAAATCTCACGTCCATTCACGGTTGCAAAGAAGGTGAGCTCGTCGCAATTTACTCAAGTTATCCGGCAGTCGTGCAACGATTGAAAGGGTCCTCGAGAAGGTGGGATCTTAGAGATAAATTAGTAGCTCTTGAGGATTCATCGGACGAGGAGGAAGACTCCGACTCCGACGAGAAAAGAGGTCAAGAAACCGACGCCGAAAAACGCGGTCGAGGAGGACTCTTTCTTCTTTGCGACGGGCGTTACGATAGGGCCTCTCAAGCTCCTCTCACCACGTACGGTACAAATGCCGCGATACACGTCAAGGAAGAGTTCAATTGCGAGCGCACACCTTTGTACCACTGGAAGATGATTGGGAGTGACTATTGTCTGTGTTTACGCGCGCTGAGAGATATCAAAGCGAATGAACGCATCTCAGTAGGACCAGATTATACCGGGGGATGGCGGTTGAATCCTTACTCCGAGGCAGGCTATTATCATCATCTCATGAATACGCCAGATGAGATTGTATTTGAAACGAAGAAGATGCAGATAACGGCGACGAATAGAAAAGGAAGAACTACTAAGAAAGCGCGGATTGCAGATAGCGAAGAAGAGAACATATCAAACGTTAAAATAAAGCGACACGGTCCGTGGCTTTGCGCGTACATCGATAATGTCGAGCAAGGATTATTGTACGACGAGAACTGGAGAGAAGGCGATGAGGATGGAGACGACGACGACGAAAGTAATGAAGAGAAAGACAACAAAAAAGTCGCTCGCATCGATCGAAGCGTCGTTGGTTTTGAATATATTCGCGCGATGGCAACCATCGCCATCGCGATTGGATGCGCAGCAGAACATGGTTGGCTCGCGCCGATTTTGTATCCTACACAATACGAAAAGAGTCTGTGTCTATCCGAAGGAGGTTTGCTGAAACAGATACGCATTCTAAATTTGGGATTCGGTACTGGCGCTCTTTCCGGTTTTCTCTGCTCAAAATTGAAACACGAAAACGAAATAGTCATCGAAAGCGTCGAATACTCGAAGCAAATGTGTGACGCGATTCTGAAGAACTCGAAGACTCTCGAGTTCCCGAAGTTTCCAAACGAAATCATACACGAATGCTCGGCAGAATGCTACCTCGAAGACGAATTGGAGCGAATGTCTGCATTAGCTCGAGTCCAAGGCTTCAGTTGCGTTTTTCTCGATTGCTACGACGGTCAAGGAAACATTCCCGAGCGTTGTTTGGAAAAATCTTTCATTCAAAACATTCGCGACTGTTTGGAGAAAACGCGCGGCGGGATTCTCGTTTGTAACTGTTGGTCAGGCAATCTCGAAGCGTTGGTTAAATTCCACGACACACTCTCCTCTGTCTTCTCGCTCAGTCGCGAATCAGGAGTAAACCCACAAAACTGGAACGAAACCGTTCGCATTTACAAAGAACCGAGCGGCCAAACCAACAACTGCGTCGTCGTCGCCGTCCGAACGCGCGCGCGCGCGTCCGACAGTTCCGAGAGTCTCCGAGAAGTTCTTCCGCGGCTCTCTCCTGAAATATTCGACGTCCAATCGGACTTTAGCTTTAGCGACTTAGAAAATAATCTAGAAGAGTTTCGGTTTAGTTTTAACGGCGTGCGGTATTGAAATAAACGCCGCGCTATTCGTAATTTATAGCGCTTACGAAAAAATCTTCGTCTCGAACCCACTTCAAAAAAGTCGAAATAAAAAACGCGCCATCTCCCCCAACTACTCACTGGAAACGACGACGACGACGACGACGACGACTTCGAGTTTCAAAACGATGATATCCTCTCCAAAGTCCGCCGTTACCGCCGCCACGCGCTGCTCTTGCGCGCAATTTCGCACCAACGCGCAGAAGAAGCGCGTGGTGGGGGGTTCCTCGACAAAATTCGATCGACGCAAAAAGGCACCGTTACGACAAAATCGGATGTGGACCACCACCGAAGCGAAGAAAAAGAACGCAGATGACATGGAATCGGCGGAGAAATCGATCAAAGCGCCATCGATCCCGTCCGTCGCGGATTCTCAGGACGAGGACATCGATTCGTGCGCGTTTGTGTTGTGCTCGGTCGATAACGATCGATTCGAGGATCGAAGTTTGATGTCCATAAGCATCCAATCGATTCCTGGACTCATGCGAGTGATTTCGTGGCTTCTGGAAGGTCTGGATCTGGAAATTTGGAACGCGAAAATAACCACCGACGACGAAGGGTTCGTGAAGATGGATTTTGAAATCGTGGAGAAGACGTACGACGACGCGTTTGTGAAGTTGACCGATCCAGAGGCGGTGAAAGAACGGATGGAGGATTACTTGAACTTTTGCGTGAGGAAAGACAGAGGCGAGACGACGTTCGGAGTAAAGACGAGGAGAGGCGTGTGCGTGGATAACGAGAGTAGTGAAGATACGACGATTGCGACGGTCGTGGTGAATACAAGTCCGGTGAAGACGTTGTTGCCGATCTCGAGTGCGGTGACCGCGTTGAAGTTGAAGATTGATTCCGCGGTATTGGTTGGCGGCGAGAGCGACGGAGATTGCGTCGTGGATTGTAAAAAGTGGCGATTTGAGCTCGTAAACGCAGAGAGTGGGAAGAAGTTGAAAAGTCAAGAAGCGAACGCATTGATGTATACGCTCACGCTGTTGGTCCAATCCGCTACGAATGTCACCGGACAAGGAAAAAGCTCGAGTGCTGCGGCGAGAGACATTGCCGAGCCAGAGCAAATTCCTCCCTATTAATAAAAATTAACGAGCGCAAACATAATATATATAAAATAGACAACTGTGTAATTACGAAGAAGAAGCTAAAGCATTAAGCGCTGCACCTAAGGCCCACGCGACTTCGACATTTTGTCCTCGATACTCTATTTGTTTCACGAGACGCACGCTCTTCCAATCGTTCTTTTCGAATCCTTTCTCTAACAAAGCGACGATGTACGTCAAATCTGCGCACAGAAACGCCGCGTCTTTCTCTTCGACGCCTTCAAACGTGGTCAATATTTCACTCTCATCGCCCATGGTATCACACGCGAGCTTAGCGGCGTCTTCGATCTCGTCAATGGTCAATTCACCGTCGATGGCATCTTTTGGAATCAACTTTGCATTTATCGCGCGGTCCCACATGTACGAGGATAAGTACACCTCTTTCGCGTGTTGCGAATTGAAATCGCCACCCCAGGCGCCGTTAAAAGAGCACTCGTCGTCGACTTCGCACGAAACGTCCAGTTTTAACATACTTTCCACGTGTTCTCTGCACGCGGCGTAGTCGGAGTTCTTCTCCTCGTGCCCAGCGGCGACGATTTCTTCGCCCGAGTAGACGTATTTCGGATCAGAGCCTTTCGGTAAGCACGGACTGGACATGCCGTTCGCTTCCTTCAACGTCGCCGCTCTGGCTGCCATTAATCCATACCCTAAGTGCGATTTCACGTATACTTCGAACGGTTTCTTCGCGCCTGGAAAGGATATGGACTTCGAGTACCCTTCCGGCGCTCTTTTTGCGACTTTCTCGTCCATGGCGTGCGCGAGCTGGACGGATCCGCCGCCCAAATCGATCGCCGCGACCGTCACTCCTGATTTCCGACTACGACTACTTTTCTTGTTGTCATTACCCATCTTATCGCTTCCATCACCGTCTAATCTGTTTAATAAATAGTTCAACGCTAACCATTGAAACGCGCCTTCGTCTTCGCCCCCCATGATGGACACGTCTCTCTCGCTCTCAAACGCAAACGGGTACGTCTTCAGCGTTTCTCTCACGCTTTCCAACAAATCGTCCGCCTTCGATTGCGGCTTTAATAACCTCAAACCGGCGGTCGCTCTCACTTCTACCGGCGTTTCCGCTCTCTGCCCTTCCGGAATAGTTTCCATCGCTTTCTCCAGCAACGGTTGTAACGAGTTACCTGCTTTATCCGGTTCGTCCGCGTACGAAGACAAACCGGGTTTCAACTGCTCGAACGTATCGTCGACTAACTTTCCGGTATCTTGTTCGAATCTAAAAATGTGCACTCTCGACCCGGTGCTCCCGGCATCAAACACGATGGCATATTTATACCCATCACCTTTTTGCGACGCGCC
>Ga0181558_10004412_pt1 | contig 12624 bp, 11 predicted proteins | sample 011ome_22_FD_133754 | JGI IMG/M metagenome (GOLD analysis project Ga0181558, IMG submission 133754) | Coastal salt marsh microbial communities from the Groves Creek Marsh, Skidaway Island, Georgia - 011507BT metaG (megahit assembly) | ecosystem: Environmental > Aquatic > Marine > Intertidal... | reverse complement strand
CTTCAGCCGCATCTTCGATTATTGGAATCTTGTACTTTTCGGCAATCTCCAATAAACGATCCATGGCGCACAGATTTCCGTACAAATGCGTCGCAACAATTGCTCTAGTTCGAGAGGTAATAGCAGCCTCAGCTTTCTCCGGATCGATACACCAAGAATCAGCGAGGATATCGACGAAGATCGGCGTTGCCCCGAGGTGAACAATCGGCGAGGCTGTAGCGATCCAGTTTGTATCTGCAAGAATGACTTCGTCCTCTGGCCCGATATTTAGTGCAGCCATGCCCATATGCAGCGCACCCGTGCAGCTTGAGGTCGAAATTGCATATTTGACACCTAAATACTGTTTAAAGAGCTCTTCAAAACGATGGATGTAGGCGTAGCAATGGTCTCCCCAACCATTGGCCGCGGCATCAGAAGCATAGCTCACCTCCAAATCGGTGATAGAGGGCTTTGTGTAGTATATTTTGGGAAGCGCGCTCATTATACTCAGTCCTTCGCTTTCTTAAATGTGTGCCTTAACTTCAAAAAAACCACATTCAACTCCAAGGTAGCCTCAACATCCGTCGTAGTTAATTCGTTACCAAGAATCCCAGCAAAAATCTCGCTGCTTTTTTCAATTAAGGTACGTTGGCGAGACGTTTCGTCTGTCTCTAAAGCCTGACCAATCGTTTGTGCGAAATCCCTCATTTTTATAAAAGTCTCGATGATGGCAAGTGTTGTTTGAAGTGCCTGGGCGCTTTTAAAATGGTGCCTAACATACAAAGGCCCTTTTCGATGAAGGCCTTAGGCATATTATGGGAAAACTTCAGATTGGTGAGAAGGTGAAAAGTTTTGACTTCCTTGGTAGTCACGACATATAGATCACCAATGGTTGCGTCAATAAGAACGCTTTGTCCGTGAATCGTCAGGATCCGTCGCTCTGTCTCCTCAAGATCAATGCCAATCACAACACCTCCAACCGCGGTACGGCGGTTACAAAATGTCCGCCCCGCGATCGAATCAATGGGTTCTGATTGACCACTTCATCTGCAATATTCCAAGGAAGAATCAAGACATAATCAGGAGTCTCAGAAAGCAGTTGTTCAGGTGACACAATCGGTATGTGGCTTCCAGGCATGAATTTCCCTTGCTTCGCTGTTGCTGCATCAAAAATGACCGGTAATAGGTCAGCGTTCACTCCGGTATAGTTAAGTAACGTATTTCCTTTTGCAGCCGCACCGTAGCCAACAACTCTCTTTTGATTCGTCTTTTGTTCTATTAAAAACGAAAGCAAGTTATTTTTGATTTGATCAGCAACAAGCTGAAATTCTAGATAGGTCTTAAGCTCACAAAGACCAAACGCCAACTCCCTTTCTATTAAATCATCAACTAATGGTTCTGTGCCTCGCAAATCAGACTTATGACAGCCGTATACGCGCAAACTTCCACCATGAGTTGGTAATTCTTGCACGCGGAAAACCCGAAGCCCCACGGAATCAAAAATTCGTTGAACGACTGTCAACGACAAATACGAGAAATGTTCATGATAAACCGTATCGACCTGGGTCTTTTTGATCAGCCGCAACAGATGTGGAAACTCGAGGGTGATCGTACCCTCAGGCTTTAACGCAGCCTTTAAGCCTTTGGTGAAATCATTAATATCAGGCACATGCGCATAGACATTATTGCCCACGATTAAATCAGCTTGATGGCCTTTTTGAGCAAGCTGCTTCCCAAGCGCTTCATCGAAAAACTCCCTTAAAACTGGAACACCCAGCTTCTCAGCTGCATCGGCGGTGCTGTCTGTGGGCTCTATGCCCAGACATGAGATACCTGCTCCAACAAAGTTCTTCAATAGATATCCATCGTTCGAGCCGATCTCTATCACGAAACTTTTTCTGCTCAACTGAAGTTCAGAAATCATCGTCTCTGAATAGCGCTCCGCATGCTTAAGCCAACTACGAGAGGTACTGGAGAAGTATGCATATTCAGATGTGAAAAGTGAGTCTGCGCTCGCGTAATCTTCGGTTTGCACTAGCCAGCAGTGATTACATACTTTGATCTTGAGAGGGAAATACAGTTCTGGACGCTTTAAGTCGCTCGCGTTCAAATACGCGTTGGATGGCGGCGCGAACCCTAAATCTAAAAATGTGTGCTCGAGAGACGAGCCACAATGACGGCAATTCATAACAACTCCACCCCCTGAAAATTATCAGCCAACATCGGGTGGTTCACATCACGGTCTGAGCGCTCAATGATGGGCTCTGGCCAGGGTATCGAGAGTAACGGATCAATCGCGTTACAAGCACCTTCAAATTCAACGTTATAATCGGCCGTGTGGAAATACAGCAATTCACAATCCGATGTGAGTGTCTGAAAACCGTGCGCAAAGCCTTCGGGGATCAGAAAACTACGATTATTGTCTTCGGCCAAGAGGACGGCATGATGCTCTAAGAATGTCGGCGACCCTCGACGCAGGTCAATCGCCACATCCCAGACTTTACCCTTCAAACAGGTCACGATTTTTGTTTCGGCGTAAGGTGGCTTCTGAAAATGAAGGCCACGCACGGTCCCTTTCCGTCGCGTCAGTGTACGATTAATCTGACGAACAGTTTTATCCTGTAAAAACTGGCCGAGTGAATCTTGGCAAAACATACGCTCGAGAAATCCTCGTGAGTCTGCGATAGATTCGCGCTCAATGACATGGAGACCATCGATCGGCGTTGAATGCAAAATAAGGCGATTCATGCGATTTAATACGCTTCAATTTGCTGGATGGATACTTTCGCCATCGACTGGCCATCTTTCCATAATTGGTGCCACTCGACTGTTTTATCGAGCGCGGTATCAAGCGACCATCGTGGTGCCCAATTTAGCCTCGTTTTCGCTTTGACGCTGTCGAGTTTCAATACATCCGCCTCATATGGTTGTGCTGATCCATCTAATACCCAATTTGCGCCTGGAACTTTTTCGCATAACCGGTCCAGAATCCAAGAGACTGGATTGGAATCAGCCTCGTGAGGCCCAAAATTCCAGGCCTCAGCAAATTCAGAACCCTCGATTACCAATCGTTCGGCCAACAACAAATATCCAGACAGCGGCTCCAGCACATGCTGCCAAGGTCTGACCGCATTGGGAGATCGAACACGCAGAGGATCTCCTGCGTCACTTGCGCGCAAGAAATCAGGGATCAACCGATCAGTTGCCCAATCGCCACCGCCAATCACATTACCCGCCCGCGCGCTTGCCAAATAGATTCCAACTTCAGCAAGAAACGATTTTCGATAGGCTGCCGTCACAAGTTCTGCACAGGCCTTACTACTGGAGTAGGGGTCGTACCCACCGAGTCGGTCATTTTCGCTATAGGGCCAAGCCCTTTCTCGATTCTCATAACACTTGTCGGTAGTAATATTTACAACCGCTTCAACGGTATCAATTGAACGCACAGCTTCCAAAAGATTGACAGTGCCGATGACGTTTGTAGAAAAGGTGTCTACGGGGCTAACGTATGATTTACGTACCAAGGGTTGAGCAGCCATGTGGATAACGATCGAAGGCTGTGTGGCTTTCAAAGCGGACGTTAGCTTCGTTAGGTCTCGAATATCTGCGATAGTCGAGCTTTGCATTCGGTTCTCAACTTGCGTCTCGGAAAAAAAATTTGGTGCTGACGGAGGTATAAGTGAGTATCCATGCACTTTTGCCCCGAGTTTTGACAACCATAAGCTGATCCAGCCACCCTTAAATCCTGTATGTCCCGTAATGAAGACCGACCGGTTGTTCCAGAAATTTGGGTTTATCACCAAACCTTCCAAGGAGCATGCCCTGTGACCCAGAGATTATGTAATGTATTCCGATCTCGAAGTGTATCCATCGGTTGCCAGAAGCCGTCATGTCGATAAGCACGCATTTGATCAAGCGATGCAAGCTCCGAGACTACATCAGACTCAAAAGAGGTTGAATCCCCTGTTATCAGTTGCAACATCTCTGCACTCAGAACAAAAAAACCGCCATTGATCAACCCGCCGCCTTTGGGCTTCTCAATAAAGCCTTTGACTACAGTGTCTTCGCAATCAAGTGATCCATACCGTCCCGGTGGTTGCACTGCTGTGACCGTGGCCCACCGACCATGCTCTTCATGGAATTTAACGAGGCTGGTCATATCGACGTTCGAGACTCCATCGCCGTATGTAAAACAAAATGAAGTTTCTGATTCGATATGCTCAACCACACGTTTTAAGCGGCCGCCAGTATTTGTCTCTTGCCCCGTGTCTACTAACGTCACTTTCCAAGGTTCGACATATCTTTGATGAACATGCATTTCGTTGTTTTTCATATCAAAAGTGACGTCGGACATGTGCAAGAAATAGTTCGCAAAATATTCTTTGATGATGTAACCCCTGTAGCCACAACAAATGATGAATTCATTTATGCCGTGTGCGGAATAGATTTTCATCACATGCCAGAGAATCGGCATACCGCCAATTTCGACCATTGGTTTAGGCTTCAGAGTCGTTTCTTCCGAAAGGCGAGTCCCCAAACCTCCTGCGAGAATTACTGCTATCCTAACCAACTGTTAATACCCATATCGCTATAAACAATCCCTCTGGACCAATTGTTGGCTAAACATGTGGGACACCAAATCGTTTCACCAATATCTCTGAAGCTTGCCTAATCAATATTTCCCTAACATGGCTAGGAAGGCCCGACGCCAGATTATCCAGATCAGTCAGATAGGCATCAAAGAACTGCACATTGTTGCGTCGGTTCGCATAGCTTCCCGACTGATTTTTTTTGTCTCGGTCGTCAGAATCAAAATAACGACGGATATAACTGCATTCTCGCGACTGAAACAAATGTCCAGCCCATAACCATCGACTGATCAATATATGGTCACCAGAAGGACAGATCTTTTCTCGATTAAAGCCTTCCAGAGAGCTTCTACGAAACATCGAATGGAAAATATAGCAATTGGTCAGACTCGCTATCGAACGCAAATATCGGTCAGCCGGATTCTCTTGAATGAAATGATATTCGACGGGCTTGTCCAATACTTGACCGTCAGACCGAATTGCTTGGTGCTTACCGCAAAACATCGAGACATCATGGAATTCTTCCAAAGTTTTTAGGCCCGAAGACACATACCTTTTTGAAATTTGATCGTGACCCCCGACCCATAAAAAGTAGTCTGAATCGGTCTCATCGTACAATTTCCAATGATTGTAATTAGCGCCACGGTTATTAGATTGCTTGGAAAAACGAATCGCTGAGGAAAGGCCAGAATATGAGTCTAATACTTTTTCTATTGCCTGAACCGAATGATCTTCAGACCCATTATCTTGGATCAAAACCTCCAAATCAGTACAGTCTTCGAACTGGGACAACACACTGGACAGTGTTTTAGCAACATACTTTTCTTCATTAAAAACCGGGATACCAATAGCTACACGGGGCATATGACGGCTCCAAAGCGACGTTCACAGTCGATGATATTATACTTAGATGCACTCCACACGCAGATGCAGCCAACTGAGCCCGAAAATTATGTATCCTAATCTTTACACGGAGAAGCGAAGGGAATCGACTACGCTAGGATGTCGGGGCGATCCAACTAAATTTATATTAAAAAAAAGCCGCCTTTGGGGCGGCCTTTTTTTTGTATTAACTCAACTATTATTGAATTAAGGACAGCGCTACCTGTGGCATCGCGTTAGCTTGCGCTAGCATTGCAGTCGAAACCTGCTGAAGAATCTGATTCTTAGCGAGGTTAGATGACTCTGCAGCGTAATCCGCGTCAACAACTCTCGAATACGCGGCTGATTGGTTTTCGGCAGCAATCTGCAAACCCTGTACCGATAACTCCATACGATTCTGAAGCGCTCCAGAGACTGCACGCTGAGATGATACTGCTTCGATTGCGGAATCGATGAGGGCCAGCGCATAACGGGCACCTGCCTGTGTTGTTAAATCAACACCGCCTAGATTGGCCTTGTTCGTTGTAACAGTATCAAAATTATCAGTGTCGTCCGTATCATTCACCTGGAACTCTGTTCCGCTATAGATCGTAACCTGACCCGCCTGAACGAAGGCAAAATCAGATGTAGTAGCAGCTACGACATCATCCGCCTCAAAAGCAGTCGTGTTGCCGTCGATCTCTTTCTCCTTCACTGTGAACGATGCCTCGTTTGTTTCGTAGAGGTCTGCGAACATCTTGATATCACGACCCTCTCCCTGGAGAAGACTTACGGTCTCGCCGCCCTCAGGGTCCACCGTAGCCGTAATACCGTGAATTGAAGTGGTCGCGTTCACTTCTGCCGCGAGACGAGTTGCAAACGTTGCCTTATCTTCCAACGCACCGGATCCAATAGTGAACGTTGTATACGCTCCGGCACGCTGTCCAGAACCAAGGCTGATGGTTACTGAGGCTACGTCCAAACTAACATCATCAGCGTCGGCGATACTAGTCGATTCGACTGTATCCAGCTGAATCTGGACCTCTGTTTCTGCGTAAGCCCTAACACCAGCCCCGGACGCATTTATCTTAGATACCACATCAGAAGCCTCGTCATATTGATCGATGTAGACCAATGCTGCCGACTCGAAATCTGTATCGGTAAGATCAGATTGGCGTGCACCGCGCACGGCAATCGACAGCGTAGCCTCTTCCATCGAGTTATCGGCATCGGTGCCATTCGGTGGGGCATACTCCGCTGCAGAATTCGAGCCGTTATCATAGAAAAGATCACCAAGATCTGACGCTGATGTCGTGCTCGCTGTTAGAGAAGTCTGTACGTAGTACATCCCTAAATCGTCGGCCCTGGCGCTATCAAACCCAATACCAATCACCTCGCCAGCTGAAGCTCCAGCCTGCACCTGACGACCCTGAAATGATCCATTCAGCAAACTCATACCGTTAAACCGAGTAGAGCCCGCGGTCAAATTAATCTGTTCAACCATTGCAGATACTTCGTTCTGCAAGGCAATCCTATCCATCGATGTGTTAGACGCGTTAACGGCCTGAACTGCAAGCTCTCGCATGCGCTGTAATGCGTCCGTGATTTCACCCAAAGCACCGTCCACTGATTGCACCATTGATATTGCATCGTTAACATTACGTGCGGCTTGGTTAAAACCTCTGATTTGAGTTTGCATGCGTTCTGATATCGCCAAACCTGCTGCATCATCTGCCGCTGAGTTGATCCGCTTCCCAGACGCCAACCTTTCCATCGCCGTTGCCAAGTCCGCTTCCGATCTTGCGATACTATTTTTAGCCGATAAAGCTGGAATATTACTGTTTACTACGAGAGCCATGTCTTTCCCCTTGGATAACTTCTTTCCGTACGGAAGATTCCTTCCGGTCACAGACAGAAATCGTCCAAAGAGCGGTAAACTTTAGCCTTGATTGGAATATTGTTGCCAGACCAAGCGGAATAAGGCAGCCAGAATGGCAACGATTGCCCGCTGTCCTTTCTCCTCACATCAAAAACATGCTTATTTATGCCGCTTTTTTGCGCCAACATGTTGGGGTGATCCAGGATGATCTCGTTCGTTAACGTCTGATGATTAGCTTAGGCATTTTTTGCGATCAAATTGATCGAGGTGAAAGTTTACTTCCTGCCAAATAGGTTCTTCACTAGTGGTCAATATTGCGCGATGGAAAGATAGACTTTTGAAGCTGTGTGAGAAGCATTGGAGCTTAAAAAGACTCCGGGACATGCTGACTCCATATGATTATTTAAGTAGTGCCATGCGTCCATGAAAAGCCAAGTTGCCGAATACGCGAGAGCCTTACTCTCGGCCAAGAAGAAAATAACTAGATACACCCCGAGCTTGACTGCTAGCTTAGTTCTTCAGATACCCAAATATCCGACGGGATTGCATTTTGGAAGGCGAGCGAATAGGCCTGACGAAGACCATTTTCAAAATTCCGGGCGTAGCGTCTGGTATCGAAAAGAGGCTCCTGGTTAATACTAGCCGCCAGTTGACCTCTGATTTTTTTTAGCTCCCCGGGGTTTATTACGAAGCTACGGATCATAGCCTCGTACTCTTCCTCCGTTTCAGTAATAAGCTCACTGAGGCCAACAGCCGCAAGGAGGCTCGCGGAAACTCTTGCTGAAAATTGCCGCCCTGCTTTGGTAACGAGAGGAATCCCGACCCACAGGGCATCGCTTGCCGTTGTGTGAGCGTTGTAGTTAAAAGTATCTACTGCAAGATCCATGTGTGTATGCCTGGCCAGGTGGCTGGCGTGAGGAATTTTTTCTGCAAATATGATCCGGTTTGGATCGACTCCACAGTCACTCGCATATCGTCGCAGATTTTTTTCGGCAACTATGTTCGGCTTCAGGAGCCAGAGAACACATTGCGAATAATTTTTTAAAGTGCGCATCCAAATTTCAAATTCTTTCCGCCCGATCTTATAACTGTTATTGAAGCAGCCAATCACAAAAGCTTTTTCTGGTAATCCATGCTCGGCTCGAGTCGTCAATTCACTCGAAATTTGACGCTTATCATCATTGGGCTGATAAGTGTGCGGCATGTAAATCACTTTTTCTGAATAAAATCTGCGCTGAGAGTCCGGAATTACTACGGAGTCTCCAACAATGTAGTCAATAAAATCCGCTCCCAACGACCCCGGGTAGCCTAGATAATTGATTTGTACTGGAGCCATTCTGTGCTGGAATAGTTCTGTCCGTGATAGACGAGTGTAACCGTTTCTGTGTATTGCAATGTCTATCTTTGCGCTACGGACGAGATCAACAACCTCAATATCTGGCATATGTTTGATGTCTATAAAATGATCGACAGCTACCCGGATTCGTCGCCTCATAGCATCATCTTTATCTGGTCCATAAGAGAAGGCAAAAATCTCAAAATTTTCCCTATCATGCTCTTCTAGAAGGCCCACCATCAGATTCATACCGGCAAAGTTATGAAAGTCCGCACTAAAATAGCCAACTTTAAGGCGTTGAGGCCAAGTCTCTCGTCGCTCGAGACCAATTCTCGGTAATTTTGTATATTTGTCAGCACACCAGGCTTTGCTTCGAAGCAACTGATGCTCTGCATTGTCGAACCAAGATAAGCAGGCGAAAGGAGAAACTGGGTCTGTTGTTATCCCAAGTCGCGCTGACGCATTCTCCAATTCAGAATCAACAGAGAAGTCACAATTAATCTTGCGCAGGTAAACCAATTGGGCCTCAGCTGCCGCATAACCAGGATTAATGGCAATCGCTTGCCGCAGAGCCGCCTCGGCTTCAGAAAAATCATCCGACTCTAGTAATATAATACCCAAGGTGTTGTGTGCTTCCGCGTATTCCGGATCCAGTTCTGTTGCTCTAATGGCAAACTCTTTCGCAGCGGTCAAGTTCAGTCTGCCCTTGAGAACGATTGCAAGATTGTTGAATGCAGGCGCGTAGGCTGGATCACAGTTGATGGCCTTCCTAAAATACTTCTCTGCCTCATCTAGTCGACCTTCATCTAAAATTAGTGCACCTAAAGCGCTGTTAGACTCCGCATTCTCTGGGTCAAGCCTTGCTACTTCTTGGAAACAATTTTTAGCTTCTTCGCGCTCCCCTCTTTCCGCCAGCGTTAATCCTAAGTTATACCGAAGATCGATCCTATTAGGAGCTATGCTGATAGCTCCTCTGAAGACGTTCTCAGCATCGTCTAACCTGCCAAGCTCTTTAATCAATAATCCCAAGTTTACATAGGCATCAACGTAATGAGGATCCAGAGCCATTGATCGCCTGAAGCTCTCTTCTGCATCTTGAACTTTACCCAACGCCTGATAAGAGTTGCCGAGGTTGAATAGAGCTTGCGCAAACGAGGCATTTACAGAAATCGCCGAGTTAAAGCTTACGATGGAATCAGCAGTTTGCCCCAACGTCTGCAGTACGACTCCGAGATTGTTGTGGATCTCAGCATCAAGGGGGGATAAACGCAAGTACCTCTTGTAAGCCTTAGCCGCTTCAAGATATCGGCTAGATTGGTGAAACAAAAAACCAAGAACTTTCCATGGGACTGGGTGCTGCGAGAATTTCTCTGTGAGAAATAGAGCATATTTTTCAGCTGCGTCCATCTGGCCGGCTCTGAAGTACGCGACAAGTCGCGCAACTCGTGGCTCCATAGATCGATCCTCAGCGGCGGGGCGCTTATTTTTTTTATTTTTACCGGGTTTTTGTAAAAGACGCTTCTCAGAAAACGTACGCATTCTGGCTTCTCCGAAAGGTAAGTCTCTACGATAACAGCGACGAGGGACCCGCAACAGGGGCAAATGTAAACCGAGTTAACTCTAAAATTTCCCTATCCTGTTTGGGCTTTGGCTAAATTTGCATCTAAAACAATACTGTCGCTAACTCATAAGGAAGCACAAGGCCCGGCTAAAAATTCTGGGCGATCGGCGGTTGTTATTCTAGGATGGATCCTTCAATCGTTTTCAGCGCAAACGAAATTACTTCACAAACATAAACGACAAGTTAGAAAGAATTCGGGACGCGTTATCCTTTTAACTGCAATAATATGCCTGTCAATTGTTTGATATTTTTTGCCGCCTTCAAAAAGGCTTCTGAGGGAAGTTGTTGCACCACCTCTCCAGTAGAGTGCTTAACAAGCGTTACCACCGGACGGTTAAGCGTATCATCCATCCTAAGCCCGAAGTCCCGATCCATTTCTCTGAGTACAGCGTTTACCTCGGAGACTCTATTTTGAACCGCTGCTTTAGCGATTCCCATATCATGAATCGCCTGACTGGCCTCCGCAGAAGGCCGAGTTATGTCAACACTATCCGTTTTTTGCTGGGCCGTCTGCGGAGATGCTGTTGCGGCAATGCTCACCCCACTATTCACGATAACGTTATCACCCATACCATCACCTATATCTAAGTTTATACACAGGTTATCGGTCAGAGATTAAAAGACTTTAATGCTAAGTGAAAACCAAAATTTTACCGAGTTCACGAATCGCGATTGCTGTAAGGGAGAGATTCAATTTGTTGTTTCAAATACTCTCTAGTGCTATTCATCCGATCAACGATTTGCTCCATAGCTGTGAACTGGCTAAGGTATCGCTTGGAAACAGCCTGCATTCTCTTGTCTAGGGCAGTCAGATCGGCCTCATAATTTGAAATCTTCTCCTGCGCAAGCTGGGTCCGCTCTTTGATAGATCCGGCAGAGTTGGTGAACTCACGAATTTTTGCGATAGCATCACCAGCTATTCCTCGATCGAGATCTCCAAACATTGACTGCCGATCGGTATCAGCAGAAATCATGGTAACCACATCGTCGTAATTTGAATTTAACGCCACTGTAAAATCGGTTTCGTCAATTTCCAAAGTCCCCTCTCTGGTCATACGAACCCCGATATCACTGAGATAGGTAAGGTTATCACCAGGAGTGGAGGATGCAGATGTAACCATTTCACGCACAGCTGTCTCGATGTTCCGAAACAGACTATCGCTGCTAAGTGAACCCGCCAATTCATCCGCGGCGTCTGGGTCTCTCAGTGTTTTAAATACTTCACGAACCGTATTGTAGCTATCGACCAGATCGCGGATCCTCGACTCAGCCACACTGGTATCAGCCGCTATCTGTAAGACGCCCGTAGACGCACTTTGACCAATCAGCTCAATGGTCGCTCCAGCAATCAGATCATCGACCATGTTTGATGTCCGAGTAATATCTACGCCATCAAGAGTGAAAGTTGCGTCGCCAGCATCTGAGATTTGTGAAGTGAAGCTGATCGAGGTACCAGTTGAAATGTCTGTAGCTGCTGTAAAGGAACTGTCGGCTCCCAACTCACCAGTTAATACTATTCTGATTGGAGTCGAGGCGTCGCCTGTGTCGACGATTGACGCGCTCACTCCGTGTGAAGTTGCATTAATAGCATCAACAATCCCTTGAGGGGTGGCTTCGGTCACAGTGATCACCGCATCTTCTGCGCTAGAATCATCAAAATCAATGGTTAGCGAAAATGAATCTCCATCATTTAGTTCTGTGGAAGTGTGCGCAAATCCTTCAGATACCCAGCGGTCTGGCGTTGCGACGGTTGTAACAGAAATTTCATAACTACCAGCGTTTACATCAGTATCAGTGGTAACTCGAAAGCTATCGCCGCCAGATGCAGTTAAGCCGTTACTAATCGTGGAGGTATAGTTTGAAAAATCAGAAGCATCGTTGAGTTGCGCAAAGGCTGCTTCAAGCAACTGCAAAGAAGACATTACAGTCCCGTATGCTGAAATTTGTCGTTCAGAGGACTCAATTTTATTATTAATTCTCGTTTCGGCAGGCTGCCTTTCTGCAGCTACCAACGACTCGACCAAATTTTTCGAGTCAATCCCGGAACCCGCACCTAATGCACCTAAGTAATCAACTGCCATCGAACCGACTTCTCACTTTCATTGTCAGGTAATCGGATATCATTCCAACAACTTGAGAACTGACTGCGTTGTCGCGTTCGCCTGAGCTAGAATCGATATCGATGCTTGCTGCAGGACCTGAGCCTTAGCGAGGCGAGTAGATTCTGCCGCGTAGTCTGTATCCATGATCCGAGACAACGAGGCAGCCGTATTTTCTGACGTCGTCATGAGGTTCTGAATTGTTGATTCAAGGCGATTTGCCACTGCACCAAGAAGTCCTCGGTTTGCAGCGACTGTCT
>Ga0181558_10004406_pt1 | contig 12634 bp, 7 predicted proteins | sample 011ome_22_FD_133754 | JGI IMG/M metagenome (GOLD analysis project Ga0181558, IMG submission 133754) | Coastal salt marsh microbial communities from the Groves Creek Marsh, Skidaway Island, Georgia - 011507BT metaG (megahit assembly) | ecosystem: Environmental > Aquatic > Marine > Intertidal zone... | reverse complement strand
CAGCGAATATCGACTAAACGCTCCTGACTATTGTAGGGGCTTGCTTGTTGCGTGCCCCCGCAACCAAGACATTCACCCGTGGTCTCAACAGGATGGCGGATTTTCTTTGTCTGGCGTGTGCTTTTCCCACAACCTTTTTTGGATCGGGCGGTTTGATTTGGCCGCGCAATGGGCCATGTAACTGGTGTCACCAACCCACGCATACAGACCCGGACCCGCCGGGTTGATGTTAGGAGGAAAGGAACGATCATGCTGACGCTGCTCTCGCCCGCAAAAAAGCTGAACATGGACCCGGTGGAACCGCCGGTGCCCGTGACCAGGCCGCGCCTGCGCGAGGATACCTTTGAACTGGCGACCGTTGCCAAGAGCCAAACAGCGGAAGACCTGAAACGTCTGATGCATATCAGCGACAATCTGGCTGAGATGAACTTCGAGCGGTTCCAGGCCTTCAATCTGGAAAACAAGAGCAACAGCGCCAAGCCGGCCGGGCTCGCCTTCGACGGCGATGTCTATTGGGGGCTCGAGGCCGCCAGCCTTTCCGAGGATGCCTTGTCCTATGCGCAGGATCATCTACGGATCCTGTCGGGCCTTTACGGCGTGCTGCGTCCGATGGATGCGATTCAGCCGTACCGCCTCGAGATGGGCACAAAACTGGCGAACAGCCGTGGCAAATCGCTTTATGAGTTCTGGGGGGCGCGGATCGCCGATCGGCTGAAGGCCGATCTGTCCGGCCACGCCGACAAGACCGTGGTCAACCTGGCTTCAAACGAATACTTCAAGGCCGTGGACCGAAAGGCACTGGGGCAAAACGTAATTGGTGCGAAATTCCTGAACGTGAAGGACGGTCAGGCACGTGCGCTCATGTACTACGCCAAGCATGCACGCGGTGCCATGGCGCGATGGATTATGGAAAACCGGGTGGATCGGGCCAAGGACCTAAAAGACTTCGATGCCGATGGCTATACTCTCGAGGCTCGTGCCTCGAGCGAAGGTGAGCTCGTGTTCACCCGGCCGCAGCCGTCCAAGAAGCGCTAGGCATTTCAGGCACCCCACGCACCTCTCTCTTCACTGGCGCAGATCTCTGCGTCCGGTTTGACACGACCGATATCAGCGCCGGGCGCTGGAAACAAACCTTCGCGCGTTCTGCTGTTTGGGAACGATTCATCCGATGTCCCGTTTCGAGTTCGGGTATGTATCGTTTCTCAATCCGGCCGGGAGCATATCGGCGTCGCGTCGCGCCGCTGTTCCGGGGAGACAGTCGAAAATGGCACTGATGGATATTCTGCGGTGGGGCGCCAGCCTTTTGGGTATATGCGCGGCACTGATCGTTGCTGCCAATCTGGGAAAGCGTTGGTCCGGCATCGGCTTTGTCATTTTCACCGGGTCTTCATTCCTCTGGATCACAGCTTCAGTCCTCAGGGAGCGTGATCCCCTGCTGATGCAGAATATTGTCCTGTTCGCTATCAACCTGTTTGGTGTCTATCGGTATCTCGGCCCGGGTCGGGAAAGGCCGGATTGAATTCCTACAGGCAGCGCACTAGGTTCGGGGTCTCCGTTGCGCGGACACCAGATGATCGGCAGTCTCGGGCGGCACACATGATTGGGACATGAGCGGTTGTTGAAACGGATCCCTTGGTTGACCGGGTCTGCGCTGTTGGTTGCTGTGCTGGTCGCAGTACCCATTCTCAGTGTGGTCTGGAGCATTTTCCAGCCCGGCGCCGGGAACTGGCCGCACCTGGTTGAGACCGTCCTGCCGCAATATATCCTCAACAGCCTGGTTCTGATGGTCGGGGTCGCGATTGGAGTCGTGATCGGCGGAGTGGGACCGGCCTGGCTGGTGGTGATGTGCCAGTTCCCCGGCCGGCGGATTTTCGAATGGGGCCTCATTCTGCCGCTGGCCGTGCCGGCCTATGTGGTCGCTTATGTCTATACCGATTTTCTGCAGGCTGCCGGACCCGTTCAGACCCTGTTGCGCGATGTGACCGGCTGGACGGTGCAGGACTACTGGTTCCCGGAAATCCGAAGCCTTGGCGGCGCGATTGTCATCTTCTCCGCCGTCCTTGTGCCCTATACCTATCTGCTTGCGCGGACCGCGTTTCTTGAGCAATCCGTCAGCGTTCTCGAGGCGGCCTCGACATTGGGGCGGTCTCCCTGGAACCGGTTCCGGACCGTCGCGGTACCGCTCGCCCGGCCCGCGATCGTGGCCGGGACAGCGCTGGCGCTGATGGAAACCCTGGCCGATTTCGGAACCGTGCAGCATTTCGGAATCAACACATTCACCACGGGTATCTATCGAACCTGGTTCTCCATGGGGGACCGCGTTGCGGCGGCGCAGCTGTCCAGCATCCTGCTGGCCTTCGTCTTTGCGCTTTTGCTGCTTGAACGCTACAGCCGCCACAGGGCCCGGTTTTATCAGGTGGGCGGACGCTATCAGCAGCTCACTCGCACGCCCCTGCGCGGGCTCAAGGCATGGGTGGCCACGGCGTTCTGCTCGGTCCCGCTCATTGTGGGCTTTCTCGGGCCCTTCCTGATCCTGCTCTGGATGGCGACAACGGCCGGACACAATCTTTTCAGTACGCGTTATGCCGAATTGACGTCGAACAGTCTGATGCTGGCCGGGATCACGGCGGTGCTGGCGGTCGGGCTGGCATTGCTTCTGAGCTATGCTGCCCGGATCGAAAAGTCGCGGCTGACCGTCGGCATCAATCTGGTGGCCGGCATGGGCTACGCGATACCCGGTTCGATCATTGCCGTGGGCATTCTGATTCCGGTGGCCACCTTCGACAACGCGCTCAGCGACTGGCTGTCGGCAAATTTCGGGATCCGGACCGGACTGATTCTGACAGGTGGCATTGCCGCGCTGATCTTTGCCTATCTGGTGCGTTTCATGGCGGTCTCGTTGCACGCCGTTCAGTCCAGCTTCACCAAGATTACCCCCCACATGGAAGATGCTTCGCGCACGCTGGGGCATGGTCCGCTCTACACCGGATTGCGCGTGCATTTCCCGATCTTGTCCGGCGGCATGATGACGGCGGGCCTGATCGTCTTCGTGGATGTCATGAAGGAACTGCCCGCGACCCTGATCATGCGGCCGTTCAATTTCGATACCCTGGCAATCCAGGCCTATAACCTGGCCAGTGACGAACGACTGATCCTGGCCGCCACGCCGTCGCTGGTTATCGTGGCCTGCGGGCTTATTCCCGTGCTGCTCATTAGCCGCGCGATCATGCGCTCGCGCCCCGGCTCGCGGGAGATTCCCGACACCCCGCTGACAACGGTTCCCGCCAGCCGCGAAGCTGTCACCTGACCAGGAAAAAACCCCGGCGCGATTGCACCGGGGTTCGGGGGCTCGGGAAACGTCGGATGTTTGTCTACTTGTATCCGACCCGATCGTAGATCTTCTGTGCTTCGGGCTGGTTCTCGCCCAACGCCGAGAGGTTCAGGGTGTCGGACCGGAAGATGCCGAGCTTGGCAACGCTGTCAGACAGGCCCACGCCCATGACGGCGGGATATTCGTCATTGCCGGCAGAGAAGTATTGCTGAGCCTCGTCGCTGGCCAGATATTCCAGAAACTTGATGGCGTTCTCCTTGTTGGGGGCGTGCCTGGCGACCCCGGCGCCGGAGATGTTCGAATGCGCGCCGGTCGTGTCCTGGTTCGGGAAGACCCAGCCAATCCGGGCCAGCGCCTCGTCGTCGAGGCCCTTCACGTCCCGGCGCAGCGCGCGGGCGAAGTAGTAGGTGTTGGACAACGCAATTGCACACTCACCCGAAGCGATCGCGCGAAGCTGGTCGGTGTCCCCGCCGGCAGGGGTGCGGGCCCGGTTGTCCCAGACCCCCTGGGCCCATTCGGTGGCCTTCTCAGGACCTTCATGGGCGATGATCGATGCCATCAGTGACAACATGTAGATGTTGCCGGAACTCCGCGTGCAGACCAGACCCTTCAACTTGGGGTCGGCGAGGTCGGCATAGGTCTTGATATCCATCGGGTTCACCTTGTTCTTGTCATAGAACAGGATGCGGACACGTTGGGAGAAACCATACCAGTGGCCATCCGGATGGCTGAGCCAGTCCGGGATGCGTGACTCGAGTACGTCAGACGTGACCGGTTGAAACAAACCCGCCTGATCAGCGCGCCAGAGGCGTCCGGCATCGACGGTGAGAAGGATATCGGCCGGGCTGTTGGTCCCCTCGGCTTTCATGCGCTCAATCAGGGCATCGGCCTTGTCTTCGATCCGGTTGATCGTGATTCCGGTCTTTTCCTCGAAATCCGAATACAGCCGCTCATCGGTGTCGTAGTGGCGCGAAGAGTAGAGATTCAGTTCGCCGGCTGCATAGGCTTGGGCGGTCGCGAGAAGCGACAGTCCGGCAGCGGCGGCGAGGAGGCTGTAGGTACGCATGTGAGTACTCCTGAAGGTTCGTTCCTATGCAATCGGGTTCGTTTTCGTGTGGTACCGTCGTCCTTGTGGGTGTTCCGGAACCGCGTAACTTCGGTATAGCGTCTGGAATATCTAAGTGCAAATGATTATCAATATCGTTATCAGTTGGGGCTTGGCCTCGCCAAAACATTCGCCGTACCGGTGGAACAGGGGACACCTTTGACCTAAGTTCTGCCCATCACGATTCATCGCTCTGGTTTCATTCTGTGCGACCGGGCACATCTCATCCAAAAAGGAACCGCGTTTATGGCCGAATCCGATTACACCCCGCCGAAAGTCTGGACTTGGGATGCCGAAAACGGCGGCAAGTGGTCGAGTACCAACCGGCCGATCGCCGGTGCGACCCATGAGCACGAACTTCCTGTTGGCGAGCATCCTCACCAGCTCTATTCGCTGGCCACGCCGAATGGAGTCAAGGTCACGGTCATGTTCGAGGAGCTGCTCGCGCTCGGTAAGACCGATGCGGAATACGATGCATGGCTGATCAAGATCGGTGACGGGGAGCAGTTTGGCAGCGGCTTTGTCGAGATCAATCCGAACTCGAAGATTCCGGCTTTGCTTGACCGAAGCACACCGACCCCGACCCGGGTCTTCGAATCCGGTTCTATCCTGTTTTATCTGGCCGAGAAATTCGATGCGTTCATCCCGCACGATCCCTCGGAGCGCGCCGAATGCATGAACTGGCTGTTCTGGCAAATGGGCAGCGCACCCTATCTGGGCGGCGGGTTCGGACATTTCTATCACTACGCGCCGTTCCCGATGGAGTATCCGATCGACCGGTTCGCCATGGAAGTGAAACGTCAGCTTGACGTTCTCGACCGCAACCTGGCTGAGCGCGAATACCTGTCCGGCGACAGCTACAACATCGCCGACATCGCGACCTATCCCTGGTATGGCAATCTCGTCCTGAACAATCAGTACGAAGCGGCCGAGTTCCTCGACGTTGCCTCCTACAAGAACGTTACCCGCTGGGCCAAACAGATCGAGGCCCGTCCGGCTGTTCAACGCGGACGCCGGGTCAACAAGATGTCGGGCCCGGAAGAACTGCAGGTCCACAACCGGCACAGCGCCAGCGACATCAGCTAGGTGCGCACAGCGTGAGCGTCGGCGTCAGCCGACCGCAACGTCCCGCAGCGGACTGGGATCAATGTTTGCAAATATTCTGATCCTGCTGGCCTTGTCGCTGGCCTGGGCGACGAACTACGTCTTCATCGCCAAGGTCGATAAGGCTCTGCCGCCACTGACGGCCACGGCGGCGATCACCTTGGTCGCGGCGGCATTCCTGTTTGTGGGGGTGCGGGTCATCATGCGCCGCCCGCTCTGGCCGGTCATGCGGGTCAACCCCTGGGTTCCGCTGATCATGGCGGCGACGGCGGTCGCACTGCCGCAACTGAGCACAGTTGTGGCAGAGGACCGTATCTCATCGGACCTCGCCACTGTGATTGGCACCACCGTCCCGATCCTGACCTTTATGGTGTCGGCGTGCATTCTGCGGACGACAAAGGCGACCTGGCTGAATTTTCTGGGTGTGGCCATTGCCGTCGGCGGGATCGTGGTCTTTGCAGATCCCCCGCAGCTTCTCCGGCAGTCTGCGGAAGTGCTTGGCATCGTGATCATGATGGCCGGGGGGGTTGTGTTCGTCATCAATGGACTGTTCGCGGCGCAGAAAGCCGCCCATCTCGATCTTGCAAATTCGCCGGCGGAAGGCTGGAAACTCCTGATCGCGGATACCGGCCCGGTCAAGGTTTCGGATTAACGTCGTTGGCTGTGTCAATAGGTCGCCTTAAAATCGTCTTCTAAATATTTCAAAATTCTACCGAATTTTCGTGTTGCCCTTGCGGGGCCAGAGACGGTTGCCCGGGGAGAATATTTGCGAATGGAACGGGTTGGCAAATCCGGAATTGGGACTAGTTATTACCTGCGGAAACCCGCTGTGGCGGTGTGTTCCGCTTGCGGATATGGGCCGGAAAAACAAGCAATTTATTTCCGGTTCATGGGTGGGATTATCGGACTCTTTCGGTAATATCCGCCGCCCGAATAACAACATGCGGGTTCATCACGTTCGGCGACTGTTTCGTCGGAGTGGTTTTGGCGTCTTGTGTCCAGAACAGCGATGAAGCCGCACTGCCTGTCGGGCAGACCGGATTGGTCGCCTCGCCGTTTGCGAAGCGAAAATCGTAAGTTGGAAAGTGAACTTTGCCATGGCCAAGGGTAAGACGGAATTGCGTAACTCAGAGACCACCACCGGGGCCGGTGAGGTGAAACCCGTGCTTTATGACGGCCTGCGGCCTCAGCAGGGACTCTACAACCCTGCCCATGAGCACGACGCCTGCGGAATCGGCATGATCTGTTCGATCCGCAACGAGCGCAGCCGCAAGATCGTCGAAGACGGCCTGAAAATTCTCTGTAACCTGGAACACCGTGGCGCGGTGGGCGCCGACCCCAAGGCGGGGGACGGGGCGGGGATTCTGATCCAGATACCGCACGAGTTCTTCGCAGCCGAGGCCGATCAAATCGGATTCAGCCTGCCCGCGCCCGGTCACTATGGGGTGGCGCAGCTTTTCATGCCGCGTGACGAGGGGCAGCACAAGCTGATCGAGGACGCCTACCAGATGGCCGCCGATCAGGAAGGCCTCGAGATTCTCGGCTGGCGCAATGTTCCGGTGGATTCCTCGATTCTGGGCGAATCCGTGAAGCCGACCGAGCCGATCCACAAACAGGTCTTCATCGGGCGCGGCGCGGACATCACCGATGACGATGCGTTCGAACGGAAGCTTTACGTGGCGCGCAAGAGCGCCTCGCGCCAGCTTCGAGAAAATCACGCCGCAGACGTGGTCGGTTATTATCCGTCCTCCTGCTCCTCGCGCACGATTGTCTATAAAGGCCTGGTGCTGGCAGACGGTGTTTCCCGGTACTACAAGGATTTGCAGGACGAGCGGGTGATTTCGGCGGTGGCGTTGGTACATCAGCGCTTTTCGACCAATACCTTCCCGTCCTGGCCGCTGGCGCATCCCTATCGGATGATTTGCCACAACGGTGAAATCAACACCCTGCGTGGCAACTACAACTGGATGGCCGCACGTCAGGCCACCATGTCTTCACCGATCTACGGCGATGACATGGAGAAGCTCTGGCCCATCTCCTATGAAGGCCAGTCGGATTCCGCGTGTTTCGATAACGCGCTGGAGTTGCTGTTCCAGGGCGGCTACTCGCTGCCCCACGCCATGATGATGCTGATCCCGGAGGCCTGGGCCGGCAATCCGCTGATGGATGACGATCTGCGGGCCTTCTACGAATATAACGCCGCGCTGATGGAGCCCTGGGACGGCCCGGCGGCCATCGCGTTTACCGACGGCCGGGTGGTGGGTGCCACGCTGGACCGCAACGGCCTGCGTCCGGCACGCTATCTCGAGACAAAGGACGGGTTTGTTCTTCTCGCCTCGGAGATGGGGGTGCTCGATATTCCCGAAGAGAACATTGCGCGCAAATGGCGGTTGCAGCCGGGCAAGATGCTTCTGATCGATCTGGAAAAGGGCAAGACCGTTTCCGATGAAGATCTCAAGACCGAATTGGCGAACAGCCATCCTTACAAGGAATGGCTTGCCAACACGCAAATTCGCGTTCGCGATCTGCCCGATGTGGGGCGGCGCCCGGCGGCTTCGGACGCGCCGCTGCTGGATTTGCAGCAGGCATTTGGCTACTCCCAGGAAGACCTAAAGTTCCTGATGGCACCCATGGCGCAGACCGGACAGGAAGCGACCGGTGCCATGGGCACGGACACGCCGCTTTCGGCGCTGTCGTCCAGATCGAAGCCTCTGGCATCCTATTTCAAGCAGTTGTTTGCCCAGGTGACCAACCCGCCGATCGATCCGATCCGCGAGGAAATCGTGATGTCGCTGGTGTCCTTCATCGGACCGCGCCCCAATCTGCTGGATCTCGAGGGAACATCATCGCTCAAGCGCCTCGAGGTGCGGCAACCGATCATCTCGAATGCCGGGCTTGAGAAGGTCCGCGCCATCGGCGATATCGCCGACAACCAGTTCCGGACCCAGACACTCGATATCACCTGCGCGGTGGAACGCGGCGTCGAGTATATGGAACAGGCGATCGAGGACCTTTGCACCCGCGCCGAGGACGCGGTCGGCCAAGGCTACAACATCATTATCTTGTCAGACCGGCTGGTCGGACAGGAACGAGTTGCAATCCCGTCTCTTCTGGCAACGTCGGCTGTCCATCATCACCTTATTCGCAAGGGCTTGCGGACATCTGTCGGGCTGGTTGTGGAAACCGGTGAAGCCCGCGAAGTGCACCATTTCGCGACCCTGGCCGGTTTCGGCGCGGAGGCGATCAATCCCTGGCTTGCCTTTGAAACCCTTGAAGATTTGCGCGATCAGCTGGATGAAGACATCACCACCGATCACCTGATCCGGCGCTATATCAAGGCGATCAACAAGGGCCTGCTGAAGGTCATGTCCAAGATGGGCATCTCGACCTATCAGTCCTATTGCGGTGCGCAGATATTCGATGCGGTCGGCCTGCAATCGTCGTTCGTTGAGAAGTATTTCACGGGCACGCACACCGCGATCGAGGGTGTGGGGCTGGGAGAGATCGCTGAAGAGACGATGCGCCGTCACGCTGACGCCTTTGGCAACAACCCGATCTATCAGACCGCGCTCGATGTGGGCGGTGAGTACGCCTTCCGCATTCGTGGTGAGAAGCATACCTGGTCGCCAGATTCCGTGGCCGAGCTGCAGCACGCCGTACGCGGAAATTTGCCGGACAAGTATCGCTCCTATGCGGAACTCATCAACAAGCAGGACGAGGAGTTGATGACCCTGCGCGGACTGTTCCGTCTGAAGGACGCTACGGAACTCGGCCGTGAGCCCGTGCCGCTGGATGAGGTTGAACCGGCCTCGGAAATTGTGAAGCGGTTTGCGACCGGCGCCATGTCATTCGGCTCGATCTCGCGCGAGGCACACACCACGCTTGCGATCGCGATGAACCGGATCGGAGGCAAATCCAATACCGGTGAGGGTGGCGAGGAAGTCGATCGCTTTACTCCGATGGAGAACGGCGATTCCATGCGCTCGGCGATCAAGCAGGTTGCCTCGGGCCGGTTCGGCGTGACCACGGAGTATCTCGTCAACTCCGACATGATCCAGATCAAGATGGCCCAGGGCGCCAAGCCCGGTGAGGGCGGTCAGTTGCCAGGCCACAAGGTGGATGCCGTGATTGCCAAGGTGCGCCATTCCACGCCGGGCGTGGGTCTGATCTCGCCGCCGCCCCATCACGATATCTACTCCATCGAAGATCTCGCGCAGTTGATCTACGACTTGAAGAACGTCAACTCGTCAGCCGATATCAGCGTGAAACTGGTCTCCGAGATCGGCGTGGGTACGGTCGCCGCAGGCGTGTCCAAGGCGCGGGCGGACCATGTAACGATTTCCGGATTTGAAGGCGGGACAGGAGCATCGCCCCTGACCTCCATCAAGCATGCCGGTTCACCCTGGGAAATTGGACTCGCAGAGACCCAGCAAACCCTTGTCATGAACGATTTGCGTGGCCGGATCGCCGTTCAGGTGGATGGCGGCCTGCGGACCGGGCGCGATGTCGTGGTGGGTGCCTTGCTGGGCGCCGATGAATTTGGCTTCGCCACCGCACCGCTGATCGCGACGGGTTGTATCATGATGCGCAAGTGTCATCTCAACACCTGCCCGGTTGGCATTGCGACCCAGGACCCACAGCTTCGCAAGAAATTCACCGGCGCGCCCGAACACGTGGTGAACTACTTCTTCTTTGTGGCCGAGGAAGTGCGCGAGATGATGGCCGAGATGGGATTCCGGACGTTTGACGACATGATCGGCCAGACCGAAGTGCTGGATACCCGCGCGGCGGTCGATCACTGGAAGGCCAAGGGTCTGGATTTTGGCAATCTGTTCCACAAGCCCGCCGAGGCCGACCGTGTCGATGTCCATCACACGGGCGAACAGAACCATCCGATCCACGACATACTGGATCGCCGGTTCATCGAGGCCGCCAAACCCGCCATCGAGGACGGGACACCGGTGCAGGCCGAGTTCCCGATCGGCAATACGGACCGCACGGCAGGTGCCATGTTGTCGGGCGAGGTCGCGAAGAAGCACGGCCATGCGGGCCTGCCGGAGGACAGTATCTGGTTCACGCTGAAAGGTGTGGCCGGGCAGAGCTTCGGCGCCTGGGTGGCGAGTGGCGTCACGCTCGATCTGATCGGCGAAGCCAATGACTATGTCGGGAAGGGTTTGTCCGGCGGCAAGCTAATCGTGCGGCCCGACCCCGAGAGCGGAATCAATCCGGATGAGAGCATGATCGTCGGCAACACGGTTCTCTATGGAGCTGTCACGGGCGAGTGCTATTTCCGTGGCGTGGCCGGGGAACGTTTTGCCGTCCGCAACTCCGGTGCCATTGCGGTTGTCGAAGGCGCCGGTGACCACGGCTGCGAGTACATGACAGGCGGTATCGTGGTGGTGCTTGGCGAAACGGGCCGGAATTTTGCGGCCGGTATGTCGGGCGGGATCGCCTATGTGCTGGATGAGGCCGGCGGTTTTGAAAACCGTTGCAACCTGGCGATGGTTGATCTGGAGCCTGTTGAGGGCGAGGTCGAGGAGATGGACAAGCTTCATCTGTCCGACAATGAATCCCACGGCATGGTCGATGTGCGCGCGGATATGACCCGGTTCGATGCAGAACGTCTGCGTCAGCTAATCCAGAACCACGCGCGCTATACGGCCTCGACCCGGGCGCAGCACATTCTGGACAACTGGGATGAGTATCTGCCGAAATTTGTGAAGGTGATGCCGGTGGAATACCGCCGCGCATTGCAGGAAATGCAGGTCGAGCAGACCGGTGAAATGAACATCGGAATGCGGAGGGGCTAATGGGCAAGGTTACTGGATTTATTGAGATTGAACGGCACGACCGGACCTACAAGCCCGCGAGTGACCGAATTCGCAACTTCAACGAGTTCGTGATTCCGCTCGAAGAGCGCGATCTCGAGCGGCAGGCAGCGCGCTGCATGGATTGCGGGATTCCGTTCTGTCACAACGGCTGTCCGGTGAACAATCAGATCCCGGACTGGAACGATCTCGTTTACAACTCCGACTGGGAAGAGGCGTCGCGCAACTTGCACTCGACGAACAATTTCCCGGAGTTCACCGGACGCATCTGCCCGGCGCCCTGCGAAGCGGCGTGTACGCTGAATATTGACGACAACCCGGTGACCATCAAGACCATCGAATGCGCGATTGTGGACCGCGCCTGGGAAGAGGGCTGGATCAAGCCTGAAATTCCCGAAACCAGAACCGGCAAGAAGATCGCGATCGTCGGTTCCGGTCCGGCGGGACTTGCCGCGGCACAGCAGCTTGCGCGGGTTGGCCACGAGGTTCATCTCTATGAGAAGAACGGAACGCCCGGAGGACTTCTGCGGTTCGGAATTCCCGATTTCAAGATGGAAAAGCACCATATTGACCGGCGCATGGAGCAGATGATCGCCGAAGGTGTGGTTCTCCATTGCGGGGTTCATATCGGTGTTGATGTCAGCGCACGCGAACTGGAAGACAACCACGACGCGGTTCTTTTGTGCGGCGGCTCTGAGCAGCCACGCGATTTGCCGGTTCCGGGCCGTGACCTGGACGGTATCCATTTCGCCATGAACTTCCTGCCACAGCAGAACCGGCGCGTCGCTGGCAGCAATCTGGGCGAGGTCGAGGAAATTCTGGCCGCGGGCAAGCATGTCGTTGTGATTGGCGGGGGCGATACGGGGTCTGACTGCATCGGGACCTCGATCCGCCAGGGCGCGCTGTCCGTTACCCAGCTCGAAATCATGCCGCAGCCGCCCGAGAAAGAAGACAAAGGGCTGACATGGCCCCATTGGCCGCTGAAGATGCGGACTTCATCGAGCCAGGCCGAAGGCGCGGAGCGTGATTTTTCCGTCACCACCAACAGCTTTGGCGGTGAAGACGGTCACGTGACACATCTCAACTGCCAGCGGGTCGATGAAAAGTTTCAGCAGATTGCGGGAACCGAGTTCGAACTGAAGGCGGACCTGGTTCTGCTGGCCATGGGATTCGTCCATCCGATTGCCGAGGGGATGCTCGAAGAGCTTGGTGTCGAGAAGGACGAGCGGGGCAATGTGAAAGCCGATACGCGCGAATACCGGGCGT
>Ga0181558_10004390_pt1 | contig 12664 bp, 4 predicted proteins | sample 011ome_22_FD_133754 | JGI IMG/M metagenome (GOLD analysis project Ga0181558, IMG submission 133754) | Coastal salt marsh microbial communities from the Groves Creek Marsh, Skidaway Island, Georgia - 011507BT metaG (megahit assembly) | ecosystem: Environmental > Aquatic > Marine > Intertidal zone... | reverse complement strand
GGGGCGGTTCGGTTGCGAAAAGGCGCAAAAAAAAAAAACCAAAACCCTCCGCGCGCGGCCCGGTCGCGTCGCGGCGTCCAGAGGCACCCCGGCGGCTGCCCCCCCCCCCCCTCTACGACCTGCCGGCGGCACAGCGGACACGTGGTCTCGCCCCGCGTGAGCCACGGGAGGATGCACGCGCGCGCGTGGAACGCGTGCCCGCACGGGAGGGGCATGCACCAGTCGGCGCCGTCGCGCGCGGGTCCGCGCGCGGGTCCGTCGGCGCCGCCGACGGAAAACCAAGCCGGCGCGCGGCAAATCGCGCAAGACACCGCCGCGGGGTCGGCGTTTTTTGCGCGCGGCGCGTGCGCGAAGTCGTCCCCGGAGTCTCCGGAGTTCACACTCAGCACCAAGCCGGCGATCGCCGGCGTGTCCACGCGGGGCAAAAACGCCTCGGCGTCCTCGCGCGCGGAGGCGTCCGCCGACGCGACGCACGCCGCGTCGACGCCGACGGCGCCGCCGCGCCGTTCCGCCGCCGCCGCCGCCGCGGGGCCGGGCGGAGGCGCCAGCAACGTCCGCGCGCCCAGAGTCACGCGGGCCTCCAGGAGCGCGACGGCGAACGCGGTCTCGTCGCGGGCGGGTTCTCGGAGGCGTGACGGGAAACGCGCGCCGCGGGACCCTGACGCGTCGCGCCACGCCGCGAGCGAGCCGTCGGCGACGCCGGCGAGGAGAAAGGCGCCGTCCGGGGAGAACGCCACCGACTCAACCGCCGCGCGCGCGCCGACGAGCGCGCACAGGCACGAGCCCGTCTGCAGGTCCCACAGACGCACGGTGCGGTCCTCCGAGGCGCTCGCCAGCACGTCCGCCTCGACGGTGAGGAACGTACAGGCGCGCATGCCCCCGCGCGCGTGCGCCGCGCCGAACGCCAGGAGCCGCGTCGAGGGACGAGCCTCGGCGGAGGCGGAGGCGTCCGCCGCGGCGAACGCCCACGTCGCGAGCGCGCCGCCGTCGCCCCCCGCGGCGACGCGGAAGGAAGCGCCGGCGCTCGGTCGTGACGGACCGCCACGTGCGCCGTTTGTGCTGTTTGTGCTGTTTGTGCTGTTCGTTCGTGCTCCCGTTTTCCGAAAAGCGGGACACAGCGCCATCGCGGTGACGCCGGCCGCGTGCCCCTTCAACATGAGCTCGCACGTCAACGCGTTCGTCGGCGTCGCGAAACGAGCGTCGTTTCTCGTGACGGGCTCGCCGGATCCGGGCTCGGCGCGGACGCTCCAGACGCGGACGGTCCCGTCCTCCCCCCCCGTCGCCACCAGGTCCTGCTCGCCAGCCTCGCGGAGAGGCGCCGCGTCGACGCACCGCACGGCCCCCAGCGACGGAATCGCCAGCGCGGCGATAGGAATCGCCGGCGCCTTCGGCGTCGAGTCGCGGCGACGCGGCGAACGTCCGGCGTCGTCGAGATGCTCTTTTTTTAGTGAACATTTTTCGTCGGCGGACCAGACGCGCGCGACGCCGTCGCCGGAGCCCGTGACGAGAAACGCGCCGTCGGGGCTGAACGTGAGACTCAAGACGCTCTCCCGGTGAGGCTTCACCGTGGACGCCGAGGTTTCGTATACCGCGTCGTGGACCCTCGACCGGCGAATCGTCGCCGCGCCGTCGTACGAGCCCGTCGCCAGCGCCGCGGAGCCGCGCGGCTCGGGATCGTCGTTCGTCATCGCCACCGCGCGGATCCCGCGTTCGTCGTTCGCGCCCTCGACGGACGCGACGAGTGTCGCCGCGAACGGCGTGCGCGCGCCCTCGGATCCGTCGCTCGGGGTTCCGTCACCCCCCGAGGACTCGTCGCGTCGCGTCAAACGCCACACGCGCGTCGCGCCGTCCATCCCCGCGGTCGCGAACGCGGGAAGGTCCGAGGCGCGGCTGGACGACGAGGCCGGTGCCGATCGCCCGGGAACCGAATTCGCGCGCGTCGGACCCGCGGCCGGCCAGAACCCCGAGGCCACGCTCTTGACCGACGCGGCGTGCGCGTGGTCCACCGTCGCGGCGATGTCGCACCGCGACCATCGCGCGGACATGCCGCGCGAGCGGCCCGGTGTGCGGCGCACGAACGAAACAACGATGATTTGTAGGCACACTTCGGTACAGCGGCGATCAGCGTTTGCAGTAGGCTGTGCGTGGAACGACAAGATACAGTACACGCGTGGGGTAGACATACGCGGTTTCTTATTAGCGTCGGCACCGCCGCGCCTCAGCCCGCCCCCGTCCCCCCGCCGAGCACGCACGTGGGCAGGAAGTATGTGTTCCCCCACCAGTACCGCCGCTTGACGCCCTTCCAGATCTCGGCGCTCTTCGTGTCGATGGGCACGACGTCGAACGCGGTTTCGAACCCCAGGCGCGCGAGCTCTTTCGCGGCGAGCTGGCAGTACACGGTGTGGAAGAAGATGTTATCCGGCGCGAGGCCGTTGAAGTAGGAGTACACGCCCCCTGGACGCATGACCCGCGGTAGCAACGCGTGGAACTCACGCATGTCGTCCCACTCCTCGCCGTACGTGTCGAAGAACACCCCGTCGAACAAGCGCGCGTTTTCGTTCGAAACGCCGCCGGGTAACGCGTCGTTGGCGTCGGCGATGGCGCGCAACACGGTTTGCCACCGCCCGCATTCGACGCGCACGTTTTCGCGCGCGTGCCACCCGACGCGCCGCATGTGCGCGTGTACGTCCGGGTGCGCCTCGATGATGGTGTGACTCCGAGTCACGTTTTCGTCCGCGATGTACCCGTCGATGATGCCCATGCCGAACCCGACGTTCAGGACGTCGCCCTTCGTCGCGCATATCACGCGCGCGTGCTCGCGCATGAGCGGCGCTTCCCAAGACATCATCACCGCGTCGTTGTTTTCGTCCAGCAGCTTGTCGTCGCCGTCGTACCGCACGGGCGTCGCCAGGTACGAGAGGTCCGGCTCGCGGTCCCGGCGGCCCACGACGCCGAGCACGAGCTCAGCCTGCACGGCGTGCTCGATGAGCGCCTGCGCCAGCTCCGCGTGCCCGCTCGCGCTCGCCCACTCGCCCGCGCAGTGATTGTCGACGTCCAGCTCGTTCCACGGCGCGCCCGCGGCGAGCAGGCTTCGAACCACCTCGACGTGGCCGCCCTCGCACGCCAGCATCAGCGGCGTGACGCCCTTGCGGTCCTGACAGAGACGGGCGCGGAGAAGGGGGAGGGAGGCGTCAGCGGCCCGTCAGTCGGGTCAGCGTCGGTCGCGACGCGCGCCACCGCCGACGGAGGCGTGCGCGCGCGCCACGCGCGAGCGGGCGGCGGTGCGCGCGGCGCGGCGTGACAGAGGCGAAGCTCGACCGAGCGCAAGCCTCGGGCGTACCTGGAAGCCGGGGTCGGCGCCCTCGCGCAGGAGCGCGTCCACCGCGCCGACATCGCCGGCCGCGGCGGCTCGGGACAACCGGCGCGACGCCATTTGCCGGCCAGCGGCGGAGCCGCCGACTGCTTTTTCGGTTTCGATCGAATCGAGCCTTCGAGCGACTTTTACAAGGTTGTCCGAGAAACGTACGCGACACGGCTCGTCTATTGCCGTACATGCGCTCGCGTCGATTATCACGCCCGCGCGCTCGCGCGCGCCACGAACGCTCTACGGGAACGCCTCCACGATAAACGTCGAGGAATCCGACACGAGTAAACCGTCGCCGGTGTTCCCCGAGAAGGAGTTGAACTTGTATCCGGTGCTTCCGGTCAACGAAACCACTAAGGGTCCGAGCGTGACGGCCGTCATAGTGTCCACGGCCGAGTCGTAGTATCCGATGTGCGAGAACGTCTGGCGCAAGATGTTATCACTCGAGTCCGTCAGACGAAGACCAACGGAGCGCTCGCCGGCCGTCGCGCCCGCCTCCAATCTCGCGCACACGCTCACAGTCACCTTGTACAACCCGCTGTTCGTCGGCGTGAAGATCTTGTTGCTGCTCCAAGACATCGCGCCGTTCGCGACGACGTCACTGGCGCTGGAGCTCCACACGAGGTCCGTCCACACGGTGTTACTCAGAGACAAGTCTGCAGAGAGCTTGTGACCGGCCACGTACGGCTTAGCGGTGTACGTGAAGGTGCCGGTGACGGCCATTCCGCTGCTGTCCACCACCGCCACATTCGTGCCCCCGACCTGTATTTGATGGCCCTGGTCGCTGTTCAGCGACAGCTTGGTGGTGCCACTCGAAGCGGTGTGGGTCACCGCATCTCCGGCGGACTCAACCGAACCGCTCACCGGCGCCGGGCTCGCCCCGAGCACGACGAGCAAGAGAAGGACGCCGAGGCGACAGACGCGAAGCATGATGAGCAGCAGACTTGTGGACGAACCAACGATTTTCGCGCGAGTTTCGTCGTGTCCGGGAAATCGCGACTGTCTGACTGTGGTCAATCGAATTTACAGAAATATCAAACTGGCAATCGAACAAAATAGCAGTATTTCCGACACGAGAGGCGGACGAGGAACGCGCTATCTTTGGCCTCGTCGCCTGGGCCCAGCCGTCGCGGCATCGTGGCCTCGTCGCCTCGTCGGAGCGCAGCGTTGAAATTCGTTCCTGCGCGGCTCGCGCCCACACTCGCGCGCTCGCCTCGGGGTCGAGCAAGGCGCAGGCGTCTCGCGCGTTCGTCGAGTAGCCTCGCAGGGAAGAGACGAGACTCGCGCGCGGATCGCTCGGGTTTCTCGGGGCACGTCGCGTCACCGGACCCGCGGACCGGACCCGCATCGGCTCGGGCGGAGACCGTACGGACGTCGACGATGGACTACGAGGCGTACACGCCCGACTCCACGTCGAGGATCAAGTCCGGCTACGCCTACCGCGTGCTGGGCCACGATGCCGCGACGTACTACCAGTACGCCATTTACGTGCGTGTCTCGCCCGCCTCGTCGACCATCCCGACGCGCGCCCGCCGCCCGTCAAAAGCGTCACCGAGCGATTAGCAGGCACGAGAACGGCGCGCCCGAACAGACGAGGCGAAAGACGTTGGTGCCATCGCTCCGTCGAGGCGCGCGCGGTCGCGCGCCTCGACCCGCACGCGCACGCCCCGGCGCGTCGCCGACGTCCATGGCCGCACTGGAATCGCGATCAATCGCCCGAGCGGCTCGCGCGCATCCCGCCGCCGCCGCGGGACCCTTCCATCGCCCCACCCGACGTGGCTGCGTCATCGGACGCGTACGCGGCGGCGTCGCGAACCGTCGTCGGTCGGAACCGCCGGTCGCGACGCGCTCGATCGCGGAGGTTTCACCGGAAGACCGGTGTTGACTCGATCGAGATTGCTTTTTGGATTTTTTCGAAGTTTCGCCCCATACTTTTGAGGGAGGCGTACGAGCTTTTTCGCCGACGCGCGCGAACCGATCGCTCACCCCGCCATTCTCCAACACGCAACGCACGCAAACAGGTGGCCGAGGGTCTGGCGAAGAACTCGTACAACTCTCTTCGCGGGATCAAGGACTGGCGTACGGACGACGCGAACGGCGAGCAGAACGACTTGCCATCGCTGTCCAAAGGGAAGCTGAAGGATTTCTTTTACATCCGCAACCTGTACGGGAACATCGAGGACGTCTTCAACCGGCCCGTGTACTCCTCGCCGGAGGACTGGATCGACGTCGCTATCCGCGAGCCGGAGTCCACGCGCGGCTTCTTCTCCAAGCTCGTGACGACGCCGCAGTCGCGGCGGTGCCTGAACCTGGGCTCGTACAACTACCTCGGGTTCGGCGGGCTGAACACGCACTGCACGCCGCTGGTCGTGCAGTCGGTGCTCGATTTCCCCATCACCTCCGGGTCGTGCTCCGCCGAGCTGGGCTACTCCACGCACGTCAAGCAGGTGGAGGAGACCACGGCTCGGTTCGTGGGCAAGGAGAGCGCGGTGGTGGTGGGGATGGGCTTCGCCACGAACTCCACGGTGATCCCGGCGCTGTGCGGCGCCGGCGACTTGATCCTCTCGGACGCCCTGAACCACAACTCCATCGTCGAGGGCGCGCGCCTGAGCGGCGCTAAGATCAAGGCGTTCAAGCACAACTGCGTGGGCGACCTGGAGCTGCTTCTGCAGCAGGCGGTCGCGGGCAAGGGCACGCGGTACAACAAGATCCTCGTCATCGTCGAGGGCATCTACTCCATGGAGGGCGAGCTGTGCGCGCTGCCGGCGATCGTCGAGGTGTGCAAGATGTACGGCGCGTACGTGTGGCTGGACGAAGCGCACTCCATCGGCGCGGTGGGCGCCACCGGGCGCGGCGTGTGCGAGGAGCTGGGCGTCGACCCGAGCGACATCGACGTGATGATGGGCACGTTCACCAAGTCCTTCGGCGCGGCCGGGGGGTACGTCGCGGGCGATGCGGAGACGGTGGCGAGGGTGCGGCAGTACAGCGCGGGGTGCACGGACGCGGTGTCCATGCCCCCCGCCGTGTGCGCGCAGATTCTCTCCTCCCTGCGCGTCATCGCGGGAGAGGACGGCACGGACATCGGGAAGAAGAAGCTGGACGACCTGCGGGACAACGCACTGTTTTTCCGGCAGGGGCTGGAGGCGCTCGGGCTGGAGGTGCTGGGCGAGCACCCGTCGCCGGTGATGCCGGTGATGCTGTACCAGCCGTACAAAATCGGGGACTTTTCGCGTTTGGCCTTCAACCGCAAGCTGGCAGTGGTGGTGGTGGGCGCGCCCGCCACGCCGGTGAATTACCCGCGCGTGCGCTTCTGCGTCTCCGCCGCGCACTCGCGCGAGGACCTGGCGGACGCGCTCGCGGCGATCGGCGACATCGCCGACGAACTGCAGATTAAGTTCCGGCTCTACCCGCCCGCGCGCAACGCGCTGTTTGGCGGCGCCACCGGCTCGCTCGCCGACGTCGAGAAGCGGGAACACGTGGAGCGCGAGAAGCGAAGGGCGGAGGCGGAGGCGGCGAGGCCGGCGGCGAGGAAAGCCGCCGCCGCGCTCTCCGGGGGGCGGAACACCGCCAAGTTCGCGCCCCTGCACTCGCGCGGTGCGCCGCTGGGCGACGACCTCGGTGCGCCTGTGACCAAAAGCAGCCAAGGCCCGGCGGATGTGTACGCGCTCACGGGGATCACCGCGCAGCCCAAGACGTACGACGTGACGCTGTCCAGCCAGGACGTACTGGGTTTGACCGACGACCGGGTGATGAAGGAGGAGTGCGCGGCGACGGTGGAGAGGCTCGGTTTGGGGTCATGCTCGCCGCGCGGGTTCTACGGCACGTTCCCGCCGCACATGGACGTCGAGAAGTCCATCGCGGAGTTCCTCGGCGTCCAGGAGGCGGTTCTGTACTCCTTCGGCGCGTGCACGGTGTCCTCGGTGATCCCCGCGCTGGCGCACAAGTCGGACGTCGCGGTGGTGGACCGCGGCGTCGGCCACGGCGTTTTGGCCGGCTTGCGCCTCTCCAAGATGGACGTGCGCTGGTACAACCACTGCGACGCCGAGGACTGCGCGAGGGTCTTCGCCAACCTCGAGGCGGAGGACGGCGTCACCTCGGCGCGGCTCGCGCGGCCGGGGCGCCGGCGGTGGCTCATCACCGAGGGGTGCTTCGCCGGCACCGGCCGCGTCGCGCCCGTGCCCGCGTTGCTCGACTTGAAGGACACGCACCACGCGCGGTTGATTCTGGACGAGAGCTCTTCGTTCGGCGCGATGGGCGGCACCGGGCGCGGCGTGACCGAGCACTTCGGCGTGGACGCGGGGCGAGTCGACGTCATCGCGGCGTCGCTGGAGAACGCCGGCGCCTCCGTCGGGGGCTTCTGCGCGGGGGACACCGGCGTGGTGGCGTACCAAAGACTGATGGGAAGCGGGTACGTCTTCTCGGCGTCGCTGCCGCCGTACCTCGCCACCGCCGCCGCGCACGCCGTGCGCCGCATCGCCGCCGAGCCGCGGCTGGTGGCGCGCGCGGCGGCGTCCGCGCAGGCGCTGCGCGACGCGGTGCTCGCCGGGCGCGTGCCCGGGCTAACCACGGACGCGGACGAGCTCTCGCCGGTGGTGCCTCTGCGGCTCGCCGCCGGCGCCGCCGCGGGGGACCAGAACGCGCTCCTGGCGGAGATTGCCAAGCGCGCGCGCGCCAAGGGCGTCGGCGTGTGCGTGGCGCGGATAAACCCGCTGGTGCCCGAGAAGCAGAGGCCGCCGCCGGCGCTGCGAGCGTACGCTTCGGCGGCGCGCCTGCCCGGGGACCTTTCCAAGGCGCTCGCCGTGCTGGCGGAGGCGGCGACCGCGGCGCTCCCCGCGCACGCGCTGGGCGTCGGCGTGGACTGCGCGCGCGGCATCGGCATTCCGCCGGTGACGCCGGCGGGATCCGCCGGTATCCCGGCCGCCACGCACACCTCGCCGTCCAAGCGCCCGGCGGCGCGCATCGAGTTGGACGGCACCGTGCGCGTCGCGAAGCGCGCCGAGATGTCCCCCGCGGAGATGTCTCCTCGCGTCTCCTCACCCATGCCGAGCCCCTCGAAAAAAACGCCAGGGGGCCACGCGCGCTCGGCGAGCATGTCCGAGGTTGTCTCTGCGCGACAAAAATCCATGATGACCCGCGCATCCTCCTGGGCCTCCATCGCCGAGACTGGCGAGTCTCCTCCCGCCTCCGGCGCGCGCGCCGCGCCGCGGCTGTGGAGCGACGGCGATTCGCCGCAGTCGCTCTCCGTGCCTCTGCTGGTGGTGCTTTTGTACCTGCACAACCTGTTCCGGCGGTACATCGTGACCCAGATCGACGTCACCGCGGTGATGGTCCCGCAGTGGCTCCGCCGGTTCGGCATCCACCCCTCGGAGAATTCGCGGCGCGGCGCGACGCGCGTCTTTTACTGCGTCGCCGGGTACGCGGGTTCGCGCGGGTTCCACGCCATGGCGCTGCCGCTGCTGGTGTGGACCTTCGACGACGCCTTCGTGCGGCTGGTGATGGTGTTCTACTGCATGACGTCCGGCATCGGGTGCTTGCTGAAGGGCGCGCTCGCGACGGGCGCCTCGAGCAAGAGGCCCGCGAACTCGTCGCTCGGCTCGCTGATGCCGCACCGCGTGCACGCCTGGCCGAGCGTCGCGGGGATCAACGCGTCGGCGCTGCCGTTTCTGATTTTGCGGTGGCGCTACGGGAACGTGTGGATCTGGGAGATGGAGAACCCCTGGGTCACCGTCGGGGACTACGCGCTGGCGTTCCTGTACATGTTCTGCATAAGCATGGCGCGCATGGGCGACGGGGACTCGCCCGCCAACGTGCAGGGCGGCGTCGTGGTGGGCGCGGTGATGCTGCGCGCGCTGCTCATCAACTTCGACTGGGCCGTCGCCGGTTTGGAGGCGGCGTCCGTGAACACCGCGCAGGGCTTCACGCTGGTGGGCGTCGTGCTCGCGTGCATCCTGCTCTTCCCCATGCCGCTGGACAGCAAGGGCGAGATACTGCACGCCGCGAGCACGTGCTACCGCCGCATGTGGCGCACGTTCTTCTACATGCTGTTCTTCGCGGCGGGGTCGGTGTGGCGTCGCAAACCGGAGGGCGCCGCCGGCCCGCTGTTCCCGGATTCCAAGCTCGGGATGTGCGGCGTGCTGCTCGCCAAGTTCTGCATCGGGCACTTCGTCTCCAAGTTCTCGGTGTGGGCCATCTCGTACGTCGCGCAGCTCTTCACGGAGTGCGCGCTGCGCGTCTACGTCAAGTCCCTCAAGCCGGTGCTGGCGGGCCGCGACCGGCGCGTCGGCGCGCGCGGCGACGACGGCGACGAGAAACGCACGCAAGTCGCGTACGGGACGGTGCACATGCGGTTGGTGGCCATCACCGTCGTCGAGCTCGCGCAGGACATCACCGGCGCGCTCGTCACCGCGCACGGCGTGCCGAGGGTGTTCGACGCCATGGGTATCTAACTACTTAAAGTAGGCTACGGTTTTTTTGGGTTTTGTAACACAGACAAAGGCTTTCGAGTCGGTCAGGAAACCGCGTCGCGACGTTCCCTCTCGCGCGCGGGGGACGCCGGTTACGATACCGAAGAGGAAACGAGCGTACTCGCGCGGACGCGCCCGCGCGATGCGTCATCTCGTCGATACACAAATAAATGTAAACGTGTCCCGTCCCTCTTCTCGTTTATATAGCTACGCGCGTCGCGCTCACCGCGCGCCGGCGTCGTCCGTGAAGGCGCGCGCGTCGGGGTCGTACGGCTTCTTCATGCGCTCGGCGAGTTCCTGCCACGTCAGCGTGGACAGGTCCTCGCGCGACTTCTTCACCCAGGTCGAGTACGGCACGCCCGCGGCTTTCGCGTTGGCCATGTCCTTGCGGTACTGAATCGCCTCCACGGAGTTGGGGTCCGACGGCTTCGTCGTCGCGAAGCTCGACGCGCCCGCGCGGGAGTTCAGGAAAGAAGACACGCCCCTCTTGCCCGAGGGCAAGCCCACCGAGGAGGTTCCGGGCGAGGTTCCGGGCGAGCTTCCGCGGGGGTTCGCGGGCTCCGTCTTCGAGGCGGATTTCTTAGCCTCCGCCTCCGCCTCCGCCGCCGCCGCCGCGCCGGGCGGCGTGAACCCCGGCGGCGGCCGTTTCCGCGTCGGCGCGCCGAACGCCATCAACGCGTCCTCCATCTCGTCGTCGCCGGGCTGCGCGTTCCGGGGAATCGCCACGACATCGTTCAACTGACCGCCGGCTTCGGTCTCCCGCTCGGCGGTCTGCGTCTTCTCCCGCTTCTTGCCGCCGAAGAAGTTCGACCAGCTCACTGATTTCTCTCCCCGAGTAGGCGAGGGGGACGCCTCGGCGGCGGGGCTCGCTTCCGCCGCCGGCGCCGCGGGTTCCTTCTCCGGCGCCTCCGACGACGCCGCGTCCGCCTCAGCCTCGGGGTCCTCTTCCGGGAGCGCCTCTTCCTTCTCTGCCTTCGCGGTGGTCTCTTCGGGTTCCGTTCGCGGTTCCTCCGCCTCCGCCTCCGCCTTTTTCTCGCGCTTGAGCGTCTCCTCGGCGATGCCGAGCGGATCGAACACCACGAGCGCCTCCTTCGCGACCTCACCGGCGAACGAGTCCTTGCCCATCCACTGCCCGCTCAGGATGAACTTCTCGAACTGCTCGCGGCTCTCCAGCGAGCCCATGAGCTTCTCGCGGTCCTTCGCGAACACCATGTTGTTGGCGAACAGAAACGCGAACGCCGTCGTCATCGCCGCCTCGCCGCCAACCTGCATGAGCGACGACGCCAGGTCGGCTTCGGCGGCGAGCCCGGCGACGCCCAGCGCGCCCACCACCGCGGCGCCGCCAACCTTGGCGTTCTCGGGGAGCTCGGGGACCTGAAACTCGGGGAATTCGAACGACGCGAGGTTCTGCGCCTCCACCGCCTTGCGCTGCGCCTTGGCCGCCTTCTCCGCCGCAGCCGCCGAGAGCTTCTCCTCGCGCGCCCGAAGGTCCGCGGCGGTGACGTCGTCGGCGTCCACCGCCGCCTCCGCCACCGCCGCCGCCTTCGCCGCCTTCTCCGCCGCCGCCTCCGCCTCCTCGCGCGCGAGCGTCGCCACCGCCGAGGTGGTGGAGGTGGCCTCCTCCTTGGCGCGCTTCGCCGCGCGCACGGCGGCGAGCGCCTCCTCCGACAGCTGCGCCACCTCCGCCTGGACCGCGGAGAACGCCTCTGGGTCCAGGTCCACGTCGCGCAGCTCATTCGCCCTGGCGTTGGCCCTGTCCGCGGCGGTGCGCGCGCGCGCGGCGGCTTCTTCGAACCTGGCGTTCGCCGCCTTCATGGCGGCCACCACGGCCACCTGCTCGTCGGAGGCCACCTCCGCGAACTCCTCGGCGAGCTCCGCCGCCGGCGCGTCGTCGCGCGTGGTCGCGAAGACGATCTCCTCCGCCGGCACGTCCTCGAAGCGGAAGGTCACCGCCTCGAAGCTCTGCTTGCCGCCAGACGTCTTCTCCGCCTCCGCCTGCGCCGCGAGGCGCCTCTCCTCGACGAGCGTCTCCTCCATCTCCCGCGCGCGCGCCGCCGCGAGCTCGGGCGAGAACGACGAGGTCTGGCGCACGGTCTCGACGCTGAGGCTCTGCACGAACGCGTTGGGCACGTCCACGTCCACCGTCTTGCCCGCGATGGCGTCCGCCGTGAAGTTGTCCCCCTCCTGCCACGTCGCCGCGCCCGTGGCCTCGTTCAGGCGCACGAGCTTGAACTCGACAGGGGTCTCGGGGTGCTCGCCGTCGGCTTTTGCCGTCGCGGCGATCGGGATGTCCACCGCGGTGGTCCACACGTTGCCCTCGCCCCAGGTCATCTTCGCGCCGAGCTCGGCGGTCCAGCCGCCGAGCTCGGCGACGTTGCCCACCACCACCAGCGTCTCGCCAACCTCCAGCTGCGAAACCACCGTGAACACCACGGTGTTGGCGCGCGCGGGCTCGAAGTCGTTCTCCGAGGCGAACGAGGCGTCGAAGATGGACGGGTCCTCGTCCGCGTCCATGAGCTCGATCAGCGCCTCGTCCGCGGTGGCGATCGCGGGAAAGGGTGTCTCAGGCGCGTCCTGCTCGTCGAAGGAAAACGTCACGGCTTCCTCCGCGACGACGCGCGACGCGGCGTCCTCGGGAGCGTCCGCATCGGGAGCGTCCGCCGGCGCGTCCGCCGGCGCATCCGCCTTACTCGACGTGTTCCACCACAGGAACCCTCCCTTCTTCTTCTCCTTCTTCGAGGCGCCTTGCGCCTTCTTGATTACCGTGCCGCCGCCGTACGCCGACGCCGCCGCGGGCGACGCCTTCGGCTCCGCCGCCGCGGGCGCCGCCGGCTCG
>Ga0181558_10004389_pt1 | contig 12667 bp, 8 predicted proteins | sample 011ome_22_FD_133754 | JGI IMG/M metagenome (GOLD analysis project Ga0181558, IMG submission 133754) | Coastal salt marsh microbial communities from the Groves Creek Marsh, Skidaway Island, Georgia - 011507BT metaG (megahit assembly) | ecosystem: Environmental > Aquatic > Marine > Intertidal zone... | reverse complement strand
GGCAAAAATAAAAAAAATTAACCGGCTGATGATGTGAACACAAACAACGTTTGGCGGCGTTTCGTTGCACACGCGACACACACTTACACGACACAAAAAAAAGCGCGCGCATTTTCTTATATTAATATTTGACCATCAAACGTAACGCATAACGCGCGCGTTCGAACGATAACAGACGCACACGACGCAGAGTCGAGAGAGAAGGACACGCATTCACAGCGTTTATTCAGTTTTCTTCTTTCTCGAGGAAACCACGAGCGCCAAAAACAGAATATACACATAACTAAATAACAACTCAACATCGAATCGTCCCCGGCGGCGAAAGCAAAAGTTTAGAAGAAGATATAAAGTGTATAGCAACGCACGAAAGAGAAAGAAGAAAAGATGGCAGCAGAAGGAGACGGACAGAAATACGGCAAAGACATATTCAACAAATCCAACGAGACGTGGTACCACGAGCTCATCGAGGATGGCTTAGCGCTTTCCTACCGAGTGGACCAAGTGTACCACCGAGGGAAATCGGAGTTTCAAGAAATCGAAGTCGTGGAAACGAAACCGTTCGGACGGTTGTTAATCACGGACGGTTTGATGCAATCTTCGGAGTGCGACGAGGTGGTGTACCACGAAGCGTTGGTGCACCCGGCGTTGACTCTGCACGAAAATCCAAAGAGAGTGTTCATCGCCGGCGGCGGCGAAGGCGCGACGCTGAGAGAAGTTTTGAGACACCCGTCCGTGGAGGAGTGCGTGATGGTGGACATCGACGGCGTTTTGGTCGAGCAGTGCAGAGAACACTGCCCGTTTTATAACGACAACGCGTACAACAATCCGAGAGCGAAGTTGGTCATCGGAGACGCGAAGAAAGGTTTAGAGGATTACCCGGAGGGATCGTTCGACGTGATCATCATGGATTTATCCGACCCGTTGGACGGCGGTCCGTGTTATCAACTCTACACCACGTCGTTTTACGAAACGGCGAAATCGAAATTAAGAGCGAACGGTATTTTAGTCACGCAAAGCGGGTGCGCGTCCGTCCGAGACGCGCAGTTCGTGTGGTCGCCCATTCACAACACTTTGAAGCAGGTTTTCGACAACGTCAGCGGATACACGATGTGCGTCCCGTCCTTCACCTCTGAGTGGGGGTTCAACATCGCCAGCTTAGACCCGTTGAAACCGGATTTACGCGAAAAAGGAATGAATGAAGTCGACAAGAGGTTAAAAGAGCGCAACTTGGACTCCGTCTTACAATTTTACGATTCTATTTCGCACGCTCGCATGTTTAGCCCGCCGAAGCAGTTGCGAAAGATGCTCCAAGAGGAGACGAGAGTGATGACGGTTGAGAACCCGCTCTTCATGTGCACCACGGACACGCACCAAGGGTTGTTCGAGAAGAAGTAAAAATAAAGAGAGAGAGAGAGAGAGAGAGAGAGAGAGAGAGAGAGAGAGAAAAACACAACGACGCGTGCACCGCTCTTTTACTACTAATTACACCATTATTTATAACCATTGTTATTATAATAATAATCATCGTCGTTTACTATCACGCGTGTGTTCGTATTTTTGAGTTTTTGTGTTCCTTTTACTGCGAACTGCGAAACAAGCAGCCGCAAAATTTCACGATTGAATCTTCAAACGTAAACTCTCCCAATCCCTTCCCAAGGCGGTGTAAATAATACACATAAACACACAGAACGCGCGATAAAGTACCACTTGTATATAATACTTTTAAATAATACTACTACTAATAATGTACAACGGGATTGGATTAACCACCGCTCGCGGTTCCGGAACTTCCGGCTACGTCCAATCGAACAAATTTCACCGACAACAAAGTCGCTTGAAAAGACACGAGTTTGAAGATTTAAAGAAGATACACGAGAGAGGAGATCGAGGAGACACGCGAGGCGCGAACAAAAGAGAAGGCAACATAGAGATTTTAGAGCACAACAAGAAGAGAAAAATCGAGGTGGAATTGGTCGCGTTTCGAGACGCGTTGGAGGAAGACGAGAAGAATTTGACCGAAAGTGAAATCGAAGCGAAAGTGAACGAAGAGCGAGCGCGGCTGACGAGAAAGATGCAAAGAGAAGAAGCAGGAGCAGAGGAAGATCAGAAGCGAAGAGGGTTCAAACGAAATCGCGAGAGAGACGAGAGAGACAACACGCACGAAATCGCGGAAAGGCAGAGGCAGAAAATGGCAAATTTGCGCACGGCGTTTGGCATCTCGAGAGAAGACGACGAGAAGAGAGAAGGCGAAGCGTTCGACCAAGAGTTGCAGAGAGAGATGAGAGAAGAGAAGCAACGAAAAAGAGAGGAGGAGATTTTGAGAAGAGAGAAAGAAATGGCGAAGAGGAGGAAAGAGGAGAAGAAAGAGGAGAAAAAGAGGAAGAAGAAGAGGAAGAAAGAGGAGAAGATTTTACGGAACGGCGAGCGGGCAAAGAAAGGGTTGCCGAAATTGAAGGAGAAGTTGGACGCTGTGGAGAAAGAGATTGAAAAAAGAGGGGGATTGATGGCGCTGAAAGAGAAATTGGAACCGAATAAGAAAGTATCAGATGCAAAGAAGAAGAGAGGAGAAGAGAGAGAGAAACAAACGACGAAGAGGAGAAAGGAGGAAGAAGAGGAGGAAGAAAACAGCGATTCGAAAGAGGAGAGAGGAGAGAGGAAAAAGATGAACGTCCCGCCGCCGCCGCCGAGACAGCAGCAGCAGCAGCAGCAGCAGCAGGTTCCTCCTCCGCCGGCGCAACTTCAAAACGTGCCACCTCCACCGCTGGAAGCGAGACGAGACGAACGAAGAGGAGCATCTCGCTCTCGCTCTAGGTCCCGGTCTCGATCTCCGCCCAGAAGAAGGGGACGAGATGATAGCAGAGATAGACAACAACGAGACACTAGAAGATACAGGGACGATAGTCGAGATAGAAGGAGAGGAGGTGGATCAGAAAGAAGGGGGCGCTCTTCGAGTAGAAGTTTTGGTAGTCGCAGCGCTTCGCCGAAAAGAGCGAAGAGAGCGAGGAGCGAATCCTTTGGAAGCGAATTTTCAGAGAGTGAATCTTGAAAGCTTAAATAACACAATTGCGCACGAATATATTAATCATTACCATCTTTATTCTTCCTCATAGATGCCGTTTTCGATCGCGTATTCTTCATCGAGTATGTCTTGCACCTTCGCATTCAGACGAGCGTGAAACGTCCAGAGTGTGAACATGGAAAAAATAAATGCGAGAATGGCGAGCCATCCGATGCTGGTTACCACCGTCCACACGCGACCTTTTAACGTGTACGAGACGCAATCTGTCAACTGATACTCTTTTAAAACGGCCTCGTCTTCACCAACGAACGTCGCTCCCAGCTGAATGACCCAAAACGAAAGTAAACAAATCGCGGTCGAAAATACGAGCAAGGTGCGGTCCCCCGGCTCGAGCTTGAAAAAGTGTCCGATATCTTCCTTGATCTCTTTTTCTCTCATATTCTCTTCTTCTACGCGCATCACCTCCTCGTCGTACGGAAGTTCTGCGAGTTCTTCTTTACACTCTCTCGTCGTTTTTTCTACGTAATAAATACCTAAGAGTAAACACGTGCCTTGAACGACGGCGGTGACCAGTAACGCGACGTCGGCTATCGAACTCCAAAGACCACTCGTCGTAGGTGAGGATGATGTGTTATTGGATTGCTCACCATCATTACTTCCACACATTGCATTTGTTCCTTGCTTTAGCATAAACGCGCCAGCCAATACCGTCGTAATCACCGGGAAAATTACCGGCACTGTCCCTAATAACATCTCAAACACGTTCAAATTCAAAATACCCGTCAAGACGCTCGTCGGCCAATCCGGACCTCCAACTAAAAGCGCCACTTTAGCTTTGGAGAATCCTCTCTTAGAGAGCACTAGCTTTGCCGCACGCATAGCTTTTGTGTTTATACCGACCATTTGTCGAATCCAAACGCGTTTCCCGAGCCGCTCGCCGATGAGTTTCTGTTGCATAACGACGGCGAGGAGCTTGACAACGAAACAGGCGGCCGAGGCGGCGAGCAAAGCGCAGACGTAGCTTTTCGTTTCGCTCGGCGTTTCTCCGCTTTCAGATAGCGCTCTTTTGAAAAAATTCACCGATGTTTCGTCTGTCAACAAAATACCGCCGGTCAAATATACCGGAATACCCGGGATGACTGGGATTAAAAACATTGCCAAGCCAACGAGAGAGAAGATTACGTAAGTAAACGCAAACCCAGCCTTTGCAAGTTTCACTCGTAACCACGACAAAAATACGACCGTAAACGTTCCAGCTAGAACGTTTAAAGAAACTAACAGACATATCCAATAGTGCAAATTGATACAAATTGCCGTCCATCGCCATTCCGAAGCAGAAGCTAAAAACCTGCTCACGCGATAGGTGAACCAACCACGGTGCAATTTTTCATCCATCGATAATCTTATCTGAGAAGTATTCACGAATCTTCGAACGAATTGGTTGACAAGAGAGAGAAATAAGAACACTGGAATTAATAACGTCAACGGCGTGGATAACATAATAGCTCGAAACGCGTCGACGTGCGTTTCCGTGACCACTTTCGACGTTGCTCGAAGAAACGAGGAGGATTCCAACGCTTTCTGTTTAGCGTTTTCTGTGCCTCCGAGCGCGAAGACCGTTCCAACACCCAGAACAAACAAAGCCGCCATCGAGAAAGATAGAAGCAGAGTGGACAATTCTTCTGCACCGCCGGATAACGATGCCGAGATCCAAATGCCCAAACCGACCAAGGAGAACGTGAATGCGAACGCTTTCGCGGCAAATTTAGTCTTGTCCCGACTATGGGTGGCAGTATTATTTTCCTCTCGAATGGCGAGACCGAGAACGTACGTGAAGCACGAAAACAAAATGCACGCTAACATTGCGAGCATAGGGGTAAACCACATGATATACGCGGCAAGACACTCATCATTTTCTTCCGCGTTCTCCCCACACCCCGCGTCTTCCATGTACTCGCTCTTCACCTCGGACCAATGCCATCGGTTTTCATCGTCTCCGCCGTTTCCTTTCTCTTCGGCATAATACACCACAAACGCTAACCACATAGCGATACCGAGCGCAGAAAACATCAACGCCGACGATGTTCGCATTAAAAATTGCGATGCAGACATGGTGAACCACCTCTTGCACAAAACAACCAATATCGGCGCGCAACAGACGAACATCATTGGCGGCGCTTGAGGGTATGTCTTTGCCGATAAAGTCCCCGAGGCGACGAAGAGCACCGCGGCTAACACGAGCGCGCCGTTTCTGATTGCACGTTTAAACGAATTCAATTTTGATGATGCTGATAGTGGCGCTTTTACTGTTTCGCCTTCGTTCTTTCTTTGTCCCTCGTCCGCTTCCACATTATCAGCAACGTCGTCCTTTCTCCAACTTTTACTACTCTCACTCTCATCAAAACGAAATAAAGCGTCAAACACGAAGAGAATGCACAGCAGAAGCACCGACACCGACATCAACTCCAACTCGTACTGCTTTTCCTCGCTCGCGAGAAAACGATACGTTTCTCTTCCGTACCCGAGTTTTGCACTGAACGCGAAAACGTAAGAGAACGATATCGATGCGATCAAGAAGAGTAAAACGAACGTTTCTCGCATGCGATTTGTTTTCGTCGCGGTGGTTGTCTCCTCGGGAACTTTTAAAATCTTACTTTTGGCATCTTCGCGAAGATCAAAAGAACTCCCGAACGCGGACGATGGCGCGAGATCGTCTCTCTCTTTCTTCTCCGTCTTTTGTCTGGTCAGCATCGTCGCTCTTCTTCTTTTCGGCGGGTCGCTTTGACCACTTTAAAGAGAAAAATTTTGCTGTGAACTGTTTTTTTTTTCACAAGCGAATGAAATGCGTTTTTCGTTTTCGGACGCCTAAAAATAGAAACCGAGAACAAGAACGACGACGACGACGACAACAGGGAACAGCGATGATTTGATATGGTAATGCGCGCACACGAGATGAAATCGCGCCGCGTTCATACACGTATTGCGCTCATAGTATTGTTATTACGCGTGGTAGGTACCATTCATATTAAAAATGTTTTCCTCTCTTTTTTTCTTCTTCTCGCGCGGTGTTCTTTTAGCGGTAAAATGTCACCAACGTCGCCAACGAACTCAACGTCAAGAAGGAAACACCCAACTCTTGTTCCAACAACGCCCACAACGGCACTTTAATGTTCAATGTTTCGATCAACAAGTTTGGCAACCAGTAAAACGCAAGCACGCACGCGGCAAATCCGCCGACGCAAAACACAAACGACCTGGCGAATCTCATGTTGTTATGTTTCGTCGCACCCGCTTGGTCCAATTTCGCGTTAGGTCCCGGATCCACATCCACGAGCTTGATGAACATGCGAAACGCCATCGCGATGGCACCAAAAATAGTCACTTGTAGCGACCTCATGTTGTGCGGTTGCGCCCACGTGACGCAAAAGCACGCCATCGCGATGCCGTAGTTCACAAACAAATCTTTGTTCGGCGACGGGCACCAGCGCGGCTGCCATTTCGATCGAACTTGATCCGCGTTCAACACCGACGGCGACTCTATTTTCTTCCCGGACAATCTCGCTTGCAAACTGGCCTGTTGCAACGTATCGTACGCGGATTCCACTTCTTTCAATTTCTCGCTGTCCCCTTTGTACAACATCTTTTTCTTATTGACGGCTTGTTGAATGGCTAACGCGTCGTCCGTCTCCTTGACGCCTAAAAGTTTCCTCGCCGCATCCTCGGAATCCGTCGAGCGAACGATGAACGAATCGCTCGCTCTTCTGCTATTCTTCTTACCGACGTAAACGCTCGCTACTCTTTTGTTATTAATATTATTCGGGAAGACGACGGCCGGGGGGGTGCTTCTCCTTCTGTTTTGGTGTCGTCCCCCAATTGTCGCCGTAGTTGTGGTCATCCCCCCGGCCATCGTTGGCTTTTGCAACAACGCTGCGCTTAATGCATACATTCTTATTATTATCAAACGATTTTCAAACTTTGGGGTTTTGAATCTGTTCGATACGTATGAAAGGCTGCGAAATCTGTGTCTTCTTTACGTTCGCGCGTGTATTCGTGTGTTGACCCGAATTCACCTTTTCTCTCTTTTATCTTCTTTTCGTCTTTCGTCTTTCGTGTGTACGAGAGAGCTAATTTCGCGATTTTGATGAAGCAGCAAAAGAGAAAAAATCACGCACAAAAAATAAAATTTTTCTCTGCTCTTGTTCGTCTCTCGTTCGTCATTTATATCTTATTTAATTAATAATATAAGAGTGTGGTAAAACGAGAACACGCACTTCGCGCGCCAGGAACAGAGAGAGAGAGAGATGACTCGTAAGTCGTCTTCATCGCAAAAGCGTTCGTGAAATAAAAGGGAGAGGAGAAAGTTCTCTCTAATCTCTGTCTGTCTGTCTCTCTCTCTCTTTTCCCGAAAAAATGCATCGTCACCACCATCACGCTTCTTCTTCTTCTTCTTCTTCTTCTTCTTCCTCTGGTGGAGGTAAAGCGTTATCCGTGCGAGCGATTTTGTCCGGGTCGATGGTTGGAATAGTGATTGCTTCCATGAACGTCTCGTTCGGTCTGAAAACGGGATGGTCGCAAGCCGGATCCGTACTCGCGGCGTGTATATCGATTGGATTGTTCGCGCTGATTAAACCGAAACTACCATTTTCCAAGGAGGAAGCGAACGTGGCGCAAACGGTAGCCTCGGCGGCTGGGTCGATGACCATGTCCGCGGGATTGATTGGACCAATGCCTGCGTTAGCGTTGCTTGGGTACGAACACACGTACTTAGGTTTAGCGAGTTGGTCGATATCGGTTGCGTACTTGGGCGTGTTTCTCGCGGTACCGCTGCGAGACCATTTTTTGGTGCAACACCGGTTGAAGTTTCCGAGCGGAACGGCAACGGCGGAGTGCATACGCGCCGCGTTTGCCTTGCCGCCGAGTGGTGGTGGTGATGGTGGCGGTGCTGGTAATAGTTTTAGTGGTAGTGGTAACGTGGAGATGGGCGAAATGAAAGGTGGTGATAGTTTAGATAGCGAACAACAACAACAACAACCGGAAGATCGAGCGAGGAAGCAATTTAAATCGCTTCTCTTCGCCGCGTTCGTCTCGTTCGCTACGGCGATGGTCGCGTGGAAGTTTCCGAAGTTTTTGAAACCACCGATATTAGTATTTCTAGGTTTGCACGAGTTAGCGAGACGTGGATTCGGGATTCGATTGGATTTTGCACTAGTCGGCGGAGGTATGTTGATGGGCGAGAAAGTAGGATATTCCGTTTTAGCCGGTGCGATTTTCGCGTGGGGGATGATTGGCCCTTTTGCGGAATCGAAAGGGTGGGTATCGGATACCGCAAACGTATTTAACATGAAAAATGGTGCGAGAGGTTTGTTGTTGTGGCCGGGCGTCACTTTCATGGCGGTGGATTCGTTTTCGCAGCTGTTCAAAGCTATGGTGGTTGCGAAATATGCCGCCACGAATGATGGTAGCAGTACTACTAGCGAACCGCAGAACATGGAAAGCGAGACAAACGACAACGACGCGACGCTTTCGGCGACGCCGTTTTCCAGCGAAGAAAACGTTCCGCGGAATTGGTGGATAACTGGTTTACTTTTCGCCGTGTTCAGTTCCATGGTTTCGCAAAGAATTCTTTTTGGCTTGAAGTTTACGACTTCCGTCATGTCCATTCCAGTTGGCCTGTTTATGACGTACATTGCAATCAGATGTGCAGGCGAAACCGACATAAACCCAATCGGCCCTATGGGTAAAATCATTCAACTCATCTTCGCGTTTCTCGATCCCGGGCAGTTGATCGCAAACTTAGTCACTGCTGCGGTCGCGTGTGGGGGAGCGGGACAAGCGGGCGATTTAATGCACGACTTCAAGTGCGGGTCTATTTTAAGGTTGCCACCTCGTACTCAATTAATCGCGCAAATGTTAGGCGTCCCATTTGGTGTGCTCGGTGCCGTGCCTTCTTTTTTATTGTTCTTGCGCACGTACGAGCTAGGCGGCGACGAATATCCGGCACCGTCGGCGTTCGCGTGGAAAGCCGTCGCGGAAGTGTTGACTGGATCGAGCAGTGAAGATGGAGGAAGCGCCGTCGGTGTCCCGCACCAAGCCATCGTTTTGAGCGTTTTAGCTGCTCTTTTTGCCGTTTTCGTCCGTACTTTAGAGTTCAAAATGCAATACAAAGGCACGGCGCGCATGAAGCTCCTCGCTGAAAAGATAATACCGAGTCCGATGGCATTAGGAATCGCGTTTATTATTCCTCCGGAGTTTTCCGTGATGGTTTTTTTCGGCGCCTTTTTATCTGGTTCGTGGAGACGAAGAAACAAAGACTCGTTCGAGAGTTTATCGCAGTTGGTCGCCGCTGGTTTGCTCGCAGGAAGTGGGATCGCCGGCGTCGTCGCAGCAGGGGTGACGATTTTGGCAGGCGGCGGCGGAGGCCAAATCGTAAAAAGGAGAGAAAGATAACTCTTGTAGCGTGTACCATAAGTATATATGATAGTCATTTAAAAGTCAACGTTGTACATTAAAAAACATTCTTTCAAATAGAAGAACTTTACTACCGTATTAGAGAACATTATTAAGTGCTTATTTACGTTACGGTTTGATCACGATGGCATCTCTACCCGGACCAACACCGATGAATCTACATTCGACGCCGCCGGACAACTCCTCGACTCTTTGGACGTACTTTTTCGCATTTTCCGGCATATCCTTCCAGTCTCTCACGCCGGAAATATCAGATTTCCAACCCGGCAAGGTTTCGTAGACAACTTCAACCTTCTCCAACTCCTCGATCGAGGCTGGAAATGCCGTCGTGACCGTACCGTCTTGTAACTTGTACGCGACTCCGATTTTAATTTCATCCAACTCGCTCAAACAATCCAACTTGGTGATGTTCAAATGCGTGAATCCGTTAATTTTACTCGCAAAGTTCAACGCGACCATGTCCAACCATCCAATGCGTCTCGGTCTTCCCGTGGTTGTTCCGTACTCGTAACCAATCGCTCTCAAGTCATCCGCCAAGTCGCCAAACAACTCCGTTGGGTAAGGTCCGCTTCCGACTCTCGTCGTGTACGCTTTGGCGACGCCAATGATGGTTTCAAATTTGTTCGGTGCCAAACCGAGTCCGGAACACACCCCACCTAAACTCGGATTCGACGAAGTCACGAACGGATACGTGCCAAAATCCAAATCCAACATCGTCGCGTTCGCGCCTTCTACCAAAATTTTCTTCTTGTCGGTGTGCGCTTGATTGACAATCTCCACCGTATCCGCGATGAACGGCAAAATTCTCTCTCGGATTTTTCCATACCTCTCAATCTCCGCGTCCACGTCGTATTCAAAACCGTCGAATCGCTTCCCGGCGTCTGCCGCCAACGCTCTCAACTTTTCCGCGAACGTCTCCATGTTTTTAATATCGCCGACCCGGATCCCGTTTCTCGTCGCTTTCGACGCGTACGCTGGGCCGATGCCTCTTTTCGTCGTCCCAATCATGTTCCCGCTCAACTCGGCTTCCCTTAACCCGTCCACTTCTTTGTGCAACTCAAACAACAAGTGCGCGCGATCGGAGACGATCATTCTCCCGGCGCAATCCACGCCGACTTTCTCCAACGCGTCCAACTCTTCAAACATTCCGGGCAAATGCACCACGACCCCGTTCCCAACCACGCAGAGCGCTTTTTTATTTAAAATCCCGGACGGGACCAAGTGCAACGCGTATTTCTTCCCGTCGTCGTCGTAAATCGTGTGCCCGGCGTTCGCGCCGCCTTGGCATCTGCACACCACCTCGTACTCTCGGGCTAAAATATCCACCAACTTCCCCTTGCCTTCGTCGCCCCATTGGGAGCCTAAAACCGCGCAGACTTGCCCGAGCTTCTTCCACTCGTTATCGGAGGAAGCCGCTTTAGCCTCCGTCGCGGTTGGAGAAGAAGAAGAAGAAGAAGAAGCTCTCACGATGGTTCTCGTCGTCGCTGTTGTTGTTGTTTTACTCCTGTGATGGTAACATTGGAGGTTGTTCTTCGAAGAAGTCGACGCTCTCACGTTGTTTCGTCTGATCGCCGTCACAGAAAGGGCTTGTTGATGGCTGCTCGCAGCGCTCATCATCATCGTCATCGTTTCTCTCTCTCTCTCTCTCTCTATGGATAAATAGTAACAAACGCGATTATTATCTCTCTCTGTCTCTGTCTCTCTCTCTCTCTCTCTCTCTCTCTCTGTCTTTCTCTCTCTCTGTCTCTCTCGCTTTGCGCGCGCGTTTTGTGCCCCCCGCTCTCCTCTGGGTGGTATTTTGTGTCTTGTGGTGTCGCAGTTTTCTCTTTTGAATTCTTTTTTTCCTTTTTTTGTCATCAGACAGTCAGAGACGGAGCCACAGAGAGTGAGAGAGAGATGACGAGAGAGAGAGAGAGAGAGAGAGTTCGGCGGCCAAAAAATTCGCACCTCTCTCTCTCTCTCTCTCTCTCTCTCTCGTACTTCTTCCTCTCTACGTAATTCTTCCTCTCTCGCCGCTCAATTTCACTCACTAATTTTAACGCTCTTTCTCTCTCTCTCTCTCTCTCTCTCTCTCTTTATGCACACATAAAGAGTAGTTCTTCTCATTAAATAGCGAGAAAAGAGCGTCGTTACCACCACGCGCACCCAAAGAGATAGATAGATGCACACACACACACGGAGAAGAGAGAGTTTTACTTTTTGCGATAAAACAGAATTAGAGAAGAGTTTGACCGGAATTTTATCACACGTCGTGTCGTAAGAAAATGCGCGGAGGCGATTCCGAGGCGGCAACGACCAGTGGGAATAACAACAACAACAACAAAGGGAAGTCGCCGACTCGAGCGAGCGCGAGGAGAAGGAACAGCTGCGACGAAAAGAATAATAACAACAACAACAACAAAGCGACCACTACGAACGCGGCGACGAAGAAAAAAGCAACCTTCGCACCTTCAATTGAGCAACAGGAACGGGAGCGGCAAAAGCGAGTTCAGATGCAAAAACAAAAAAACGAAAAGACGCACCAAAATACTACCACCACTACTACTACTAATAGGAAAGACGACGAAGACGATAAAGAAGCGATGACGATGTACGCTTCAGCGCCGTCCTCGCCGACGCCAAACATGGCACCACCGAAACACCCACCACCGACGCCGATGAAACCGAGACGAACGTCCGCTCGATTGCGAAGGAGCGGCGAAGAAGAAGAGCACGCGATGCTCGACTTTGCGGAGGAGAGCGAGGACGAGGTGTACTTTGACGACGAGGACGACCGCCATCGTCAGGGTGCGGGGGCGAAAGACCAACAACAACAACGAAAAAAGAAACTTCCGACTCGGCGTAAACTCGAAGAAGCGTTCGACCGAATCGTGGAGAAGAAAGGAGGCAAGAGCAAAATTCTAGACCCGTTCGAGGATTTCGAGGAAGAGTACGAGAACGAAAATGTAGGATAGTGGCGTCGGGTGTAATAACGCAGTAAATGTAGAACACAAAGTGAGAGAGAGAGAGAGAGAAGAAGAAGAAGAAGTATAATAGTTTTGTAGGAAAAGAGGAAAAAGATTGTAACAACAACAACAACAACAACAACAATAAACAAGAGATCAATAAAAAAGCTCTCACTACTAGAACTGACACATGATGGTCCATTTTTTGCGGTGCTCAAATTTTTTTTTTTCTCGT
>Ga0181558_10004386_pt1 | contig 12671 bp, 11 predicted proteins | sample 011ome_22_FD_133754 | JGI IMG/M metagenome (GOLD analysis project Ga0181558, IMG submission 133754) | Coastal salt marsh microbial communities from the Groves Creek Marsh, Skidaway Island, Georgia - 011507BT metaG (megahit assembly) | ecosystem: Environmental > Aquatic > Marine > Intertidal... | reverse complement strand
GGGCCTTGGTTTCCCGCCCAATAATGCACTGAAAATCCCGCACCAGCTGCGGGTAAGGATGGGGACCTGCCACAGTGCCGATAATATAATAGGTATTATCCACGTTGGTCGCCCAGTCACGCAGAGCCTCATTCATCGCATCCTTCAAGGTACGAGAACCAGACTCGACCGCCACCACATTGGCACCAAGCAACTTCATGCGATAGACATTGGGGGCCTGTCGCACCACGTCTTCGGCACCCATATAGACATGGCATTCAAGCCCCAGTCGCGCCGCAACTGTTGCGCTGGCGACACCGTGTTGTCCGGCACCTGTTTCAGCGATTATGCGGGTCTTTCCCATGTGTTTGGCCAATAGCGCCTGACCAATCGTATTGTTTACCTTATGGGCACCGGTATGATTAAGATCCTCGCGCTTCAAATAAATTTTTGCGCCCCCACTGGCCGCAGTCAGCCTTTCCGCAAAATAGAGTGGCGAAGGTCTGCCCACATAGTGTTTGAGTTCAGAATCGTACTCTGCCCAAAAAGCATCATCGTTAGATAATTCCTGGTAAACCTGCGCGAGCTCTTCCACCGCAGCAATAAGGGTTTCGCCAACAAATATGCCGCCATAGGGTCCAAAATGGCCGGTGGCGTCGGGGCCATCAAATCCTGTCGTGCCAGTCTCAACTCCAGACCTGTTCTCAGACACTTCTTACTCCTTGTATAAAAGACTTCAATTTTTTAATGCTCTTGATGCGATGGCTTTGTTCCACGCCAGAGCTCACATCAACACCTGCGGGTCGCACAGATTCTAGCGCGGCAACCACGTTTTTTTCATCGAGACCGCCAGCCAGCACGATAGGTGTAGCGCTGAGCTCAACAAGCTCAGCGGCTATGTCCCAATCGAAAGTCTGCCCTGTCCCACCCGGCGCATGCTCAACATATTTATCCAGCAGAATTTTCTGTGCCGCTGGGTGCGCTGCGATTTCTTCTAAAGCCTGAATAGCGTTCCTGACACGTATGGCCTTCATATAGGGGAGGCCAAAACTTTCGCAAAAAGCCTGATCTTCATTACCATGGAACTGCAGAAGATCGATGCACTCTGATGCCAACACGCTGTTCACCAGATCCTCTTCTGGATCCACAAACAAGGCGACACGTTGGGTTTCAGGACCAATTCCGGCAAAAATATCGGACAGTTGGTCGGGTAAAACCGCCCTGGGGCTAGGTGGGTAAATAACCGCACCGAGAGCATCCGCTCCAAGCGCCGCAGCATTCTGGGCATCATCAGACCGGGTAAGACCGCAGATTTTTATCCAGACTTCAGGCAAGGTAGGCTTGGGTGCTCAAGAAAGATTTAAGTCTAGCAAATTCAACCCTTTTCGCCTATTGATCTATTGATAGGCGCTGATAATCAACGGAAACCGGGGGCCGCTGTTAATCTGATAGGCATCAGGATATTCCACCGCGACCAGGTAAAGCCCGTCGGGCGGGGCCGTCGCACCCGCTTTAGAACGGTCCCTGCCCAGCAGCAATTCTGCTATCCAGCGTTCGCTCTCTATACCTGTGCCAACATCCAGCAGCGACCCGGTAATGTTCCGAACCATATGCTGGAGAAAGGCATTAGCACAGATATCTATGACTATAAGCCCATTGCATGCCGTTACCGCAACTGAGCTGACATTTCTGTGAGGACTATTTGATTGGCAACCTGCGGCTCTGAAGGCAGAAAAATCCTGCTCTCCAAGCAAGGCCTGGGCAGACCGATGCATGGCGGCAACATCGAGCTCTCTTCTGATGTGGGTGACCTTGCCGGAAAAAATAGCAGGCTCAATTCGGCTGCTCTGAATGACGTAACAGTAGCGCCTTGCTTGCGCCGTGAACCTTGCATGAAACTCGGGGTCAACGTTTTGTGCCCAAGTCACCCGAACACCTCTCGGCAGCAGACTGTTAACGCCGCGGGTCCAGGCTTTTTCGCCTCGATCTACAGTCGTATCAAAGTGTATTACCTGGCACGTAGCATGGACACCGGTATCAGTGCGGCCAGCACACACTGTGCTGATACGCTGATCGGCTACCTGCGAGAGTGCGTTTTCGAGATTTTCTTGAACGGTGTTCTGCACGGGAGAAGCTTGTTTCTGCCATCCAGAGAAGACTGAACCATCGTATTCGATGCCTAGTGCGATGCGTTCGAGGGGTCCACTGGTCGCGAGAGGTTCATTCACCATTATTTGATTACTGCCTGAAGGAATTAGTTGGCAGGTGTTTAGCTTGTTAGCTAACCGTTTCTACAGTCTCAAGGTATGCCGGATTAACGGTAGCGTTTAGTCGGCGTCATCAAGGCCTGCCAATAGCCCCTTTGCTTCTCTCGCCTGGGCTTCGTTACCCTCAGCGATGACTTCCTGCAGGATTTCACGTGCACCATACGCATCTCCCATCTTTTGATAGGCGTAGGCAAGTTCAAGTTTGGTGGCAGTTTCATCATCGTCGGACATGATATTTACTTCTTCAACGCCATCTACAGATTCGATTTCAATCTCATCATCTGACAGGAATCCCAGATCGTCGAGCTCATCCTCTTCCACTTCATTGGTTTTTTCAGCTGTCCCGTCAACTTTACGCGACTCATCGAAAAGAGGAATTTCATCATTAGTCTCTCTATCTTTCGGCTTAGTTGAGCCTGTCTGCGCAACTTGCTGCTTTACCTGTTTATCTTCTTGTTGATCTTCGCGCTGTTCTTGCGAATCCACAAGATCTTCGATGGCACCGAGATCGAAGGTCATATCCAGGTCGGCGCCGAGACTGGCGTCATCGTCATCGATACCATCCGCTGCAGGCTTGTCAATGTCATCACTCGCCTGAGCGATTTCATCAGAAAACTCGAACTCATCGGCATCAAAAGCATCCAGGCCAAACCCCAGATCACCAAGGAATGAGGCAGTGTCTTCATCCCTTTTTCTCTCTTCAGGGGAGTCTGCTGGTCCCGCTGCTGATTTCCCGGCAGCGTCTTCTCTATCGACAAAGCCTTCAAATTTGGTGCCCGCGTCATCCCCAGACTCTTCTGCTCCAGGCGGTTCAGATGCAGTTGCTGCAGAGCTAACGTGTAGCCTTTTCCTCACGCTACTCACTTCCCAGTCCAGGGTGGAGCTGTGCTCATCCTCAAGAACATCTGCTTGCTCTTCGAATGCAGCAAGATCCTCCTGTAAGGCTCGGGCTTCCGCCAGTTTCAATCGAACATCATGATCATCAGGGTCAGCATCCAGTGACTGTCGCAACAAGCTAGCGGCCTGCCCATATTTCTGTTGCTGAATCAGTAAATCTGCTTCGGCTATAATGCCGATTTCAGTCCCAGCGGCATCGCCAGTCTCTGTGAGCATCTCCGTCCCGCCGCCCCCAGACACCAGGATTTCCTTCAACTCCTGCTCAAGATTGTACTCGTCAGCTTCAGCCTCATGACTCAAAGACTGCTCGGGACCTGTGTCTGCTGCGGCGACTTGCTCTCGATCACTAGCGAAATTCTGCTGGCCCAGCCTCGCGTGCTCCTCTTCATCAATGGCCACGGCTCTGTTGCGCCACAAAAGCAAGCCAACGAGAAGCAAGATCACCAGCGCTGCACCAAACAATGTGACCATGTTATTACGTATTAGAGTACGCATGATGTCATCTTGAGCCGGTTGCGCCCGCGCTGCGTCGATCTTTGCCTGGGTTGCTGCCAGGGACGCCTCTGCGGCGGCTTCCGCAAGTGCTTCCTGCAGCTGAGCGAGCTGCATGTCCTGCAGCCGAATTATTTCCAGTGAAGTTTCAATCTGTGCTTCCAAGTCAGCCAGACGCGAGTCCAATTCTTCACTCTCTAGGCGAGCGCGATCAGCTTCTTCTTGTCGCAGTGCTAATTGACTCTCCAATTCGGCAATGCGGCGATCCAGTTCAGCATTCTGCTCATCGTCAGGCTCGCCAGCGCCAGAAGTTGAATCGACTGCAGCATCCTCAGCGGCGATGACACTTAATTGAGCTTGCGACTCAGCCTGCGGATCCGGCTCGTCCTGTGCGGGTGACGCTAATGGTTGTAGATCTGCAAACGCTTGATTTTGCCTTACCACTTCAGAAGCAGCCGTTGACGCATCATTAGTCTCAATCTCCTCCCTACTTGGGACACGCAGCACCTGACCGCTGCGCAAGCGGTTGATGTTGCCATCGATGAAGGCGTCAGGATTAAGGGCCTGAATTGCCAGCATGGTTTGCTGAAGGGTTACTGAGGCATCGGGACGAACTTGCCGCGAAATGCTAAACAAGGTGTCAGCATCGCTGATTTCAATTATACGCCTCCCTAGGGGCTCCGCAGCAGGTGAAGGCGAGGCTGATTGATCGGCGCTGTCCTGCTCTCGCAGTTCGGGACTAACTGGTCGGCGCAATCCAGTTGCAGGAGGTGCTTGGTCTTCGAATACACGTAAATTCAGCCGGATCCTGTGCTCACTTAACAAGCGCCCGTTAGGCCAGCGCGTTTCGAGAATAAAGCTGAGATCGGGCTCTCGAACATTCTGGTTACTGCTGAGTATGACGTAAGCGCCGTCTGGAGAGGCCTCAATCTGAAATTGAACGTCGGACAGAAAACCTACCCGCTCCAAGTTGTTGCGTGCATAGTCGTCCTCCGAAGCCACTTGCACTGAAATATCTTCTAGTTTGGTGTCTCCCAACTCCAGGACTTCGATACGAACTCTAAGTGGCTGATTTAGGTAGGATTCGACCGTTACGTTACCCAGCCCCAGAGCATAAACATGAGAGGCTACACTGCACAGCAACGCGGCAAACGAGACAGCAAATTTCCGTAGCATAGCCTTTAATCTCTCACAGCTCTCAGCTAAATCTTATGAGTTACGAATTGCGATATTCAAGTAACTGGCCCCCAACTATACAGTTGTTCTTGGGGAGCGTATCCGAACTTTCCAATTTTGAGATCTAACTTTCTTTGAATCTGCGCTCCATACTAACATTCCTACATTAGTGAGAACCAATCATCACGATAGCTAGCATGCACTCATTATAAGTAACTTTTTATCAACTCCTCGGCGATCTGGATAGAGTTTAACGCGGCGCCTTTGCGAACGTTATCTGATACTACCCAGAGATTTAAGCCATTGGGCAATGATATATCCTGCCTAATCCTACCTACGAAAACTGAGTCCTGGCCCGCAGAATCGTGAACTGCCGTCGGGTATCCCCCATCCTCATGGGTATCAATTACCTCCACGCCGGCCGCCTGTTCCAGTAATTCTCGAACAGCAGCAACCTCAATAGGCGCGTGGGTTTCAATCTGCACAGCCTCAGAATGCCCGTAAAATACTGGGATCCGCACACAGGTCGCGCTGACTTCGATGCTCTCATCACCAAATATCTTGCGAGTCTCCCAGTTCATCTTCATTTCTTCTTTGGTATAGCCGTTTTCCATGAATACATCGATCTGTGGCAGGGCGTTGAATGCGATCTGCCTTGGATACACCGAATGCTCCGCATCACGGCCGTTTAACAGGGCAGCTGTCTGCTTCGCCAGCTCCTCGACCGCGGCCTTGCCTGTGCCCGATACGGCCTGGTAGGTCGCTACATTGATTCGTTTGATACCAACTGCATCTTGAATCGGCTTAAGGGCCACAAGCATCTGAATTGTCGAACAATTTGGGTTGGCGATAATATTTCGATTAGTGTATCCGGCAATCTTCTCCGGGTTTACTTCCGGCACCACGAGGGGAATATCGTCGTCGTAGCGAAAATGCGAGGTATTGTCGATGACAATACAACCAGCGGCGCCGGCTTTCGGTGCATATTCCGCAGATACACTACCTCCCGCGGAAAATAATCCAATTGGGGTCTGGGAGAAATCGAAATCAGCCAGGTTCTGAACCATGACTGGCTTGTTTCTGAACATCACGGTAGACCCGGCCGATCTTTCACTGGCCAAGGGAAACAGTTGATCCACCGGAAAGTCACGTTCTTCCAGAATACTGATGAGGGCTTCCCCAACAACGCCAGTAGCACCGACGACGGCTACATTAATTTTATTCATTAGATGTATCTCTTAACTACATGTAATTATTGACTATACGGAAATTCTATAAGGAAATATTAGACACCTTCCGGCGTAGTGAAGTACCAGGGCGCCGTCGTACGCCACCGTTCTTCAAAGTTTCGTATTAATTCCGCATCTTGCAAGGTGATGCCAATGTCATCCAGGCCTTCGATCAGGCAGCGCTTGCGGAAAGCGTCGACCTCAAAGCCAAGCTCCGCGCCATCGGGCTTGCGGATTAGCTGCGCCGACAGGTCAACTTCTAGCTGGTAGCCAACATTGGCTTCAACTTCCTGAAATAGCGCTTCAATAATCTCTCGCTCCAGAACAATGGGTAGCAGCCCATTCTTGAAGCAGTTGTTAAAGAAGATATCAGCATAGCTTGGTGCCAGTATGATACGAAAACCGTAGTCATCCAGTGCCCACGGGGCATGCTCTCGAGACGAACCGCAGCCGAAATTATCACGCGCCAACAGCACCGAGGCCCCCTGATACCGTGGTTGATTGAGCACGAATTCGGGATTCAGCTGTCGATTGCTGTTATCCATATCCGGCTCGCCCTTGTCCAGATAGCGGTGCTCATCGAAAAGATTGACGCCAAAGCCAGAGCGCTTAATAGATTTTAGAAACTGCTTGGGGATTATGAAGTCTGTATCAACATTCGCGCGATCCAGAGGCATGACCACGCCTGACTCAGTTTTGAATTTCCTCATCGAACCTTACCCCAACTCTCTGACATCAACGAAATGACCATGAATGGCTGCAGCCGCTGCCATAGCCGGACTCACCAGGTGAGTTCTGCCGCCAAAACCCTGGCGTCCTTCAAAATTACGGTTAGAGGTGGACGCGCAGTGCTTGCCCTCACCCAGTTGATCGGCATTCATGGCCAGGCACATCGAGCAACCGGGCTCACGCCACTCCAGACCGGCGGCTTCAAAGATCTTGTCCAGCCCTTCAGCCTCGGCCTGTTGCTTGACCAGCCCGGAACCGGGCACCACCAGCGCCATCTCAACACTCTCGGCAACTTTATTGCCGGCCACAACCTTGGCTGCTTCGCGCAGGTCTTCGATGCGAGAATTGGTGCAGGAACCAATAAACACGCAGTCCAGCTTGATGTCCTGGATCGCGGTGCCGCCACGCAGCCCCATGTAGCTTAAGGCCTGCTCCATGTTGCCGCGCTTGGTAGTATCAGTCTCCGCGGCTGGGTCGGGGATATTGCCGTTGATTGGCGCCACCATTTCCGGCGACGTACCCCAAGTGACCTGAGGCTCAATATCCGCTGCATTGAGCTCTACAACGGCATCAAATACGGCATCCTCATCACTCACCAGATTCCGCCATGCCTCCTGTGCACGCTCCCAGACTTCGCCAGCAGGGGCAAATGGCCTACCTTTTATATAATCCAGAGTAGTCTGGTCGACAGCGACCAGCCCAGCCCGCGCGCCGGCCTCGATTGCCATGTTACACACCGTCATACGCCCTTCTACGCTCAGGCTGCGAATCGCCTCACCACCAAATTCAATGGTGTAACCGGTTCCGCCAGCGGTTCCGATCTTGCCTATAATTGCCAGCACGATGTCTTTGGCAGTCACGCCGGCGGGCAGCTGCCCATCGACCCGCACCAGCATGTTCTTCATTTTCTTCTGCATCAGACACTGGGTAGCCAGCACATGCTCCACCTCTGATGTGCCTATGCCATGGGCGAGTGCGCCGAGTGCGCCGTGGGTCGAGGTATGGGAGTCGCCGCAGACAATAGTCATTCCTGGCAGCGTGGCGCCCTGTTCTGGCCCTACAACGTGAACTATACCTTGACGCAAATCATTCATCTTAAGCTCGAAGATATTGAATTCACTACAATTATCATCAAGCGTTGATACTTGAATCTTTGACACAGGGTCTTTGATACCAGCCAACCCCTGACTGCGCTCGTCACGAGTTGTCGGAATATTGTGATCCGGTGTCGCAAAGTTGGCGGCTGCCCGCCACGGCAGACGGCCGGCCAGACGCAGACCCTCGAACGCCTGCGGTGACGTCACCTCGTGAATCAAGTGGCGGTCGATGTAAATCAGGTTGGTCCCATCCTCTCTTTCTTTAACCAGATGGGCGTCCCAAATCTTATCGTAAAGGGTCTTTCCGCTCATGATACTAACCTACAACCTTAAATTAATTAGCCGCTATATCTATATGATATTAATTGATTAATCTGTAATTCTAACGCCGTTTTGAGCGCGATCTCGAAGGAAGTGATCCATTAACACCAGGGCCAGCATTGCTTCAGCGATCGGTGTGGCTCGAATGCCGACGCAGGGATCGTGGCGGCCCGTGGTGATCACTTCAGTCTCCTCGCCGCTAGTCGTAATGGACTTTCCTGGTAAACGAACACTGGAAGTTGGCTTCAGGGCGATGCTGGCGACGATATCCTGGCCTGAGGAAATTCCACCCAGTACCCCACCCGCATTATTGCTGGCAAAGCCGGCTGCTCCTATCTCATCCCGATGCTCCGAGCCCTTCTGGGTAACGGAGTCGAAGCCTGCGCCGATTTCCACTCCCTTGACTGCATTGATACTCATTAGCGCCTTCGCTATATCGGCGTCCAGTCGGTCAAATACAGGTTCACCAAGGCCGATCGGCATATTGCGCGCTATAACTGTGATTCTGGCACCGATTGAGTTTCCTTCCTTATTTAAGGCGCTCATGTACGCTTCCATTTCCGCCACTTTGGTGGGATCTGGGCAAAAAAATGGGTTATTCTCTATTTCGCCCTCAATCACCTGCTCTATGGCAATTGGACCGAGTTGCGACAGATAGCCGATTATTTCAAGGCCGCATTGCTGAGCCAGGTACTTTTTGGCTATTGCGCCTGCTGCAACTCTCATGGCTGTTTCTCGAGCCGACGAGCGTCCCCCGCCACGATAGTCTCGGATACCGTACTTCTTAAAATAGGTGAAATCAGCATGGGCAGGCCGGAACTGATCCTGGATCTTGCTATAGTCCCGTGATCGTTGATCGGTGTTTTCAATGACCAGCCCAATCGGGGTGCCAGTAGTCTTGCCCTCGAACACACCAGACAGGATCTTGACTGAGTCGGCCTCGCGCCTCTGCGTGGTAAATCTGGACTGGCCTGGCTTGCGGCGATCCAGATCGCGCTGCATATCCTCTTCACACAATGCGAGCCCTGGAGGGCAGCCATCCACGACGCAGCCTAATGCAGGCCCGTGGCTCTCACCAAAGCTGGTTACGGTAAAAAGTTGTCCAAAACTGTTGCCAGACATAAGGTTATGCGCCTCTCGATCTCAGTGGAGGGCCAGAAAAAAGGTCCGCATTGTACACTAAATCAGGTGGTCCCTGTAGCGCCCCAAATCCCTCGCTGTGATTGCGAGCACACCCTCACCGCCTTCGGCAAACTCGAGCCACAGGAATGGGACTTCAGGCAATCGCTCTGCCAATGCCTCTGCGCTATAACCTACTTCAAGAATCAGGACACCGTCAGGATGCAGGTGCGCCTGGCACTGTCTGAGGATCTTGAGTGGTATCGCAAGCCCCTCCTCACCACTCACAAGTCCCATGCGCGGTTCATGACTGAATTCCGCAGGAAGTGAATCCACCTCCTGTTCAGGCACATAGGGCGGGTTGCGTACAACCAGGTCATAGCGCTGCCCAGATAAGTGCGAAAACAAATCTGACTGGATTGCGCGTACTCGATCGAAGGTGCCATGTCGACGCATATTTACCGCTGCCAATTCCAGACACTCACTGGAGAGATCGACAAGATCTACTTTGGCCGCCTCGAATTCCAGGGCACAGGCGATGCCGATGCAGCCGGAGCCACAGCAAAGATCGAGTATTCGCCCGGGTATTGAATGCAACAGTGGAGTAAAGCGCTGCTGAATCAGTTCGGCGATAGGCGATCGGGGGATCAGCGCCCGCTCATCTATTGTATAGGGCTGACCACAAAACCAAGCCTCCCCAACTATATAGGCCACTGGTCGCCGTTCCGAGACGCGTTGCTCCACGCGCTGATCCAGAAGGTAAATCTCAGATTGGTTAAGTCTTCGAGTGGATTCTCTAAAATCCTGATCAAATTCCAGCCCCAGAGTGACATAGATAAGATAGACCGCGTCATCCAGTGCCGTGCCCGTACCATGTCCATAATGCAAGTCCGCCTCAGAAAATCTGGATAAGGTGAATTCAACGTACTCTTTCAGCAGCATGGATAAATAGCCTTTCCTATAGGTCTGTTATCTAAATCTAAAGGCAGTATAATTGTTGTTCGCTCCCACAGTACTTTTCGGTGAGTGCGCGCCAGACCTTAATTTCCGAATAACTGCAGACTTCAAACAGCTGGATCCCACCATGGAACAAGCCTTTCTCGACATTATAAAAGCGACCGGTGAAGACCCTGATCGGGAGGGCCTGGTGGATACGCCGAAGCGAGCAGCAAAAGCCATGCAGTTTTTGACCCAGGGCTACGACATGGATATTGATGAAGTCATCAATGACGCCATGTTTCCGTCAAAAACCGACGAGATCATTATCGTAAAGGATATTGAACTTTACTCCATGTGCGAGCATCACCTGCTACCGTTCATCGGCAAGTGTCACGTTGCTTACCTGCCCAAGGGTCAGGTAATTGGTCTATCTAAAATCGCCCGCATCGTAGATGTATTTGCTCGGCGACTACAAATCCAGGAAAACCTGACTAGTCAGATCGCCCATTGCATCCTCGATAAAACCAACGCGGCGGGCGCTGCTGTGATAATCGAAGCTCAACACATGTGCATGATGATGCGGGGAGTTGAAAAACAAAACTCCACTATGACGACATCCTGCATGTTAGGTGCTTTCAGGAATAGTCCATCGACCCGAAATGAATTTCTTTCCTTGATCGGTTAGTCGTTAGACTGGATCAAAACTAATTCCACTCGCTCCAGGCATTCTCCCGCACTGCAGGATGGCGCCAACGGGCCAAGTCCTCTAGCTATAAGTTGCGAGGAAACAACGCCAAGATTTATTAGCTGCTGCCTTATTGTTTGCGCTCTTATAGTAGAACGGTTCAAAAGTTGTTCCAACTCCTGCGGCCCAGTGAGATGGGCAACCACATAAAAGCTGCGCTCGGGCGTGTTCTGTATTTCGGACGCTAGCCCGCTTAGGTCTGCGGCGGGATCGAACTGACGATCATTAGTGAATGTGAGACCTGGCACGACTACACTTAGGGACTGCTCAATATCAACCAGCAATTCGGAGCTGGCAAATTCAACCGGCGTTGCTGTGCCCGGTGGTTGAACTATTTCCAGGTAGGCATAAATACGGCGATTGCCACGGGTAATAATGTAAAGCACCAGGTGTGAAGGCTCTGAGATATCTGAATTAATGCGGACTGCGGTGAAATACTGATTCCGCTCAGGGCCATATAAGACGCGATTACGAAATATATCGTTTGCCCAGTAGTTACTGCTTCCGCATTCTCGCCCGGCACAATTGAACAATTGCTCATAGCCACGCTCTGCAAACTGCTCCTGAAAAAACTGCTGAACATCTTCGCCGTTGAATTCCAGCGATATCTCATAAATCAGCCTGGTCACATCACCGCGTAGACGCTCTGAGTTTTCCGGTATCACTACACCACGGCTACGCTGCAGTCGCCCCAATACCAGACTGTAATTGCTGTCTGACTCAAACTCCGCGCTGATAATCTCAGAATCGGGAAAGCCAGAAATAAGCGGATGATCTGTTGCCTGCGCACTGACTACAGAGGCGAAAACCATCAACAAGCTTGCTGATAGCAGATTGGAATATAGAGATGGTTTATGTCTAATCATGGTGAAATAGTATATTCGAATGATCCACATGCTGACGCCAGCACCGCTGCATCAATACTAACCAGGTGGCTGGTGCTCAACCCAAACCGGTGATGTCCATTGCCATTCAGCAAGTCGTTCCAAACCTGACTTAACAATGGGTTATGGCCCACGAGCAATATATCTTGAGATGCATTTTTTTTCACATCTGAAGAGTTTGATGCACCAGCCACGGCGGCAACTTGTTTCTCGGATGCTGATGCTGCGCTTAGCTGATGGAACACCGTGGCAACCGCTGCAGAAGGAATCAGCCAGTCACCGTTGTTGAATTCCAGCTCGGGAATAATAGATAGCAAATCCGCCGCTGTTTGCTGCGCTCGCAAGTAAGGACTGCAGTAAGCAATGCGAATATGGGGGATCCGAGTTCGCCATTGCCTGGCAACGGAAAGGTTATTTGCATGCCCCCTGGCAGTCAGGGCGCGCTCCGAATCATAATCCAGCCCCGGTTCTGCTTCACCATGCCGCATCAAGTACAGTCGCATCAGGCAAGTTACTCCTTGGTTTCGTTACTCCCCGTCTTTCCATCCGCTTTGCCGGGCTCGGGTGTCTGACCCTCGACTGGCTTTACCGTTTTCTTTGCAGCCTTTTTCTTGGCTTTCTTGGTCGTCTTTTTAGCGGCTTTCTTGCTTGGGGATTTGCGCTTCACCATCTTTTTCGCGGCCGGCTTGATCGCTGCGGCCCGCTCACTCCCTGCTGGCGAATCTGCTACCGCCTGTTCCGCTTGTGCTCGCGGCTTCGCTTGAGCTCCTTCTATTTCTCCTTCCCCGCCGCCCTCT
>Ga0181558_10004385_pt1 | contig 12672 bp, 8 predicted proteins | sample 011ome_22_FD_133754 | JGI IMG/M metagenome (GOLD analysis project Ga0181558, IMG submission 133754) | Coastal salt marsh microbial communities from the Groves Creek Marsh, Skidaway Island, Georgia - 011507BT metaG (megahit assembly) | ecosystem: Environmental > Aquatic > Marine > Intertidal zone... | reverse complement strand
TTCGCCGACGATCGCTGTCAGAACATCTTCGAGGCTCTCGTGGGCACGCTTCGTGCAGCCAAGAAACGCAAAATCATCCACTTCGAAGGGGAGATGCTGTTGCAGGGCGCGCACGACTCGGTGGACGTGGTTCTGTTGGAAGAGTGAGTTCACCATTTGTTCTACTGACGTATTGCTCGCTAGTTTGCTACTTCGCCCGCCTGCGCCTGCTCCTCGGGCACTTCCTCTTCAGCCATCTCCTCCTCGGCCATGGCCATTTCTCCCTCAGGCATTTCTTCCTCGGCCATTTCTTCCTCCGCCTCCTCGTCTTCAGGATCTTCCACGTATCCCGGCGGTTTTCCGTCGGCAGGAAGCACCTCGCACTTCCGCCTGTTTTGGGGGTTCATGCACGAGTGGCACTTCATGCAGTACCACGCGTTCCGCGTGCCCCTGTAAAACTGCCCCACGTCAGGTTCACCTAGCGTCCCCGCCTTCGCCTTTTCGTAAAGCAACTCTCGAGTGCGCTCGTGAAATCTGAGCCTGACGGCGCCGTCTTCTCGTCGTCTGGACGGGGAAATCGAGCGCCGGTCGCCTAAGCCGAGGAGCTTTCGATAGTTCCGGCCGGGCTTGCACACGACGAAGTCCTCGAGGTCGTCCCACTCGTGCGAGCGATACTTCTTCCCTTCCGTTTCCCTAAGCGCCTGAACGAACGGGTTCCTGTGTTTCCTCTTCACCTTCTTCTTCTTCGGCATCTTGGTTTCCTCCGGGTCTTCTCCTTCCACGGGACGGTCGCCGACGGCGTCGGCGGTCGTCGCGAGCTGTCCCAACAAATCAGCGGGCTCCTTCGGCGCGGGTTTCGCGTCGACGTGCTGGGACCAGTCGTTGTTCCAGCGCACTTTCTTCGCCAAAGTCGCACCCGTTCGTGACACGCGTTTGTCCTCCTGGACGCTCTCGAAGAACACTTCTCTGTGCCACGGCTCCAACTCGCGGTAGGTCTTCTCGGGGAGGACTCGGCGCCGAAGGAGCGTCTCGACCGCACGCCGCAAGCCGTCCCCCGCGGCGGCAAGCTCAGAGCTCGCGGATTCGCGGCGCGCCACGTCGAGGCACAGTCGCGCGACGCGCACAGCAGCCGACGCGAACGTGGGAACGCCGATCGTGCTCCTCACGCGCTCATCTTCCACGGCATCCCCCGAACCAATTTTCCGTTTCATTCGGGTGTGAATCAACACGGCATTGATCGCTTCCTGCGCCGCCGTCGCCGCGTGCAGCGCGGCGTCGTCGTCGAGGTCGCGCGCTCCGCCAGACCGCAAAAGGTCAGCCTCGAAGGTCGTCACGAGCGCGTGCGTCGCATCGAGAAGCACGCCACGTGCGACATGAGGAACCGCCTCAACGATCAAATCCGAGACGTTCATTACGCGCTCGCTCACCTGGGTGCACCTCCGGTAGTGCGCCATGAGGAGCCGCATCGCGCGAGTCGAGAGTGCCGAAGGCATCCCGCGAGGGTGGAAAACGACGTCGCGTACCGCGTGCATGGAGGCGCTCAGCACGACCGCGGCACTTTGCGACGTGTCGACAGAACTCAAGGGCTCGAGCGCACCGATGATATCGATGAAGTCGAGCGCCACGCGTTGTCCGTCAGGCGAGTCGAAGCCCGCGCGGCGGAAGTGTTCCAGGAGCGCGTCGCAAAAGACGGCGGTCGCGCCGCACGCGCGCGAAGACGCGGCGACGCGCGCGACGGCATCGCGCTTAGCCTTCCCGACGGCGCTGTACGCGCGTTTTATCAGAGCCCTGGCAGAAGACAGGCACTCCTCCTCGCTCGTCGCGACAGCGAGGAGCTCGCTCACCTGGTGTGCGTCTCCGGTGGCAGCGGCGAACGCCACGCACTCTTTCAGGAGGGAGAGTCCGTCCGCGACTTCCGCTTCGGACGTCCACGCGCGCCGCGAAGCCGAGGCGCGCGACGCGCACCGCTCGACGGCGCGCGCAGCCTCCGCATCGAGGTCAGGGTGCGGGTTATCGAAGGCCATCGCGTACCTCACGCGACGCGCGACGATGTCCACGACGTGCGAGACGTGCTTGCTTTGAAACGTCGCCGACGTCTGAGCGGCGGCGAGAATCGCCGCGCAGCCGGGCAGAGTCGCGTGGCACGAACCGGGAGCTTGAGTCAAACGTTCGGTCAGCGCGATGTGCTTCTCGACGAGACCGACGAGGTAGCCGTCGTCGACCGACGGGAAGTACCGCACGACGCATCCCGGAAACAAAACGGCTTCGTCCAACATCACTTCGAGAGTACCCACGAGGGCCGCGGCCGACGTTTCGCTCTGTGCGCGCGCGAACGCGGCAAAGAGAGCGCCGGCGAGTTCGCCGGCGACTGCGTGGTCGTCGCTGTCGGGCGATCGCGTTTGGCGGAGCGCGAGGCGCGTCATCTCAGCGAGGCCCCCATCACTCGCGGAATCGCTGTCACCAGACCCGATGCGGGCGACGAGATCCACAGCAGCGCGCGCGCCGTTTCTCGCCAACGCCGAGTCCCCGAGCGTCTCAGCGACGATTTTCAACGCAAGGCTGCACACGCGCGCGTCGCCGTGCGCGAGCCCCGATTCCAAAAGCGGCGTCGCGGCCTGCTTCTTCCCGAGACGGGCAAATTCGCCCGCGATGAGCACACCGCAGATCGCTTCATCTCCTACCGGTCCGCTCAGCGCCGCGCGCGCCTCGTCCAGAATCGCAGCCTCGCAAGCGCTCGAACCCGACGCAGAGGCGACGCGCGAGATGGAGCGCGCGACTCGTGCCGCCGCCCGCGTCCCGCTCGTCGAGACGAAGGACTGAAGCCTCGACGCCACGCCGGCCGTGAGCCTCGCCTGCTCGTCGCTCAGCTCCCCTCGCCATGCCTTCGCGACGGACTCGAGGACGCCGATCCAAACATCGCACGTTTTCTCGTCCAGGATTCCCCAGAGCGCGGCGTCGAGCGCGGCGGCGCGACACGCGGGCCATGCCGACGTCAGCGCGGGGAGCGCTTTTCGCGTCGCGCCGTCGCCCGGGAGCGCGAGGCACACCTCGAGCGCATCTCTCCTCGCTTCCTTCCCCCCGCACCACTTCTCGATGAATACACTGACGTCATCGGGGGACATGACCCTGATGCACGCCCCGAACGCGTGCCTCGCGTTCCGCGTCGTCGCGTCGTCCGCGGCGCGCGACGACAGCGCGGCGAGAAGCGCGAACGGCCACGCGTGCGCGCCGTAGTCGAACGGCGGGTCTTCTCGATTCGCCGCCTCGCGTTCGAACGTCTCGAGGAGCGTCGTGGCGAGTTCCGGGAAACAGATGAGCGCCTCGCGAGTCGCGCGGTACGCGCGCGCGTGATCGGGCGAGGGCGCTCGACAAAGCACGCGCACGGCGCACGCGCACCACGCGCCGGCGCTCGAATCGTTTAGCTTTCCGACCGTCGCTCGGGTGGTCTCAGATCCCTCCGGACCGCGCCTCCGCTTCCCGGCGAATGTCAAGCACGCCCGAACCACGAACGCGAGCAGGTCATCCTCGGCGTCGTCTGGGTCCGCGAGCGTGTCCGCCGGCGACGGCGTGACCGAGCCCTTCACCAGCCGACGCCTGGCGAGTGCCTCGTCCGCGGCGCTCAAGTCAACCTCGAGAAGGCGAGCGAGAATCTCCGGCACGAGGTGCGTCGGCCAGTCGATCTGAAGTAGATCCAGAGGCTGGACAGCTGTCGTCATGTCGTCACACTGTCACCTCCCACTTAAATTTGCGTCTGGGCGAACATCGACGCGCCCGGCTCCATGGGTGTCGCTCACAGTGGGCGCAACGGAACCGTGAAGGCGTGGGCACTTTACTTTGAAAAGTTTTGGACGCAAGTTCTGGCCTCTTGACGCGTTGGCACTACCGACAAGTCAGGCAGGTTATGGGAACACTTTTTCACGAAACAGGGCGAAAAAGTGCAGGTTGATTTGGCACAAATTGATCGCGCAGCCCCCGAGGACTCTTAAAAGAGACCGTCGCAAGCCTCCCTTTTGTCAAGAGTCCATCAACCGGCTCTTTCACTCTCTATCACCTTCCCCCAAACTCTAAAGAGCAATCATGCCTGGTACGTACCCGCCCCTCCTCCCGATCGTGCCCCGTTCGCTTTCTCCGGAAGAAAAATATCTCACGATGCTGACTTGCTTTCATCGCCTCCCTCACCCCTCGCCTTATCTTCAAGGTTTCGACACCATGTGCCTCCACGCGGGCTACAACCCCGTGGGCGATGATGCCGTGTACGGCCTCGGCCAGGGCGCCCCCCGCGGCGTCCCCCTGCACCGCACCGCCCCCTACCAGGTACATCCTGTCCGCGCGAATTTTCGTTGTTACCCCCCGCGATCGCGATTCGGGATCTCCGATATCAATTTCCTCTAGACACTCGGGCCGAGCCCACGCCACGATGTGCGCTGATGTGCCGACGTTTCTCGTGCTGACCATCGCCCGTCTCCGTCTCCCTTTCTCACTCCGACACCCACAGTTCAAGAACACCGAGCACGCCGCCAACCTGTTCGCGCTCAAGGAGCTCGGCAACATTTACACCCGCCTCGGTAACCCCACCACGCACGTCCTGGAGTCCCGCGTCGCGCAGCTCGAGGGCGGCCACCCCCTCGCCGCGGTCGCCGTCTCGTCCGGCACCTCCGCGTGCTTCTATTCCATCATCACCCTTGCGCAGGCGGGCGACAACATCGTCGCGTCCAGCAAGCTGTATGGCGGAACCTACACGCAGTTCAACGACATCCTCCCCACGATGGGCATCACGGTGAAGTTCGTGGACGCTGAGGACCCCGAGAACTTCCGCGCCGCCATCGACGACAAGACGCGCGCGCTGTTCTGCGAGACCGTGTCCAACCCCGCTCTGGAGATCTGCGACCTCGAGGCCATCTCCGCGATCGGCCACGAGAAGAACATCCCGCTCATCGTCGACTCGACGTTCTCCACGCCGTACCTCACCAAGCCCTTCGAGCACGGCGCCGACATCATCGTCTCGTCGCTCACGAAGTGGATCGGCGGCCACGGCACGGGCATCGGCGGCATCTGCATCGACAAGGGCGGCTTCAACTGGGCTTCCGGCAGACACCCCATCTTTGACACCCCGGACACCTCCTACGGCGGTCTTCGCTGGGGCCACGATCTCCCCGAGGGTCTCGCGCCCCTCGCGTACAAGCTCCGCATGCTCACCGTGCCCCTGCGCAACCTCGGCGCGTGCATCGCGCCCGATAACTCGTGGATCTTCCTCCAGGGCATCGAGACGCTGTCGCTGCGCATGGACCGCCACTGCGAGAACTCCATGAAGGTGGCGGAGCACCTCGAGAAGCACCCCAAGGTTGCCTGGGTGCGCTACCCCGGCCTCAAGAGCGACCCGCAGTACGCCAAGAACGTCAAGTACCTCAAGGGCAAGGGTGGCGGCATCGTGATCTTCGGCATCAAGACCGCGGATGCGCCCGCCGCGGGCAAGTCCTTCATCGACAACTTAAAGGTCATCGCCCACGTCGCCAACGTCGGCGACGCGCGCACCCTCGCGATTCACCCCGCCACGACCACGCACTCGCAGATGAATGCCGAGCAGCAGGCTGCCGCGGGTGTCCCTCCGGAGATGGTCCGCCTCTCCGTCGGTCTCGAGACCTACACGGACATCCTCGAGGACATCGACCAGGCGCTCGCCACCGTCGCGTGAGCGGATGCCGCATAGTCAAGTTAAGTCAGACGAATATTTTCATACACCCTTAACCGTTCACCTACAGAATGCACACGCTGCAAGTATCTCCTCCTGTCATAAAAGCTGTGAACTTTAACAACGGAGTCATCACACACTACGTCATCTCGTCGTCCCCGCCGCCGTTCGCGTAGAGGCCCACCGCGTCCCGCAGCGCCGACGCGGCCTCGCCGCCGCCGATGGCCGACTCGAGTAACCCGAGGACCTCCGATTCCGACATCGCCTCGCGGAACGGCGCGCCCAGCCGCGGCGCGTACGTCTCGTCGTAGCACCGCCGCGTCGCGCGCGCCACGAGCGTCGCGCGCAGCGCCTGGACGTACCCCGCGTCCCCCCCCGAGGCGCGAAGCTCCGAGAGCTGCTCCCAGTCCGTCTCCGCCGCGGCGCGGCGCCAGAGCGTCTCCAGGAGCGACTTGTTAGACGCGCGAAACGCCGACCCCGCGGCGGCGAAGACGGCGAACCCGTCAAGCAGGTCCTCGTCCCGGCCGGGCGCGCCCGCGCCCTCGGCGGCGTCGCCCAGGCACGCCTCCACCAGGCGCAGGGGAGGCGCGGGCGCGTCGTCGTCGCCGCCGCTTCCGCGCCGACGCGAGAGGTTGCTCTGGATCGACGTCAGTTCGAGCGCGGCGTCGAGGGCGACGACGTCGTCCTCGACGCTCGCGACGCCGTCGGCGAGAAGCGAGAGCTTGGTGAGCGAGAGGAACCTGCGGCGCTCGGCGAGGCTGGCGCCCGCGTCGGCGAGCCCGCGCGCGGTGCGCGCCGCGCCGGAGTAGTCCTCCGCGCGGAGCTGGTGCACCCAGAGCAGCGACGGGTGCGGCTCCAGGCACGTCTCGAGCTCGTCGTAGAACTCGTCCGGCGTGTTCCGAAGCGTCTCGGCGACGCGTCGCCCGACGGTGCCCGCGAACCCCGGGTGCTTCCGCGCGCGCTCGAACACGAACGTCGCGAACGAGCCCTCGCCGTCTGCGGGGGCGCCCCGCAGCGTCCGCATGTAGTGGTGCGTCCTCGCCGCCGCCGCCGCCACCGCGCCGGGATCGCGCGCCGTCTCCGCCTCGTGCGACACAGCCTCGCACACCTCGGCCAGCTGCTCGTACCCGAAGTGCGCCTCCGCGACGGCGGCGACGGCGTCCGCGGAGACGCCGACGGCGCGCGACGGCGCGCCAGCCTCGTCGCGCGCGGCGTCGAGGAGCGCGGGGAGAACTTCGCGTCGCGCGCGGACGTACTCCTCGCGCGCCACGGCGCGCTCCGCCGTGCCGGGCGCGGCGGACTCGAGGTTCGCCGCGCACGCGTCCAGAAGCGGCGTCGCGAGCGCGAGCAGCCTCGCGCCAAGCGGCGCCGCGAGCTCGGGCGCGGTGCCGCGTGCCGACTCCTCGCGGAGCGCCGCCGTCGCCGTCGCCGCCTCGCGCAGCGCCGCGCGCGCGTCAGCGCCCGAGCTCCAGCGGGGCGGCGGCGCGGTGCCCCCCCCCCCGGGAGGGGGGTACAGCGCGGCTCGGTGCGCGCGGAACTCCGCCGCCGCGCCGAGCGCGCCCAGCAACGCGCGCGAGAGCGCGTCGAGCGCCTCAGCGCGTTGTCGCAGCGAAGCGCCCCGGTCTGCCGCGGCGACGCTCGCGTGCCTCCTGAACCCGTCCGCCAGCGCGGGGAGCAGCGCGGCGGGCACGCCCGTCGCGCGGCTGTAGCACACCTCCGCCGCCGGCCTGTCCCGCACCGCCGCGTCGTGCGCCTGCATCGCGACGCCCGCGGCGGCCGCGGCTTCGCGGAGCACCGCCAACGCGCCGTCGGACCCCGCGGTCGCCGGGTCCTCCGCCTCGCTCGCCTCCGCGGCTTCGTTGTGCAGCGCGCGCACGCAGAGCAGCGCGGCGACGAGCTCGCCGTGCTCGAGCACCGCCTCGCGCTCCGCCGGCGCGACCAGGGTCCAGACGCCCGCCGCCTCGGCGAGGAAGCGCAGGAACAAGTCGTGGCGCCTCGCCTTTTCGTCCAGATGCGACTCCGTCGCGGGCCCAGGGCCGGCGGGGCCGGACCAGTGCTTGGGGAGCGCGTCCACCAGGTTGCGCGAGTTGGCGGCGAACGGCGCGCCCGCGCGCCCGTCCTCCGCCAGAGCGCCGGCGGCTTTGAGCCGGAACCCCGACTCCGCCGGCGCGCCGCCGGTGCCGTTGGCGAACGACGCGAACTCCGCGCGCACGCTCGCCTCCGCCGCCGCGGGGGTCACCGAGACGGCCGCGGCCGCGGCGATCGTCGTCCCGCGATCGTCCCGCGGCTCAGGGTCCCGCGTCGACGCGGGAGGCGCCGCGTCGGCGCGCGCCGCCGCGGCGTTCGCCGCGGCGTCGCCCCCGGGCGTCGGCGCGTACGCGACCACGCCCATGAGCTCCGTCAGCATGAGCCAGCCGCCCGTGCCGGGCGCCGCCGCCGAGGCCAGCACGCGCCCGCCGCCCGCGGCGGGGTCGTGCATGAGCAGCTGTTGGTCCAGCCCGTCTCCCGCGAAGAGCGCCGCGCCGCCCGCGGCGGTGACCACGAGCGCGGCGTCCGAGGGCACGCCGCCCGCGCGCAGCGTCGCGTCGCCGTCGCGGTTCGACGCGGGCACCGCCCCCGCGGGCGGCGTCGCGGACGCCACGAGCGTCACCGCGGCGTTCCCGCGTCTGCGCTCGACCCTGTGCATGGAGAGACGCTTCGCGCCGCCGAGCGCGGCGAGGATCACGGCGGCGCCCTCGCCCTCGCCGGGCGCCGGGGACGCGGAGACGAGCTCGAAGCGCGACGCGTCCGTCCGGAGCGCGCGCGCAATCTCAGCCGTCGCGCGGTGCGTCTGCACGAGCCCGTATCCCCCCCCGTCGCGGTCCACCTCCCACTCCTCCAGGGTGGCGTCCGTGAGCGCCAGCAGACGCATGCCGCCGATCGCGGCCGCGGGCGCCCACGAGAGCGACCGCACCTCCGTCACCGCGGCGTCCGCGGCGGCGGAGGGTTCCCGGAGGAAACTCAACGCAGCCTTCGTCGCCGAGAGCGCCGCCGCGCCCCACTTGGACGGCGTCAGCGATCCCCCGCCGCCGGCACCGCGGCCGCTCGCGTCGCGGCGCATCTCCAACGCGCGCACCCCGCCGCGCGCCGCGCACTCCACGAGAAACAGGCGGCCGTCGTCGCACCCCGCGACGCACACCACGCCGCCGCCGCGCCGCGCCGCCGCCGCCATCGACGTGACGCTCGGCGGCGAGGTGATTTCCCGGTCGTCGCCCTCGCCGAGCGACACTGAGCCCATCTCCTCCGTCCCGTCGCCGACGCATCTCGCGACGGCGACTTCGCCCGCGGCGGGCCCGGCGGCGACGACCCACAGCGTCGCGCCGGCGTCGCTCGACACGACCGCCACCGCGGCGTTCCCGGGCGCGTCATCCGCCGCCGCCGGCCGGTCCAACTCCGCGTACGCCGCCGGGTCCGCGCCGCCCTCTGTCCGCTCGTGGTCCGCAGGGATGGACCACGCGTGTACCTGTTCGTTCGTTCGCCGTGTGCGCGTGATGGGCGGGGGCGCGTTCGCGTGAGCTTTCGTGCGCGCGTCGCGCGCGGGTACGATGACGAACGAACAACCGGGAGGGAGCTCCTTGTCCTCCTCGTCGAGCGAAGGATTCGAAAACGCGCTTTTTTTTCGCGAAGAAAAGAAAGATCTGCCGCCCTCGGTGTCGGCCAGGCGCTCCGCACGCGTGGTTCTCGAGGCGTACCTTGCGTCCGATGGTGATCCACGCCGTACAGGCGTTGGCGTCAATGCCGCCTCGCGCGGGCGCGTCGCCTGGTCGGGGGAGGGGGAACGGGGGAGAGACGGTGAGCCGTCCGAGATCGCGCGAAGGGTTTGTCGGTGCCCGTGCGAACTGTCGTCGTCGCATTCGCGCGTCGCGGGTCGCGGCACGCACCCGTGCGGAGCGCGTCCACGACGCGCGTTGGTAGCTTGCACTGTACCCGCCACATCTCGCCGAGCCCGGGCCGATCGCGCGCTTCGCGGTCGTCGGGCGTCTCCACGCGCGCGGACCGCGTGCGCGTGATGTGAGCAGCGCGTGTTCAAAAGCCTCGTGATTTTTGAGTCCGGCGCGGGAAGCCAGTGCTCGTCCGAGACGTGCAGTGATGAAAAACTTCTCTCTTGATGACCACGATCCTCGAGGAGCGCCCTCCACTGCTCCGCCGCGCCTCGGGGCGCGCGTGCGGCGGTCGGCGCTCCTGCGAAGCCGTGAAGGCAGCGGAGCGCCATGGGTCTGTTCGAAGACCTACCGGACGCCACGGACGCAGGAGGCAAGGTCGAAGGGACTTCGGCGAAAACGCCCGGCAAAGACGGCAGCGCGGTCGCCGCGGCCGGGGGTTGGTCCGGGGCGGGAAGCAAGCTCCGCGCCCCGACGAGACGGCCGCCCGCGTCGCTCCCCAGCGCGCACGCGCTCAAGGCGCAAGCGGCGGCGTTGCGCGCGCAGCAGGCGAAGAGACTCGCTTCGCTGGCTTCGAACGCCGAGGCGAACGCCGAGGCTTCGGGGGAGGATGACGAAGGCGCTGCGGCGGGCCCGGCGGATGACGACGACGACGCGGCGGTGCGTGACAAAACCGGGTACGCCGGGACGTGGGGCACGATGTCCGCCGCCGTCGAGGACGAGTACGTCCCTTCCCGTCCGAACTCGTACGAGGCGCTGGCGAAGGCGCGCGCGGAGACGAGGGCGCGGGAGGAAATCGAGATTGCGCGCGAGGCGAGACGGCTCGTGCTCGAGGGACAAAGAGCAGCGCGAGCGGCGTTGCGGCGCGCGACGTCCGGCGGGACCGTCGGTTGCGGTTCCGCGTCGGACAGACTGCGTATGCTCGACGTGACCGGCGAGGAGGCGTTCGCGCGACGCGCGACGCTCGGGAAACCCGGAACGGAAGGCGCCGATCGGTCCGCCGCCGCGACCGGCGGCGGCGGCGGCGGCGAGTCTCTGGCGATGAAGATGATGAAGAAGATGGGGTACAAGGAAGGCCGGGGTCTCGGGAAGAACGACCAGGGCATGGTCACGCATCTGGAGGTCAAGAAGGACAGCGCGAGGTCTGGGATCATAGTGAACGCCCCGAACGAAACGCCGTACGAGGGGGCGAAGAACGCGTAGCCGCGTAAAAACGTAAAAACGCTGCGTACTCGCACGCGCTCCTCGTACGCCGCGACGCCGATGACGGCCGGAAACCGTCAGAGTCGTCAGTCGTCCTTCTTCTCCCTGGGCACGCTTTTCGGCATCGGCGCGGTGATGAGCGCCAGAATGATGGCGAAGCATATGCCGACGACGGAGAAGAGGATCAGCGCGGCGCCGTACGTTCGCGGCGACGCCGCGGCGGCGGACTTGGCGCTTGCGACGGCGCCGGCGAACCCGCCGCTTCGCCACCCGCTCGCCACGCTCCCGAGGTCCCGCGTCGCCGTCTTCCCCGCCTTCTCGAACGCGCCGTGCGTGTCGATGATGAACACCGCGAGCGCCCTGGTACTGAGGCTGAAGTACCGCGCGAACGCGCTGGGGGGCTCGGGAACGTCGTGCTTTTCCGACTTGGCGCTGAACGTCTCCGTCGCGAACGCGCGGAGCGACTCCAAGTCGCGTGTGCCCGTGTACTTGAACACGCCACGATCGCGAAATAACAACAAGGTGGGGAAGCCCTTGACCAGCCCCTTGAACCGGTCCGTGGTGATCGGGTTCGCGGTCGCGTCGACGTCCGCGACGATCACGCCGGTGCCCTCCACCTCCGCGGCGAGCTCGGCCCACGTCCCGGCCATGGCGCGGCAATGGCCGCACCAAGGCGCGTAGAACTTCACGAACCACGCGCCGGTGGTCTGCCCCGAAGACGCCTGCGTCTGGTGCTCGAAGGTATCGTCGGTGAGAGTCACCACCTCGCCCTGTGCGAAGGCGCCAGCCACCGCGAAGAGCACCAGGAGTGCCACGGCGGCCACGCGCTGATGAAGACGCGCCATCTCGAAACGGCGGCTGCGGGTTGAGTCGTGTTCGAGGTCTAGCTAGCTAGCTAGCGCGCAGATCTCTCTAAGCGCGACAGAGATTCTCGCAACGTCGTCTCACACGGCGCGATTCGGCGATTGGACCGCTTGAAATCAGACTGGTGCCCATACGTTTCGCTTTGTCATGAACGTCGCACTCGTGCTGCCGCCCGTCACAGCGAGCCGCGCGTCCGACGGACGACGCACACCTCTCTTCGCCGGGATCCCGCGACGCTCCGCGCGCGCACTCCCCGCTCCGCCCAGGCGTCGTCGGCTTCGTCCCGCGCGTCGTGAAGGAACGTCCGTGAAGGCGAAAACTCGTGCAGGGCGCGATGGGGAAGCAATTCCACGGCGAGGCTGCCAACTACCCGGGGGCGCCGAAGAACTTCGACCCCGAGAACCCGTACGCGGACGGCGTCGCGATGATCGCACAGAGAGAACACGTCGTGCGCGAGAAAATGGTCAAGGTGGAGACCTCGAAGGTGCGTCTTCGGTGACCCTGTCGCGCGGTCACCCGATCGCGCGTGACGAAACGAGCCAGAAAAAGAAACCCTACGGTCTCTCTCTCGACGCGCCGCCGCGAGCTCAACCGCTTCGACCGCGACCCGGCTTTCTGGGTACAGCCATCCTCGCGCTCCCGTCACTCACGTCGTCACCCTCCTCGTTCTCCCCCTGTCGTCCCCCGCAGCTGCTCCGCGAGCGCGTGCAGCAGTGCTACCTGAAGGAGGGCGTGAACCATTACCAAAACTGCAAGGAGGAGGTGAAGGCGTACTTGGAGTCGATCAAGAACGTCGGCGTGCACCGCGCGAACATCGGGGAGCACGACCGAGCGGGCGGGGTCTGAGCGTCGAGACCGCGGCGGGGACTCACAGAAAACGGGAGACGTGCGTGGGGTCCTATGCTCAACAAATAAAAACGCGTATGTAGTATGTAGTACGAACGCCGTCGCCTCGACGACGACGAAGCCGCGCGTTTCGCGTCCCGCGCCTCCCACTGATCACACGTTCACGCGAAC
>Ga0181558_10004383_pt1 | contig 12676 bp, 4 predicted proteins | sample 011ome_22_FD_133754 | JGI IMG/M metagenome (GOLD analysis project Ga0181558, IMG submission 133754) | Coastal salt marsh microbial communities from the Groves Creek Marsh, Skidaway Island, Georgia - 011507BT metaG (megahit assembly) | ecosystem: Environmental > Aquatic > Marine > Intertidal zone... | reverse complement strand
CGTCGCGGGTCCCGTCGGGGTACGCCGCGTACGATTTTTTTATCTATTGGAATCAGTTTTGTCAGTCAGTGAAAGCTTTGTCAGTGGAGACTAATTTCTCATACGAATCGACCTCGAGCGGCGTCTTTTCCCTGTCGTCAGAACCGGAAGCGGCGCGCGGCGGCGCGTCGTGAGGCGGCGGAGCTTACTCCGCGGCTCTCGCGCGGACGCGAGATGGTTCCCGGTGGTCTTAGCTCTCTCTCGGCCGACGTACCGCCCGAGTCGGGCCTCAGGCGCTCCAGGAGGTGCGTGCGCGCTGCTTCCGGTTTTCGAAATCGCCCAGATCCTCGGTCGTGCCCGGATCCGCGTTTTCGGGTGCCCACCGCGCGTCGCTCGTCACCGGCGCCACGGCGTCGTATCGCGCGCGATGCGCCTGAACTTCCGGATCCAAGCGCGTGACTGATGTCCTCGCCTCCTCCCAGAACGGCGACGCGCCAAACTCCCGAGACCGTCGACCGGGCGGACGCACCCGCGGAAGGGCGCCAGCACGGCGTGGACGACGCGGATGACCCCGGTACCCCCCTCGGGCGCGGCGACCTGTGCGAGCGCGCCGCGGTCCTGTACCAGTACTGCAAGACGGCGGGGGGGACGAAGCTGACGTTCGAGGCGTGTGCGAAGAAGGTCGGCTTGCAAAACCCCGAGAAGGAGGCGGAAAACGTGCGCAAGCGGGCTGTCAAGTACCGCGGGCGACGGGCGGAGGATTTCGCCGACGATGAATGGCTTGGCGACTTTTTCACGTCAGAACGGCGCGCCGGTTCCGCCGCCGCCGAGCTGAGCGAAGAAGACAAGCTCAAGTTGGACAGCGCGGCTTTGCTCTGGGCGCGATGGTACTTCGGGCTGCACGACGAACCCGTGAACGAGGAAGAGGCGTTGGCGAAGTTCGGCCTCGAGGCTTCGGACGCCAACATCCATGCGCTGCATGCCACCTCGGCGCGGCACCAGCCCGCGTTGCAGGCTGAGCTCGACGACCGAGACGCGGCCGACGTGATCGATGCGTCCTCGGACGATGATGACGGGGCCGCGGATATCGGGAAAAATCGTCGCGGCGCGGGTAAGGGGCGTCCGAGGAAGGACCCCGCGGCGGAGGCGGCCCCGAAAAAGTACAAGGGCGTCGGCAAGGAGGATTACCTCAGACTCACCACCGACGCCGCGCGGAAGATCGCCGACGTGCCCGAAGGTCTGAGGTGGAGATTGGCGAAGAAGCTCGCCGATAAACTCGCGATGGAGGGCTGCGAGGTGAGCACTAGGACCCTGTACCGCGTGTCGCAGGACCCGGACAAGCCTCGCACCGGTCTCGGGGGACGGTACTTCTCCGACGCGTTCGAGGCAGACTTGGCGGATCTGATCAGGTACTTCCGCTCGTACAACGGGCCTGTGACGGCGGAAGACGTCGTCATCTGGGCTAAAGCGGAGTTGCGGAGGAACGGCACGGAGAAATACCTGCCGAACATCACCAAAGGGTGGTACTATCGCTTCGCTGCGCGTCACGGATTTCTGAGTGGATCCTCGTGCCCTCTCGAGGAAACGCGGGCAGCCTGGACCACGTCGGCAAACGTCAAAGTGTACTACGAAACCATCGAGGAGCAGATGTTGACGGAGGGTATCGCCGAGAGGATCGAGGGCGTCGACGGGACCGTCGAGTACGCGGAGACGCTCAGGATCCTCGCGCCCGAGAGGATGATCAGTTACGACGAGACTGACGTTTCGCTCGACACCACCGTTGGCTCGAAGGCGAAGAAGCTGCGCACGATCCGCGCCGGGAAGGGCGACAAAGGTCAGGTGAACGCGACCAAGTCCTCGACGCACATCACCGGCGTGGGCGGGAGGGTGGGGTTCAAGGCCCTAGCCGCCTACTTCGTATACGCAACGGGGAAGACTCTTCGCGAGGAGTGGGTGCGCGATCCCCCGGTGGGAAATGTCATCCTCGGCGTAACGTCTGAGTTCGAGGAAAACGGCGAGCTCGTCACCCACGACGTCCTGGCGTTGTACGACTGCAACGAGAAGGGCAGCATGGACGGAGCCAAGTGCACGTGGTACACGAAGCATATCGTCATTCCGTCGGCCCGTCAGTCCTTCCCCGGCCTGGCCAACGAAACCGGTCGCCGCGTCATCGAGTTCTGCGATGGCGTGCAGGTTCACTTGACATGGGAACGGATCAAAGCGTGCCGCGCGGCGGGCGTCATCTGCGTGCTCCGCGTCCCCCACACCACGCACGAGACGCAAGGCGAGGACACCGTCATCTTCGGCCCGTTCAAGACCGACTACCAGGCCAAGAAGAGCGCTGTGATGTTGGACAAGACCGTCAGGGGCGAGCCGCCGCGACTCACGCTCGACGATTTCTCGGCGTGCATCAAGCAGCCGTGGGAAAAGGCTTTCAGGGAGGAAAAAATCAAACAGGCTTGGAAGCGAGACGGCTTGATTCCTTTCAACAGGCAGTGTTACTGGAACCTGTTGATCGCCGAGAGGAGGCGAGACGAGGAGAGGGAGCAGGCGAATGCGAGGGCCGCCGCGAGGAACGCCGTCCACGGCATGCGTTCGAACATGCTGGACGAGCGGCGGCGGCCGCGTCGTCAGGTGCGCCCGCGCGGCGACTTCGACGATTCGCAATCGGGCTCCGGCGACGACGGCGACGACGAGGGCGGCGACGACGGGGGCACCCGGCATGTTGTCGGGCGTGGTGCGCGAGGCCAAGTCGCGGCGCCGGAGGTTCGGAATGCGGTTGAAGACCTCACGCAGTCGGAGGAGCAGGATCCGCTTTCGCAGATGTCTCACGGTACGCTCAAGGCGACCGCGAAACGCATGCGGGGAAAAGAAAACGCCATTCGCCACGCGCTGAGGGATGCCGACGCAGCGAAGGTCGCGCACCTGGCGAAGAAGGTTACGGCCAAAGCTGGAGATTTGTGGGATAAGGGTCCCGTCACCGGCGATCGTGTTGCCGCCATCGTGGAAGTACAACACGAGACGAAGAAGCGCGACTTGGAGGTGAAGGAGGCGCGGAGGAAGGAGACAGGGCTGAAGAGAAAGAAGAGGGCGAACGACGCGGAGTCGTTCACCGACGAGGCGCTCGCCGACATCGCGAGCTTGCAGACACTCTGGCCCGATGATTACACCGTCGCGGACCTAAAGCTCATGACGCAGCGCCTGATCCCCGAAGCGAAGGGTGTCTACGGCAGCGCCCGCGAACCGTTGATCGAGCGCCTCGCGGGCGTCGCGGCGATGACGGAGGCGATCAACGCCGCGGCGATCGCGAAAGCGGAGCGCGACATGGAACAGTCGCGGCTTGAGCGGCGGCAAAAGGCGGCCCGCCCAGGAAGTGTGAACGACAGACCGCCTCCAGAGGTGGCACCGCTGCCTTACGAAGAACGCGGCGGACGCGGCGGACGCGGCGGACGCGGCGGACGCGGGCGGGGGCGGGGACGTGGGCGCGGGAACGCGCCCTCCGCCGCGGGCGCCGCGTCCACGTAAGGTCGCGGTGCCGTCCGTTTCGGCGACGACGACGGCGCGACGACGACGCGTCATCCCCCCTCACCTGGCGCCCACGGGCGCGGGCGGGGTGACGGACGCACCCGTGACGACGGGTCTTACGGCAGGGGTAACGCGCGCGCGGGATGACAGCCGTCTGATACCGCGTGCGGCGAGACGGACCCCCGCCGCGCGAGGCTCTGTGTTGCCCCAGACTGCGCCTTCGAGCACATCTGCGGGTAAATGACGCCGCGGCGAGCGCCGACCCGGCGCGCCAGGCGAGCGCGTCGGTTTGTGGTACGCGTAAAGCCGCCGAAACACTCAGTGCCGGTCTGGGATGCGCGGAGAGGCGTCGTGCAGGTGCTGCGGTCGTCAAGGCGGCCGCGCGCCTGCTCGCCGAGCGTCGGACGAGATGACGTGTTTCAAGGATGTTGGTTAGTTTTAGGCTTAGCAGCGAGACGCGGGAGACGTACGCGGGTCGGGACGAGATAGCACTAGCGCGATTCGAAATCGAGACGCAGGGATAGTTACGCACATGGCTCGACATCATCTCGTGCGAGTATCGCACCGTCAGACCCGCAGGATGGTACCCGACCGCGACCCCGGGAGGCACACCCCCGAACCTCTCCTCGGCACTGCCAAAAGTCTGAAAGGACAAAATCAAAACCGGAAGCGGGTTGTAGGCCCACGCCCGCGCCGGGGCGGCGCCCGCGACCGCGCGAGTCCTCGCGAGGTCACTCTATGGGTCCGTCGGATGCTGCGCGTGCGTTTGGCGCGGGGCGGAGTGTCGTGTGCGGCGCGAGAGGGGCGCGATTAGGTGGTTTTTCCGGTTTTTACTGACAAAACTGATTCCAATAGATAGTGCCCAAAAGGCTGCGTGTATCATATTCGCTGCGAGTGTTAAAAATCATAAAAACGCGCGCGCCTCGCCTCGGTCACCCGAACCACCCCCGTTTCTTCTTCTTCTCCGGCTCCTTCTTCGCCTGCGCCGGCGTCGGCGCCTTCTTCGCGCTGGCTTTCGGCGACTTCGGCGACGCCGCCGCTTGCCTCGGCGTGCTCGGCGACTTGGGGCTCTTCGCGCCCCCCGGCGAGCCCCGGGCGTTGACGCGCGGCGCCGTCGCCGACGGCGACGCCGACTCGGACGACTCCGACTCGGACGACTCCGACTCCGAGTCGGCGTGGGGCGCCTTCGCGCCGCCGTACCCGCGGCGCGGGAACGTTCGCCCCAGGTCTGCCAGCACGTCCCGCTCGATGGACGCCGCGGACGCGCCGCGCTCGGGGTCGGCCCGGCGGAACCCAGCCTCCATCCCGGCGAACACCGCGCGGACGACGGCGCCCGCCGTCTCCGGGGCGTACCCGCCCTCCTGCGTGAACACCGTCGGTACACTGCGCGCCGAGGCGATCGCGCGACCCATCCGCTGGTAGTCCCGCAGGGTCAGCGCGATCCCGGCGGTCGCGCGCTCCTGCACGGGGTCGTCCTCGTGCGCGTCCGCGCCGAGGGACACGATGAGCGCTTGCGCGTCGTGCGCGTCGATCTTCCGCAGACATTGCTCCAGCGCCGCTTCGTACCCGTTCGCCCACGTCGCGCCCTTTCGCAACGGGACGTTCACGGTTTTGCCCTGCCCGCGGCCGCACCCCACGTCCTCCGCGTAGCCGGCGTTCCAGGGGTAGTCCCCGTTCGGGTCCGCGTGTATGGAGCACACCAGCACGTCCGGGTCGTCGTAGAACAGCGCGGCGGTTCCGTTTCCGGCGTGGTAGTCCACGTCCAGAATCGCGACGCGTGTCGCGTTGAGCGACGACGCCGCCAGCGCTCTGGCCAACACCGCGGCGTTGTTCAGGTAGCAGTACCCCCCCGCGTTCGAGAAACCCGCGTGATGGCCGGGGTGAGACATTAACGCGTAGTAATACGCGTTCTCGTCGTTCTGGAGCCCGCGTCGCAACTCCGTCTCCATCGAGGCGACGATCGCCGCGACGACGCGCATGTCCCCGGCGAGCGAAGGCGCCAACCCCTTAAACACGGGCGTGTCTCCGTCGGTGTGGTACCAGCACGTCTCCGCGTGCACGTCCACGCCCGGCCGCGCGTTCCTGTCCGTGCGGTTGACGAAGTTGGAAGGCACGAGCGCGGGAACGCCGGCGGACCACCCGCCGACGCGGTCGTCGACGGCGCGCGACGCGGATTCGGGGAGGGGCCTCCGGAAAAACCGGCACCGGTTTTCCGGAGGCGTGCGGCACCATCTGTCCCAAGCGGTGGCCAGGTACCGCACGTACGCGGCGCCGTGCACGGCGAGCGCCGCGTCCATGTCCCCGTGCGCCAGGTACTCGAGCTCCACGGACACCCGGTCCCCGCGCACCGCCAGGCTGGCCTCGACGCGCGTGCGGGGCACGGGCACAGTCACGAGTTGGGCGTTGGGGTACCCCTCGGGAGCGCGTCCCCCGGTGTCCAGTCCGAGGCCACGCAAGATGGCCTGCTTGCGCGCGTACGGGTCGTTGAAGTCATCCAAGGGCATGCCCGCTTCCCCCCCCCCTCCGCCGTCCCCCAGGTCCGCGTCGTGCACGTACACGCGCGCCAGCGGGGGCCTACCCCCCATCGCGGCGCGCGCACTCGTGCGGCACGCAATGTGCGTTCCGGCCGTTGTCGGCGTCGTTGACTTCGGCCGAGAGATCTCGCGACGAGAGATCTCATCAACCAAGTCTCGGCCGAGACGATATCACAGTCATCAGACGACCCAGACGAGGATTGTAGGTAGGTAGCCTACCTTGTAACTACGTATACGTTACACTAAAGCTATCAGTAGGGCCCGAGGGAGGGCGCTCTCGGCTGCGCACCCGCTCCAACGTCAGCGGCGAGCCCCCCCCCGACGCTCCCTCCGTACGGGTCGAAGCTCGGGAGCGCCGGCGCCGCCGCGGGCGCCGCCGCTAGCGCCGCCCCGCCGGCTGCTCCCGGCGCGTTTTCCTTTTGCCACTCGGCGATTTCCGGCGCCCCCGACGCGAACGGCGCCCCCGGCGCGCCGAGCGCGGGGGGTGCCTGAAAGCCCCCCGCGGGCTCTCCGCCGCCGTGATACGTTACCGCACCACCGTACGCTCCGCCCGCCGCGCCCGCCGCGCTGGCTTCCGCTCGCCGCGAGGGCGTCGCCGCCCTGGCGCGGCGGACGCCGTCAAGCGCGCCGCGGCGCTGCGCGGCACTCTCCACGCGCACCTTGGCGAGCATCTCGCGCACAGCCTCCGGCGTGAGCTTGGCGGGCAGCTGCGGCCTCCGCGCGCGCGTCGCCTCCTCGCCGAAGCCGGCGCTCTCGCGCTGCTGCTTCATGGCGGCCGCCACGCGCGCGCGCGGCACGCCGCCCCGGTTCGCCTCCGAGTCGCTCAGCGCCAGCAGGCGCTTGGGGCGCGGGGGGGGGGCCACCGCGCGCGCGTGCTCGGCGTGCGCGGCGAGCCGCAGCGGGCGCGCGCCGCCGGCGGCGCAGACGGCCACGCAGTGCGCCGCGGGCGACCACGCGACGTCGTTCACGCGCACGCCCGGGGGCGCCCCGGCGGCGGGGAGCGCCACGCCGACGCCCCCGACGTCCACGTCGAAGAGCCGCGCCGAGCCGTCGGCGGCGCCGGCAACCATCCAGCGGCCGTCGGGGGAGAGCGCGAAACGCGCCAGCGGGCGCCCGGCGGACGCCGCGCCGCTCGCCGCCGAGCCGGCGAACGCGCCTTCCGCGCTCCTGAGCGCGCCGCCGCTGGCGCCACCGGCGCCGCGGATGGCGCGCATGGTTCCGCGCGCGCCCCCGTCGCAGTCGAAGGTGTGCGTCGCGGCGAAGAAGCTCACGTCCACGGCGGCGACGCGGTCGGCGGCGGTGCGCACAAACAGCCGCCGGTCGGTGGGCGCGGCGCGCAGGCAGGTGATCGGCTCGCCCAGCAGGTCCTTGCACTCGCGCAGCGACCGCACGGAGGGGCCCTCGCCCGCGCCGCCGCCCGCGATGTCCACTCTGTGCTCGCGCACGACGCCGTCCGCGAACCCCACCCACAGCCGCAGGCCCGTGCGGTCGAAGGCCATGGCGGTGGCGGCGACGCCGGGCGCCGACGCGACGGCGGCGACCACCCGGGCGTTGCGCACGCCGCCGCCGCCGCCGGCGTTCTCGGTGGCCCACAGCCTGACGCCGCCGTCGCGCGCGCCGGTGGCGAGCACGCCGGGAGCCGTGGGGTGCCACGCCGCGGAGTAGCACCCGCACGCGTGCTGCGCGACGACGTCGAACGCGCTCGCCGCCGCCTCGCCGCTGGCGTCCTCGCCCATCGCCGGCACGCGCCAGGCGCGCGCCGCGCCGTCGGCGCTGGCGGTGAGCACGCGCGTCGCCGGCGCGGCGAAGTCCACAGTGCCGAGGCTGTTGTCCCCGGCGGCGTGCGCCCCCCCGGCACCCTCGGGGGCCCATTGCACGTCGTATACGGTTGAGGCGTGCCCCGGGAACTCCGCGATGAGGGCGCCGGTGGACGCGTCAAAGACGCGCACGGCGTACATGGCCCCTTCACGGCTCACGACGGCGAGCCGTCTGCCCATGGGGTCGAACGACGCGAGCGTCGCCTCGCTCGCCGCCGCGGGGAGGTGCGGCTGCGTTCTGGCGTCCGCGTTGGGTATGAGGCACTCCTCCTGCTTCGCGCGGGCGTGCGGCAGCTTCACCACGGAGCGTTTCGCGGCCATCCCCTTCCAGGCGGTGGACCCGGACAAACCGGGGGTCGCCGCCTCCGCCTCGGCGGCGATCTGCGCGTCCCGCGCCGCCGCCGCCGCTTTCGGATTCACGCCGTAGCACAGCGTCTCGTGCGGGAGACGTCCCAGCTTCTCCGCGACCTCCTCCCGCTCGGAGACGGGCGCGCGCGCCAAGCGCGTCTCGGCGTTGCGCCAGCCGCCGCCCATCGCGCGCTCGCGGTCGATGCGCTCGCGGCGCGTGGGGCGGGGCGCGTCCTCGTCGTCGCCCGCGCCCGAGAGCGACTTCGGCGCCGCGGGGGGCGCGGCGATCGCCAGCGGCGGCGCGCCCGCCCCCGGGCGGGGGGCCGAGAGCAGCGCCGCCACGACGTCCGACCGCGGCGAGGCCGCGACGGTGACGTCCAGGTGCGCGGGGTAGAGCCTGCGCATGGAGGGCACCACTTGCAGCGCGCGCTTCCACTCCGTGAACACCGCGGGCGCGTCGGGGGCGGCGGCGACGGCGGCGGCGCCGCCGAACCCGAGCGCGCCCGCGCGGTCGTCCCACCGGTACAGCTGCACCTTGAGACGCCCCATGTTGGGCTTCCCGTCCGAGCCGCGCAGCAGCTTCAGGAAGCCCCACGCCACGCGCATGGGCTGTCCGTCCGGGAACGACGCCGAGCGCTCCTCGTAGTACGTGAAGCTGGGGGGGAGCTGCAGCACCTCGAAGAGCACGACGGCGCGCGCGCTCAGCACGTCTCCCAGCGCCTCTTCCACCTCGAGCGCCTCCTCCCACTCCGCCGCGAACGTCGCCGCGCGGCGGCGGGTCAGGTCGAACGGCGCCGTCTGAATCGGGGTCGTGGCTTCGCCGGAGGGGCGCACGGGCGAGCCCGCCTCGGGGTCGACCAGGTGGATGCGGACGACGGGCGATATGACGGCGGCGTTGGGGATTAACGCCGAGCTCGCGTGGACCCGGAGCGACAACGCGTCCGCCCGGGAAAGGGTACGAGGCGCCGCGGGCTTCGCGACGCCCCGGCTCGCCGCGGGCTTCCCCTGAAGCAGAGACACGATGTTCGCGGATGCCTGCTTCTCGTGCGCGCTCATCTTGCGCGAGGGGACGGCGGCCGCCGGCGCAGGGGCCGCGGCGGGCGCGCCCGCGGACGACGAGGAGGCCGCCGCCGCGCGGTCGGCGGCGGCGGCGGGGGCGGCGATAGTCGTCGCCGCGGGTTCCGCGGCGGCGGTGGGTGCCTCCCCTCCCTCGGGAACAGCGGGCACGGCAGATACTGCCGCGTCCCCCGCTCCTGCGTCCGTCGGGGTTTTTGAACCTTCGCCCGTCTCCGCCTTCTCTTCCTTCTCAGCCTCCGGGGACGAAAGCGCCTCGGGGCTCGCCACGCCGCTCGCCACAGGGCTCCCGAACCCATCCTTCGACTGGCCGAACGACGCCGTGGACTTCTCCTGCGCTTCCTCTTCCTCCTTCCCTTCCTTGCCCTTGCTGGTGCCGAAGATGCGCCCGAAGATTCCCGCCTTCTTGAACGACTTCTTCGCGTTCAGCTTCTTGTCGTCCGGGGGGGACGTCGGCTCCGGCGACCCGGGCGACCCCGGCTCCGCCGCGCCGGCAGGCGCCTCGGGCGCGCGCTCCGCCTCGGCGGTCGCTTTGCGCAGCGCGCCGCTGACCAGCGCGGCGACGGGGTCCTCCTCCTGCGCGGTCGTAGGCTCCGTCGCCGCGGAGGCGGGAACCACAGCGTTTGGGTCCTGCTCCACGGGCGTGGGGGCGGCGGGGACGCCGGGGTCCGCGCCGACGGTGCCGTCATCTTCGGCGGCGGGGGCGACGGCGGCGTCCTGCGCAGCCTTCGCGAGCGCTCCGTCGATGAGTGCCGCGACGGGGTCCGCCGCGGGTCCCGTGGAGGGAGCCACCGGGGCGTTCGTGGTCGCGGGCGGGTCCGTGGTGGCCGGCGCCGCGGCCTCCGGGGCGGCGTCGGGGGTGACTTCCGGAGCGCCGGACACCGCGGGGTTCGCCACCGCGGGGGGCGTTTCGTGCGAGGGGACGGGCGCGGCCGGGTCGTCCGCCGCGTCCGCGGGAATCGCGAGGGAGGGTGTTCCTGACGCCACGGGCTGTGTTCGATGAGAAGTGCGAAATATAGCGCGTTTCGGGGTCAGCGAAGGGTCGGGGTATCTCGACACCCGGTGGTTCTTCCGAGGTCATCGGGACCGAGGGGACCGCAAATTGACCGAACGCGGATGTGCGACGTGCGCGTACCTCTGCGGCAGCCTCAGTGACGGGGGCGGGGTCTGGGGCGGGGGCGGAGCCGCTCATCACGTTCGAGAGCGCCCCGGAAACCATCGCCGCGACCGGATCTGCGGCTGCGGGCGAGGGGACAGCCGAGGGCGGTTGCGCGGTGGCCGGCTCGGGGGGCGTGTCGGACGACATTCGGCAGAGGGGTACTACTTTGGTGCCTCCCGCCGCGGGTGTCTCCGGGTCCGTCCCTCCTACGCCCGGGTCAGGTTGGACGTGCCACCGGTGAGGTTCGAGCTTTGACGCGTCTGGTAAAGGTTCAGGCTCGTCGGGACGCTGAGCGCGCGCGCACGGGCGCTGCAGCGCGGTGCTATTCTGGCGTCTCGGAGCCATCGACGAGGTTCCGTCTCGAAGCGTTTTCTCTCGAGCGGCGAGTTTCTCGGTCAGAAACTGACGGAGAGACTCCGGATTTTGAGCTCCAGGGTCAACAACGCGCGGTCGAGCGCGTGCGTGAAAAATAACCTCGCCCGCACAACCGGGCGCGAGGCCGCGCAGGCTCGCAGAGGACGGAGTCGGGAGCAGAGCTTTCGCGAGGGTCCCATCATCACGAGCGCGTGGAGCTCGAGGGTCATCGAGGGGCGTGTCCGAGAACCCTCCCGGGTGTAACCCAGGGGTGCGTCTCGGGCGGTGTGGCGGGGGATTCGCCGGTGCCCGAATCTCGTATCGCCTCCGTGCTGGAGACCACGAGACGCGCACGATGAGCGGCCGGGGAAAGTTCCGCATCGAGCCCTTCAAACACAGGGTCGAGCTCGATGGACAGGTACGCGTAGACGCGGTGACTGCTTGACACCTGAGGACACGCCCGCGCGCTTTTCCTCCTCCCCGGACCACCTTCCACGACGCCTCGAATCCCGCGCCGAATCTTCGATCTCTCCGGCCGTTCCGAGGCGAGACCGAGTTTTGCGTCTGTCCCGCCGCGCGACGCCGACCACGCGCTGACACTCCGTCGAACCACGCGTCGTGCGTTTGCTTTCGTCACACGCGAAACCGCAGTACGCGGACAAGACCTGGGCCGTGCTTCGCGACGCCATCTGCCAGATCAACCGGCGCGACGCGTCTGGGTTGTCGTTCGAGGAGCTCTACCGCAACGCGTACAACATGGTGCTCCACCGGCACGGCGACAAGCTCTACCGCGGGCTGGTCGAGGTGACGAAGGAGCACCTCGCCGGCGTGGCGTCCGACGTGGACGCCGCGCGTGGAGACACGTTCGCGGTGACCCTGGAAAAAAAGTGGAGGGAACACCAGAAGAGCATGTCCATGATCCGGGATATACTGATGTACATGGACCGCATCTACGCGCCGCCCAACGCGCTCGAGCCCGTGTACGACCTCGGGCTCTCGCTGTGGCGGGACGTCGTGTTGCGGGACGAGGCCATCAACGCCAGGGTTCGGGACTTTCTGCTCAGCGCCATCGACGCCGAGCGCCGAGGCGAGCGCGTGGACGCGGGCGCGGTCCGGGCGATGACGCGCATGCTCATGGACGTCGGCGAGGACGTGTACGTGCACGATTTTGAGACGCATCTGCTGCGCGCCACCGCGGCGTTTTACAGGAGCGAGAGCGAGACGCTCCTGGGCTCCTGCGACTGCTACGCGTACCTGCGCCGCGCGGAGGCGCGGCTGGAGGAGGAGCACGCGCGCGTGGGCGCGTACCTGTGCGCGCGCACGGAGGCGTTTCTCGTGCGCCGCGTGGAGCAAGAGCTCCTGGAACGGCCGACTCGGCGAGTGCTGGGTCTGCCCAACTCAGGCCTGCGCGCGATGCTGGCGGAGAGCCGCGTCGAGCAGGCTGCGTTGGCGTACAAGCTGTACGCGCGCGTGGAGGGCGGGCTGGCGTTCGTGAAGGGTGTGTTCGCCGATCACGCGCTGGAGGAGGGCAAGAAGCTGGTGAACGACCCCGACCTGAACGCGGACCCCGCGCGGTACGTGGAGTCTCTGCTCTCCTTGAAGCGGCGGCTGGACGCGACGGCGGCGGAGGCGTTCCGGGCGGATCGCGGTTTCGTCGACGCGACGCGCGCGGCGTTCGAGACGTTCCTGAACCTGAACGCGCGGTCGCCCGAGTTCCTGTCGCTGTATGTGGACGACAAGCTGCGCAAAGGTTTGAAGGGCGCGTCCGAGGAGGAGACGGAGAGCGTCCTCGACCGCGCGGCGTCGCTGTTCCGCTTCCTGCAGGAGAAGGACGTGTTCGAGCGGTACTACAAGCAGCACCTCTCCAAGCGCCTGCTGTTCGGGCG
>Ga0181558_10004379_pt1 | contig 12682 bp, 10 predicted proteins | sample 011ome_22_FD_133754 | JGI IMG/M metagenome (GOLD analysis project Ga0181558, IMG submission 133754) | Coastal salt marsh microbial communities from the Groves Creek Marsh, Skidaway Island, Georgia - 011507BT metaG (megahit assembly) | ecosystem: Environmental > Aquatic > Marine > Intertidal... | reverse complement strand
TTTGGTTCCTCCAGAAACGCGCGCTCCTCTTCGCTGCTCTCGCGCCCCAGAATTTCGTTGCGATGAGGGAAACGCCCGAACCGGGCAATGATGTCGCGGTGTCGCACGGCGTAGTCTAGATTTGTCTCGTCTCCCTCGGCACCGGCCTCGACCAGCTTCCCGAACACCTCCACACACAGCTCCTGATCTTTCAGATCCTCGCTGTGCATGAGCGGCATATAGAGGAATTTGCGCGCGTTCAGTTCGAGCTGTTCGTCAAATTGTTTGTCGAGAGCCAGCCGTGTCAGCGCCAGCGCATGGGCATCTGCCGACCAGGCCAGGGGCGTATCCCGATGAATGTTGCGCGAGAACTGATCGATCAGGATGATCAGCGCAAGACACCCGCGCGGCGTTTCTAACCAGGTCACCAGCTTCCCGTCCCGCGCGGCATGGGTCAGCGCACCGAACCGGTCCGCAATCTCCGCATCAAAATCGTCGCTCTTTTCAAACCATTTGTCAGGACCGGCTTCCTCGAACCAGAACGTCAGCACATCATCCGGTGTCATCGTCATCGTGGTTCTCTCCGCTGGACTGTTCTGTTCCCGAGCCCCACTTGATATACACGCTGTTCCATTTCGCCACCTGAATTCGCATGACCAACAAACTCAGCCGGGATTCCATTCGCGACGGCAATGTCTATCGTATGCTCAAGGAACAGGAGCATCTGACCAATATTCGCCCGCTGACCGATGCGGAACGCGAATCGACGCTCGACGTATTTCTCGAAACGGTCCCCAAAGGTCCGCTCTGGGTTTTCGGCTATGGATCGCTGATCTGGAATCCGGCCTTTCACCACACCGGACGGCGTAACGCGCGGGTGTTCGGTTTCCATCGCTACTTTTGCATCAAGACACCTCTGGGCCGGGGCAGTCCGGACTACCCAGGCCTTGTACTCGCCCTGGATGTGGGCGGCTCGTGCCATGGTGTCGCTTTCCGCCTGCCCGCCAGGTCGATGCGTGAGGAACTGTCCGTGGTCTGGGCACGTGAAATGGCGATCGAAGGAACCTATCGGCCTGTCTGTGTCCGCGCGCGAACATCCAGGGGCCCCATTCACGCCGTCACCTTTGCCATCAATCATGCCAGCGAACGCTATGTCGGCCGCCTCCCCGAAGACGAACTCGTTGAACGACTGGCAAGGGCGTCGGGGTATCTGGGAAGCTGCGCGGAATATCTGCACAACACGGTAACTCATATGCGCGAGAGCGGCATTCGCGACGCGCACATGTTTCGCCTGCACCGCCTCGTCGAAGAGGCGACATCGCAGAAATAGACCTCGTCGGAAGAACGCTGGCTGGGGCGGCAGGGATCGAACCTGCGATCACGGGATCAAAACCCGATGCCTTACCGCTTGGCTACGCCCCAATCGCTCAGCGTGGACACTATATCGCGCGTGTGTTCACGCATCACAAGCCGTCTCGAGCACGAAATACCTAGTCGAAGCTCTGATGAATGTCGCCATCCTTGCGCAGCAACTCAAGATCGGCTTCCACCATCTCCTTGACGAGTTGTGCGAAGGGGGTGCTGTGCTCCCAGCCGAGGACGCGCTTTGCCTTGGACGGATCACCGAGTAGCAGGTCGACTTCGGTCGGCCGGAAGTAACGCGGATCGATGGCAACAAGCTCCACACCCGTGGCCTTATCGATTCCAACCTCGTCCACACCCTCACCGTGCCATTCGATTTCGCGTCCGATCTCGGAGAAGGCAAGCTCGACAAATTCCCGCACGGCGTGGGTTTCGCCCGTGGCCAGAACATAGTCGTCGGGGTCGTCCTGCTGCACGATGCGCCACATGCCCTCGACATAATCGCGGGCATGTCCCCAGTCACGTTTCGCATCGATATTTCCGAGAAACAGTTTCGACTGCAGACCGAGTTCGATGGCTGCCACGGCACGTGTGATCTTTCGGGTCACGAACGTCTCACCACGAACCGGACTCTCATGGTTGAACAGAATGCCGTTCGAGGCATGCGTGCCATAGGCTTCACGATAGTTCACGGTGATCCAGTAGGCGTAAATCTTCGCTGCCGCATAGGGACTGCGGGGGTAAAACGGCGTGGTCTCGCTCTGGGGTGTTTCCTGCACCTTGCCGTAAAGTTCCGAGGTCGATGCCTGGTAGAACCGTGCGCTGTCTTCCATCTTCAGAATGCGCATGGCCTCGAGCACACGCAGGGTTCCCAGCGCATCGGAATTGGCCGTGTATTCAGGTGTCTCGAAGCTGACCTGGACATGACTTTGTGCCGCCAGATTGTAGATTTCTGAGGGCTGCACTTCCTGGATGAGGCGGATCAGATTCGTCGCATCCGTCATGTCGCCGAAATGCAGATGAAACTGGACACCGCTTTCGTGGGGATCGAGATAAAGATGATCCACACGCCCGGTATTGAAAGACGATGAGCGGCGTTTCACACCGTGAACTTCGTAACCCTTCGCGAGCAAAAGTTCGGCGAGATAGGCCCCGTCCTGACCGGTGACACCTGTGATGAGGGCGACATCCTTCGCCATGGCTCAACTCCGAGAATAGTGGCTGGATCACCCCGCTGGCGGAACGATGCTGCCGGACGGTGTGTATGTATGATTCGCGTGACTATACTTGTCGAGTCAAACCGCACACAAGGACGCCATACCCATGGACAATCCGAGTATGCCCTGGAGCCTGATCGGGGTCAGCGATGAAGCGCGAAAGATCATCCGCGTTGCGGCTGCGGAGAACAACCAGACGATCGGTCAGTGGCTCAACGATCGCATCCTGCGCGCGGCCGCAGCATCGAATTCAGGCACGGATGCTCAACCGACCGGCCCATCGACCGAAGACCTTGCAGTACGCGAAATACTCCAGCGTATGGAACGAGTTCTTGCTGATGCCGAGGCATACTCCACCCAGGAGATCGAGTTCTACCAGGTTGCACTCGGGGAATTGTCCCGACGCCTGGAAATCATGGAAAACACTGATTCCAAAGGGTAATCCTTGCAGACATACTTGGGCAGACCCAGGGGTATTCCCGGGCCTACTGACCTGATTTTCACACAGGAGGCGCGTTCGGGCGCGGCGTGGAACCGGATCCGACAGAGGCACTGATCTGCTTTCACACCGCAGCGGAAAAAGGCCATGGCCGGGCCCAGATGGCCGTTGCCGCCGCCTATGCCTCCGGACGCGGGATCGAACGAAACCCCGCCGAAGCGCTCCGGTGGCTCCGACGCGCCGCAGAGTCGAATATCGGTGAAGCTCAGTTCTCTCTGGCGAATATTCTCGCCACATCGCCGTCCTCACAGGAAAGTCTGATCGACGCCTATGTCTGGTATCGCATCGCTGATGCCAATGGGAATGCCCAGGCCTCGGAGCGGGCCGAACAGGTTGCGGCCAGACTCACGCCCGAGGAACGGGCCGGCGCGAATGCCCGGGTCTCGCATTTCCTCGGACGCAATCTTCCGAAACCAAACCTGAGGCCCGCGTCACCGCCTTCGCAGGCACCGACACGGCCTACAGCGAGCACACCGCCGGCACCAAATCCGGCTCCACCGGTTGCTACCGCGGCTCCGGAACCGTCTGAACCGGCAGCGGCCACCAACGCCGAGGTCAGCGAAATTCAGACATTGCTGACGCGGCTGGGCTTCGATCCGGGCATTGCCGACGGGCGTGCCGGCCAACAAACGACGGAAGCCATTCGCAACTATCAGCGTGAACTGGGTCTGCCGGTCAATAGACAGCCCAGCGAAGACCTGCTCAGGCATCTGCGCCAAATTGCGGGAGTCCGCTAGCCCTTCGACAATGCCGCATCGGACGAACGCGTGGTCGTCGCACAAACCCACCAGTTCGGCTGGCGTTGGCCGAGCGCACGCGCGGCCTGATTGCAGGCCACCGCGGTTTCAAAAACGGCAAAACAGGTCGGCCCGCTGCCGCTCATCCGGGCCAGACGACAGTCCGGCAGCCCGGCAAGGTCCGACAGCACCTCGCCGATGACCGGGCACAGGCCGACCGCCGGTGCGGTGAGGTCGTTACGGGCCTGCGTCAGCCCCTCCGGGTAACCGGGCCAGGCGGGCGCGGCTGCGGTCTGGTCATGCAAAGACACCGTTCCGGATTCCTGTGCCCAGGCACGGAACACCGATGCGGTCGACAACGGCTGGTTCGGATTGACCAGAAGCAGGTTCAGTTGTGCCACGTCGGAAACGGGTTCAACCACATCGCCGATCCCACGTATCACGGCTGCTTTCGCCGCAAGACAAACCAGCACATCCGCCCCCAGGCCTGCCGCGATATCGATGACCTCGGGATTGTTGACATCGATGGACCAGAGACGTGCCAAAGCCCGCAGAACAGCAGCGGCATCGGCCGAGCCACCCCCCACGCCGGCCGCGACGGGAATACTTTTCTCGAGCGAAACACGAAACGATGTGTCACGCCCAAATCGTTCGGCCATCTGCCTTGCAGCGTGCATGCAGAGATCGTCTTCGGGATTTTCGGGCAGCAGGGTCGCGAACGGCCCCGTCCGCAACACGTTCAACGCCGGCGCGGGGGACAGACGAACCCAGTCCCCGAATTCCGTGAACACCACCAGGCTTTCGAGATCGTGATAGCCGTCGTCGCGCCGGTGGTTCACATGCAGGTACAGATTAATTTTTGCCGGTGCCTGCTCGACTATTTCAGGGCGATCATCCGCATCCATCATACCGGGCCCGGGAATCAGATATCGCGGTTTTTGCCGGGGGGAAGTGGTTCGGGCACCTTCTGACCATCGAGTTTGAGACGGATATCGGCCTCAACCTCTGCGTCCGGTTCCAGGGACAGCGCACGCAGCCACTGATAGCGCGCCTCAAGCTTGCGGCCGACCAGCCAGTACGCATCTCCGAGGTGATCGTTGATCACCGGGTCGCCGGGTTCAAGGGTCACCGCCCGTTCGAGATGCACAACCGCACCTTCATAGTCCCCCAATCGAAACAGGACCCAGCCGAGCGAGTCCGTGATGTAGCCATCCTGCGGGCGCTTGGAGACAGCGGTCTCGATCATGGCTTTTGCACGTTCGAGTTCCACTCCCTGCTCCACCCAGCTATACCCGAGATAGTTCAGCACAAGCGGCTGATCGGGTTCGAGTGCAAGGGCAGCCAGAAAATCCGCCTCGGCCCGCTCCCATTGTTCAGCGCGCTCCAGCGCGATACCACGTGTGTAGTGAAGCCGCCAATCAGCCTCACCGTCCTCCCGTGCAAACGCTTCGCCATAGGCTTCGATGGCCTCCTCGAACTGCTTCTCGATACGAAACAGATCCGCAAGGGTTCGCATCACATCCGACCGCTCCTGCCGCTCATCGGCCATGGCCTGGAGAATCCCGACAGCCTCGTCGATCTTCTCCTGACCGTGCAGCGCATCGGCGATGCTCAGACGCGCGTACCAGCTATAGGGCGTATCGGACCCGATCTGCCGATAGACATTGATGGCCAGATCCTCACGCGCGCGTTCCGACAACAACTGCCCGAGAGAGAACAGCGCGGTCGGATTGTCGGACTCGAGCCCCAGAGCGAGCCGGACAAACATCAGTGCTTCGGTGCGCAACCGCTCACGGTTCAACAATCCCGAGATATTGCGAAAGACCTCGGCTGCCCCTTGCAGGGCATTTGCGATGACCCGGTCAGGGTCAAGGTCACCGGCGACTACCTGTTGGGTCGGCTCGATCAGGAGCGTTTCGGGATTCTGATCGACAAACTGCTGGACCAGAAGCCGGGCTTCATCGGTCTCTCCCTTGCGGATCAGAAACCGGGTGAAGGATTCGACAAGCTGGAGAGAGGGCCGCGCACCGGAACTCTCAAGGGCAGATCGAAAGGCCACTTCTGCACGTCCGATATCACCGCCAATATCTGCAATCAGTGCCTGATGCAGCTTCGCAATGGGCGCCAATCCGGGCTGCCCCGCAAGGTCCTCCAGCCCGAGGATCGCCTCGTCGGTCCTGTCCTGTCCGGCCAGTGCCCATGACTTGAGCAACGGAACCAGAATGCCGTTCACGCCACCGGCGGTAATTTTATCGGTCAGTTCCGCAGCTTCGCCGAACCGGCCGTCCCGCATTCCATCGACGTAGAGCGTATAAATCGCAAGCGGGTCGCCGGGATTGCTTTCAACCACTTCGCTGGCGAGTTTCGTTGCTTTCTCCAGACGCCCGGCGCTGACCATCAACAAATGCGCGCGCCGACGGACATTCACGGAATCCGGAACATCGCTGATAATCTGCGCCGTCAGATCGGCTGCCGAAACAAGGTCCCCGGCAATCTCGGCCTGACGTGCGGCCAGAAACACCCCTGCGGTTGTTGAACCGAGTTCCAGTGGCGCGCCCATGATATCGATCTGCAAGCCAGGTGCGCCTTCCTCGGCGGTCGCCGCAGCCAGCACCGACGATCCCGCCGTCACAGCGACGGCCGTGCCGAGAATCAGGGCACGTCCGAGTTGGTAAACACTATCCATAGGTCTGACTCATCCACGTCCGGTTCGATGCGACCAATCTAGCGGGCCGACACCGGCACCGCTATCACACGTTGTTGTGACGCATCATCGCGCGCGCCGTCGCATTTACATATTGGGATAGTTCGGTCCGCCGCCACCTTCCGGAGCCACCCAGACGATATTTTGGGTCGGGTCCTTGATGTCGCAGGTCTTGCAGTGCACGCAATTCTGCGCGTTGATCTGCAGCCGGGGATTCGAGCCGTCGTCGTCGCGCACGATTTCATACACCTGTGCCGGACAATAACGCTGCTCGGGCGCATCGTAGAGTTCCAGATTGACCGCGATCGGAACAGTCGGGTCCTTGAGGGTGAGATGCGGCGGCTGGTTCTCTTCGTGATTGGTGTTGGAGATATAAACAGATGAGAGCCTGTCGAAGGTGATCTCACCATCCGGCTTCGGGTAGTCGATCGGTTTTTGCTGTTCTTTCGACTCCAGCACTTCGTGATCCGCATGGCCATGCCGGAGCGTCCAGGGTGCCCGGCCGCGCAGCAGGACCTGATCGATCCCGGACAGCAGCGTGCCCAGCTTCAGACCGAACTTGAAGGACGGACGGAAGTTCCGTGCCGACCAGAGTTCGCGGTAAGCCCATGAGTCGCGGAACGCTGAGACAAAGCCGTCAAGAAGCGCTGTCGGCGGTTCATCGTCAGCCTGTGCGATCGCCGCAGCGGCCGCTTCGGCAGCCAGCATGCCGGACTTCATCGCCGTATGGGTGCCCTTGATCTTCGGGACATTCAGGGTTCCGGCCTCACACCCGATCAGCACACCGCCGGGAAACACCAATCGGGGAAGCGATTGCACGCCGCCCTCGTTCAGGGCCCGGGCGCCGTAGGAAATGCGCTTGCCGCCCTCGAAGGTCGGGCGAATTTCCGGATGGGTCTTGAAGCGTTGAAACTCATCGAAGGGCGAAAGATACGGGTTCTTGTAGTCGAGGCCGACCACGTAACCCACCGCCACCTGATTGTCCTCGAGGTGATAGAGGAACGATCCGCCATACGTACCGGAATCCAGCGGCCAGCCTGCCGTGTGGACGACAAGACCCAGTTTGTGCTGTTCCGGCGCAACCTGCCAGAGTTCCTTGATGCCGATACCGTAGGTCTGATCCTCGCAGTCGTTGCGCAGATCGAACCGGTCCATCAGCTGACGCCCAAGTTGCCCGCGGCAGCCTTCCGCAAAGAAGGTATAGGCCGCGTGCAATTCGATCCCCGGCGTGTGATTTGCTGTCGGCGTGCCATCGGCGCCGATTCCCATATCACCCGTGGCCACCCCCCTCACGCGGCCTGCATCGTCGAACAACACCTCGGCTGCAGCAAACCCGGGATAGATTTCAACGCCCAGCGCCTCTGCCTGCTCGCCAAGCCAACGGCAGAGATTGCCGAGCGAAATAATGTAGTTGCCGTGGTTCTTGAGTGTCGGCGGCAGGATGCACGTGGGCACCGAAGTTGCGCCATTTTCTTTCAGAAACAAAAATTTCTCATCACTGACCGCGGTCGTCACCGGCGCGCCCATCTCGCGCCAGTCGGCGAGCAATTCATCAAGGGCGCGGGTCTCGAGAACGGCGCCGGAGAGAATGTGAGCCCCGACTTCCGAGCCCTTCTCGAGAACGCAAACACCGATTTCGCGATCCTGTTCCGCCGCGATCTGCTTCAGGCGAATCGCGGCGGCCAGTCCTGCCGGTCCGGCGCCGACGATCACAACGTCGTACGACATTGACTCGCGTTCGATTGCGTCTTCGCTCATGCTAGAAAACTCCGTGAGACGGGATCATTCCGCCAAAGGAACCATGACACACGCCGAAGCACAACCAGCCGCCGACCCGCTTTTTCAGCATATGGGACGCCGATGAACCCGGAGATGGATCGCGCCGGGCTGGTGGCCGCACTGCGCTGGCAGATTGAAGCTGGGGCAGACGAGTCCATTCTCGATCTGGCGGTTGACCGCTTTGCCGAGGCCGAAAAAGTCAGGGCGGCACACGCGGACAAGCGCCCAGTCGACTCTGCGGCCGCTGCCACGGCATCCGCGCGCGCCGTTGCGCCCGAACCGGACGCAGCCCGATCCGACACGCAACCGTCACCACAAACCCGTCCGGTTCCGCCGCTGGCCGCCGCCGACAGTGTCAACGAGGACGCCCGCAGCCGCGCCAATGCCAGCGAAGACCTGCCGGCCCTGCGAGAGGCGCTGGCTGGCTTCGACGGCTGCGCCCTCAAGACCACGGCCACGAATCTGGTTTTTGGCACCGGCGCCAGCCCGGCCGATGTCATGCTGATCGGGGAAGCACCGGGCCGTGACGAAGACCGTCAGGGAGAGCCCTTCGTCGGCGCCAGCGGCCAGCTGCTCGAAGCCATGCTCAGGTTCGTCAATCTCGACCGGACGACAAACGTTTACATCACCAATATCCTGCCCTGGCGACCGCCCGGGAACCGTCAGCCGACAGCCGCGGAGACGGCGGCCTGCCTGCCTTTTCTGGAGCGGCATATCGCGCTCGTGGCGCCCCGCGTGCTCGTCTTTCTCGGCGGCACCGCCGCCAAGACACTGCTGAACCGCAACGAGGGAATTACCCGCCTGCGGGGCAAATGGTACGAATACACCTCACCCGCTCTGGAGGCTGCCAGGGTGGCTCCCGTCCCGGCCATGGCCACGCTGCATCCGGCTTATCTGCTGCGTCAGCCCGCGCAAAAACGCGCCGCCTGGCTCGATCTGCTGGCCGTGCGCGAAAAACTGGATCTTCTGAAATCGGGCGGCGATCATTAACGAATTGTGAAACACCGGCGCGCCAACTTGCCCGACCAGCCGGGTGGGATGTATGAATGCCCGGTTTTCTGGACGGACAAATGAACACAGCCATTTTCCGGACCGTCGTATCGCTGGCCTTGCTGGCGAGCGTCATAGGGTCCACATCAGCCGGGGCACAGCAGCCCAAACCACGTCCGCTGGAAACCGCGCTGGTCGGCCCGGCCACATTTCTTGTTCCCGGGATCGGCACGGTTGACGGCGTCCTGTCCGCCGCCGATGCAGGCCGGTATCAACGCATTTTCGAGCTTCATGAAGCCGGCGAATGGAATACCGCGCGCCCGATCATTGCGCGCCTGGACGATCGGCGTCTGATGGGCCATGTGCTGGCGCTGAAATATCTGCACCCTACAAAATATCGGTCCCGGTTCAGCGAGCTTCGCGACTGGCTTCGCGACTATGCAGACCATCCCCAGGCACGTCGAATTCATCGTCTGGCCGTCCTGCGCCAACCCAAGGGCGCCCAATCACCAGCCGCCCCGATCATTCACCGGGCGCCGGCTGTCGGCCAATCCGTGCGCAAATCGTCCGAAGGACGCCCCCTCTATGACCGAGCGGCCACCCGGGACGGACGCCGGGTCCACAGCGAGATTTTGCGCCGCGTTTCGCGGGGCTGGCCGACAGGCGCGCGCGAAATCATCAGGTCCCCGCGCGCGCAGCGTCACATGGGACCGGTTCAGCTGGCCCAGGGATGGCGGGCGATTACGCAGGGCTATTTCCGGGCCGGGAAAGACGAGGATGCACTCGAAGCCGCCACACGCTCCCACGCCGCCTCTCCCGGCGATGCGCCCCTGGCCTACTGGTGGGGCGGGCTGGCGGCCTGGCGTCTGGGCAAACTCGACGAAGCCGAGACGATGTTCAGTGAACTCGCACGGGCCGGGCGCGCGTCTAACTCCCTTCTCGCAGCCGGTGCCTTCTGGGCGGCGCGGGCGGCGCTCGCCAACGGGCAACCGCAGGACGTCACCTCCTATCTGGAAATCGGAGCCGTGCATCCCCGCACCTTTTATGGTCAGTTGTCCCGACGCGCGATCGGCAACAACCAGACATTCGGCTGGCGCAAGCCGGATCTGAGCACGGCCGCCTACCACAACATTGCGGCCAGCAAGATCGGCGGGCGTGCAATTGCCCTGCTTCAAATCGGCGAAGATCACGAAGCCGAGCGGGAACTTCTCAGCCTGTCGTCGGCCCGTCCGGGATTGCGCTCCGATGTACTGGCTCTGGCCAGCCATGCTGGACTGCCCGCGGTGGCCTACCGGCTTTCGGGATTTGCCGAACCCCAGGCCCGGCTCGCCGCGGCCTATCCCGTGCCATCCTGGGAACCGGAAAGCGGATACGCAGTCGATCAGGCGCTGGTGCTTGCCTTCGTCCGGCAGGAATCCGCGTTCAATCGCCGCGCCGAAAGCCGCGCAGGCGCGCGCGGGCTGATGCAACTGATGCCGCGCACCGCCAGCTATGTTGCAGGCGAACGCTACCTGCACGGACGCGGCAAATACCGGCTCTACGAACCCGACCTGAACCTGGAGCTCGGTCAGCGCTACATACAGAAGCTGCTGTCCCACAAGAATATCTCGGGTGACCTTTTCCGGCTGGCCGCCGCCTACAATGCGGGGCCGGGAAATCTGCGCAGTTGGGAACGCGCAGTCGAACACGGGGACGACCCGCTGCTCTTCATCGAGAGCCTGCCATCGCGCGAAACCCGGAACTTCGTCGAGCACATTCTGACCAATCTCTGGATTTATCGTAGCCATCTCGGGCAGGACGCGCCATCTCTGGACGACATTGTCGCCGGGCGCTGGCCCCAGTATCGCCATCAGGATCCGGGTGTGGGGCGCTGATGGGGGACGCCGGCAAAAATGACGCATTTCGTCCGGTCCGGATCGCCGTGCTCACGGTGTCGGATTCACGAACCCGCGAAAACGACAAGTCCGGCGACACCCTTGTCGAACGGCTGACCGAAGCAGGCCACGAACTTGCCGATCGTGGCATTGTGCGCGACGACCGCGCGGAAATCGCCGAAAAGTTCCGGAACTGGGCCGCACGGGACGAGATCGAAGTGATCATTTCCACCGGCGGCACAGGCGTCACCGGCCGCGATGTGACGCCGGAAGCGCTGTCCGATGTTGCGGAAAAGCGTATCGATGGTTTTGGCGAACTCTTCCGCTGGATCAGCTTTCAGAAGATCGGAACCTCGACGGTCCAGTCGCGCGCCGATGCCGGGGTGGTGCATGGCACCTATATCTTCGTTCTGCCGGGATCACCGGGCGCATGCCGGGACGGCTGGGACGAAATCCTCAAAGACCAGCTCGATATCCGGCACAAACCCTGCAACTTCGCCGAATTGCTGCCGCGGCTGCGCGAACACGAAGCCGACGCCTGACGCGGCACCCGTGACCGACACCCCAGATCGCGAACAGATTGCCGGGCTGCTCCACAGCTCCGGGATCGCGCCCGATATCACAGCCGACGACCTTTCGGTGCTGTCCACCAAGGGAATTTCCCACGACCACTGGCGGATCGGCGGGAGCGGCCTCGTGCTGCGCCTGCCCCGGATGAACCAATGGGGCCTGGATGCGCGCGAAGCCCTCACCTATCAACAGACGGCGTTTCAACGCGCCACCAGAAGCGGTCACACGCCCGATTGCCACGCAATCTTGCCGCCATCGCTTGCGCTTCCGCGTGGCGCTCTTGTCGTGGATGAAATCATCGGACGCGCACCGGAACTCCCCGACGACCTGGCCCTCATCGCCGATGCGCTGGCCGCTCTTCACCTGATGCCCAACCCGGAACCGAATGCATTCGCACCCTTGCAGGTTCATCGAAATCCGGTGTCCTCCACCCTGCAGGTGATCGAGGAGCAGGCCGTTTTTCTGAGCCGGGCCGATATCGACCCCGACAGCGAAGCCGCCATCCGCGAAGACCTCGAATGGGCACGGACATTCGCCAGCCGTGGAGAGCCGGATTTCAGCCTCTGCTTTGTCGGCACAGACACCCATCCGGGCAATTTTCTGATCGACGAGCAGGGCAAGGCCTGGTTCGTCGATCTTGAAAAATCGCTCTACGGCGCGGCCCCGATTGATCTGGCGCACGCCACGCTGGCAACCTCGACCGGCTGGGATCCCGATTGTACCGGCATGCCCGAAAGCCTCGACGTCCAGCAATTCTACCAGCGCTATCTCGAAGCTGTCGGCCGGGACCGCGCAGCCACGCTTGGCCCTTGGCTGTTACCGCTTCGTCGCCTGACCTGGCTGCGCACCATCACCTGGTTCGCGCGTTGGCGTGCGCAATGGTCCGATTCGGACCATGCCGCCATGCGAGACGACCGGATGGGAAAGCATGTACGCGGACATATCGAGCGATCGTTCGCGCCCGAGACGGT
>Ga0181558_10004373_pt1 | contig 12695 bp, 10 predicted proteins | sample 011ome_22_FD_133754 | JGI IMG/M metagenome (GOLD analysis project Ga0181558, IMG submission 133754) | Coastal salt marsh microbial communities from the Groves Creek Marsh, Skidaway Island, Georgia - 011507BT metaG (megahit assembly) | ecosystem: Environmental > Aquatic > Marine > Intertidal... | reverse complement strand
TGCCAGTGCGATAAACTCGTCGGAAGCGATGGCAAACGTACCATCACTCGCGTCTTTAACCATCCAAACGATGGAAACAATGAGGATCAAAACCCACCAGACAATGACCAAACCTATGCTCCAGTACATGGAAACCGAAGTTACCATGGACGTCTTGAGTGGTTGCTTGCGGCGACGACATCCGCACGATCCTTTGCTGCTTGTTGTACTCTTTTTGTTATTTTTGCCGGCACCAGGACCGTGGACAAGGGAGTTGTGGAACATACACAACAGAATGTGCCAAGGGTGAATCTGGAATGTCGCAAACATCCCAGTGACAAAAATCATCGCCAGGTGCTCATGCACATCGAACATGACAGTATCACGGTCGACTGCAAAAACGACCATCAAACTGTATGCAACAATCACCACGCAGCACCCACAGATGCCAATCACAACGGGAGAAACCAAGCCAATTGCGTTAGCAGCCTCGTTCCTGGACGTGATGGCAGGACAACAAGAGTTGTTAGGTTGTGTTCTTGTAAATTGAAGCCGGACTTTGCGTGCTTCATCTGGTGATTCCTCGCTGCTTGTGCTGTCGAATACATTTCTTTTTTGATGCCGTGTTTTGGGGCGCACCTGTCTTCTGCGCATTGTAACAGCTTGCTCTGGTTCAGAATGCGGCGACGTGTCGCTACCTATGTCGCCATTACCCAAAACATCGGCACCACCCAAATAATACGTATCTCGGTAAAGTCCATTCTCGAGCTCGGAGCCGGATTCCTCACTCTGCCATTGGGATTGAAGGTCGAGCGCGTCTTCTCGGCGTGTGTCTTTGTTCTCTTGCACAATAATGTGTTTCAATTTACCGACCGTCTGTTGCACCACTCCCAGAGCCTCGTTCTTGGCGGTTTGGGGGTCTTGTGCAGTCAAAACGTGTCGTTTGACCGATTTCTGCTTTTTTAAGCTCGCGCGAGACGACTGAGAAGCAGTACTCGAGGATTCTGCGGAAGAAGAGTCGTCTGAAACTTTGGTGATTTTGGACCTGTGTCTGGATTTCATGCGACGTTGTTGCTTTTTCTTGGCAGCGAGCGACTGGTGTGTCGACTCCGACTGCACAATTTTGTTTACGACCGAGTCTGGTCTGTTTGTCTCCACAATGACAAGTACAATCCACGAAATACCGACAACCGCAAGAATAGCGTTCACAATGATCCCACCGATGCTGACAAAGTTCATTTTGCCTTTTTCTTTTTCGTATGGACCTGCCTCTCCTTTTTATGTTGTGTATCGGTCGGTTGGGTAAAGGTGTTTGTTTGTTTGTTAAAAGCAAAAAAAAAATGTAAATGCAGAAAAAGCAACTGCCTGTGGCGTGTAGAATGAAGTGAAGAACAGGAAAAAACAAACAAAGATCTTTGTTTCGTAGTGGCTTTTTCTGCAACTATTTTGGTCGTTTTTTTCTTTTTTGCTTCATTTTTTTTTTGGAAAATGCAAATTTTCACTTTGAGAGAAAGAGCGAGCAAGAGAGTTTTTTTATTGTGTGTACGACAAGGGCCCTAGTTGGGTTTGTTTTGTTTTTTGTTTTCTGCTACTCCAAAAAAGGCCTGCTCACTCACTGTGCATTAAGCCAGAAAACAAAAAAACACAAACAAAACAGAAGAAGTCTTTTTTTATTTTTCCAAGCCCGCATTTTTTGTATTGTTTTATGACCAATGACCGTGTCCACTGTTCTGAGCTACGGAGAATTGGCAAAATGTATTCCACCTGTGCAATCGTCCGCTTGGCAAAGCGGGAATTCCTCGAACTTGTCCACCTTTGTAAATCAAACATTCAACAACACCGGGGACGCGACGTCACAACCAGTCAACGCCACCCTACACCCCAGTTTAACCAAGTACGGGTTGGACTATGTGGTTTTGTTTGCACTGCTGTGGTGTGTGCTTACACTGTTTATCTTCGTGGCAAAATGCACAAATAACAGACACAAGCACATTTTGACGGTGCTTCAACTACCGCAACACGGGACTCCTATTTTTCAATCGTTTTCCAGAGAGTATCGCGAGGTTCTGCAGCAAAGAAACGTCCAACAGCACCAACGGTACCTTGCCCAAGCTGATTACCGTTCGAAAGTTGAAGCGGCGGCTTTGCCAATTTTAAACCTGAGATTTGCGCATGCGGTCGTTTACTTGTGCGGGTGCTTGGCAGTGAGTGTGCTCATGATCATGTCTTTGTTTGACGAGTTTGGTCATTTCGAGACGTTGCTTGCGACATGTGGAGGAGAGCTCGGCAACATCCCTCGCTTCCTGTTGGTATGGCTTGCGAGTCTTTTTCTGTTCCGCATTATTGCATCCTTTGAAGTACTAAAACAGGCGCCACAATCACTGGTGGTAGACATCGTCTACACTCAAAAGAAAACGCTCGCCGCCGAACTCTTGTACCACGCTTTGATGCTTTTGTGTTTGCGCGTGTTGATTGAAGCAGGGCAGAGTACAACCACAGCATTGGTTATCGCCAAGCCATTCGCACTCGAACCCATTGCAGTATTGCTGCACGCACGAGGGTGTGTAGGCACTCGGTATGGGCTCGCACGCAAAGAACAAGGGACTTGTACAAGAGTTCTTGTTTCAGTCACCAAAACAATGTACATCTTGTTTGTGTTGTTTATCAGCCTTGGGCAGTCTGCTAGACTGATTTATTGGAACAGACACGCACCGGACACCCCGCTGTGGATTATGGCAGCGTGTACGGCCCTCACGACAAACGCAGCGAACGTCGTGTTGCAAGAAATATCTTTCTGCTGCTCGAGGTGCCTGCCAAAACTAGACGTTCGGCCGTGGGACCCTTACATGCCAAAACACCCTTTGACTGTTTTTCACCTTGGTCACCACACTTCTCTGGATATCAGTAGCTTTCACGTCTTCTCGTCCCTTGGTTCGTTTTCTGACCACCGCCCGCGTCAACTCCAAGAATTGGGGGACGAGTTCCGAACTGATTATCAGACGAATTCAGTGCATTCCGCGCATTACAGCCATAACAACAACAGCAATAGCTCGGCATTTCCGTCTTTGCCCCGCACCAACCAACACCACGGTAAAGAGATTCATGCATCGTACGGCAATCGCCAAGATTCGATGTTCTTGGAAACCCCGGTTGAACAACGCGTTCAAACAATTGAAGAAAAAGAAGCAGAACTCCAGAACACCTACGCACGCCAGAGAGCTTACCTCGAAAACCACAAGAGAGAAGAGTGGCTCAGAGGCAACAGACAACAGACGCGAACAAATTCGTTGGAAATGACACATGTTTCTCCCGCAAGTCGCTCCCGACAAAAAGGTACCAGACACAACAACAAAAAACGTAGTATCCCGTCGCTTAACGAAGGAGCGGAGCAGCAGCTTGAAGAAGAGTTTCAGGAATTCTCAGACGGTTCACACGAAACAAAAGAAGCAGAAGCTGAAATGTTGCTCCGAGCAAGCATCCAAACAAAACAAGATCTCGGTGATCAGCGTGGCCGAGATACACCCACCAAGTAAAAAAAGGGGATACATGGGAATTTTTGTTTGTAAAAAAACTTGTGTTTATTTGGTACATTCATACAGAACAGAAGAACCGCCCACAAAAAAAGGAAGCGAAACGTCGAAACTCACACAACAAATTAGAGTCAGAGAACTGTTCAATGTGCAAGTGCCAACAAATCAACACAACACCCCTTCTCCCCTCTTCCCCCGACCCACAAAAACTAACAACAACAACAACAACAACAACAACAACAACAAGCACTGCCGTTTTCCAAAATGCGTCATTTGTTTTTTTTTTGGCTTTGTGTTTTATTTTTTTTTTATTGTGCGAGATCGAACAATCTGTATACCACCAAATAAAAATGGTCAGTTTGCATGAATCAAAAGGGTGGGGGTATCCAGAGTTTATGTACGGTATTTTGTTGGCAATGATGTTTTTTTTGTTTTTTTGCGGTTGTGTGTATTAACGAAAATTCTGATTTTTTCCAAGTACTTTAATATGTGCAGGTTTTTTTTATTTCAATATCACACACAACAACAACAACAACAAACAAACAAACAAAACACACATACATACGCTTCCCCCTTTACATCATCCCCCGACACGCTAAACGTGCGCGTAAAGCTGATAATGCTGTACTCAAGCTTCAGGAAGAAGTAACCAAATGCTACGAAAGACTCGGGTTTAAACAGGGGAATGGTTTGGCTGAACAGAATGTAAAAGCAGGGTCAACGGGAAACGACGGAGTTGGAAACGTGTCTAGAAAGCCTCTCCTAGTGGTGGTTCAACAGCTCAACACAACCGAAGAGGGCCGTGAACAGCTTATCAAATCAATCGGTTGGGAGGCTCTGCTGGATGCATGGATACTGCATAACGCGTCTTATGCGGCGAGCAAATCAGTGGCTCAAGGCATCCTTACAAGCCCGATAGGAAAAAGGGCTCTGCGGAATGTAAAGGCAGAGTCAGCAGGAAACGACGGAGTTGAAAACATGTCTGGAAAGTCTCTCCAAGTGGTGGTTCAACAACTCAACACAACCAAAGAGGGCCGTAAACAGCTTGGCAAAGCAATCGGTTTGGAGGCTCTGTTGGATGCATGGATACTGTACAGCGCGTATTATCGGGCGAGCAACTCAGTGGCTCAAAGCATCCTTACAAGCCCATTGGGAAAAAAAGCTCTGCGGATTGTGGAAGATCGTGATCTTGCCAACAAACGTCAACAGTTACTATGGCGTGTCATCTGTATGTTTTCCAAAAGGTTCAACATTCCAATGAGACTTAAGCTACCCTATCTTGCGTGTAGCAATTTTACCGTTAAGAAAATGAACGAATACACAGTTTTTTTCACAAGTGGGATTTCGGTCAATTTCACCAAGTTTACTAAATCTTGGTACGGTGGCGAAGTGTTTCTTTCTACAACCAAGTTCTGGAGAGCAAGAATGTTCTATTCTGTATTACAGCAACGTCGAGACATTCCTGTGGTACTGTTTATTCATGTTTGGGAAATGGTCACATCCGATCCTTGGATTCTTTGACGAAAGAAGAAAACAAATAAAAAAAGACGGAGTTTTATTCTTTTATTTGGTGTTTTTTTGTGAGTTATTGTGTCTTCGTGTAGGTTTTGTGCTTCTCGTAGTGAGTATCACATATTTTTTTGAAAAAAACGCATTATAGGTAACAATATCCACCTTTCACATCCCACGAGCTTTTTTGGTATATGTGTGTATACACCCACACATACCAAATTTAACATGCGCGGTAAATGATGTGAAATGCACACACACACATAAAAATCAAAACAAAACATTTATGCAAGTGGAGGGGGTCGTTGCATCCTTTTTTTTTGTATTAGTTGTCCTTCAACTGACGAAAATTTGGTGTTTTCATTGTAAAGTTGCCATGCACGAATGGATTTGTTGTGCGCAACACAAAAAACAATAAAAACCATGTTTAAACGCGTTTTTAACTAAACGTGAAGGAAGGGAAGTACCACCGCCTTCTTGCCTGTACAATTTTTTTTGTTTTGTTGTGTGTGTGTGTGTGTTTTGAATACGTCGATATCAAAGCTGGAAAGAAACTGATTCTTGGCTTCCTTTTTTTCGGTAAACAAAAAATAAACCACCATTAGGCGTCGATCTGAATAGGGGAACCGTTTTCATCCGCAGATTCGTGACTCGTATCGTTGGACTCTTCCAAACCATGTTTGATGCCTTCGACCAGCTTGTCACCACCGTCGCAATCTTCCAAATCGAGCTCCACACAATCGATGTCGTCCGGATTACTAACGTTTGGTTCGAGTTCAAGACTCTCGTGCCCCGTGGGTTCATTTGGCACACTGTAAAATGCAGATGCACTGTCAACCAACCTTGCTCTTTCAAACACATCACCGTCACAACCAGCAAGGCTTCCGGTGGGTACAACCGTTGGATCTGCATATTTAACTGAAGCAAATACCTTAGCTAAGGCTCTCACAAACCCGAATTTCACCCGAAACATCGATTCAATCGCCGAAAGCAAGCCAAACCCAAGCGAGACCAAAATTGCAATGTGCCAGTCTTCAAATGCTTTGTTTGTTTCTTTACCGATCACGGTCAGTTGCCAGCAAAAACACCCGGCAAGCACCGCTTGGTGCACAAAGTTGACCATCGGCATCGATAAAAATAGCAGCAAAGGCGGTTTGTGCATCCAATACCTGTACTTGTACCAAGCATCCAATGGAGCACACACATACGGCAAAGCGAGCACAAGCACTGCTCCCCTTCCTCTTCCTTCTTCAATGATTCCGCGCATTGTGAAAATGGATACGAGAGAAGTAAAGATCCAACCCAACGATTCGACTTTCATAACGTACGTTTGACGCAACACAAGAGTCTGTGGGGTCATGGCGAGATGCTCGAACTGAAAGATTATGTTGACAAACGAGAAGCTGATCAAAGTGTTAAGAATCAGGATTTCGGGCTCTCGAATTGCGCCGAGCGAGTCCAAAGCCCAGTTGTCCATGACTGCAATGTCTCTGATGCTCCACGTAACAAAAGCCAGCACCAAAACTCCTGCAAACACGTAGGTTGCCAATTGCGCAAACCTTCTTTCGTGAGTCAAGAGAGCTGCTTTTACCGCAGCTTTGTTGATGATTTCCTGTCCCGGCACATCTTCTGCTTCTCCTCCTTCCTTTGTTGCTGTGATGCAGTTCCAAAACTCGGCTTCCATTTTTTTGTGGCGGCACAAAAACGTGCCAAAATAAAGCACGATCCAACACAAACCGACCACCATACTGATGTCCGTGTGCACGTCTTTCCATTCAAACCACTCTTTCCCAAAAATGTCCATGCCACCGATCGTGATTGTTCCTCTTGGCTCTGAGGGTGCAGAAGTCGGTGATGGGGTGTGTTGTGCGACTGTAGGAGTTTTTGTTACAGACAATGCATTGGGCCGATTTTGATCGCCATGGACAGCGCACGCGGTACAGACGAGTACTGATATGATGAGATTCATGTACGCGTACTGATTTGTGTTTGCTTTGTTTCAAGTTTTTTTGTTTTACCGAGAAAATACCAACTGGGTATTCCACGACGACAGGGAACAAAAACCGATTCTGTGGTTCTTTGATGTGTGTTTTACAAGGTTTTGACCCCGACTTTTCCAAACACAGAACAGAAAGAAACGCGAAAGGTTGTCTGTTAGTTTGTTTATGTTATATGAATTAATACATATCTTTCGAGATCGTGTGTAGGTGCCAAAAAAAAATTATCTTTAACTCATGAGAAACGTATTTTTTATTTGCATTTTTGAGCAAGATCAACAGAGCCAACAAATAAACGAAGAGCTTTTTTGCAGCAAAAAAATGTGATTATTTGTAAAAGAAAGTCAAAGGGCGGAATTTCCAGCGCTGTTTAAAAAAAAGAAACTTTGAAATACCGCGTTACCAAACAAAATATGATCCACAAAACAATAAAAATCCTCGTCGTAATACTTTGGGCGTCAAATGACGGCCAAGATCCGTGCGAGGTTTGGGGTATACACCCACATTGCATTGTGTGAAACTCCCGCAAGAGTGCGCATCCGAGATGGTCTTGGACCTTCACAGGACAAATCTGCGAGAGTAACATTTAAGAGGGGCTTGATCAAGAGTCCCTATTTGATTTAAGAAGTACTAGGCAAAATTCCGAAGAAAGATGTTTCGGGACCCAGCTACGTCTCGGTCAATCGACACTGTGCAGTTCGGGCAAACAAATGTTTTTGCACTTCCCAGCTCATTGTTGATTGTACCACAACGTGTGCATGTTTTGCTTGTCCAAGCTTCACTCACAACGAGGAGACTTTTCCCGCGTCGCTTCATCTGGTCGCGCAGTCTTTGTCGAAAAAGGTAGTGCGACCAAACGAGCATTTTACGTTTGGTCTTTTTGCCAAGTCCTCGGCCCCTTTTCACCATATCCTTAGTCTGAAACCCCGGGAGACACACGATATCGTAGTTTTCAGAGAGAAAATGCGCAAGTTTGTAGTGAGCGTCTCTCACCATGTTTTTTAGCTTCTGGCTGATTCTTAGGATCAGTGCACGAAGGTTTCTTTTCATCCGGTGTCTCTTTTCTTTGCTAATCTTTTGACCATCGGCTTGCTTGAAGTCCTTGACCTTGGCAAGTTTGGATCTGAGGAAATCCACCCTTTCGATTTTGCTGCAAAGGATTTGGTGGGAGTTTTTGCCCGCTTCGATAAAGTGTCCGTTCGGGGAGTATCCGGTAACGAACGTTCTCACCCCAGGGTCGATTGCCAAGATGCGTGGATGTTCGGTGGTATTTGCTTTGCCTGCTTCACTGTCTTGTGATTCTGCAGAAAATTTGCGATACCATTGTTGCGGTCGCCGGAGAGGAATGTGCAACTCATACTTTCCACTTGCTTTGTAGTACACCAAGCGACAAGCGTGTGGTACAGACAGTTTACCTCGCTTCAATCCTTTGTCGAGGTGTGAGACAAGCCGTTGCATGAGATGTTGCTTGCTGCCTCTTGCTTTGAAAATCTCTTTGTTCTTGTTTGAAAAGAACCAAAACCCCTTGCCACTTGGATCCACTCGCACAGCGCGGCTACCAAGCTCGACACAATACCTGGTGCTTTTGGCTTTACTTTTGAAGTGCATCACAAAAGACTTTTTACAGGATTTTTGTTTGGCCAGTATTTTCGCGACTGCGAGAGCTTTCTTGAAATCTCTTGAACCACTCTGAAGAATCTGGTTTGGGGTGTACACCTTTGGGTTGTCTTCGTGGTACTTGGTAAGAGCGTTCTTTTGCCTCTCGGTCCATTTTCGAGTCGGTTCCACTCGATAATCAGCAACACATTGGTTATAAATGTTTCTCGACCCATCAAAGTAACTCTGTAATGTCTTCTTTTGTTTCCGCGAAGGAACTATTCCAAATTTTGCAACATGCGTTGCATGCGGTTCTTGCAAAGGTTGTTGGGAACTTGCATCTTGGATAGCGCCAAAAATGTCTCTTTCCCGGTCGGTGTATATGTCACCCATCTTCTTGCATTTTGGCGTGGAGCTTTTGCATCTTTGTACTTTCTGGGGGATTTGTGCATTGGTTGCACGGTTTCGCTTCTCCCCAATTTTCGGCTCTTCTTTTTCTTCTTGTGGTTGAACCTTTCGAAATTCATTTTCGAGTGCTCGGAGCCTTGATGCCACTTGTAGAGTCGCGTCTGGGACGTGTGCATTGTCTTCACAAGGAAATTTAAGCGCGTTGAACCAATCCTTGGGTTCTCCTATCACACTGCTACATTTCCTCTCTGCAGCTGTTGTTGGAAGCCACGATTGGTTGGACAATTCCTGGGTCTTAGTACTCCAGAATTGTTGTTCCATTTCATGCACCTAAAAAATGTTTAACGATGCGTGTGATGAAGTTTGGGTGTGGTGGGGTGTGGTGATGTGTAAGTAGTTACAGGCTAATAAATAGTAGAAAGTGTGTATCAGCAAGTGCAAAAAAATATTATCCCCCCCCATTTTTTCGATGTTGTAATTTTCTTTGGATTTTGATTTGGTTTGTTGCATAAATCATATATCTATACATACATATACATATTTATATGTTTATGTCTATGTATATGTATGTATATATAAATATATCTATATATATAATTATAATTTTGTATGTCTTTTGTGTATGTTGGCATGATTTACTTTTCACCGTCATTTGACGCCTCGAAAGATTTTTTATTTGACAGGTGAACATGCAAAGATTGGCACATTCAACGACACCCTCATTGGTATCGCCCCTGTGATGAAGTACGCGCGCGCGGGAGGGGAGGGGGAGAAGGACTGACTCTTCCTGGTTTGCACAATTGTTTAGACAAAAATGAGAAAATTCCAGAATTCAATGTTAAATTAGAATGTAATGATCTTTTTGTGTTTTGTCCAATTTTTGCTTCCACGTCTTACAAAACCTCCACCACGTCCATGAACGTTTCGTCACAGACCTCACGATCCAGCGCATCATTCACGGTCCGCGGGTCCGTGTCATCGATTCCGCAGCCTTGTTCGACACAGAAAGCCACGTAAGCCGATTTGCCAGTGAGCAGTGCCGCATTGAGAGCAAGGGTTTTGGGGAATTCCCAATCTTTGCTTTGGCCAAACTCGGTCAGCCGCACCAGATTGTCAAACCTCAGCGCCTCGATCGAAGCGACAAGCGCGTCTTGCCAAGTTGCTCGATAGATGGGCCAAAAATCGAGCAAGAATTGCAAGAGACCGTGACTTGCATGCCTCGCAGATTCCCGGACAACCGACGGAATAAGCTTGGTGGGAGCGCGGTGGCAAGCAAGTAGCATTCGAAAGAGGTCGAGATCCCCAACCACCGCTGCCTTCTCAAGGGACAAATCGAACACCTTCGTGCCAGGAATCATCAACAACTGCTGGACAAGACGAGGGCAATTGGCAACGATGGCTCGAGTCAAGAGAGACGACTCCTCGTCTTCATCGACCAAAGCATTGGCCGTAAGCTGGCCACCCGGTGACTTGACGAACGCTCCGATCAAAAACTCCACCACCTCGGTGTTCCGAGCCTCGATCGCCGTGGCCAGTGCACCCTCGTAGTCGCCGGGGGAACGAGAGAGAGCTTGCGGACTGCTTGTCATCGTTTCCATCATTCTTTTGGTACCGTTCGCCGCAACGTAGTTGAGGCATTCGCGAAAGTCCCGCGAATTCCGTTTCAACAGGAACTCGAAGCTCTCGAGTTGATTTTCATCAACCGACAGCTCGAAAAATTCCATGGTCTGCCACCCAGCGAGGACAAACATACGAAGCACAGCCACCGCCCCGGCTTTGGTTGCTGCAGCCATTGCCAAGCGTACATCAACCATCTTGCGGGCATACGTTGTGTTTTTGAGCAGATGCTCCACCACACGAGCGTTGTTGCACTTCGTGGCGCGCAACATGCCAATATCCAGTGCGACACGGGGGCTGAGGTCGAAAACTCGACAAAAATCCTCAAGAACGGAGCATTCGGTCGCCTTTTCGCACGCAAGGCCAAACGCGGCAACCACCACGTCTTGTTTCGCGGTTTGTGCAACTTTCGCGAGAGTTTGGTCGTCTTTGAGCAAGGCAACCAATGCCAGCATTTCGGCGGTTGGACAATCGATCGAGAGAGGGGGCTTGTTGCTTGGTTCAGATCGCAGATTCGGAGAATACTGCGCAGCCAGGCCAAACAAGCGCTTCTCTCGTGTCATGTGCTCACCGTTGATGTCAGGCGCACCTCGGAAGAGCATGCGTTCGAACTGAGCGCTGATGCTCAAAGGGGCATCCAAGTACTCAGCCACAATACAGCTGAGAGGAGACAACATCACACTTTCCTCTGGTTTGGGCTTTTTGCGTGGTGGTTGATGACACTTGGGTGGTAGTCCGATGCTCCGCTTCATCTGCACCGATGCGTTTGAATTGTGTTGTGGATAAAAAGGGACACAAACCTGGTTAAAAAATCAAATTTCGTTTTAACGTGTCAAATGCAAAGAAATTTCGTCAACACGTGCAAACGGTTTTGGTTTTTTTTGTGACATTGTGGAAACCATACAACAAACAAAATGTGTACGGAGCTTTTGTACTCACCTGATGCATCAATTTCACAGCAAGTAACGCACACAACACAACACACACACACACACTAGAGGAAAAAACAAATGTCTGTTTTTGTGTGTTTAATGTTTTGCCTGTGTGTGTGTATATATGCTTATTTTGTTTGTAAACGAGTTACTACAAAAAAATTGTGGCTTTTTATGTATTCTGTGGTAAAAAAACAGTTTTTTTATTTGTTTCAATTCACGAAAATCTCTTTTTTTTGTGCAACAAAAAGAGAGACAGAAAAACGCGTCCAGTCTCCGTGATTCTAGAGAGGAGAGGGTTGTTCTTTTTTTTGTGGTGTGTGTTTTGTTTTTTGTGTACGCTGCTTCCCTGTGTATTTGGGCACTTGCGTTTTTTTGGGTGGTTGGGTGGTTGGGTGTGTGTAAGCAAGTTTTACTGCGCGTGTTCTGGAGTAATCACCAAAGAATTGTATCTTTTGTCGTCCTGGACATTGCTTGGCTCGAGAGAACGGTTGTGTGAAAAGGGAGTTGGTCTCATCGGTCCTTGTGCACCTGTGATCATACTCTGACAAACAGGGGATAAAACACCCGTGTTCCAGTCTGGGTCGCGTTTTAGCTCAGGCTCGAACCTCTCCTTCAATTCTTGTTTGCTCAAACCTTGGGCAAGTGCCGCGCGCATGACCTCTTCACCGAGTTTCGGGTACCTCGAAAACCTAAACGTTCTCTCGCATTCTTCTGGCCATTTGGGGTCAATGGCAAAAATCACAAACTGGAGGGACCATAGATCAGGGAAAATGCAAACAAGCCAGCGAAGTGCGAGCCAGATTGCGTTCATTTCTTCGCGGACCATTTGACTGTTTGTAGGCATCACAGAAACTTTCGTGAGTCTGTTCTCGTCAAACATCCGTCTCATTGCGAGTTTAGCCCGAGAACGCATTCCGGAGCCATCTTCGTCACCTGCCCAGAAAATAGAGCCGTCGCACGAGGGCGACGGTTGCTTCGAAAGCGTGCTACTTGGTGGAACCTTGTTTTTGGCGAATGGAGTCGCTCCACACTGTGCTCGAGTCGCGTGCTGCTTGCCACCATTTTGTCGAAGCACGCATTGTGGTGACGCGCAGCACAAAATACGCGCTCTGGCGCCAGAAACC
>Ga0181558_10004371_pt1 | contig 12700 bp, 6 predicted proteins | sample 011ome_22_FD_133754 | JGI IMG/M metagenome (GOLD analysis project Ga0181558, IMG submission 133754) | Coastal salt marsh microbial communities from the Groves Creek Marsh, Skidaway Island, Georgia - 011507BT metaG (megahit assembly) | ecosystem: Environmental > Aquatic > Marine > Intertidal zone... | reverse complement strand
TTCTATAAAATTAATATCCAAATCGTTAGAAACAATATTGGATCCATTGGACCATTCATAAAGCAGAACACCATTGCCTCCTGTGACAATTATATCTTCAATACTTCCATTACTATCACTGCAAGTTTCATTAATGACCGCAGCATTGGAAATATCAATAGTGGCTCCGCCAATATTATCAATAACTAACGCTTGAATAGAATCTTGACAACCTATAGCATCAGTTACCAAAACATTGTAAGAACCCGAAGTAACATTTGTCAAATCTTGAATATTACTTAAAACACCTGCTGAGCTGGACCATTCCCAGGTGTAAATCGGCAAACCACCTGAGACAGTTACTCCAGTTATCGAACCATCGCTATTTCCACAAGCAGACTCAATCATTATGTAATTAGTGGTGTCTAAAACTGGATTACTCAAAACAATGGTTACTGGGAGCGAATTAGAACTTTCACAGCCATCAATAATACTTGTTTGTGTTGCATAATAGGTAAATCCATTTGTTAATAATTCTGTTGCGTTTAACAAATTGGTCGGACCTGCATCAGAGTACCAAAGAATTGAACTCCCTGCAATTACAACATCAGCTAAAGTCGGATTATCATAAGCACAAAAAGATTGCGCGCTATTGCCAATAGGAGCTAATGTGTCATTTTCCGTGACAATAATATCTGCTGCAGCATCTGGACAGCCTAAAGAAGCAACAGTATAGGTATATATCAATCCATTATTAGTCCATAAGCCCCCCGTTTCAGGAGACCCATCCAACTGCGCAAACAGTTCAGCATCAGATGGTGTAAAACCTAAACAAATGGATAAAACTCCAGGGAATCCTGCATCACCTGGGTCATTAATTGTAACTACTACCTCAAAACCTGCACTGGTATCGCAGCCTGCGGAGACATCGAAAGCCCAATAACTATTCCCATTGATTAAGGCATCTGTCGATGAATAGGCACTTCCTAAAGCAGGAGAATTAAACCATGTGATATCAGTTCCGCTTGTTATTGCAAGATCTGCTATTGTCGGTGAATCGCTTGAACAAAATAATTGACTAGAATTCCCAGAAGGAGTTGGATTTGTACATATCGGCGAATAGCATGAACCAACCAAAACTGGACATATTGTATTTGGTGAGGCAACTGCTGCAATCGTATTTATAAAATTTAAGCCCGTTCCGGTTGCTGAAGGACTTCCGGAATTTTCAATATTAATTGTACCCGTATTATCTTGTCTAATATCTAACGAAGTTCCTGACCATGTACATTCGTTTATATTCATGGTAGCAGCATTTCCACTTCCAACTCGGAGGTATATATCATTTCCTTCGCTTGAAGCAGAATTACCAGTAAATGAACATGTATCAATATTTACAATAGCTGCAGAACCCGAGCCCGAAAAACTGGTATTTAATGAAATAGCACCACCTTTTCCGGAATTAGTTACACTATTCCCAGAAAAAGAACATTGGGATATATTCACTAAAGCCCCTCTTCCAACTGTAATAGCACCACCATATTTAGGACCTGAACCAGAATTTGTTGAATTATTACTAAAACATGTGCCTCTAACATTTAACACAGATCCTGAAACAAAAACTGCACCACCAGTACCTGAAGTATTTGTATTGTCTGCAACAATTGAATTATTTAGGGTTACAGCTGTGGTTGCATCACCTACAATGTAAAGCGCCGAACCACCCTGCAGCGCTTTAAAGTTTGATGAGAATGAGTAATTATTAAATACAACATTGTTTCCATTTCCCTCTACATTAACACCTCCACCTGCAACACTCATTGGAGAATTACAATTAGAACCTCCACCATCAAACTCAACTGAAGACCCCCCGCGAACAACAATTGTAGCTGATCCACCTCCAGGCATACTATCCTGAGCTAAAACATCGTTTATTATAACATTCGAAGCTCCATCGATCAATATGCCATAAGCATCTCCGCCAAAATCATACCCCGAAATTGTAAATCCTTGAAAAGTAACATTATCAGCAGTTATTGTTCCGAACCTTTCAAAATCTCCTCCGCCCATATCATGGTCAAACTCTGTAAGCAAACTCCCTGCTCCTATAATTGCTACATTATTAACATCAAAAAGAAGATTTTCATCTAATTGATAAAACAAACCGGCATCAACAAAAACAGTGTCACCTGAAACTAAACCAATTGAATTAACTGCATATGTCAAAGAAGCAAATGGAGCAGCTGCAGTACCCGGATTTCCGTTATTACCAATCGCAGTAGTATAAACATCTCCCACAGTTGATCCATCATTAACGTAATAATTTATCGCTAACGATTTTAAGGATGTTGTTAACAAAAATAAGAATATTAATATTTTATTCATTTTAAATTTATTGAAGCATAAATATGGATAACATTTGAAAAATACTCAAATAAAGTAAATAAAAAAATAAAAAGTCTGATAGCAATAATTGAATCTACTCTAATAGGGCTTATAATATAAGATCAGCAGGAGAAAAAGGTTAAATTGATAACTTTCCAAATTTGAAAAATTCGCTAAAAGCAGAATCGATAATTTTTAAAACCTTCTTTCAATTACTAATGCTAGTATTCTAATAATATTTCCTAGTAACTGTAATCTTTATAATCTGAATACCCCTTTGCGGAATTCGTATACCAAAAAGCCTTATCTCTTTCTCTAAGTTTCCAATTGTTTTTTATCCTTTCTACTAAATCTGGGTTTGCAATATAATCGCGGCCAAATGCGATTAAATCTGCATCCCCATTTTGAATAGCTAGCTCCGCTTTTTCTTTCGTATAATCCCCGCATAACATTAAAACCCCTGAATATAATGTTCTTATCTCTTTCCACAATACAAATTTCTCAGAAACCGCTTCTCCCATATGACTTAAATGTAAATATGCTAGTTTCTTAGAATTTAAATTAGCCACTAACTCTAAATACAATTTCCTTAATTCAATTGGGTTTTCATTCACATCTGCATAACTAAATGGCGAAATTCTTAAACTTACCTTATTCGAACCAATTTTAGCTATGGTAGAATCAATTATTCGATTTAAGAAACGTAATCGATTATAACGACTTCCACCATATGCATCAGTCCTAAAATTACTCGATTGGTTGATGAATTGATTCGGTAAATACCCATGGGCACCATGTATTTCAATTCCATCAAATCCCGCTTCAACAGCAAGAAGTGAACAGTTAGCAAATTCTGCTACCGCATTGTCAATATCCGCCAAACTCATTGATACTGGAACGGAATATTTTTGTCTACCAAAATTATAGGTTGCAACATCTCCTAACTGAGCAATTGCAGAAGGACCAAACAATTTAGCGCCAGAAGGTAAATTATTCACATGACCTACACGTCCTGCATGCATGACTTGTAAAAATATTTTACCACCGTTATCGTGAACGATTTTTGTAATTGGCTTCCAGGCATTCAATTGCTCTTTATTGCACAATGCGGGCATATTACAATACCCTACACCGTCGGGTGAAGGAGATGTCCCCTCAGCTATTATAAGACCTGCACTAGCTCGTTGACCATAATATTCAGCCATTATATTTACTGGTACATTATTGCTTGTTGCCCTTCTTCTTGTTAAAGGAGCCATGACAATCCTAGAACTTAACTCCAAACCTGACAAATTAAAAGAATTAAATAATTTCATATGCAAAAATATCTCTTCTTTAAATATAAAAAACTCCCAGAAAACCTTAACAAATAAAATAATTAAAGAAACTATTCTGGATTTTTAACCGCTTTAGTCCCTAAAAACTTCTGAACCAAAGCTCCAATTAAAATAACCATGGCGCAACCTATAAAATTATACATGAGATAACTTAATTCAATAATATTAAAGGTTTGCAAAAAATGGACAAGCAAAACGGTTAATTGCCCAATAATCCCGCCAATTAGTGCAGATTTTCCTCCAACAAACTTAAAGAAAAGCGCCAAGATAAAAACGCCTAAAATTGTTCCATAAAACAAGGAGCCTAAGATATTAACTAATTGAATTAGATTTTCAAACATCCCAGCCGTTAATGCGATAATAATTGCCAATATACCCCATGAAACAGTAAGTAATTTACTAACTTTTAGATCCTTCTTTTCATCATCCGATTGAGACCAGAACTTTTTATAATAATCAATGGTTGTGGTGGCGGAAAGTGCATTCAACTCGCCTGCTGTGGAAGACATTGCTGCAGAGAAAATAACCGCTAATAAAAGCCCTATTAGACCATGTGGCAGAAAATTTAATATAAATGTTAGAAATATATAGTCCGAATCTTTAGTCTCATAAGCTGGATCGATTTCAAAAAGAAGGTTCTTGTAGGCCAACCTTAGAGAATCTTGCTGAACTTGTAGCTCCTTTACCTCCATATTTGATTCTGACTGAATATCACCTTTCAGGTCAGATAAAATTTGTTTCTTACTGCAAAATATAGCGTCATATTGGTTTTCAATTTTCAACAAGCTTTCCTTCTGAACGCTTGTCATTTCAACAGAAATAGTGTTAAACACGATGGGCGGCTTATTAAATTGAAATGAAACAAACACCATAACACCAATTAACAAAATAAAAAACTGCATAGGTATTTTTAGTAAACCATTGAACATAAGGCCCATTCTCGACTGCTTCAAAGACTTACCTCCCAAATATCTTTGAACCTGGGATTGATCAGTTCCAAAGTAAGATACAAAAAGAAAAAGGCCACCCGTTAAACCTGACAATAAGGTATATTTATTACCTAAATCCGGAGACAAGTCAATTATTTCCATTTTACCTAAACTACCAGCTATATCAACGCCTTCAGAAAAACCTATTCCATCAGGAAAACTACCTATTACATAATAAAATGCTAAAAACATCCCTCCCATAATCACCCCCATTTGCCATTTTTGTGTAAGCGAAACTGCTCTACTACCCCCAGAAACGGTATAAACAATGACTAAACCTCCTATTAAGATGCAGGTTAATTGGAGGTTCCAGCCAAGAATGGTAGAAAGAATAATTGAAGGTGCATAAATCGTAATTCCAGCTGCCAGGCCTCGCGAAACCAAAAACAAAAAGGCCGTAAAAGAGCGAACACGAACATCAAATCGTTGCTCCAAATATTGATATGCGGTGTAAACTTTTAGTTTGTAATAAACAGGAAGAAAAAACACGGATACAATAATCATTGCAAGAGGTAATCCAAAATAAAATTGGACAAAACCCATACCACTTTCATATGCCTGGCCAGGAGTCGACAGAAATGTTATTGCACTTGCCTGAGTTGCCATTATTGATAATCCGATAGTAGCCCAATTTTCAGAATTATTTCCCTTAAGGTAACTCTCAAGATTGCTGTTTTTTCTGGTTTTCCAACTACCATAACCTACAATCAAAATAAGCGTGCTTGCTAGCACTAACCAATCAATTAAACTCATTATATATATTGGTTAGTAATGATTAAATAAAGAATGATTTGAATTAATAGGACCACGACTAAAGCCATATACCAGTAATTCCACTTCGTTGTATCTTGCTCCTTTTTCACGGTATATAACTTAACATATTAGCAAAAAGTCGATAGGCACCTACAACACCATTTGGTAATTCCCTGAAGAAAGATATGCCGGTATAAATAAATTGACCTTCCCCATGCTTAGCTACAATTAAGGCACCATGCTGAGGATCTTCACCTTCATCAGACCAAGACAATAATGGAGTATATTCTTTAGACCAACTATCTGCAAAATACAAACCTCTTTCTTGCACCCAGTTATCAAAATCTTTTTTTGATATTTTATTTGGGGAATTTAGTATCGGATGAGATGGATTTAAAAATGTTACTTCAGCATCTTCTTCAGTAACTCTATTTCTTGACAATTCGAAATGGAAAGGTCCGAACTCTTTTCCTTTTAGCGATCGATACGCGGTGTTATACTGCATAACTACGTTTCCGCCCTCTAAAACATATTGATTCAATTGGTCTGTAAAATTTAGTAATTCTGGCTTTACATTATAAACTCTAATTCCCAATACTACTGTTTGATATGTGTCCAATTGAATCAGAGGGATATCTTTAACTGAAAAAACATCAACTTCAAAACCCAATTGCTCAATTGCTTGCGGCACAACATCTCCAGCTCCTTTAATGTATGCTATGCGACCAGCGTTAATCTTAACATCAAGTAAAGTACATTTCAATTTTGCCTTTTTAAATAGCGCTTGAGTAGTGATATGGTCATAAGCTATTTCTTTATAGGAAAGCAAAGGCTCTCCTTTTGAATTAAACAACTTGATATCACCCTGCTTAGCATTTGCACCTCCAACCACAGTAAACTCATACCATTCTTCAGAATGCTTATTATCTAAAGAAACGCTAATTCTGGAAGGGGCAACAACCCAACCATCTGGAACTTTCACAGTTATTTCATCTACTAAACTATCTTTGAAACTCCTTAATTTAAATTGTACCGTTTCTTTTTTATCCGGGGCTATCAATAATTGCTGCTTACTAAATGTTGAAGTAAATTCTGGCGTGGCAATTAAAGGCCTTGTTCTCTCTCCATAGGAGGGGTCTCTCCATTTATAAGTTACAGGAACCTTTACTTCAAAGAAATCCTCGTCCAAGGAAAATTTAAATAATGCCGAAATACTAGGAGCACTTTCAGGTTCTCCTAAATCTTTTGTATCCGTTACAACAAAAACATTTTTAAAGCCTTGATTCAACCAGTAAGGATTAGAAATGTCATTATTTCCAGATGAAATAATACTTTCAGAAAACATTTGATTGTATTTTAAACTATCACTAAATTGCTTTTCTTCCCCTGAACTAAGCGCTATTCCTAAAATCTTCAAACCTAAATGCGTTCTGTTAATAACATTTGCTTTCAAAGCAACGGAATCACCTTGAATGAATGAATAATTATTTGCTATTATTTCTAAATCTAATCCTAGACAATCAATTAAAATTTGTTTACATCGATCTATTTTCTCCTCTACTAAATAACTTTTCGGAAGAGATTGCAGTACCTTTAAAATTGAGAAAATGCCAGTAACATTGTTCTCTACATTAATAAAATCAAAATTATTAATTACTTGCTGAAACTTGTTTTCAAAGTTCTCATCAATCAATCGACTCCAACTTCTCTCGCTTTTCTCAAACAATGAAGTCTTTAATCGCCCACCTGCAAGAAACTTAAAATATTCAACACGACTTCCAAGCTCAACTAAACCTCCAAAACCTTGGCATTTATGCTCACTTCTAGCCAGCGTTCCTATTTCATTATATGACATTCCCAACTGTGGATTATAACCCCCAATATCCGCTATTAGATAATCTGAATTATTTTCCGCAATTTCCTTTATATTTTCATCCCACCAATAGGAAGTATTCCAGTACAAGGAACGCGTTTTCCAAATTCCATAATCAGCATCTTGATCCTTCATGTATTTTGGGTCGTTTGCCTTTTCAAAAGCTTCCATTGCTAAAAGCGCCGAAGCGGTATGGTGACCATGACCTCCTCTTTTATCTGGAGGGAAACGTGTAATTATTACATCCGGTTGAAACTTTCGAATCATGAGGACTAAGTCTGCCATTAATTGGTCTTTTCCCCAAAGTTCAAAAGATTCTTTTGCCGATTTTGAGTATCCAAAGTCAACAGCCCTAGAAAAATATTGTTTCGCGCAATCATGTGATCGAGCAGCTAGTAGTTCTTGCGTCCTCAAAACTCCTAAATCTTCGCTTAATTCATTTCCTATTAAATTTTGGCCACCATCACCACGCGTCAATGAAAAGTATGCTGTCTCAGCTTTCTCACCTAGAGAAAGCCATGCAAGAGCCCTTGTATTTTCATCATCTGGATGCGCGGCAACATACAAGACGCGTTTCATAGAATAAAGCTTCTGAAGATCTACGTATATTTCCCCATTACTTTTATTGGCCAAACTGCTAATCCCGATGGATAAAATGATAAAAAAAAGATAAAACCTATTCATTTTTTAGTAATTATTACGATTTCGAAATTAATCATTTTTGTTTAACCTATCTTGAAATAAAATAAACAACTGAAAAGCAGCAAGATAGATCCAAAACTAAAATATTCTTGCGTAATAAAGGGGATACTTATCCCACTTAGAGCTATTTTCGTGCTCAATATTAATTTAAAAAGAACAAAATGAAAAATTTAATAACCGGAACATTACTATTTGCATGCTCAATCTTTCAAGCGCAGATAAAAACACCAGCACCAAGCCCTGGGGCTACTATAGAACAAAAAATTGGATTAACAGATGTCTCAATTACCTATTCAAGACCGCACAAAAGAGATAGGGAAATTTTTGGAAGTTTGGTTCCGTTTGATAAAATGTGGAGAACAGGAGCAAATAAAAACACAATAATTACAACTAGTGACATCTTGATATTTGGAAATGACACTTTAAAAGCTGGATCCTATTCAATATTTACTATTCCTAAAAAAGATGCTTGGACTATTTTATTCTACGGCGATACGGAAAACTGGGGAATCCCAGAAAACTGGGAAGATAAGGAAGTAATGGTCAAGACCACTGCTAAAGCTGGATCGTTAAGTCAAGTTAAACAATCGTTTACGATTGGATTTAATGACGTTCAAATGGATGGTGCTGAACTTACTATGTCATGGGACAAAACAGTTGTTACTGTACCATTTAAAACAGCTACAAAAGAAAGAGTTACTGCCTCAATTAAAAAGGTTATGAATGGTCCAGCGGCTGAAGATTATTACAAAGCTGCAGATTACTATTTATCTCAAAAAACAAATATTAAAACGGCGTTGAATTACATCAACAAAGCGCTTGATTTGAAAAAAGAAAAACCATTCTGGTATTTGAGAAGAAAAGCACTTATTCAGGCAGAACTAAAAGACTACAAAGGAGCTATTGAAACAGCTAAACTTTCGATGACTGCTGCTAAAAAAGCAAACTATGAGAGTTATGTTAAGTCTAATCAACTTTCTATAGATGAATGGAGTAAAAAATAAATAAGATTAGGATCTGGTTGAAATGGGAATAACTCTTTAGAGTTATTCCCATTTTTTTGACAATTTAGACTATAATCATTTGAATAACTTTAATTATCCTTTTTATTAACTTTTCATTTTGCATAGCAGAATTTAGATATTTTTACAAAAAATTTTGGCAATAGAGCAAATGAAGGTTTGAAGAAGTGAATTGAGGTTCTAAAACCGGTGGAAAGTATTAGCTTTAAAAAAAAATTAGACCTTGTTTTTTATTTTCTCAAAAATAGTAGCTTTTATCGCGGATCCTTTGGTGTTTATTACTGCCTTTTTTATTCTTGGATTGTTTGTAAGAACAAAATATAGAAGACGAAGATATCTTCTTATATCCTTTGTTCTTTTGTTATTTTTCTCGAATGGTTTTATTTATCAAATTGCATTTAAACAATGGAAAGTAACCCCTGTTCAACTAAAGAAAAAATACGATTATGGAATTCTTTTGGGCGGAATGATTAGCCTCAGCTCTACCAATGAAGATCTTAAATTTGGTGAAAGCTCAGATCGATTGCTTTACACAGTAGAGTTGTATCAAGACAATGTCATAAATAAAATTATCATCACTGGTGCTTCAGGAAGTCTTCAATCAGAAATTATTGAAGCCGAATATTTGAAATCATACCTAGTGAAAATAGGAATTCCAGAAACCGATATTATTTGTGAGACCAAATCTCAAAATACTTTCCAAAATGCTGTTTATACTGCTGAATTAATTTCAGTAAAACATAAATCCACTCCTAGCTGTCTATTAATTACCTCGGACTTCCATTATAGAAGGGCTATAGCCTGTTTTAAAAAAATTAATTTAAAGGTTGACCCCTATTTAAAAAAACTGAAACAAAAAACCATATCCATCGAAGACTACATACAGCCACAATCCGCTTATCTCTATGAATGGCGTATATTATTGCATGAAATAATTGGCTATTATACCTATCAAATAATGGGATATATATAAAACTGTTGAAAACTAAGTCGGATATCTGAAATCCATTAATATTAGGAATGAAATGAGATATTTTTTCCCCTTACCAACCTGATCAAAGAGTGGCTAAAACTATTTAACTCCTTTTCTGCTTAAACAATTTGTTATAACTAGAAACAGTATCGAAGAAGTAAACAAGTTTCATTGTTACCGTATTTCGTTGTCCTGCATCAAGAACTGTCCCTAAATTATTGAAATAAGAAAGCTGTGTATTGCTATCGTCCGTTTGAAAGGCATTTTTGTAAACCAGATTAATAAACCCTCCTGGAGCAAATTGCCAAGCAAAAATCAAATCGGTATTAAATGCATTAAAGTTAAAGTCTGAATCACCCTGAAATGCATCGTCCCTTATAATGTAACCGTTGTCATCCAGATCACCATAATAATCGTATTCTCCATAAGACCAATAGTGTCGAATTCTTAGGGTTAACGATAGGTTATTTTTAAAAACATATTTTCCTTTCATGATATTCACCAATGTTCGAACATCTCTTACTCCATATTTTGGTAAACCCTCATAATAACCAGCAAAACCAGCGCCGTTATACAAAACCGAATAATTAGATGAAGGGGTTAATGTAAATTTATCATTAAAACGAATAATTGGTGAAACATTGAATTCAAAATATTGATTCACTATATAATCTGTAAAGTACCCCTTACCAAATCCGATATTTCCGTCTAAGGCAAACTTTTTTCTATAATCGGAAGAAATACCTATACCATTATAATAATATTCGGGAATAATAAATTCTTGCCCGGGAACTCTGGACTCAAATAGATCTATACCATCCCCTACTTGAGCGCTCATGTTGATAAAAATTGTATTAAAGCTTTTCAAATCAAAAATATACCTCCCTGAATACTGCTTCTTTAGTATCTTTCCTGAAGAATAATCTTGATCGAGATCAAAAGAAAATCGATTAAAATTCCTGTTCAATATCCAAAAAGGATTGTATTTATTGTATTCAAATTCAACAGAATGCGTTCTAATATTTGTGGTGAAATTTATACCCAAATCATTAGGATTAAAACCGGGTGATTTACTTTCGCTTGAGAGTGAATACTTAAAGTTTCCTTTTATTTTTGCCAGATTGACAAAATAACTTAGTCCATCATCATCACCAATTTCAAAAAAATTATCCAGCAAATTTGTATCACGTTGCGAAATTTTCAATTCTCCACCTATTGCATAAGTTGAACTCTTCGAAATGAGATCTAACCCTAATGCTGAAACATTCGCATCAATGTAATCTCCAGATCTTGCAGTGTTTAAATTAATAAAATAGATAGAACTATTATTTTTTAAATTCTGATCAAAAGAAACAATATTGTAATTTACTAATGGATTGGTTTCAATTTCGCGCGTATTTCCCGTTAAACCATCTAAAATAAGCGCATTGCTCGAAGCAGTTACTGCATTCATCACACCAATTCCAAGACCTTTTTTGTTACGTCCAGATATTTTTGCAACATTAATTAGCCGGGTGTTTGATGGATTATTAATAACCCGTTCAGTAGAGTCTAAATTAAAAAGGTTTTGATTGTTTTGAATGGGTGTTCCACCAATTCTTCTAGAATAAAATAAATCTCCACGATTGAACAAATCAACACCCTCCTGAAAAAAGGGTCTTTGCTCTTCAAATTCAACTTCAAACGCCCCCAGATTTTTAACAATATTATCCGATCGCACTTGAGAAAAGTCAGGTAATAAAGACATATCCAGTGTAAAACTTTCGTTTAACCCTAGTTTAAGATCAGCTCCGGCACCATAACCCACTGTTGTCTCTCCATTATCAACATCCACAAAAGAAGAAGTGTATGGCGAAAGTGACAAGCGAAGAGGAGCTTTGATATTATCTAAACCTGTTAATAATCCCCAATAATTCAATTCCGTTTCTACCTCTTTGGGCACTAAAGACCATTGCAAACCTGTTCTAGTTCTTCTCAAATTTCTTTCAAATTGAACTCTCCAAACCTGCTTCTCGCCATTGGGGAAACGAATTGCATAATAAGGTATTCGCATTTCAACAATCCAACCATCTGAAACAATTTGAACTGCACTTTGCCAAACTGCATTAAAAGAAGGATCTGAGAGTCTAGAATCTGATTGAACTCCGGATGCTGCAACAGAGAATGTAAAAGCATCTAACATTTTATTGTATGTATCTATCGAAAATGTGAATCCATCCGAATTTAACTCATCATCTCGCTCACCTAATTGCGCTAATATACTATCAGGGCTGCTATCATAGCAATACCCCAGTATATAAAGATTACTATTGTCATAAAGTACTTTTACTTCGGTTTTAAACCTAGGCTCATTGCCTTCTGTTGGATTTTGCTCTAAAAAATCAGTTGCAATATCAGCAGTTTTCCATTGTTCTTCTGCCGCAAAACCATCGATAGTAATTTTATCAATTGCCCTTGTCGCTTGTATAGTTTTTGCTTGACCAAATGAAAAATTGGACAAGAAAAAAAATAGGATTATGTAAAAGTTATTATTCAGAATCAGTAAAATTTTTCCAAATGTAATAGAACCCATTGCGTTTCTATATCGAACATTATAGAATTGTTATGAGCGGTTATCAAAAAAAAATAAAAAGTGCCGCCATAATCACAAGTATAAAAAACCCAAATTAATGTAATAACCTTATATT
>Ga0181558_10004367_pt1 | contig 12705 bp, 10 predicted proteins | sample 011ome_22_FD_133754 | JGI IMG/M metagenome (GOLD analysis project Ga0181558, IMG submission 133754) | Coastal salt marsh microbial communities from the Groves Creek Marsh, Skidaway Island, Georgia - 011507BT metaG (megahit assembly) | ecosystem: Environmental > Aquatic > Marine > Intertidal... | reverse complement strand
TTCAAGCAATCTCATGGTCCGTTGGAAGCGTGGGGGGACTCTTGTCTATTCTATCTATTGGAACATTTACCAGTAGTTTCAAATTAATGATTGCCCAAACAGCTGGAGCGGTGCGGGATCTCACCCATCTTGGTTTCCCCCAAGGTCAAATAAGTCGGGTATTTTTTAAAAAATTTAGCAAATTATTCGTTTTGATTTGGTTTTTATCTCTCTTGCTATGCTTCGGTGCCCAAAGCTTTTTGCGGGAAAAGATATCTCAGTTTGGACTAGAAATAAGCCAAAGCTTACACTGGGAAACCTACACTTTTGCAGGTGTTTACGCTCTTCTTTTTATGGCGATTAACTATTGGGTAATCCGTCAGTCCATATCTTCATTTACCCAAAGTAAAATGAATTAGACTACAGACATCTTTAACTGATCATCCTTAACTGTAAATGTAACTTCACTTCCCTCATCAATCTCACTTGCAACCAAAGCACGAGCCAATTGAGTTTCGACCTGTTTTTGAAGAAATCGTTTTAAAGGCCGAGCCCCATAGGTCGGGTCATAGCCCTTTTCGCCAATCCATTTCTTGGCAGCAGGTGTAAAAGTTATGGTTACTTTACGGTCTTGTAATCTGCGATTTAAACTTTTCAAAAGCAGATCTACTATCGAAGTAATCTCCTCCAATGATAACGGTTTGAATAAAACAATATCGTCCACTCGATTGAGAAACTCTGGCCGAAAATGATCCCGCAATTCGGCCATAACTGATTCACGTGCGGTCTCTGAAATTTCTTGGGTAAGCAATTGATCCTGTAAGTAACGACTTCCCACATTAGATGTCATAATAACCACTACATTTTTAAAATCGACAGTACGTCCTTGTGCGTCAGTCAATCGACCATCATCCATTAGCTGCAATAAGACATTAAAAACATCAGGGTGAGCCTTTTCAATTTCATCAAAAAGGATGACAGAATATGGCTTTCTACGAACCGCCTCCGTCAATTGCCCACCTTCTTCATAACCCACATATCCTGGAGGTGCACCAAGCAAGCGGGCTACTGAATGTTTTTCCATGTATTCAGACATATCAAGCCGAATGACATTATTCTCACTATCAAAAAGACTCTCTGCCAAGGTCTTGGCCAATTCTGTTTTACCCACTCCAGTTGGTCCAAGAAAAAGAAACGATCCAATCGGCCGATGCGGGTCTTTGATCCCAGCACGGGCTCGCAAAATTGCGTCAGAAACTGCGTCAACGGCTTCATTTTGACCGATCACTCGCTGGTGTAAAATGCTCTGCAGGCGTAAAAGCTTCTCGCGTTCACCCTCGATTAATTTGGTAACAGGCACTCCTGTCCACCGAGCAACAATTTCCGCAATTTCCTCGGCTGTAACCTCTTCCTTTAGAATCGCATCCTCCTTTTTGTCGCTTTGCTCCAATACTTCGAGCTCTGCTTCCAGTTTGGGCAGTTTTCCGTGCTTAAGTTCAGCAACCAAGTTTAGGTCGTAGGCTCGCTCTGCACGTTCCATTTCCGATCGGGTCGATTCAATTTGTTCCCGTAATACTCGTACATCATCAATTCCTTTACGCTCATTTTCCCACTGCCTTTTTATCGTCTCCATTTTGTCCCTGGCATTGCCAAGTTCTTTTCTTAAGCTTTCCAAGCGATCTTGACTCGATTTGTCTTTTTCCTGCTTCAGAGCAGTTTCTTCAATTTCCAACTGAAGTACTCGTCTGCTTACCTCGTCTAATTCTGCAGGCATACTATCTAGTTCAGTTCGAATCATCGCACAGGCTTCATCCACTAAATCAATCGCTTTGTCGGGAAGGAAACGATCGGAGACATAACGGTTGGACAAAACCGTTGCCTGGACCATTGCTTCGTCCCTGATGTTAACTCCATGATGAATCTCAAAACGCTCACGTAGGCCACGGAGGATCGAAATCGTATCTTCCACATTAGGCTGATCCACCAAGACTGTTTGAAACCTGCGTTCCAAAGCAGCATCTTTCTCTACATGTTGACGATACTCATTAAGAGTCGTAGCCCCAATACATCTTAGTTCTCCGCGAGCCAGCATGGGCTTAAGCATATTTCCAGCGTCTATTGCACCCTCGGCTTTACCTGCACCTACAATCGTGTGCATTTCATCGATAAATAAAATTATGCGTCCATCTGATTTACTCACTTCTGTAAGTACGGCTTTTAAGCGCTCTTCAAATTCCCCACGAAACTTTGCCCCAGCAAGAAGGGAGCCCATTTCCAGGGTAAATATGGTTTTTTCCTTAAGCCCTTCAGGAACATCCCCGCGAACAATCCTTTGTGCCAGTCCTTCTACAATTGCAGTTTTTCCAACCCCAGGTTCGCCAATGAGAACAGGGTTATTTTTGGTTTTTCTAGATAAAATTCGGATTACCCGACGAATTTCGGAATCTCTTCCAATTACGGGGTCTAATTTACCTGATTTTGCCTGCTCAACTAAATCGATACCATATTTACGAAGTGCACGGAAAGAATTTTCAGGAGTTTTGGAGGTCACTTTCTGGCCTCCACGTACTTTTAAGAGCCCCTCTCTTAATCTCTTTTCTGACAGATTAAAGTTTTTAAAAAATTGCTTAAAAGTGGATGGTTTGCCAACTGAAGACAAACCGAGCAAAAGGTGTTCAGTGCTCACATAATCATCCTGCATCTCCCGTGAGATTACCTGACCTTTCTCAACCGCCTCAGTCAAAGCCTTGGAAGCATAAGATCTTGAAGTATTAACATTTCCAGCAATTCGAGGGAGATTTTTCAACTCTCTTTGTAAAGCCAATTGGATGGGGGCAACACCAACCTCCATCTCATCCAACAAAGAAGGTACAATCCCATTTTCCTGATTAATCAAAGCGGTGAGCAGGTGCCAAACATCCACCTCCTGTTGGCCATTCCTTTTGGCAACTTCAGTCATTTCATGAATTGCGGATATTCCTAGTTCAGTAAATCTTTCTGGGTCAACATTCATAATTCTCTACCTATTGCAAGATGTGTACCGAAAGTAAAAACATCCAAATTTCTTAATTTTAAAGGGGGCTTGCTTCCATTTCAGCTTCCATTTCAGCTAGCAGAAACAAAGAATTGCTCCAAATGGTCGCTCCTACTGTGTCACGATGACACAGTTTGGGTTTACCAACAAATTAAATCGAAAATTGTAGATGAAGGAAGATTACATCGAGTATAATTATATTTCAGGAACCTAACACGCGATTGATGCTTGTGTAGAAGTTTCCTCCCTTACACTTTATCAAAAATGAAGCTTTCGGAACGTATTCGGTATATTGATCAAACCCTGAACCAACTCTACCCGCAACCAGGAGTGCCACTAGACCATCGAAATCATTACACTCTTTTACTCGCAGTTTTACTGTCTGCACAATGCACAGATGAAAGGGTAAATACAGTCACCCCAAGGTTATTTTCTATGGCTGATAATTCAAAAGACATGGCAACCAAAACAGTGGCCCAAATTAATGAAATCGTAAGGCCTTGTGGTTTAGCTCCTAAAAAAGCCCAGGCAATCCTTGACTTATCAAATCTCCTGAACAAACATCATAGCGGTAAAGTTCCTGATAGCTTTGAGGATTTAGAAGCACTGCCTGGAGTTGGACACAAGACTGCATCCGTAGTAATGGCACAGGCTTTTGGTCACCCAGCCTTTCCGGTTGATACCCACATCCATCGACTTGCACAACGCTGGAAATTAACCTCGGGCAAAAGTGTTACACAAACCGAAAGAGACTTAAAGAAGCACTTTCCAAAAAATCGATGGAATACTTTACACCTACAAATTATTTATTATGGGAGAGAACATTGCAGTGCGCGATCTTGCTTTGGATTGGAGTGCCTAATTTGTAAAACTTGCTTCCCCCAACGAAGTAAGAAAATGATTACGAGTAAGGCCTAGCCCGAATTTACAAATACCTGAGGCCTTTCGTCCTTGAGTCTCTGAATTGCTTCATCACTTATTTGGGAATCGTAAAGATAAACCTCACGCAACCCCCCCATCTTAGACAAAAAATCCACAGTGGAGTCATCCAATTTAACTCTTACAAGATTAAGTTTTTCCAAACTCGTAACATCAACAAGGTGCCGGATACCGGCACTGGTAATTTTGGAGGAACCCTCCAAGGTAAGACTTTGCAAATTAGGAAACTTTTTAAGTGTTTCCAGACCTTGATCCGTAACTTCTGACTGAGTCAGGTCGAGAACAACCAGATGCTGGGCAATCAAAAGAAGAACCCTAATATCTTCATCATTCATTGCCAGTTTCTGGTCTATGGAAGAAATAACCTGCAATCCAACATCCCCCTCAATCGGTAATAGTTTAATTCCTGAAGAATTTATATGATGCCACTGTTCCTTACCAATACGTATGTCTTGTAATCTTCCTGGGGGAGCCTCAGTAATCTCAATACTCTCAAGTTCTCTGCCAGGAAACCAATGTTCAATAGGAATTCCGAACTTTCTGGCAACAGGACCGACCTCCATCGGTGCAATTAAGTAAGCTCCAAGGGTTGATCCTCCAACCACGAGCGAAGTAATTATAAACACTACAAATGTAGCTAGTATTTTAGAAAATAAGCTCTTTTCCTTAACTTTAATCTGGGTATTCTTTTTGTTCAGACCGCTTAATTTTACGGTCTTTTTGGGTCTTTTCGAAGACGCTGGAGCTCTAGCTTTAACGCTCGCTCCTTGGAGACTTGAATTATTGGCTTTGGAACGTGGATGTATATCATTTAACACTTTTGATAGGGTGTCCCAATTCGACTGCCCATCGACCATAGCGTAGTCAGAAGCTAATAATTGTCCTGAATTTAGAAATTCCGTTGCCTGATTAACAGTGTACGGGCCAAACGATTGCCCATTCCTAGATATATGAATTTGCGGCTGTGGTGGAGGAGAAGACTCAATAATATTTACAGGCTGATTTATTTTAACCCCAGGAACATCTGCAACAGTAACCCAATTTGTACATCCCTCAAACCAAGCGGGGCTACTGGAATCAAGTTGTTTAGAGTCCAACCAGGACTGTAAAGTTTGAAGGCTATGCGGTCCAGTCCTTTGCCCATTAGATGATAGGTAGATTTGGGTCATTTAAAGTTGAATTGATAAAAGCCCATCAAATTAAGAGTCAGGTAGAAATCGTGTCTTGCTCAAGCAAGAAATACAACATGCATAAAGGCAGGTTATTTCTTTATTCTGCAGGTGCGGACCTGATCCAATCTGATAGAATTTGTATTTCTTCATCCGTCAATTTGTTATCCCTTCCATAACATGGCATGCGATCGTTTTCATCACCATAAAATCGATCATCCTCTGGATTTCTAATGAATGCAACAGTCCACTCATCTGAACCATAACCAGTAAGATCTGGTGCATACCCCTCCTCTTCTGAATCAATATCGTGACAATCGATGCAAGCTAAGCCATCCTGAAATACAAGATCATCGTTGTAGAACAGAGATAAAAGTTCATCTCTTTCATCTTCACTGAGAGGTTCTTGATAAGGTAGATTAGCATTATCGGATAGTAATTTTGCCATCCGGGGCATGAGGGCTTTTTCTTCAGTAGTATATTTGGCTAAAACTTTACGGGCCATTGTGCCATTTTTAAACTCAGTACCACCAAAATATTCATCTGAAATATAATGTTCATGATTAAGCAGCTTTGTAAGCCATTCAACACTGGCAAAGCCAGCAAGCTCAGGGGCAGATTGAACATCGTCCACAGGGTAACCTCTACCGTCATGGCTGTTATAACGATGGCAACTCGCACAATGAGCTGCAAAAAGGAGCCTCCCTCTATTTTCTTTATCTTTTCTTAAAAGCGTAACCGCTCCTGCTGGCGGAATTCCTTCATCAGCTACGATGGACAGAACACGTTCAGCTTGCCAGTTCGCCTCATTAATCGCTGCCAGGTGACGAGTATTTTCGCGATCTTCAGCGAAAGCTAGTAAAGTTAGGGCAACCGAACCAGCTATGAGGGTCCACCAAAAGCCAATATTCAATTGGTGACCAGGACGAGTTACCCCGATGAACGGTTGTAAAAATATCCATAAAGCAAGAAATGCTGGAATAATCACTGCTCCCCAAAATGCAGGCACATATTTGAGTAATTGGAATAGAAAAAGAAAATACCACTCCGGTCGAGCAGGGAATTCATTAGCCGGATCAGCTGGCGGACCTAATGGAGCACCACGAAAATATAAAGTAAGTGCAACAACTGCTAAAAGGATTGCCAAACAAGCGATTGCATCTTTGAGGATTTGATCAGGCCAAAAATAGGAATCTTTCTTGGGCCTTGGCTCCTTTACATGGATTCCATGTTTTCTAAATAAATAGATGTGGACAACCACAAGCCCAACAAGCATTGCCGGTAATACTCCGGCATGGAGGGCAAAAAATCGGGTTAAAGTATGGTGTCCATATTCAACACCACCCACCACGATTTTTTGTATTTCCGGCCCTATCAACGGAACCTCAGCCATTAAATTTGTCGCGACTGCTGTTGCCCAATACCCCTTTTGATCCCAAGGGAGTAAGTAGCCTGTGAGCGAAAGTGCCAGCGTTACCCCCATCATCAGTGCACCAAACCAAAAGTTTAGCTCACGCGGAGCCCGGTAAGCACCATCTATCACAACTTGCATGAGATGAAGAACGAGAAGCACAATCATTGCTTGCGCCATGTAATGATGAACACCACGCAAAAACCAGCCACCCCATACCTGATATTGTAAAAAATATACACTTTCCCATGCTGTTTGAGCACTAGGACTGTAAAACATCCAAAGGAGAGTTCCCGTTACGACCTGAGTAAAAAAAGCAAAGGTTAAACAGCTGCCCCAGACATACCTCCATCTAGCACCACCAGGAACTTTTTCGTAAAGAACTTCGTGTAATAAATTTCGATACCCAGACCGGTCGTCAAGCCAATCAAAGATTACTTTCATGACAAAGGAATTTTATCTGCAATATTGGGCCTGAAGTGTTGAAAACGAATCCAAACATACCCTTCTTCAACTTTGGCTTCCATCGTATCCATAGGGCGCGGGCTTGGGCTATTATCGGTAGTTACTGCCCCATCCAAGCCGAATGAACTATTGTGACAGGGGCAAAAGTAGTCATTGCTCTTTTTTCTATAATCTATCGCACACCCTAAATGGGGACATTTTAGATTAAAGGCGACGACATCATCTTCTTTTCGGGTTAGATAAACAGCTCCAACTGGAACATCTTTGTAAGTCGTCCAAGCATCGACGACTTTTTCCTGTACGACTTCAAATTTCGCAGGAGATCCATCCTCGGGCAAAGAGAGAAGTGGAGCAACCTTGGACCATGGAACCGAAGAAGTATTTCCCGAGGATTTCCTGACTGGATCCAAAATAGCCGGTATCCCACTCGCCAAGGGAAACAGACCGCAGGCAGCTGACGCTCCAATGGTTGCTACCCGGATGAACTTCCTGCGGGCGCTGGTTTGATCGTCGTTTTCCATGAAAAAGCGAAACAAGAATTAATGAAAAAAATTAAATTATCTTCAGAACGACTAAGGTAGGGGGGGCAAGGGGGGCAAATCATCAAAACCCGAACCATTGTCACCAGGCAAAGGAGGCAAACTATCAGAACCACTCTCGCCAGGAAGCGGGGGCAAAGAAGATTCAGATTCATCCATAGCAGGTAATGCAGGTAAACCCTCCTGCGTTCCAAAATCATCACTGGAGGGAAAAGAAGGAAGTTCTTCGAGACCACTACCGCTTGTAATACCTTCTTCAGGCGTTGGACTAAAACCTTCATCTTCTAATGATGTTTCCGTAGGAGGGAAGTCGGGCAACTCAGCCCCAAAACCGCCTTCACCATCTTGCGAACTACCATCAGGGTCCGAGCTAAGTGAATCGATTGCCCCCTCTAAAACAGGAAGCTCGGGCTCAGAAGTTTGAGCTGGGGAATCCGAAGCTGGAAGTGTTGGGCCCTCATTGATATCAGAAATATCTCCGCTGGGGGGATTATCTTGGTTTACGGAGGGAGTAATCGAATTCTCAACTTCTGGCTGATTGATCGTGGGATCACCCACAGCAGATTTATCAATACTCGGAGGGAGTCCATTAGCAGGCAATGTAATCGGTGTACCATCCGATCTCCAAGTTGCTTCTTTGCCATGCCTTGCACCATACGAATAGGCACGTACATACATTTTTTGTCCATTTGGCCACCAGCGAGTCACGGTACCGTGCCATTTACCACGATTATAATTTCTTTCATACATCTTGACGCCATTTGTAAACCATTTGCTACTCTTACCGTGTTTGCGTCCGTCCAACCATGATTCATCACTGGATACATATTCGCCACTTTCTCCGACATCTACTGTTAGAATTCTTCCTGTGAACGGAGCTTTATCCGTCTTCAAATGCAAAAGACCAAAGCGAGATTCAAAATTATCTTTATATTCTTGAGCAGTGACTTGAAAAGCTCCCCCACTGACATCATTCTCCCATCCAGCAGTTTTTGCTGGTGCAGTATGGACGGAAGAGAATTTTTTTTGTTTTGAACTCTGGCACGAGCATAAAAGAAGGATCCAAATGATATTTATCCAACGGCTAACTTTCATGAGGTTTATCCAATCTATTACACCTCGAATTTGCAAGGTTGAACCATCCTTTTTGAAAGTAGTACCCCAAACTACATTCTTGCCTTGCCAGCGAATTTCGATCATAAGCTATCTTTTTCGATCATTTTCGATCACAGCCAGCCTATAATAAAACTAAAATGAACCTTGATAACCTTACTCTAGCCCTGCCCGCAATAGGAGCACTTGCCCTTCTTTTCACTTGGTGGAAGACCCAGTCTATTAATTCAATTCCTGAAGGCTCCGAACGCATGTCAAAAATTGCCAAAAGTATTCAAGAAGGTGCGATGGCATTCCTTCGTGCAGAATATCGAGTTTTATTTTTCTTCGTTTTAGCTGTTGCCGCTGTTCTTTATTGGAGTGGGAATAACAACCCAAATAGTCATGGGTTGGTTGCCGTCGCATTTGTGGTTGGTGCTTTTTGTTCAGGCCTTGCTGGCTACCTGGGCATGAAAGTGGCAACGAAAGCCAATGTTCGAACAGCTAATGCAGCAAAGGAAAGTTTAGGTAAAGCCCTCGAGGTTGCCTTTTCGGGCGGAGCAGTCATGGGCTTGGGGGTAGTTGGTCTTGGTATACTAGGCCTGGGTGGCCTTTTTGCCTATTTCAGCGATTTTTTTAATGCTTTTGAGAATCAAGATTCACTAAGCACCACCCTTTCGGTTCTTACTGGGTTTTCGTTTGGAGCTTCTTCCATCGCTTTGTTCGCCCGTGTTGGCGGTGGTATATACACAAAAGCAGCAGATGTTGGTGCGGATTTAGTTGGTAAAGTAGAAGCAGGTATACCTGAAGATCACCCCCTTAATCCTGCCACTATTGCAGACAATGTTGGCGACAATGTTGGAGATGTTGCCGGAATGGGTGCAGATTTGTTTGAGTCTTATGTAGGTTCAATTATTGGCACGATGGTGTTAGGGGCAGCCATGGTAGCTGGATCTGCAAACTTTGTTGATTTTCTCGGAGGTTTATCACCTGTTTTTCTTCCCCTTATTTTAGGTGCCGTTGGTATAATACCTCAATTCTTGGTACTTTTCTAGTAAAGGTTAGAGACGGTGGAGACCCACAGAGGGCTCTCAACACTGGCGAATTTGTTTCATCAGGTTTAATGATAGCTGCCTCCTATTACATTATCACTAAGTTCCTTCCTGAGACTTGGACATTTGGGGAAGTAACTTACACGGCAATGGGTGTTTTTTGGGCAACCATCATCGGTTTGGTATCTGGTTTAGCCATCGGAATGATTACTGAATATTACACGGGCACACACAAAAAGCCTGTGAAAGCCATTGTTGATCAATCTGTAACTGGATATGCAACTAATATCATATCTGGCTTGGGGGTTGGCATGATTTCAACAACTTTCCCAATCCTTGTGATTGCAGCAGCGGTAATTGGTGCACATGAGATGGCAGGACTTTATGGTATTGCCATAGCTGCTGTAGGTATGCTCTCAAACACAGGTATTCAATTAGCTGTGGATGCGTACGGGCCCATCTCAGACAATGCAGGAGGAATTGCAGAAATGTCTGAATTACCTAAAGAGGTTCGTGAAAGAACAGATAAGTTAGATGCAGTTGGTAATACGACCGCTGCCATTGGAAAGGGGTTTGCTATTGGATCTGCTGCATTAACTGCATTGGCTCTATTTGCAGCATTTACAGCATCCTATGACCAAACTCATGAAGTTCCTCTTGGATCGATTGATGTTACTCATCCTAAAGTAATGGCAGGTCTTTTTGTCGGAGCCATGCTACCCTTTTTATTTAGTGCTTTAGCCATGGGTGCTGTTGGTCGTGCTGCCATGTCTATGATTCAAGAAGTTCGCAGACAATTCCATAACATTCCTGCTCTCAAGAAAGCCCTAGAAGTAATGAATCAAAATGATGGCAAACCGACTTCAGAATGGTCTGATGAAGACAAAAATTCTTTTGATGAAGCTATTGATTCAGCCGAGTATGGAAAGTGTGTTGAAATTTCAACACAATCTGCCATCAAAGAGATGGTTGCTCCTGGCATTGTTGCCATCGCGACTCCTGTCGCAATAGGATTTCTCGGAGGGGCGACCATGCTAGGTGGTTTACTCGCAGGTGTAACCGTTTCAGGTGTGCTTCTTGCCCTTTTCCAATCAAACGCAGGAGGCGCATGGGACAACGCAAAGAAAATGGTAGAAGAAGGCTATGAAATAAATGGTGAGGTCCACGGTAAAGGTTCGGAACTCCATAAAGCTGCTGTCGTTGGGGATACCGTTGGTGACCCTCTCAAAGATACCTCCGGTCCTTCACTGAATATATTATTGAAGCTAATTTCTGTAGTTGCCTTGGTATTAGCTCCTTTTCTTTAGACCGTACCTACATCAACTTACTCAATCTCTCCAATTGAGCGGGCAAAATGTGCCCGTTGGCTGGATGTAGATTTGTAGTAAGATGTTCCTGCGACAAAGATATCTACCCCGGCCGCTAAAGATTCCTCAACATGTTGAGGGCCCACTCCTCCATCAATCTCAATTAAAAAAGAGTGGTCACCATTTTCTCGTTTTTGGGATAGTGCTTTAGTTTTTTCTAATACATATGGTTTAAAACTTTGACCTCCAAATCCTGGATTAACAGTCATGCACAGACATAAATCTACTTTATCAAGATAAGGGAAAAAGAGTTCAACCGGGGTGTCAGGGTTAATAGCCAAACCAGTTTTAATACCAGCCGCACGGATCTTCTCCAAAGTGGAAAGATGGTCATACTCAGGCTCCAAGTGAATGGTAATAAGCTCGGAGCCAGCCTTGATGAAAGGATCGATATAAAGGTCAGGTCGTTCGAGCATTAAATGAACATCAAAGAATAGCTTTGAATTGGGCCTCAAATCAGCAACTGTCTGTGGTCCAAAACTTAAGTTGGGAACAAAATGGCCATCCATTAAATCTAGATGAATCCATTTCCTGCCATCATTCTCCACCTCTTGGAGAGAGCTTTTTAAGTCAGCATGATTTCCTGCAAGCAACGAAGGGGCCAATATCTTTTCCATAGCGAGAAAGTATGATTTACAGAGCAGCGTTCAAGAGTGAAAATGAGACTTGGCTGGCCAGATCTACAGCTAACGCATGAATCGCTTGATCCTTGTTGGGCATCACCAGTTTATCATTTCTTAGCACTGAGGCCGTTGCATCCGTGGTTAATTCTTTTGTGGTAACATCTTTTTTAGATGTAAAACTCATTAAAGCCGTGATCTTCATCCCAAACCCAGATGCATACAGAGCGTCCTCACGCTGGTAAATCTCTGGGCGGGATTGGTAGGATTTTAGGGTTACAAGCAAATGGTAGTCTGCACGGCTTGCATCATTAACCAACTCGTATTGATGAAAAGAAATGAAGGCTTTACGAATTTCTTGATCTACAATTGGGCCTAGTTGAGGAGCCAAAGAGTCATTCTGAACAACTAGGTGCAACCTTCCTTCCTGAGATCTTAAACCACCCAATTTGTATGAACATCCATAACTCAAAAAGCTCAGGGAAATAAGCCCTAAGAGGAAAAACTGTTTTCTATTCACTTCTGAGTTGAGAAACTTTTTTCTCGGCTTCTCGAGCAGCATTAGACTCTGGTGCTATTGTTATGGCTTCGTTGTAAAACTGAAGAGCCGGACCGTTCCCCAATTCCTTCCAGCGAACTAAAAAGTACTTGCCATAGTCTTCGAGGTAACGGGCAATTTCAAGTTTACTAGAGGCAAGGGTCTGTCGCAATTCTCTACGGCTTCGCAATGCCGATTCTTTACGCTTTTTGTAACTACTTATTCTCAGATTGAAAGCCTGAGTGCTCTCTCTTTTGTCTTTGCTTGGTGGGTAATCAAAGAGGATTAAATAATCTTCAAAAAAATTAAGTGCTTTTAAGGTAGAACCTTGATCATAAGAGGGTCCTGTAACCCGCTTCCTGTAAATTTCACCAAGTTGAAAATATGCCTGTTCGCATAGATAATTATCAGGGTAATTGTTAATTAATCGCTCAAGAGCATCAATCGCATCTTCTTGCTTTTCATCTTTGAGGGCAATTTCAGCCAAAACAACAAGTGCT
>Ga0181558_10004343_pt1 | contig 12734 bp, 7 predicted proteins | sample 011ome_22_FD_133754 | JGI IMG/M metagenome (GOLD analysis project Ga0181558, IMG submission 133754) | Coastal salt marsh microbial communities from the Groves Creek Marsh, Skidaway Island, Georgia - 011507BT metaG (megahit assembly) | ecosystem: Environmental > Aquatic > Marine > Intertidal zone... | reverse complement strand
CGGAGACAGTTGGTTATTGTAACCATGCCTGTGCCTGGCGTTGTAAAACATTTCGATATAATCGGACACGTCAGTCTTGGCTTATTCCCTGGTCGAATATGTTTTCCCCTATGTCCATTCCCGCTTCAGTAGTTTGAAAAAGGTCTCGGCCACCTCGTTGTGATGACAGTTACCCTTCTACTCATACTGCCCTCCAGGTTATAGTCTTTTAGGAAGGACCACCAGTAATGGCTGGTGTATTGGCTGCCCTGATCCGGGAGCTCCATTACCTTGGATTTGGGATTTCTGCGCCAAAAAGCCATTAATAAAGCATTGAGTACCAGCTCTATGGTGATCCGGGATTACATCGACCAGCCCATCACCTTGCGGGAGAACAGATCAACCTCCACGGCCAGGTATAACCAGCCTTCATGGGTGCGTATATGAGCGATATCCGTTACCCACGCATGATCCTGAGCCATGATGGCAAACTGCCGCTGTAGTCGGTTTTGAGCAACGATATGAGCTGCTCCGCCTCTGTGCTTGGGCTTTCTGTAGCCTGCAAAGAAAAAAGAGAAAAATAGCAATGCAGCCGTGAACAAGGATTGCTGGCAAGATATATAGAATAATTTGCGTGGACCAAATTTGGACCAATGCGGAACTACAGATCACAGCTAATTACAACCAGTGGGAATTGAAAATCTCTTGTTTTACTTTATCCAAAGCGATGAATTTTGTTGTAGTAAGTTGTGGTTGATTATTTGCGAGGGACTCATAATCCGTTTGTGCCTGGTTCGAGTCCAGGTGGGCCCACCATTTTCCCAAAGCCAAAACAACCATATCTCTTTGATTTGTTGATTCAAAGATTTTCCTGCGCCAACTGTTGTGACAAATAATCAGCCTGGCGCATGATCAGGGAAATGATTGTCAGTGTCGGGTTGGCCGAGGCAGAGGTGGTAAACAAACTGCCATCTGACACAAACAGGTTGTCAATATCATGGGTTTGACCCCATTCGTTGCACACACTGGTGGCTGGGTCGTCACCCATCCTGGCAACGCCCATGTTGTGCGTGGCACCAAACTTTTCAATGGTGAACACCCGGGTTGCTCCCAGTGATTCGTAAAGGCGCCGGCCCACATCCTTGGCGTAGTCCAGCATGGCCACTGTGTTGGGATGGTTGTTATAAGTAACTATCGGAACGGGAAGCCCGTTGCTGTCTTTCCTGTCGGGGTGCAAGGTAATCCGGTTGTCTTGCTGGGGAACATCTTCACCCATCACAATAAGACCGGCAAAGTTTTTGTATTTTTCCATGATGGCGGCGTAATCTTCGCCCCACCCGGCCGGGTTGATATTGTTGACCAGGTATTCTGGACCCAGGCTGAGGGTATGCATCTGGAAGCCGCCGCTGAAGCCCCTGGAGGGATCGTGTTTGATCTCGTCCCGAATGACACCGGCACATTGTGCCCCCTTGTAGAAATGCACTTCGCCAGGCATCAGTCCCAGAATTTGCACCATGGCATGGCGCATGTAATTGCGCCCCACCTGGTCACTGCTATTGGCCAGCCCGTTAGGATGCCGGCTGTTGGCAGAATTGAGCAGCAGCCGTGTGGTTTCAACCACGTTGGCAGCCACGCTGACAACGCGGGCTTTTTGCTCCTGTAAATTGCCTTGTGGATCAATATAGCGGACCGCCGAGGCCCGGCCGTTCTCATCGGTAACAATCTCAGTAGCCATGCATTCGGCGCGTAATTCGTAAACATCAGTAGCTTCGGCCTTAGGAATGTCATTGAATCGCGTCGTCCATTTGGCATTGATGGCACAACCGCTGGAGCAGAAACCCAATTGCAGGCAGGCGGGACGGCCATCTCTTGGCTGTGAATTGATAGCCATGTTGTAGGTATCAATGTCTGTATAGCCAAGATTGCGGCCACCAGCCTGCATGACCTTGAAATTATTGCTCTCAGGCAACCGGCGAATATTGTTTGTACCGGTAACGCCCAGCAGGTTTTCTGCCTTGTCGTAGTAAGGCTCGAGTTCAGCAAGGTCAATAGGCCAATCCGCCAGGTTTGCCCCTTCAATTGCACCGTATGTACTTAACGATTTGAATTCAAAGTCCCTGAACCGGGGACAATTGGCAGTCCAGTGCATGGTCGTGCCGCCCACGGTTTTACAACTCCATATAGGCAGGTCAGCGGGCGGCAAACCTACACCGATGCGCTCATCCAGCCAGCTCAGCTTGGGAAACATTTCCCTTTCATCATTGACGATATCGCCTAACTCCAGACGAGGACCCGCTTCCAGGCAAACGACCTTGATACCGCGCTGGGTAAGCTCCCTGGATAAAGTGCCGCCACCGGCACCGGAGCCGATAATGACAACCACTGAATCATCGTTCAGATCAAAGGTTGTACTCATAGTGATGCCTCCTGTGCCGGCAGCCAGTCGATATCATCCAGGCCCCTGTTGATATATCCCCCCTGCTCAATGGCCGTGCCGCCATAACCCACCAGATCAAAAAGCTCGGGCGTGCCATACAGGACATTAATCGCAGTGACTCTCACCAGGCCAAAAAACGCCGAGTTTTCCATGGCTTCCAGTATTGCGTTCTTAGCACTGTTATTCAGTGCCAGCCAGTTGCCGCTGCTTGCAGCAGACAACTCATCGAGACCCTGGCCAATCACGGGATTGTCCAGAGCCAAAATGGCCTCACCTATCCTGTGGTAGATATCCATGCCTAGGGACGCATGCGGAAACAGCGTAAAAGCCACATCAGCCAGTATGTTGACTGCCTGGTTCCCCGATTGTCCGTTTACGCTATCGGGTTCATCTGACATCGGACTGCATGACGCCAGCAACCCGCTGTTGAGGCTTAATGCGATTCCGATCATTATTTTTCTGCGAGAAAAGTGTGGCACACCACCCCCTGATCATTTCGATCGAATATGGCATTACCCGGATTATTGGCCAGTCCGGTTTTTTATTCCCTGGATAACATGCTGCCTGCAATAGCGTCACCCAGGTACCTAACAAATTTTAGTCTATGCTTTTACTATGTTGTGGTTGCCGCTAACAAGGTAATCGGAAACAAATTAATTCCCGGCTCCTGAAGTCTCCGCCATATAGGCCGCAATATCGCCCGCCTCATCATCCGTGAGTTCCGTTTTCCTGAGCGGTGGCATGGACCAGGTGAATCGCCACTAGTTCATCAGACACTATCCAATCATAGAAAATGATTATAGGAGAGGTGTTTACGAGCAACAAACGTTACCCCGAAGAATTCAAAATAATGAATGGTATGACTTCCATTCTTTTTCAACATCACAGCGTATAGAGTGGCCTAGTATTCTATTGCAGGTATGTAAAGAATATCATTTTCCAATGTCGCTGTGCTGCGGGAAAATGTTCTTTCTAATTGCTCGTCACATTCAATAACCAGTCGAGAGAGCTTGTGTCATACCCTCTTTCCCTGAGGTTACTGACCATTGCCAGACCCACTTCAGCCGTGGTGAGCCTATCACTTTGGGCGCAAGCACTTTCAAGGTCAGGAATTTTCCTGCTCCTGAACACCTCCTTATTAAGCGTAGCCTGGTAAATACGGTCGCAGCTGATGGCATAAATATTATTCAGGGTGAAGAAAGGTGGCCTAGGCTCTGAAACAGAAAACCCTACATTATCTACACGTTCAAACGACAATGGCCCGTAGGCAAATAACAGCCTGTTTTCATTATTGAGCCTCAACAGAGATGTACCTTCCATCCAATCAGGAATATCCGCACCAATGAAATCAAGAATAGTAGGCGCGAGATCGATGCGCTGCGTATTTTCCTTTATGGTGCCTATATGCTTATCGCCGGGAAAATCTATTAGCAACGGTATGGGCAGCCCAACATTAGGATTCCTTGAATGGTCTGAATTTATGACGACGAGTGTATTGTCCAACAATCCTTTTTCTTCAAGCAAGGCATAGGTATCTTCAACGTACTGATCGAAATCTCTGATGGCGTCATCATAAAAATCCCTCATGTGATTCCTATTCTGCGTTTGTCCAGCAGAATAACGCGGCTGCTTCGGCGTGAACCGTGGGCCATGCGTTCCAAGCAGATGGATATGCAAAAAAAATGGCTGGCCAGGCCTGTCGATGAAGTCATAAAGCTGAGCGATACGCTCGTCGTCGATTGCAACGGTTTTCCTGAGGTTCACCTCCCGGGTAACCAGCTCATAGGCATCTTCCAGGTCCTGTACTCCCAGGATATGAAGCAACCTGCCATATAGGCGATCCAGAATTTGACGAAGGAAAACACCTTGTGCTGAATAAGTGGAAAATACAGGCTCGTACACCTGATATAAATGATTGATGTTACGACCACGACCATTGGCATCATCGAAACCATCAAGCAAATTCATGTCGAGCGTATCAGCGTAATACCTGACACTAATGTCCGCATTTCTGTAACCAAGCTTTTTTAATATTCCTGGTAAGTGCTCATAGGCATCTACTCCACGCAAACCGTCCGGTTGGTAGATAACATGCGTTGTGGCCGGCAGCTTGCCCGTCATCAGGGAAATGACCGAAGCCCCGGTATAGGCCGAATTAGAAAAGTGATTGGTGGAAACAAGTGTTTTGTCCATCAACGCCTTGATAAAAGGCGTAGTGTCCCTTTCATAACCGAAGGCCGAGGTATTACGATCGTTGATTCCATCTGAAGACAGAATTAGGATATTCGGAAGCTCACTGTTACCCGAAATACCGCCGCTATAGTCACCAAGATTGTCTACATCGCGCAGTCCTGCCGCACATACTAGGGCAATAATAAAGCACCCTAGAGCAGCAAAGGATGATGGCGACAGTTTTTGCGCATCTTCCTCATTATTTTCTTCAGCAACGGATTTCCAGTAAAAATAAAAAATAAGAGCAATATAGCCAGCAAGGTAAAAAAACCGACCAACACCCTGAAAAGAACCGCTATAGATTCCAAGCATGGTATTTGTGAAATTATCCAGCAGCAGCAAAGCGATTGAGGCATAAATAAATGCCGTTATCAGGCTAACTAGATTGTAGCGGGTGCACTTGAGCAGGGTCTGGTCAGAGGCAATCAATACAAGCGCAGCAGGAAGCAGGCTGAGAAATAGAAACAGCGGCAGGATAAAGAGAATAGAGAGATTTTCAGTAGCCGTGTAGTAACTCAAAATGGATGGCTTAGTCGCAAAAAACACCCACTCCAGGAAGACATAGGCCGTACAAGCTAGGTATATTCTGCTCAACGTTGTCAGCGGATAGAGGACGGCATTTTTTATTTCTGGCTTCATTACGATTTCTCTAGCAAATACAACACTCTGCTGCTGTCCTTGATAGCTTCCTTGCGCAGGATCTTGAATTGTCCCGCAAAGGCTTTTTCAAACCCTTCCACGTGGTAATCCGGAAAGATATCAACCCTGGTAGCCAGCAGTCTCTTTACCTGGGAATCTTCCTTGGGAATGAATTCCACGATCAGGTATCTGGCCAGTGCCGCAAAAAACCGGCTAAGTTTTTCCAAAGGCACATTGTTGGATATGGCTAGGTGATGCACCAGTGCCAGAGCCATGACAGTTTGGTTCCTGCAACGTGCCATGAACGATTCCCTCTCCTCGGTTGCCCATCCAATCCAGCCACTGGGATTGGTCAGATCCTGAAGCAAAGGCAATATGGCCGATGCCTTATCCTGCTTTGTAGCGAGGTAGTTTTTCTCCACAGCAACCGGGTCTATATCCTGGGCAATTACCGTATAGCCCTGTTTCTCCGCTATCCGGCTGAAATGGCCGTTATTGGCGCCAAGGTCATGGAGAACCTGTGTTTTCTCCTTCAAACATTGCAGGTATTCGGCAACAAGGGCCTCTTTATGGGCCATGGCCTGATCCTGGTAATTGGTGCCGGTGTAGTAGTCGCCCCACTCTGTCTCGGTCAAGTGCCATTTCAGGGACCTCACACAACTGCCGATACTTTCTATAAGGGCTTCAAAACCTAGCTTGCTGATATGCCGTGCTTGGACCTTTTTTGCTTCACCTGACACATCAGCATATCGTTTTTGGGAACTGGCATGCAGATGAACATGGGTCAACAGTGAATACCGGAACCTAGTTGTCCACGGTAGCAGCTCACTGGCAAGGTCGATCGGAATGCCATCAATGTGGACTCTTGATAACTGCGATAGCCTGACATCACACATGGACATAAGCGCTAATGGCGCAATAAAGTGCTGGCAGAACTGTTTGTAGGCAACCCACGGCTTGCCTTCCTCATAAAAATCGAATGACAGGGTATCAATAAATATCGGTTTGCCACCGAGGTACTGGATGTTGTACGCGCTGCTGTCCTTGAGCACCATTCCGTATTTCAGAGCTTGCCTCTGGACGTCCAGGGTGCACAAGGCTGCGTCTTTCAGCTGGCTGAAGGACCACTCATAGGGATAGGATACATACGGAATCTGCTGCGGCCTGATTATCCTGTAAGCATTTTCGCCAGCAAAATCCTCGATTCCGATCTCTTCATGGCTAACAAGCAAGCGATTTTTAACTAAGGCCTCATAGAGTCCCGATTTCATTAGGTGGTCATATTGTGCCTGGTAGGCAGTATTGACCTGTCGGTATACTTGGCCATTTCTGCTGAACACAAAACCGCTGGGGTCGCGAAATGACGATAAATTGGTTTCTGACGTTTCCACTCACAATCCTTTAGATAAAGCTACAGAAGACTATATTCGAAGCGAGTTATACTTTCTAATTACCCAATGCTAATATGACCTGTAGTCAGAAAAAAACCACACATAACACTGTGTTACGAGATCATAACAAAATGTCCAGATCCGGCTATTTTTTATTATCATTTTTTGTATTCTTGTTTACAGCGAGCATCGCCACTCCAGCTTATGCCTATCTCGATCCAGGCACAGGCAGCATGATCCTGCAGGGTTTAATCGCCGGCCTTGCTATGATTAGCATGACTTTCAAAATCTGGTGGTACAAACTTACTTCTGTATTCAAAAAACCCAATAAAATAGACCAAGATGTCGATAACAACCGTGAATCTGCTGGAGATGCATAGTATTTTGTTCCCGGAGCGTTACCCAGGTGCCTGACAAACTTTAGCCTTTAACTGTTTTCACCTTGTGGCTTCCGCAAATAAGTTAATCGGGAACGAGTCAATTTCCGGCTTCTAAAGTCTCCGTAATATAAGTCTCAATATCTTCCACCTCGTCATAGTGAGATACGTCATATTTATAACACTGCATCTAGTTGTCATCTACTATATAAGTATATAGTCCAACAAATTAACTCATAATCCGTTTTCCCTGGTTCGAGTCCTGGTGGGTCCACCATTTTCCCTTTGGAAAAATGCGCGTGCCTCAAGGACTGTCCAGCCCGCAATCACAGATTGCGGGCGTTCCCCTCTCCTGACGCTGTCGCGTCAAATACATCGCTCGGGTTTACCCTGGTGGGCCAACCACTTGTCTCAATGTCCTCCCTTAGCTACTTCCAGCTACTTCCCTTGAATCGCTCTGTCCCGGAAGACAGGGCGACAAATTGCGTCTGGGCTTTTAACGGACTTTCGGGCTTGTTCAAGCCTTTGCCAGCGCCGGCTATTTTGCCGGACACCATGTTTGAAATGTGAAATTTCGTGAATTTGCCGCCCAGACCGTGAGGTTTTGAATCTGGCAAGCACCGGTTTGCGTATAAAGCAGATTGTAATCTGCGTCATGTTGCAGAACCTTCTTGCTGGCACTTTAGCTTACCGGAGCAAAACAGTGGCTTTTATCAAGCGTCATCCCATCGTTATCTTTTTCGTCCTGGCTCTCGCCCTGGTTATCTACTTCGTGGTCGATCGCACCCTGCAGGATTCTGCCGGTGCGATGGGTGGCCCTTTTGGAGCCCGGGGAGGTGAGACCCAGGTCGAAGTTACCCTGGTCGAAATGCAGCGCATCACCGAGCGGGTCGAGACCATCGCTACGGCCGTAGCCAACGAGTCTGTTGACGTGGTGCCAAAGGTTTCAGACACCATCAGCCAGGTGCGCTTTGAGGATGGCGACTTTGTCCAGCAGGGCGATATCCTGGTGGAACTCACCAATGAATCCGAGGCCGCCCGGCTCGACGAAGCGCTGGCCGGGGCCGAGGAAGCCCGCCGTCAGTTCAACCGCATCGAGGAACTCTATGGTCGCAGTCTCGTGGCACGTACCGACCTTGATGTAGCAAAAGCGGCCATGGAAATGGCTGATGCACGCCTGGAAGGTGTCATGGTGGCCATGGAAGATCGTATTGTCCGGGCGCCCATCACCGGTGTACTGGGTTTTCGCAACGTCAGTGAAGGCACCCTGGCAACGGCAAACACGGTGATAACAACGCTGGATGATATCTCGTTCATCAAGCTGGATTTCACTGTACCGGAAAAACACCTGGCCCAGTTGGGTACCGGCCAGAAAATCTTGGCTTCAACCATTGCCTATCCTGACCGTGTTTTTGAGGGTGAAGTACGCGTGGTCAGCTCACGCATTGACCCGGTCACCCGTTCTGTCTCCCTGCGCGCCCATATCAACAATACGGAAGGCCTGCTCCGCCCAGGGATGTTAATGACGGTTGAAATGGAGCTGAATGAGCAACTCTCCATGGTAGTACCGGAACTTTCCGCCATCGTTAGCCAGGGTAACGCCTATGTCTACGTGGTGGATGACAATAACCAAGTGCAACAGGTAAAAGTCGAGTTGGGGCGCCGCCGCCCTGGTGTCGTGGAAATTCTGTCCGGCCTGACGCCGGGTGATCGCGTGATCAGCCGCGGAGTGAACAAGGTCCGTCCCGGTCAGAAAGTCAGCATCATGACCAGTGACAGCGTCACCTCTATGGCAAGCAATGCCGCCCAGCCAGATATGGCACGCTCAGGTTCCTGAGGACTCCTTGATCACTTTCTTCCTGATTTGAGACGCCATGATTCTTTCCGATATTTCCGTAAAACGTCCGGTTTTCGCCACTGTCATCAGCTTGCTGCTGGTATGCTTCGGCTTACTCTCATTCCTGGAACTGCCCCTGCGTGAATATCCCGATACTTCCTCACCGGTAGTATCCATCAGCGCCTCCTATCCCGGAGCATCAGCCGAAGTGGTTGAAACCCAGGTCACACAACTTCTCGAGGACCAGATCAATGGTATCGAAGGGATTGCCAGTATCACGTCATCCAGCCGGGACGGCAGTGCCAGTGTCTCGGTTGAATTCAATGTGGGTTATGACATTGAAGTGGGCGCCAATGACATCAGGGAGAAAATCTCCCGGATCACGCAGGCATTGCCCGAGGATGTGGACCCTCCGCAAATCTCCAAGGCAGATAATGATTCGCGTCCTATCCAGTATCTGAATCTGCGTAGCACGCAGCTGAATTTCCTCGAACTTAATGACTATGCCAATCGCTTTCTGGTCGACCAGTTTGCCATTATCGACGGCGTTGCCAATGTCCAGATCAACGGCAACGGCGGCTACGCGATGCGCATCTGGCTTGACCGGCAGGCCCTCGCTGCCCGCCAGTTGACAGTCACTGATGTGGCATCAGCCCTGCGGCGCGAGAATATCGAGGTGCCGGCCGGTCGTATCGAATCCACCAACATGGAACTGACCGTGCGAGTTGAACGCATTTTCCAGACCCCCGGGGATTTCTCGCGCCTGGTCATTGCAAGGGGCCAGGATGGCCACCTGATTACGCTGGGTGAAATTGCTCGCATTGAACTGGGCGCCGCCAACAACCGCATGAGCTACCAGGGCAATGGCGAACAGGCTGTAGGTCTTGGTGTGGTGAAACAGTCCACGGCCAACAGCCTGCAGGTCATGCAGGACGTGGCCAGGAAGGTCGAGGAAGTGCAGGCCACCCTGCCTTCGCACATGGAACTGTTTATTGCCACCAGCGATGCCGCCTTTATCGAAAATGCCATCGACTCGGTGTATGAAACCATCTTCATGACCATGATCCTTGTGAGCATTGTCATCTACATGTTCCTCGGATCAGTCCGCAGCATGATTATTCCGGCCATTACCATACCGGTTTGCCTGATCGCGTCGTTCATCGTGCTCTCCATCATGGACCTGTCCATTAACCTGATTACCCTGCTGGCGCTGGTACTGAGTGTGGGCCTGATTGTCGATGACTCCATTGTGGTGCTGGAAAACATTCAGCGCCGTGTCGCCCTGGGAGAACCGCCGTTGCTGGCAGCGTTTAAAGGAGCTAGGCAAGTGGCCTTTGCCGTGATTGCCACCACGGTAGTCCTGATCGCTGTTTTTGTCCCTGTGATCTTCATGGACGGCAATATGGGTATTCTGCTGTACGAACTGGCCTTTACCATCGGCGCCGCCGTGGTGTTTTCCAGTGTGCTGGCCCTGTCGCTCACACCCATGATGAGCTCTAAACTGCTCAAGTCTGAAACCCGGCAGAATTGGCTCACCCAACGCGTCGACAAAGTATTTACCTGGCTGCAGGATGCCTACCAGAGCGGCCTGCAAACCTGTCTCAAGGCAAGCTGGGCCGTCCTGCCTTTCCTGGCGGTGATTGGTCTGGCCATTTACGCCCTGCTCCAGCAGGTCCCCAGCACCTTTGCCCCCAGTGAAGACCAGGGTGTGTTCATCACCCAGGTCAGCGGGCCTCAGGGTGCCGGCATTGAATACATGGAAGAGCAGATCAATCTCATGCAGGCAGCCATTGAGCCGTTGAAGGCACGCGGCGAAGTGGAAAATGTCATCTCCATGGTGCCCGGCTGGGGCGGCGGCAGCGGCGTCAACGCCGGCATCGTTTTCGTGGCCCTGCCTGACTGGGCCGAACGGGACAAGAGTACCCAACAGGTGATGACAGAACTCAACGCTGAATGGGCGAAACTGCCGGGCGTGCAGGCGTTCAGTTTCATGCGCTCCGGCATCGGCCGGGGCGGTTCTGGGCAACCGGTTCAATTTGTGATCGGCGGCCGCAGCTATGAAGAGCTGGTCCAGTGGCGGGATATCCTGATTCAGCGCGCCCGCGAAAGCGGCATGTTTACCCGGCCAGACTCCGACTTCAATGAAAACAAACCGAGTCTCAGCATTACGGTGGATAAAGTCCGGGCCGCCGATCTGGGCGTTTCCATCCAGGCCATTGGCCAGACCCTGCAGGCCATGATGAGCGAAAGTCGCGTCACCACCTTTGCCGATCTCGGCGAGGAATACGATGTCATCCTGCAAGCGGAACAATCCCAGCGGCAAAGTCCCGATGATCTCACCAATATTTATGTGCGCTCCGACACCAGCGGCCGCCTGGTTCCACTGTCCAACCTGGTGACCATCGCCAACAGCGCAGGCCCAGACACGTTGAGCCGCTACAACCGCGTTCGCTCAATCACCATCAGCGCCGGACTGGCTCCGGGCGTGCGTCTGGAGGATGCCCTGGGTTTTCTGGAAAACGTGGTACGGGAAGAATTGCCGGAATACGCGCAGATCAACTACAAGGGCGAATCCCTGGATCTGAAAAACTCCGGCGGAGACCTGGCCTTCATCGTTGCCATGTCACTGATCGTGGTGCTGCTTGTGCTGGCGGCGCAGTTTGAAAGTTTCATCCATCCCCTGGTGATCATGACCACGGTCCCCCTCGCCTTCTTTGGCGCACTGTTGGGCATCTACCTGACAGGCGGGTCATTGAATATCTACAGCAACATCGGCCTGATCATCCTGGTGGGGATTGCCAGCAAGAACGGCATCCTGATCGTGGAGTTCATCAACCAGCTCAGGGACACCGGTCATAAGTTCAATGAGGCCATTCTCTACGCCTGCAAACTGCGTTTGCGCCCGGTGCTGATGACGGCCCTGTCCACTATCATGGGTGCGGTACCGTTGATCATGTCCACCGGCGCGGGCTCAGAAAGCCGCATCCAGCTGGGTATCGTGATTTTCTCGGGTGTGCTCATGACAACCCTTATGACCCTGTTTGTGGTGCCGGTCATGTACAAACTGATTGCTAGGCACAGCGGCTCGCCGGAAGCGGTCGCCAAGGCCCTGAAGCTGCTCCAGGGTGACAACGACACCCTGGTACCCACCATCCCCGGCAACAATGCCGGTAATCAGGTTCCTGCCACTGCCGGGCGATAGCAATGGAGGCTATGCCCCCCACTTTCGGGACTTGAGCCATGCCGGTTCGTGGAGTGGACTCATCACCACTCTATTCATGGTCAAGGTACCCGAAGGTTTAGCCCTTCCTGTCTTGAATTTACCAAGTATCCCGGTCAACTGACGCAGACCAGGTAGGGCTCGTTTATTCATGCTCACTTGTAAATTTGCCTGCGCAATCCACACAGAAAACCCTATATCTTTAGAAAGCCTCATCTGTTGAGAAATGAAGTACCAGAATCAGGTATTTTCAAATACTTACTGATTGGTGAAAATGCATGGCTAATAATGTAGCCGAGTGATTTTCAGGGACAGCAGTTTGTTACCTCACCTATGCCTCTCATCGTCTTGTGGATGATGACAATCCAGCGTAATTTTTTACAAAAATTAACACCAATTTCGCTTGCAACTGTTACGATTCCAGTCATATCCACCCATTTTCTGAAAACCATAGGACACTCTTTTCTTACTCATGGCTTCTGAAAACGACAAAGCACATGGCAGCGTTTTGCTTATAGGAGGCACACGATTCCAGGGACGCTTTCTGATTCCGGCTCTTTTGTCTTACAACTTTGACATCACCGTTTTCCACCGTGGGAACACTCCGCTGGCCATGGCAGGT
>Ga0181558_10004339_pt1 | contig 12739 bp, 9 predicted proteins | sample 011ome_22_FD_133754 | JGI IMG/M metagenome (GOLD analysis project Ga0181558, IMG submission 133754) | Coastal salt marsh microbial communities from the Groves Creek Marsh, Skidaway Island, Georgia - 011507BT metaG (megahit assembly) | ecosystem: Environmental > Aquatic > Marine > Intertidal zone... | reverse complement strand
TGTGTGCGTATTCATCGTGCAGTTGCGTTCGCAGCAACGGTGATGGTTAGATTCTTCGAATGTACGTGTGCGGATCGACAGGGAGCACACACGCGTGCGCAGCACTCACGACAGACTGCCATGACGCTCGGAGCGCACTCCGAGCAAACGACGGTTAGGCACACTGAGCAAACCATCCAGCCCTTTGTACACGCCTGACACGCCTCTTTCGCGCACGCCGTGCACCAAAACCAGTCCAAGTATTGCTCATCTACGCAGAGTTGGCACGATGTCGTGTCGCACGTCGAGCACGAGTACCAATACTCGTTCGCGACGCACGAAGAACATCGAGAACGCTCGCAAGCCGCGCAGTACAACAGAGTGTTATCGATACAGCACGCGTCACAAATCACGTCCAAGCACGCTTCACACTTGCCCCAAACTCGCGCATGCCATGTGTTGTCACACATATGTCACACATAAGACGGCGCGTGCAACATTGAGGCGTGCAACATTGTGGCGTATCGCGCGCGAATTGTCTGTCTGTAATTACATTGTCTAATGACTACCACACGATGTCGACGCAGTGACGTCGCGCTTGCACACCGGACACAATTTCGATCTCTCCAACCACCTGTCGATGCACTCTGGATGATACACGTGCTTGCACGGTAGATATTTTGCCTCTTCGCCGTTTTCGAGCTGCGAAAGACATACGCTGCAACACGCGTTCTCCGTCTCACCTTGGGCGCGCGCATACGGCCGCACCGTCATCGCGCGTCGCGCATCCTCCGACACGCCTTGTTCCGGCGCCGACGTGGAAAACCCAGACTGCCTCAAGAAGTTGAGAAGGTCCAAAATCGTCGTCCGTCCGCCCTCGGAAACGAATGAGTCCATCAGTTGATTTATACCTTCAAACGCGTCGTTCAAATCCAGCGTCGTCGTCTCTCCGTTGCGCCCGATGGTGAATTCAATCCCACCTCGCGACGACGCACGCGCCGACGCCGACGCCGACGCGCGATTCACTTCCCGCAGTCCCTCCGTCGCCACTCGTTCCAACCGTCGCATCGCCTCGCTCAACAACGGCGCGAACGCGCCCGCACCCAACTCACGACCCAAGCGCCCCGGCGCCGGCGCGCTCGACGTCGGACGACGCCGTGGCGCGCCTTCACCCACGCGCCCATCGTCATCGTCATCGCCGTCGCCGTCACCGAACGCGCGCCGTCGCTCTTCTGCATCTAACTGTCTCGCGTATTCCGCATCCGCCTCTTCTTGCCGTATCGCCTCCCGCGTCCTCCCGAGCGCGCGTGCCGCGTCGTCTTCCTCGCGCTGCAGCCTGCGCGCCACGTCCTCGTCCGTCTCATCCATCGCGGGTCGACGCGTCGTCGTCTCTATCGTCGTCGTCGTCGTCGTCGTCGCGGTGTGACGCCTGACACGTGGCACGGCACCAGCGTCACACATCGACTCGCGCGGTCGCCCAGCCGGTCACGCACACTCGCGCGCCACCGCACGCGATGTCGGCGCTGACGTCCGCATCGTCGTCTTTCGCCGCGACGCGCGCGACGACGCGCGCGAGACGCGTCACGGATGTGAACATGAATTACCCTCATCATCGATCGCATGAATTCTCGCGCGTGGTGCGCGTGCGCGCGTCGATGGCGCCGTCTCGCGCGTGCGCGGCGCGCGCACGCGCGTTGGCTATGCCGGCGTCGGCGTTCGCGTACGCGGCGTTGTCGTCGGCGGCGCGCGGTGCGGTGGGCGTCGCGCGGTCCACGCACGAGGATGGTCGAGAGACCTCGTTCTTCGTCGACGACGGTCAGTCGTTGACGATTCGCGATCACGCGATACGCGCGTGCGCGCTCGTGACGGGATATTTTCCATTGCTCGTGTTCGCCGGGGCGGTGCTCGGGATGACGAGCCCGAGTACGGTGAGCTGGTTCAAGGGCGACGCGGTGACGTACGCGCTGGCGTCGACGATGCTCGGGATGGGCATCACGTTGGAAAAGGCGGATTTCGTCAAGATTTTGGCTGCGCCGTGGAAGATTGGCATGGGTGTTGCGTTGCAGTACACGGTGATGCCGACGCTTGCGTTTTTGATTGCGCGGACGTTTTTGGGCGACGCGGCGTCGCTCGCGGCGGGGTTGATTTTGGTCGGGTGCTGCCCGGGCGGCACGGCATCCAACGTAGTGACATATTTGGCTGGCGCGAGCGTGCCTTTAAGTGTTGTGTTGACCACGGTGAGTACGCTCATGGCGACTGTGATGACGCCGACGCTCACCAAGCAATTGGCCGGAACGGTGATTGGCGTCGACGGCGTTGGTTTATTCTTGAGCACGTGCAAAGTCGTGCTGTTGCCAATCATCGCAGGCGTGGCGTTGAAGCACTTTGCGCGCGATTTCAGCGAAACGTACGTCGAGCCTTTTGCACCCGCTGTGGCTGTGATTACTGTTGCCGCAATTTGCTCTTCCATCATCGGTCGCACGTCGACGCAGATTCTCGCCGCCGGACCGACGCTCCTCGGCTCTGTGGCGTTGCTCCACACGCTCGGGTTCGCGCTCGGATTCTTCCTCTCGCGCGCCGCGGGATTCAGCACGAAAACGTCCAGAACGATGAGCATCGAAGTTGGTATGCAAAACAGTGCTTTGGGCGTCGTGCTTGCGTCGGCACACTTTGCCGACCCACTCGTCGCCGTGCCGTGCGCGATTTCCGCCACGGTACACTCCGTCCTCGGCAGCTCGTTAGCCGCGGCTTGGAAGTACCGCGACGCGAACAAGGCGCAATGGAAAGCCGATGAGATTGCAAAGCGCTATGCCGATCCGAATTACTCGGCGTATAATGATGCGTTTCGCAACGCCACGGGTTTGAGTAACATCTAATCCGCCGTTCGTATTTTCTGTATTTTCTGCGTTTTCACTACGCCGCTTTGATCGTCACATTCACAAGAAATCATGGATGATCCATTCGCTATATTCTACCTACTATACACTATGCAATGTAATACGCAAGGAGCGCGATCGCATGAATTAATCATTAATCATCCTTGCGTAACCACTCGTTGTTGATGCGATCCTTGATTTGCGCTTTTCGTCGCTTGAGAATTTCAATTTGCTTCTTGGTCAATTTCACCACCTTGCGATTCTTCATCGCGTGCAGCGCATCGTCGAGCGTGCGCGTGTCAACGTAGCGGTCGAGGCCAATGTTTTCATACACCGACGTCGGCTTGGCGATCGTTGACGCGTCGGTGATTTTGTGCAAGAATTTATTGTACACGCCCGAGGCGCCGTACGACGCCTCTTGAGCGGCGACGCGTTGTTCGATAACCTGCCGCGCGATTTCTGCCGGGTCAGCACCGCGCATGATGGCTTGTTCAGGTGGCAACCCATCTAAAACGGCCCGCTCCCACTCGCTCTTGGGAGCTTCGGCGGCTTCGGCGCCGTCTACGTCGCCGTCGGCTTCGTACTCGGGAACGACGCCACCCGAGCGCGCTTCGCGAAGCGCTTGCTGGGCGTGCGCAGCCGTCGCTCGCGGCGGAAGCACCACTCCGAGCGCCGCGCACTGCGCCACTAACGGCGCATCACCGAGCACATCCGCGAGCGTGCACTCCGCTTCTTCGTCGTCGTGCTCGAATAAGCGAAGCTCCATGGGCAGCATCGAGCGCCACGCCATGAGTTGCGCCGCCGTAAACGGTCCTTGCCATTGCCCCGAATCGTCTTCGTAATACCACGACTTTGCGCCTGGAAGTTTCACATTTGCTACATCCACCGACGTGTGCGCTTTCAACGCTTGTAACGCATCTTCAGTGACATCCGCATCCGTTCTTGCCTCGGCAAAGGACCGTTCTCGCGCCGCTTTGAGTCTCGCCTCCTTCTCCGCCTCGTCCTGGGCAATTTTTGCCACCGCGGTTTCATCCAAGATAATATCCACCCCAACCGGACGCTCCCACATCGTCTCGTGCGTCTCCGCGTGAAAATAATAGTAATCATCGCTCTCGGCGTCGTACGATTGCACCCATTTCCCTCCGACCGCGCGTCCGCTCGCCTCGGCGTCCTCGTCCCCGTCCCCGCGCCCCGCAGACCCATTCTCGCGCACATCCTCCGGCACAATCACCGCAGCAACACCCCACGCCGCATCATCATCCTCACCATCACCATCCGCATTCTTTCTCAACTTTTTCCCGACGCCATCCTTCGTCAACGTCGCGTTCGCGCCGCTCGCCAGCAACAACTGTTCGTACTCCTCCTTGCTCCCTGGAAAGTTAATCTCAACCCGTCGCCCGCCAGGCCCGTGTTCAACGTCCCCTCCGGTATCGAGCCACGTTGAATGACGACGCGCCACGGATTGCGCGCGAGCCGCCGCGATCGCGCGCGCTAAATCCCTCGTCGGCGTCGCCGCATCCGTTCCAGCGCCAACCAATCCATCATCAGCGTCGGCATCATCACCAGCTCCGTCGTCGCACGCGGCGCTGTCGCCGCCATCACCGCGGTCGCGCTTCATGGTCGCCGCGCCGCACCGCTGCGCGTCGTCCAACGCCGCCGCCGACCGCTGCGCGCGCGAATGTATGCCGGAGCTCGTCGGCATCGTCGCGCGGGTCTTTGGGCTCCACATCCTATACCCTAGTCCTATACCCTAGTTTGCCTGGTCATGATTGGTCGATTGGGGGACTAACCGAGCGAGCTTCGAGTGGAAAGCCTTCGAGCGTCGGTCGCCCTATTCGCCGCCGCTCGCGCCGTCGTCGACCCAACGCACGCCGAGCGCGCGCAGACGCACGACGACACGCACACGCGCGCTTGCATTCGCGCCCTTCGCACGCACGCATCGAACGCACTATCGCACGGGCGTTCGCCGAGCAGCACAGGGGTTCGGTGAGAGGGTTTTCCATTCGATCCATCCATCCAGAGCGTTGACACGCCGCCGTCGACGGTCGAGCGATAGTGCGTGGTGAGGGCGATGGTGTATACGGTCGGCGACGATGGATTGTCCGTGCAGGACTTGGCGACGTTGGATGTGACGACGCTTACGCCGTTGAGCCCAGAGGTGATTTCGCGACAGGCGACGATTAACATTGGCACCATCGGGCACGTGGCGCACGGGAAGTCGACCGTCGTGAAGGCGATTTCTGGCGTACAAACCGTGAGATTTAAGAATGAGCTCGAGCGTAACATTACGATTAAGCTTGGGTACGCCAATGCGAAGATTTACAAGTGTGAGGATGATAAGTGCCCGAGACCGGATTGCTATCGGGCGTATAGCTCGACAAAGGAGGACGCGCCGTTGTGCGAAGTCAAGGGGTTTGAGGATAAAAGGATGCAGCTCGTGAGACATGTATCGTTTGTAGATTGCCCGGGTCACGATATTTTAATGGCGACGATGTTGAACGGGGCGGCGGTGATGGATGGGGCGTTGTTGTTGATTGCCGGGAATGAGTCGTGCCCGCAGCCGCAAACGAGCGAGCACTTGGCGGCGGTGGAAATTATGCGTTTGAAACACATCATCATCTTACAGAATAAGATTGATTTGGTGCAAGAGAACGCGGCGGCGAACCAGTACGATACGATTTGCAAATTCATTCAGGGCACCATCGCAGATGGGGCGCCGGTGATTCCGATTTCCGCACAACTCAAGTACAACATCGACGTCGTGTGCGAGTACATTTGCAAAAAGATCCCCGTGCCGACGCGCAACTTTATCGATCCGCCAAACATGATTGTCATTCGTTCATTTGACGTGAACAAACCAGGTGCAGAGGTGGAAGAGATTCAAGGTGGTGTTGCGGGTGGATCCATCTTACAAGGCGTGTTGCGTGTTGGACAAAATGTTGAAGTGCGACCGGGCATCGTCACCAAGGATGCCGAAGGCAAGATGCAGTGCAAACCCATCATGACGCGCGTCGTGTCGTTGTTTGCCGAGTCAAACTTGCTGCAATACGCCGTACCGGGTGGTTTAATTGGCGTTGGTACGACGTGTGATCCCACGCTCACGCGTGCTGATCGTCTAGTCGGTCAAGTGCTCGGTGAAGTAGGCAAGCTTCCCGAAGTGTTCACCGAGCTCGAAGTCAACTTTTTCTTGCTTCGCCGTTTACTCGGCGTACGCACGCAAGGTTCTGAGCGTCAAGGCAAGGTTAGCAAGCTCGCCAAGAGTGAAGTTCTCATGTTAAACATCGGATCGATGTGTACCGGTGCGCGAGTCGTCGCCGTCAAGGGCGATCTCGCCAAGCTTCAACTCACCTCGCCCGTGTGCACCAAGGAGGGTGAAAAAGTCGCCCTGTCCCGTCGCGTCGAAAAGCACTGGCGTTTGATTGGTTGGGGGCAAATCCAAGCCGGTGTCCAGCTCAGCGAATGATTCCACGTCGCATGGCACACCACCGACGGCGGCGTTTGATTTCTTAGAACATACACAAGTAATACACACTCGTACCACTCGTTACGCTTCGTCGCTCGCGGCGCCGCCCCGAAGAGCTCCACCCTCATTCGCGCGCACGCCTCTGCGTGGCATCGCACACACCACGACCACGCGCGCACACCATGGCGTCGTCATCGTCGACCCAATCCACGCCCTCGCCGTGGTCCAAAATCGTGCGCGACGACCCCGAGCCGCCAGCCGTGGATGCGAGCGCCGAGGCGGCGGCGGCGGAGGCGTCCAAAAGCGCGCAGCTCCGTGACCCTGACGTGCGCAAAGCCGTCATCGACGCCAACGCAATTATTAAAGGGTTCAAGCTTGAACATTTCGATGCGATGTGCGTGACGATTGACGAGGTTATTGATGAGATTCGTGATAAGAAGGGTCGAGAGGCGCTCGCTCGGGCGCTGGGGACGCTGACGACGTGCGCGCCGAGCGAGGCGTCTGTGCAGGCGGTGAAGGCGTTTGCGATGAAAACGGGCGATGCTGCGGCGTTATCGAGTGTAGATGTTAAGCTTATTGCGTTGGCGTATGATTTGGAGCAAAGGAATCATGGGGTGGAGCATTTAAGGACGGAGCCGGCGGCGTTGAGGACGCACGCCAAGCGAGCGAATCGATTCGAGAAGCAACCAGGGTGGGATTTCGTGCCGAATGCCTCGGATTGGGCCGAGCTTGATGACATGAACGCAGCGAATGAAGAAGCAGAACGTTTGGCTCGCGCGTCTATGGCGTCTTTGCGCGTGAATGATGATTCTAAGGATGCATCAGCGGTTGGCGAAGACGAGTCCGCGGCGGCAAAGGAGGCGCGAGAAAATCGCGAAGCCGAGCGGCTCGCGCGCGAAGTCGCCGCGAAGGAAATTCTTGCCGCGCAGGAACACATAGTGAAAGATGCTGGCGATGATGATGCCTGGGAGTCTGCCGTCAGTCGCACGACGCGCGTGCGTAGACAGAAACGTGAATCGCGCAAGAAGGAAGCCGAGGAGGAAGCCGCTCGACTGGCGGCGGAGGCGCGGGATCGCGGCGGAGAAGACATTTCTGTCGAGTTGGAGGAGGCGGCAAAGCGTGCTGAAGACTTTTTCACGTCGCGCGGCGAAATCGACGACGCAGCGTCGACCGCGGGTGATGACGATGACGAAGATGACGATTGCGAGGTTGAGCTCGAATCGTGCGTGTCATCCGTCACGGCGGATTTTGCCATGCAAAACGTCATTTTACAAATGGGCATGAAGCTCGTCACCCCCGACGGCATGCGCATCGAGCACCTCCGGCGCTGGGTACTGCGGTGTCACGCCTGCGAGGAAATTACGCGCAATTTATCTCGAATGTTCTGCCCCAAGTGCGGAAATCAGACGTTACAAAAGGTGGAACACACGGTGACGCGAGACGGCGTCGAGCAATTCGGCGTGCGTAAAAAGTTTGTCTTGCGCGGGTCAAAATATACGTTACCCGCACCCAAGGGTGGACGTCAAGCCAAAAAGGTCATCTTACGTGAAGACCAACTCATGGGCGTGCGGTTGACCAAGAAGCAAGTCGGAGACGACGTTTTCGCCGCCGAGTACAACGACGACGCGTACGCGAGCGAAAAGCACATGACGAGCCAGAAAACCGTATACGAAATCGGCGGTGGCGACATTCGCCGCAATCCCAACGAGCGCCGCCACATGGCAACAAATAGACGTCGAAAGTAGCTCTCATTCGCGCTCGCGCGCGTCGCGATCACACCATTAGCGAATAGAACTCCAACATCAACGACCCCAGACGTCCCGAAACGTTTCAAATCTCTCACATCTCAAACGCGAGCTCACCCGCACACCGACGCGCGCCGACTCCCACTTCGCGCGCACGCGATGTCACACCTACCAACCACTAGCCCCGCACCCGCGCGCGCCATCGCACGCATTCCGCACGACGCCATCCATCGCATTTGCGCCGGTCAAGTGGTCGTGAGCTTGAGCGCCTGCGTCAAGGAGCTCATCGAAAACGCCCTCGACGCGGGCGCGACAAACGTAGAAATTCGCCTGAAAGACCACGGCGCGGACGTCGTCGAGGTTTCCGATAACGGCACAGGGGTCTCGGTGGAGAATTTCGCGGCGTTGACGACGAAATATGCGACGAGTAAGCTCGAGACGTTTGAAGACTTGCAACAGTTGGGGACGTTTGGATTTCGAGGCGAGGCGTTGTCGTCGTTATGTGGGATTTCAAGCGGTGTGAGCGTGACTACGCGCACGGCGAAGGATGATTCTGGGACGAAGATTGAGTACGACCGAGATGGAGCGATCGTGAGCACGGAGACTGTGCCGAGAAGCGTGGGGACGACGGTGACGGCGAGAGAGTTGTTCGCGCCGTTGCCAGTTCGGAGAAAGGAGTTTTTGCGAAATGTCAAGCGCGAGTACGGCAAGGCTTTGTTAGTGGTGCAGGCGTATGCGTTAATGTCGAAACACGTGAGGATTTTGTGTACGCATCAAAGTGGGAAGTACGGCCGGGCGAATGTGTTGCATACGCGAGGGGGCGAGGACGCGTCGGTGCGAGAGAACATCGTCACCGTGTTTGGGTCGAAAATGGTGACATGCATGCGCGAAGTGGACGTGGTGCTTGCCGGTAGCACAGGGTGTAAGATTATGGGGTATATCTCCAAGCCCGAACCCGGGTGCGGGCGCGCTGGGGCGGACCGACAGTTTTATTACGTCAACGGTCGGCCGGTGGACGTTCCAAAAATCGCAAAGGTTGTGAACGAGTTGTATCGCTCATTTAACGCCGCACAGGCGCCCATGGTGGTGCTCGATTTTCAGCTTCCTCTGGATTCGTACGATGTCAACGTCACGCCGGACAAGCGTAAGATTATGCTGCACTTGGAGCAAGAATTATTGGCGCGCACGCGCGAGGCGCTCGGCGAATTGTTCGCGCCCAGTCGGTACACGTACGCCGTGACGCCGGCGGCCAAAGCTCCGGCAGCAACAGGTGAAGGCAGTGACATTAAAATGAACGATGATGACGACGAAGGTGGCGATGACGAAGGAAGCGAAGATGCTTCACCTTCACCCTACTACGCGGGAAGAGAAAGTTTCGAGTCGATGTTGCACGCGACACAGAATTCAGACGACCGACGAGGAACGAAGCGCGACGCTGCAGGCATGTCGACGCAAAAGAACTTGCAAAACTTTGGATTCACTCGTGAAACGACCGCAGTGGCGCTCGGCGGTGGTTGGACATCGGTCGTCAAAGAAGAGCCCGTGACGGACGAAGACGCGGCGATGGCCGAAGTCGCCCTGGACGACATCGCATCGATACCAGCGGTGAAAGAGGAAGATTTAGAAACATCCAATGACGTTGGCAATGAAGGCATCACGCTGCGAGCGGAGGAGGACATAGGCGGTGGACGCGATTCATTAGAAGTAGAAGAAGATGGCGGCGACGTCGAACCCATGGGACACGACGCCGTGGCGTTTGACGACGCGCTCCTCGCCAAAACGGAGGAGACGCAAAGTGCGCGCGGGCGCGAGAGCACTGGAAGTGGTACGGTGTCGTTTTCGTTCGAATCCATGATTCAACGACGACGAAATGCGAAAGTATCGGCGGAGACATTACGAAAGAATGCGGCGCAACCGACGTCGACGTCGACGTCGACGTACGCCTCGGCTTCAATTCCAAACGACAAAGACGCGCCAGTCCCAGACGTGGTCAAGGCGGCATCGGAACTCGAGCGCGTGTTTGACAAATCGGATTTCACCAAGATGCGAATCGTCGGTCAATTCAACCTCGGTTTCATTCTAGCCACGCTCGGGGACGACTTGTTCATCGTCGACCAACACGCGAGCGACGAAATCTACAATTTTGAAAAGCTCCAGCGCACGACGACGTTGAACCGGCAGCCGCTCATCGCTCCGGTCTCACTCGACTTGAGTGCTGCCGAAGAACAAGTGGTGTTACGAAACATGCCCGTGTTTCTACAAAACGGTTTTGGCTTTTGCGACGTCGCCGAAACGGGAGCCGACGCAAACAACGCGTCCGCCATGCCCGCGTCCGCATGCTGTGACTCACGTCCATCATTCGGAACGCTAAAGCTCAACGCCGTGCCATTCATCAAGAATGTCGCATTCGACAAATCCGACGTCCACGAGCTCGTGGCGTTACTCGATCAAGGCGGCGACGCGCTTCCGCCCAAATCCCAGCTCTCCATCGGACTCGCGTCCACGTTTCCGACGACGACGCCCACCGACGCCACCACCGCCACCGCACACCCACCGCGAATCATTCGCCCATCCAAAGTCCGCGCCGCGCTCGCCATGCGCGCGTGCCGTTCGAGCATCATGATTGGAGACGCGCTCGACCGCCGACGCATGCGTTTGGCGCTCCGCCGCCTCGCCGCGCTCGCCGCGCCCTGGAATTGCCCGCACGGCCGCCCGACGATGCGGCATTTGAAAACACTGCGATAGACACTATTAAAATACGCACGCTCAAACGTCACTCGCGTCTCCACGACGTCGCCGTCGCGCGCCGCGCCCGTCCAACGCGCGCTTCAATTTCACACCAAACCATAGTATACACCATAGTATACACCACGTATACCCCATATACGTTTCGACATAAAACCAACGTGGCGGCGCCGCCACCTCTTGCGCGCGACAATTCTCGTCCAACCGCGCGTTCGCACGCCTCACACGCCGACGCGCATTCGCTCGACGTCGCTCGAACGCCCGCACGAGACCGTCACGCACACGCACACGACACGTCCCACTCCACGCACGCGATAAACACACCCATCATGGCGAAAGACGCGAAATCCCCAAAGGACAAGAAAGAGAAAAAGGAGAAAAAGGAGAAGCGCGAGCGCGATTCATCCGGCTCTGACGGCGACGACGCCGCGCGTGACGCCGCGGACGATGCGAAAAAGACCAAAGTCGACACCGAGGACACCGCCGATGACACTGCCGACGACGATGGGTTCAAGGTGCACACGAAGTCTGCGTCGGCGGTCGCGGGCCAGGTGAGCGCGGGAACCTACGAGGACCGCGCGCTCAACTGCCGGGACTGCGACGCCGAGTTTATGTTTACGATTGGTGAACAAGAGTTCTATGCGACGAAAGGGTGGACGAATGTGCCGACGAGGTGTGAACCGTGTAAGCAGGCGAAGAAGGCGAGGTTTGGGGAGGATAAACCGGCGTGTTACGCGTTTCAACGGGGCGAGTGCGACCGCGGGGACTCGTGTCGATTTTCACACGGACCGGGCGGCGGCGGCGGCGGCGGTGGTGGTGGATTTGGACGCGGTGGTGGCGGCGGCGGTGGTGGTGCGTGTTATGCGTTCCAGCGCGGTGAATGCGACCGAGGGGACTCGTGCCGATTTTCACACGCGCCCGGCGGCGGAGGCGGCGGAGGCGGTCGAGGCGGGTACGGCGGCGGAGGCGACCGACCTCGCGGCGAATGCTACGCGTTCAAAGAGGGACGATGCGATCGCGGCGATTCGTGCAGATTTTCGCATTAATCGTGTTCCCGCGAATTGATGACACGCTGACGATGATCGCGACGACGACGCGTCGTATACTAGTTTTCGGTTGACGGTTGGTGCGACTTTTGGTTCAACTTTTTAATACTCACTCGACGACGAATTTTTGTTTACTTTTTTGTACCTCACTCGTCGACGCGACGCAGGGTAACGACGACGACGTCGACGACGATGGCGACGAAGACGACGACGGACTCGTCTATCGCCGCGTTACGCCGCGAGCTACGCGAGACGCAGAGCGCGTTGGACGCGTTGGACGCGCGCGAGGACGTCGAGCGCGCGCTCAGGCGCGCGCGCGCCGCGCAGACCTCGACTGCGGCGATGTGCGACGCCATGGACGTCGTGCGGCGGCGGCACGCGCGAGGCGTTGCGCCTGTGCGCGACAGCGCGCCGCTCGCGGTGGACGACGACGAGGACGAGGACGCGAGGACGAGGACGCGCGCGCGGAGCGACGTCCCGTCCGCCGACGTCGAGACGCTCGACGCCGTCGCGCGTGCGTGTCGCGCTGAGCTGTCGCGGGATAGCGCGCATTCGAACGTCGGTATGAGCGTCGCGCGACGCGTTCGCGCGGCGGTGGGCATGGCGCGCGCGGTGAAGACGACGGAGCCGTACGCATTGTTCTTCGAGGCGTACGTCGCGCGCGAGGGCGGTTCGTCGCGCATGGACGCCATCGTGGATGCGTTCGATGGCATCCAGCGCGCGAAACATGATGCGGGGATACTTGTCGCCGCGGCGCCTCGAGCGGATGGGGCGAGGATAGCGGCGGCGGAATTGGAATTTTGTGAACGGGCCCGCCGAGCGCTCGAGGCCGCGTGCGTCGGGGACGAGGGCGCGTTGGAGTGCATCCGACGTTCGTATGACAAG
>Ga0181558_10004338_pt1 | contig 12742 bp, 13 predicted proteins | sample 011ome_22_FD_133754 | JGI IMG/M metagenome (GOLD analysis project Ga0181558, IMG submission 133754) | Coastal salt marsh microbial communities from the Groves Creek Marsh, Skidaway Island, Georgia - 011507BT metaG (megahit assembly) | ecosystem: Environmental > Aquatic > Marine > Intertidal... | reverse complement strand
TTGAAGCCGGTAAGACAATGGGCTTATTTCCATATGGTAAAGAGAACCCAGATTATCCTAAGTTATTTACTAAATATCCAGCATTTCCTTTACCAATTGCAGATAGAAACGTAATTGTTCCTAGATATCCGAATGGTGCTATACTTAATGCTGGCATTAATAAAGATTTAGAAAAATACGAAGAAGGAGTAGATCCTACTACACTTGATAATCGTAGAGATATGGCTTATGCCTTACAGACGCAAACCCAAGAGCAAGCTCTAAATGTTATTCTTAAAGCTGTTGAACTATCTGGCAAAAAGAAAGTAGTATTCTCAGGAGGATATGCTCTTAACTGTGTTGCTAATTATTACTTCTTAGATCGCTTGAATAAAGAAGGTATTGAATTATATGTTGAGCCAATTTCTAACGATGGTGGTACAGCAATCGGTGTAGCTTTATGGGGATATAGAATATCTTCTCAGTCTACAGAGAAACTAAACGGCCGGGAAATTTATCTTGGTCCAAAGTATAATTATAGTAGTGATGAAGTTAAACAGTTAGCTGAAAAATACAATGCTATTATTGAAGACTTTACTGATGATCAAGTAGTTGAATTGATGACTAATAAAAATATCGTTGCATGTTTCCAAGGACGATCAGAAAATGGTCCTCGTGCATTAGGTAATCGTTCATTGATGTTTGATCCTACATTCAAAGATGGTAAAGACTTTGTTAACTTGATTAAGCGTCGAGAATACTTCCGTCCATTTGCTGGATCTATTCTTGCCGAAGATGTACATGAATGGTTTGATCTGCGTGGTATGGAAGATTCACCACATATGATGTATGCGGTCTCTTGTAAAGAAGGTGTTGAGGAAAAGATCCCTTCAATCATTCACGTTGATGGCTCATGTCGTATTCAAACTGTGCGTGAAGAAGATAATCCTCTTTACTACAAAATTATTAAAGCATTCAAAGAAAAGACTGGTGTACCAATTATCTTTAATACGTCTTTTAACCTTGGTGGTGAACCATTGGTTGAGACCCTTGAAGATGCACTATGGACTCTACAACAAAGTGATATTCAATATCTTTATCTCCCAGAATATGGTAAGCTATTGACAGTTCCTAATCTTACGGTAATTTAGCATATATGCTTCCAGTGATAACACGGATTAATAATGTGTTGACACCTGAAGAGTGTCGGCATATTATTGACCTAAATAAAAATAGATTAGAACCAGCGTATCTCAGAAATAAAGTAATAAATACAAAAGTTAGAAGATCAAAGATTGCATGGATTCATCCTAAAGATCCTCAGTTCAAATCTATTATTGATAAATGTCATTATCAAATGGCAAAAGCGGCATTGACGCATAATGTTGAGTTAAAGGTTTTTGAAAGATCACAGTTTACTCAATATAAACCTTTTGGGTTTTATAAAAAACATTGTGATGTAGGTACTGAGTATGGTAAAAGAGTTATATCAGCGACTATAGAATTAAGTAATCCCGATGACTATTATGGAGGTGGAATTTCTATTCAAGCTGGAGATACATTTAGACATTATAAGAGCCCACAAGGAACTATGATAATATTTCCTTCTATATTAACACATCAAGCAAATACAGTATGGTATGGAACTAGGTATTCTTTAGTTATTTGGGGTGTAGATCATAACACAGTTGGTGAAAAAAAGTGAGCTTAAAAGAACAGACACAAGATTTACATGAAGAAGCTGAAAAAAGCAAGTTTGCTCAATTACTTCTTTCTGGTAATATTACCGAAAAACAATATACGACATATATAGCAAACTTATTACCAATATATGAAGCAATTGAAGAATTTGCAAAGAGTAATAATCTTTTAGATGGTATTGAAGATATTTGTAGAGCTGATAAAATTAAAGCAGATCTACAAGAACTTGGTTTTAATAGTCATCAAATTGCATACGCGTTCTCTACGTATCTTTATATTACCTATATTACTACGTGTATTATTGATAAAAGATTAATTTTAGCGCACTTATATACACGTCACTTTGGTGACTTATATGGTGGACAAATTGTTAAAAAGAAAGTTCCTGGATCTGGTTTAATGTACGAGTTTGAAAATCGAAATGAATTGATTGCTAAGACCCGCTCACTATTAAGTGATGATTTGGGAAAAGAGGCAAGAATTGCATTTGATTATGCGTTGGCTCTATTTGAGGATTTAGAAAATGAGCTTGATCTTTGATAAATTAGAACAACATTCAAAAGATTTTCAAGAAATACTAGATTCATATTTACAAAAATCAGATGAGACGCACGACTTTCCTTGGGATAACTTTATTTTTGAAGGACCCGGTGTACGAAGAGCGCACTTAGATGTTGTTGATAAGCGTGAAGAAAGGAAACTATACATGATGCATTTGTGTATATTTCCTAATAGGCATAATCCTGGACCAATTTATGGATTTGACTTAATTGCTGGTCCCAATAAAGTAACTGGTGCCTTTCACGATATTAGTCCAGCTAGATTAGAAGATCACCTTCTTTGCGATTTATTTCGTAAGCATATCAAACAAGTTGCGCCACAATGGTCAAAGGAACGTGAATTACCAGATTGGGCAAAACAAATCTTTAGTAAAGATATGATTGCTGCTGGCAATGTAAGAGATATTGAAGAACTTGATTTAATTTTGAATTTTTCAAAGGAATCATTACGATATTATTTAGACTATTTTGTAAAAAAATCTTCAGTATTTGACGAAGACTTTATAGAAGAACAAAATAGATATTGTAAATTTCAAAAACAAAATCCTCATACTCCAAAAGTAATGGAGTCATTAGGATATGATCCGGAGCTTGTACGTGATTTCATCGATAATTGCTTATTTCCAGAAGTGGTGGATTAAAAATAAAGAAGCGATAACGCAATATTTTGCAAATATCGTTCACTAGTCATGGCACATAATAATAACAATAGCCATGTTAAGGGTACTCTTTGGGTACCCTTTTTTTATAAATAATGATAGAAGATTATAAATAATCTTAAATCTTTGGAGAATTTATAATGGCGGTATACGCTAATTTAACTGTAGATCAAGGTTCGTTCTTTTTATCCACCGTCAGTGTTGCCGATGTAGACAACAACGCGATCGATCTAACTAATTACACGTATCGTGGCCAAGCAAGAAGAACATATAATTCTTCTACTGCTTATGACTTTATTGTTACCTCACCAATTCCTTCAAATGGAGAATTAAATCTTCAACTAGGATCAGAAACAACGAGTGCAATGAAGCCTGGTCGTTATGTATACGATGTAGAAATTATTGCTGCTAATAATGCCGTAACTCGAGTATTAGAAGGGCAATTAGAAATAACACCAAGAGTTACTAGGACTTCCTAATGGCAACTATTAAAGCTACTGTGAAACCAAACAATGCAGCTCTTAAAGCGCGTGTTGGTAGTAGTCAAAACGTTCAAGCTCAAACTGTAGCAATTGGACCAAGAACACATCTTGGTGATATGGCAGATATCGACATGAGTCAATTAGCTCAAGGTTCTGTACTAATATATGATGAAAGTCTACAATTATGGTTAGCAAAACCCATCATGGACGATGGAACATATATTGAGTGTGGCCACTACTAATTGGCAAAACTGGAGAAATATTAAATGTCAACTACGATTAGAATTAAACGCACAACCACCGCAGGCGATCCTGCGATATTGGGCGATGGTGTATTAGCTTATTCAGGTGCAGATTACACTAGCGTTGCTGGTGGCGGTAGGTTATATGTAGGTCTAGGTGTTGAAACCGGTGGAGATGCTGCATCACACATTGTGATTGGTGGTCAATTCTTTACTGACATGCTTGATCATGGTAAAGGTATTCTTACCGCGAACTCAGCGCTTATTACTGATGCTGACTCAAAATTAGATAATATTAAAATTGACAATATTGATATTAATGGTAATACAATCTCGTCAACTGATGTGAATGGTAATATTGTTCTTTCTCCTCAAGGAACGGGTTCTGTTTCACTATCAGACAAAAGAATTATAAACGTTGCTGATCCAATAAATGCTCAGGACGTTGTTACAAAAGCTTATTTAGAAAGCGAAGTTAACTTAGAATATTTCCAAGATGACATCGCCTCGATGATTACGACTGGAATTCAGAATGGTATTTCAGTTACTTATGACGATAGTGGTAATGCAATTAACTTTGACGTTAATGACTTCACAGTTACGTTGGGTGGTGGATTCTTAACTGGTTCGGTAGACATTACGAATCTTGCAAGCGCAACTCTTAATGCTACTCTAGTAAATGATTCAGTAGTTCTAGGACAACATACTTCTGGTGAATATGTTGAAAATCTAACAGCTGGTACCGGTGTTTATATTACTGATCCAACCGGTGAATCTTCTAATCCTACAATTTCTATTGGTCAAGCAGTTGATGTAACTAGTAACGTTACATTTGCTGATATCCATTCAACCGGTAACGTACAGATTGATGGTAACTTAACCATTGGTGGTACTTCAACAATTATCAATGCTCAGAATTTAGCAATCTCTGATAACATGATTTATCTAAATCAGGGTGTTGAAGCTACAATTACTAATGCAGTTGGTGATGGTACTAATATCGTATATACAACAGATGGCCACAATTATATTGTTGGTATGTCTGTCTCTGTTTATGGTATCGATCCAGCTTCACTTGCGGTTTCTAATGTATTAATTACTGATGTTGACGGTGATACCTTTACTGTTGAGGGAACTTCAACAGACACATATGTTAGTGGTGGATCATCTAGAGCAAAATCTAATGCTAACCCAGACCTTGGTTGGTCTGCAGGCCGATACGATGAAATTACTGGTTATGGTCATACCGGTATTTTTAGAGATGCTACCGATTCAACCTTTAAGTTCTATGATGGCTATACTCCCGAGCCCGACACTGACGTATTCATTGATACTAGTCATGCATCATTTGCACTAGCACCAATTGCTGCAGCTAACTTTATTGGTCCATTGCAAGGTAACGCAGATACTGCAACAATTCTACAAACTGCAAGAACAATCTCATTATCTGGTGATGTTGTTGGTTCAATATCCTTTAATGGTTCGCAAAACGTAGATATTTCAACTGTTATCCAAGCAAACTCTGTTGAACTTGGTGTAGATACATTTGGTAACTATATTGCAACAATTGCCGATTCAGGTAATACAGATATTATAGTAAATAATTCTGGTACTGAAACCGCAGCTGTTACTCTTGGTCTTACTACAACGGGTGTTGTTGCTGGAGAATATGGTTCACAAACTGCGATCCCAGTAATTACAGTTGATGATCGAGGCCGAATTACAGATGCTACTACAGTTACTGTAGCAACAACATTAGGTATTTCTGATGGATCAAATCAGGACCTTGTTAATCTTCTAACTGATGAATTAGTATTTACTGGTGGAGTTGGTCTTACTAGCACTGTTACTAATAATACCGTAACATACGATCTAGATGATACTACTGTTGTTGCCGATACTTATGGTGCTGCAAACTCTGTTGGTATCTTTACTGTTGATGCACAAGGTAGATTAACTTATGCAAATACACAGATCATTGATATTACTTCAGGTCAGGTTAATGACTTTACCGAAGCAGTACAAGATAAGATTGGTGAAGCGATTGCCCTAGGTACTCAATCAAACATTGCTGTTACTTATCAAGATATCACTAATAGTATTGACTTTGCTGTTGAAACCGCAACCTACTCAACTCTTGGTGTAGCTAAATTCTCATCAAGTAACTTTACTGTAGCTGCAGGTAACGTTACAGTTACAACTGTAGATGGTGGGACATATTAAGGAATTAATTAATGGCTAATCCAACTAGCAGACAAGGTTTGATCGATTACTGCATGCGCAGACTCGGTGCACCTGTCATTGAAATTAACGTAGATGAAGATCAGATCGAAGATAGAATTGATGATGCACTTCAGTTCTATCAAGAGTATCATTCTGACGCAACAATGAGAATTTATCTAAAGCATCAGATTACTGCACAAGATATTTCAAATCGTTTTATTTCGCTCAATGATAATATTCTATATGTAAAAAGAATATTCCCATTTATTGGCGATAGTTCAAGCATTAATATGTTTAGTGTAAAATACCAAATGCATATGAACGATCTATATGATCTAAGTTATATTGGTGATTTACTTTATTACGAGATGGTCCAGCAATATATGTCATTGTTGGATTTGAAATTGAATGGTGCAAGTGAATTTTCTAGATTCAATCGTCACATGAATGAATTGCATCTAGATATTGACTGGGAATCAGATATTAAAGAAAATGATTATGTTATTGTGGAATGCATGAGAATTGTAGACCCATCAACATATACCGATGTCTATAATGATATGTTTCTTAAACAATATGCAACGGCACTAATTAAACAACAGTGGGGTGCTAACCTTATTAAGTTTGAAGGTATGCAAATGCCTGGTGGTGTAACTATTAATGCGCGCCAGATATTTGAAGATGCTAATTTAGAGTTAGAAAAAATCAGAGAACAAATGCAACTAAATTATGAAATGCCTCCTGACTTCTACGTAGGATAATTAATTATGCCAACTAATGTGTACTTCAGTCAGAAAGTAAAGTCTGAACAAAATTTATATGAAGACATTGTCATTGAATCTCTTAAGATGTATGGACAAGATGTTTATTATTTACCACGTGAAATTATTACTGAAGATACAATACTAAACGAAGATGTAGAATCAAACTTCAATGATGCATACATGGTTGAAATGTATATTGAAAACATTGAAGGGTTTGAGGGAGATGGTAATATATTAGCTAAATTCGGAGTAGAAATCCGAGATCAAGCTACGTTTATTGTTTCAAAGAAAAGATGGGAACAACTTATTGGTTACCATAATAATGGTATTAATTCAATTCGTCCTAATGAAGGCGATTTGATTTATATTCCAATGAGTAAATCGCTGTTTGAAATTCGATTTGTAGAACACGAACTCCCATTCTACCAATTATCTAATTTACCTGTTTACAAATTACAGTGCGAACTATTCGAATATTCTGGTGAGACAATCATGACAGGATTCGAAGATATAGATCGTACTATTAACAAAGTAGTTTCTTATCAGACTGTTCTTAAAGTTAATAATGGAAACTCTGTAGAGTTTCTATTTAGCGAAGAAGTTAGACAACAGATTGGTGATACTGCAGAATACGTATCTGGTGTAATTACATATACTGAACCACTTGGTGCTGGTAGGGAATTACGCATCACCGATTGGGTTACTTCAGATGGCAAGGTTCATGAGTTTGTTATTAATAAACCATTAATTGGACAAACATCTGGTGCGGAATGGAATGTGTTTGAAGTAAATGAAATTACTGATAGTGATCTAGTAAATGATAGAGCGTTTATTTCTGATGCGCAATCAAGAAATCAGGAATTTGAAGTTGCGGCTGATGGTATTATTGATTTTAGTGAATCGAATCCATTCGGTGAGATTGGAGGTTAATTATGCTAAATGAACATTTTTACCACGCATCAATACGAAGAATGATTGCCGCATTTGGATCAATCTTTAATGATATAAAGGTTGTAAGAAAAGATGCGGATGGAGAAATACGTCAAATTACACGTGTTCCTCTTGCCTATGGACCTAAACAAAAGTTCTTGGCTCGATTAGACGCGCAAGCAGATCTTACAAATACACAAGTAGCAATTAAGTTACCTAGATTATCTTTTGAAATTACTTCATTGACATATGATTCTTCTATTAAGTTGAATCGTATGAATAGAGTTGTTAAAGATGATGGAGTAGAAAATTCTAGGTCATATGTTTATACCTATGCTCCTTATCGAATTGGTATTCAATTGAATGTTATGGCTAAAAATCAAGATGATGCATTACAAATCATTGAACAGATTATGCCGTACTTTCAACAAGAATATACTATTACAATTAATGAAGTTCCGGAAATGGGAATTAAGGGAGATGTTCCAATTGTATTAACTAGTGTGAACATGGCCGAAGATTATGAAGGTGACTTCTTAACTCGAAGAGCAATTATATACTCTTTAGATTTTGAATCACGAATTCGTTTCTATGGTCCTGTATCTTCACAGGGTATTATTAATACTGCTTCAGTTGATATTAATAATTCTGACACATTTGGATTTATTGAAGAAGTTGTAGAAACAGCATCTGTTTCTGGTATTGATAATATTGACGATAATGAGATTACACCATGAACTTAAAAAAAGATGATATTGATGATGATTACGAATTTGCTAGATCAAAGTATTATAATCTAGCGGAAAAAGGTGATGAGGCTATTGAACTTATGATGGAACTTGCAAGAGAGTCTGAACATCCTAGAGCATTTGAAGTATTATCTAATATGATGAAACAAAATGCTGAAATTGCAGATCGATTAATGGATCTGCAAAAGAAGAAAAAAGAAGTTAAGACACCAGCTAATAATCAACAAGCTCTTCCTAATAGTATGACACAAAATAATGTGTTTGTTGGATCTACCACCGATCTACAAAAAATGTTGGCGAAAAAGATGGAAGATAGAAATGTCATCGACGCTCAAGAATAATATCTTTGGATACCTCGGAAATCCAAACGTTAAAAGAGATGGTGTCCAACAGAATTTTACAGCCGAAGAAGTAAAAGAGTATGCCAAATGCATGCGCTCTCCGTCTTACTTCGCTAAAAAGTATCTTAAGGTTATCTCCCTTGATGAAGGATTAGTTCCATTTGACCTATATGATTATCAAGAAAAAATGTTTGATCACTTTAGGTCAAATAGATTCTCAATTGTATTAGCATGTCGGCAATCTGGTAAATCGATTTCATCTTGTGGGTATTTACTTTGGTACGCGTGTTTCCATTCTGAAAAAACAATAGCAATACTTGCAAACAAAGGTGCTACGGCTCGTGAGATGTTAGCACGCATTACTTTAATGTTAGAGAACTTACCATTCTTTTTACAACCCGGATGTAAAGCACTCAATAAAGGTTCTATTGAGTTCTCAAACAATTCACGCGTTATTGCTGCAGCTACATCTGGTAGTTCGATTCGTGGTCTTTCTGTTAATTTGCTTTTTCTAGACGAGTTTGCATTCGTAGAAAATGATGCTCAGTTCTATACATCAACATATCCAGTAATTGCAGCAGGTAAAGAAACTCAAGTTATTATTACATCAACAGCAAATGGTATTGGTAATGTATATCATAAACTATACGAAGGTGCTGTTCAAGGCACCAACCAATTCAAATCATTCCGTGTAGATTGGTGGGATGTTCCAGGCCGGGATGAAGAATGGAAGCGTCAAACAATTTCTAACACTTCGCCACTACAGTTCGAACAAGAATTTGGTAATAACTTTCATGGACATGGTAATACTCTTATTGCTGCTGAAACATTATTATCATTAAAGGCTGAGCAACCAATCAAACAAACACATAACCTAAATGTATATGAAGATGTAATAGAAAATCATGAATATATGATGTTTGTTGACGTTGCAAAAGGTCGTGGTCAAGATTACTCAACATTCAATATTATTGACGTAACAGCAAGACCATTCAAACAAGTATGTGTCTTCCGTGACAATAATGTGTCACCCTTACTTTACCCCGACATTATATACAAATATGCTATGCAATATAATCAAGCATATATTATAGTAGAGTCCAATGATCAAGGTTCATTGGTATGTAATGCACTCTATCATGAGTTAGAATATGAAAATGTATATGTAGAATCTATGGTGAAATCAAATTCTATTGGTGTAACCATGACTCGTAAAGTAAAACGTATTGGTTGTTCTAATATCAAAGATTTTATTGAGCAAAAGAAACTCACTATTGTAGATGCTGAAACAATTATTGAATTATCAACGTTTGAAGCTAGAGGTAGTTCGTATGAAGCTTCAAATGGAAATCATGATGATCTGGTAATGAACCTTGTGCTTTTTGCATGGTTTACTACCACACCATTCTTTAACGATCTAACCGATATTAATTTGAAACAAATGCTATACTCTGAAAAACTTAAGTTTATCGAAGATGATGTAGTACCTGTTGGAATTTTTGACGATGGTCGAGAAGACAAATATCATGTAGAACATGGTGAAGTGTGGGAAACTGTAAGTAATACTGGAATGTTCTAAATATCATTATTTATAAATATATTATAGGTGAATATCCGTATTATGAATAAAATCTTATAATCTTTTTTGGAGAGGAATAAACAATGGCTTTTCAAGTATCACCAGGAGTTCAGGTCAAAGAAATTGACCTAACGAATGTGGTACCTGCAGTATCTACCTCTATAGGTGGTTTTGCAGGCGCATTCAACTGGGGTCCTGTCGAAGAGATCGTTACAGTAGGTTCAGAAAAAGAACTAGCTGCTCGATTCGGCACCCCTGATAATAATACAGCCCGTTATTTCTTAACCGCAGCTTCATTCTTGAAATACGGAAATGCACTTAAGGTAGTTCGCGCAGCGACCACTAATCTTAATGCTACTTCCACAGGAGTTGGAGTTCTAGTTAAGAATCGTGACGATTACGATACACATGACTTAACTGCTCAGGTTGTTGCTAAATACCCTGGAGTATTAGGTAACTCACTTAAAGTTTCAGTTTGCGGAGCCGGCACTGGTTTTGCAACTTGGCCATATGCAGATAACTTTGATTCAGCACCAGGTACTTCTGTGTATGCTGCAGAACGTGGTGCATCGAATGACGAAGTTCATATCGTTGTAGTAGATGAAGATGGTCAATGGACCGGAACCGCTGGTTCTATTCTAGAAACCTTCGCATTTGCTTCTTTGGCATCAGATGCTAAAGCTGCTGATGGCACATCAAGTTATTACGCAGATGTTATGAACACATCAAATTATATTTGGTTTGGTGATCATGACACTAATTTTGCTTTAGGTGGATTTACTGTTGCTGCAGCTCTTGCTGATGCCGCGGAAGGCGATTTCACTGGTACTACTAGTGTAGTGAATTATTCACTTACTGCTGGTACTGATGATAATGCCCCAACAGTTGGCGAAATTCAAACTGCTTTTGGTTTACTAGAAGATTCAGAAACCGTAGATGTAAATCTATTGTTTGCTGTACCTGGTGCCAATGGTGGTGATGATGTAACTATGGCAAACTATTTGCTTGGTGTCGCAACTGATCGTAAAGATTGTTTAGCATTTATTTCTCCTCCAGTAGAAGATACAGTAGGTACTTCTCAACCAGCGGTCGACGTAAAAGAGTTTGCTGATCAATTAACATCTACTTCTTATGGTGTAATTGACTCAACTGCTCTTAAAGTATACGACAAATATAACGACGTATATCGTTGGATTCCTGCAGCTGGCCATATGGCTGGTCTCTGTGCTAACACAGACGATGTTGCAGATGCATGGTTCTCCCCTGCCGGCTTTACACGTGGTCAACTACTAGGCGTAACTAAGGTTGCATTCAATCCTAAGCAAGCCGATCGTGATACACTTTACAAAGCACGCGTTAATCCAATTACTTCTTTCCCTGGTCAAGGCATTGTACTATATGGTGATAAGACTGCACAAGCTAAGCCTTCTGCATTCGATCGCATTAACGTACGTCGCTTGTTCATGGTCTTGGAAAAGGCAATTGCAACCGCAGCTAAATATCAACTCTTTGAATTCAATGATGACTTCACTAGAGCAATGTTCCGTAACATGGTTGAACCATTCCTACGTGATGTCAAAGGCCGTCGTGGTCTAACTGACTTTGCTGTAGTGTGTGATGGTACGAACAACACTGGCGAGATTATTGATAGCAACCAGTTTGTTGCTGATATTTACATCAAGCCTGCACGTTCTATCAACTTCATTACATTGAACTTCATTGCTACTCGTACTGGCGTTGAATTCTCTGAAATTATCGGTCAATAAGGAGAATAAACAATGGCAATATTAGGCGTAGATGATTTTAAAGCCAAACTAATTGGTGGTGGCGCCAGATCTAACCTTTTCAAGGTAGAGATGGGTTGGCCAGCTGGTATTGGTGGCGCAGGTGATACTGAAATTGGTGGCTTCTTAATTAAAGCAGCTGCTTTACCATCTTCAGTAATTGCTCCAATCACTGTTCCATTTCGTGGTCGTCAATTACAAATTGCTGGGGATCGTACATTCGAACCTTGGACAATTACTGTAATTAATGATACTAGTTTCCAATTGCGCAATGTATTTGAGCGTTGGATGAATAGAATCAACAATCACAATGCAAACACTGGTGCTACAAATCCTTCTGATTATTTTGCTGATGCAGCAATTCATCAGTTAAATAAAGATGGCAATAATATCAAGAGCTATAATTTCCGAGGCCTCTGGCCAACGAATATATCAGCAATTGAAGTATCATATGATACCGAAAATGCTATCGAAGAATTTACAGTAGAACTTCAAGTTCAATACTGGGAATCTAGCACAACATCTTAATTATGTTATAAGTATATGGAGGGGTGTAAAAACCCCTCTATATTTTGAAAATTCCGGAGAAAATGAATGGCTGAAAATAATGGAATATCCTTATTTGGATTTGAAATTAAGCGTAAAGGACAAGAAAAAGATGATGCTAAAAAGCAATCTTTTGTCGCGCCACAAGATAGTGATGGATCTAGTTATGTATCAGCCGGTGGATATTTTGGTCAATATTTAGA
>Ga0181558_10004335_pt1 | contig 12747 bp, 10 predicted proteins | sample 011ome_22_FD_133754 | JGI IMG/M metagenome (GOLD analysis project Ga0181558, IMG submission 133754) | Coastal salt marsh microbial communities from the Groves Creek Marsh, Skidaway Island, Georgia - 011507BT metaG (megahit assembly) | ecosystem: Environmental > Aquatic > Marine > Intertidal... | reverse complement strand
GTCGCCACCACCGACGCCCATCTCGTGGCCCTGGATGCCCGCACCGGCGCCGTGCGTTGGGATGCCGAGATTGCCGACGAGGCTCTTGGCTACTCAAACACCAGCGGCCCCATCGTAGCCGATGGCGTGGTTATCAATGGTATCGCCGGCTGTGGTCGCTTTTTTGAACAGAGTTGTTTTATTACCGGCCACGATGCTCAGACCGGTGCCGAGCTGTGGCGAACCTTTACTGTGGCTCAGCCCGGCGAACCCGGTGGCGACACCTGGGGTGACTTGCCCCTGGAGTTTCGCGGCGGTGCTGATGTGTGGATGACAGGCAGCTGGGATCCAGACATGGGTCTGGTGTTCTTTGGTGTGGCTCAAGCAAAACCCTGGATGGCAGCAAGTAGAGGTTTAACTACCGAAGATTCCGCCCTTTACTCCAATTCAACACTGGCCATTGATCCACAAGATGGCCGCATCGTTTGGTATCGCCAACACGTGCCGGGCGAATCATTGGATATGGACGAAGCCTTTGAACAGGTGTTGATCGACATCGTCGACGAGCCTTACCTGTTCACCATTGGCAAGAGTGGCATCCTGTGGAAACTGGATCGACGCAGCGGCGAGTTTCAGGGTTTGCAGCAAACCACCTATCAAAACGTTTTCTCCGAGGTGAACCTGGAAACAGGCGAAGTGCGTTATCGGGATGACATTCGCAATATGCAGGTTGGGGAATGGTTGTCAGTGTGCCCTTCGACTGCGGGGGGGCACAACTGGCAATCTACGGGCTATCATCCGCCCACACGCAACCTGGTGATTCCGCTAAGCCAATCCTGCATGGAGATGTCTCCCCGGGAGATTGAATTCGAGGTAGGCTCCGGTGGTAACCAGGGCGACAGACAATGGATGCCTATGCCCGGCACAGGGGAGCGCTTCGGCAAACTTGCTGCCTATGACGTGGATTCAATGGAAGAATCCTGGAGCATCCAGCAACGTGCACCTTTTTTGACTGCGGCTCTTACGACCGCCGGCGGCCTGGTCTTCATCGGTGATTATGATCGCTATGTGCATGCCTACGATGTGACCACTGGCGAAGAGCTATGGCGTACCCGACTGGCCACATCTGCCCAGGGCTTTCCCGTAAGCTTTGCCATCGATGGTGAACAATACATCGCTATACCCGCTGGCCGTGAAGGCGGCAGCCCCTGGCGCATCGGCAGCTTTCTGGCACCGGAGCTGCAGAGCCCGAACGGTCACAATGCACTGTACGTCTTCAAGCTCAACCCATGATTCTTTCTCGCGTCAGTCGCTTTCTGTTTAGTGCATGCCTGTGCGGTTTGATCAGCCTCGGCGCGCAAGCGGCATCTTCCATCTCCGGCGCTGATGGTGACATCACTATCACGCCGCTGGTGCATTCCAGTGTACAACTGGAATATCAGGGTCTGGTCATTCAAGTTGATCCCTGGAGTGCTATCAGTCTCGCCAACTATAAGACCGCAGATATCATTCTGATCACCGACAGCCCCGGCCATCATTTGGATGTGGATGCCATCAAGGCGCTTGCTCATAACGATACAATTGTTATCACGCCTGCCAATAGCAGTGAGCAACTGGAGGACGGTCTGGTTCTCAACAATGGCGACAAGCGAGAAGTGCTCGGAGTCCAGATCGAAGCCATTGCAGCCTACGATCTCGTTCCTGGGCCACCGGAGCATCCCAAAGGTGATGCCAATGGCTACGTCATCACGCTGGGTGGAAAACGAATCCTGCTGGCCGGGGTCACCGAGTGTGTCGACGAAGTACGCACGCTGCAAAACATCGATGTAGCCTTCATGCCGCTTAATATCCCGCCGGCGCGCATGACACCAGCCGACTCTGCAGATTGCACGCGGCAAATCGCGCCAGCAATCGCCTACACCTATCACTACGACCAGAGTTACGCCCGTCGCATAAACAACCCAGACTATGTTGCTAGCCTTTTACCCGGCGGGCTGACAGTAGCAGAAAGCCTTGTCGCATTTGCCAGCAAGCTTGAAGGCAGCGGCATCGAATATCGCCAGGCTAACTGGTACCCACCGCGCTTTGAACTGGACACAGGCTGGCCCAAGACTCCTCTCGGACAACGCTGGCTCACCGGTGGTCTTGGCGGCATGTGTATCAGCGACAATGACCACATCATCTTGTTAAACCGCCAGAATGTAGTGGCAGAAGATCTCGATGGTGCCGTGTTGGCGCCACCTGTAATTACTCTCGATCAGAACGGAAACACCGTAAATGGTTGGGGCGAAAGCAGCGCTTTTGGTGGCAGGCTGCATGATTGTTATGCCTATGCGGACGGCTCGCTATGGATCGTACCCGCCGCCACTGGACATATTCAACACTGGTCTGCCGCAGGCGAATTACTGATGCAAATCGGCAACAGGGGTGAATTCGATTCCAGTGACGGCACAAGCAATGGCCAGCCTCTCAATTCCGACCGCCCTCAATTTTTCTTACCCGCAGCGGTGGATGTGGATACAAGGAACGGTGATATCTACGTTGCCGACGGCGAGCTGCCTGGCGGCAACAGTCGTATAGCCGTCTTCAATGCCGAAGGCGAGTTCTTGCGCCAGTGGCCCCTGTATCGGGAAACCAATAACAGCAGCATCGAACTACCTCACTGTCTGCGCCTGTCAAACGACGGCCTTGTCTATGTTTGTGATCGCCGCGCAGATCGCATTCAGGTGTTTAGCAAGGACGGCAATCTCGAAGACATCATCACCGCAGCCTTCGCTTCGGTGTCAGACCCCGCAGGTAGAACTTCCGGTACCCGCGGTGATGCGGTAGTGCTGGCTTTTTCCCACGACGCCGAACAAGAGTTCCTTTATGTGGTAAACCAGAATTCTGTCACCGTAGAGGTGCTGGACCGAAAACGTGGGGAATGGGTCACTCGTTTCGGCGCTGGGCCCGGGCGCTATCCCGGGCAATTCGAATTGCCCCACGGCATCGCTGTAGATAGCAAAGGCAATGTTTACGTGGCAGAACAGGAAGGCCGGCGTGTTCAACGCTTTCTGTTTCAGCGATAGCCCTTGCTCCTTTCATTGTCCTTGTCTGTGGTCAATGGTTAAAAATACGCTATAGAAATATCGGCAGGAATCGGAAGGTACCGTGTCGAAAAGGGGTTAGAGTAAGAATACAGGACTGTATTCTTACTCTGACCCCATAATTCTGTTAATCCATCGGTAGAAGTAATGAGTACGCACTTGTCGGCACTGGAAGCCGAATCCATCGACATCATCCGCGAAACTGTCGCGCAAGCAGACAATCCGGTGATGTTGTATTCCATTGGCAAGGACTCCGCGGTGATGTTGCATCTGGCCAGGAAGGCCTTCGCGCCCGCGCCTCTGCCGTTCCCACTACTGCATGTTGATACCCGCTGGAAGTTTCAGGCGATGTACCGTCTACGCGACAAAGTTGCCGCCGAACCTGGCATAAAACTGCATGTGCACGTTAATCCTGACGGCGTGGCCCGTGATATCAATCCTTTCGACCACGGCAGCGCCACGCACACCGACATCATGAAGACTCAGGGCCTGAAGCAGGCGCTGGAAAAGTATGGCTTTGATGCAGCCTTTGGTGGTGCCCGGCGCGATGAAGAGAAGAGTCGGGCCAAGGAACGGGTGTTTTCGTTTCGCAGCGCTGAGCACCGCTGGGACCCAAAGAATCAGCGCCCGGAGCTTTGGCGTCTCTATAACGGTTTGAAGCGGCCTGGTGAGAGTATGCGCGTGTTTCCGCTCTCTAACTGGACTGAGCTGGATATCTGGCAGTACATCGCCCTGGAACAACTGGATGTTGTGCCGCTGTATTTTGCGGCGGAGCGACCGGTCGTGATTCGAGATGGATTCATCATGATGGCAGATGACGATCGACTGCAATTGCTGCCGGGTGAGAAGGTGGAGATGAAGAAGGTGCGCTTCCGCACACTCGGTTGCTATCCGCTTACCGGCGCCATCGAATCGGAGGCTGAGGACCTTGCGGGTATTATTCTGGAACTGGTGGAAAGCAAGGTGAGTGAGCGCCAGGGCAGGGCGATTGATACGGATGAGTCTGCGTCCATGGAGAAGAAGAAACGGGAGGGCTATTTCTAATGTTAGAGCCCTCAAACCAGGCCATCGATGAATATCTCGCGCAGCAATCCTCACTGGAGCTGTTGCGCTTTATCACCTGTGGCAGTGTCGATGATGGCAAGAGTACGCTGATCGGACGCATGCTGTATGAAGCGCAGCTGATCTTCGATGACCAGGTCGCCAGCCTGCAGTCTGAATCGCGTAAACATGGCACCCAGGGCGAAGAGATCGATTTCGCTTTGTTAGTAGATGGCCTCGCCGCTGAGCGGGAGCAGGGCATCACCATCGACATGGCCTATCGGTTTTTCTCCACCAACCGGCGCAAGTTTATTGTGGCGGATACGCCGGGGCATGAAGAATACACCCGTAACATGGTCACTGGTGCGTCAACTGCCGAGGTTGCTGTAATTCTGATAGACGCCAGTCAGGGTATGTTGGAACAGACCCAGCGTCATTCCTTTATCGTCTCGCTGCTTGGCATCAAACAGGTTGTACTGGCAATAAACAAGATGGACCTGGTGAATTTCGACCAGGCCGTGTTCGATAAGATCTTGCAGGACTATCAGGCCTTCGCAGCTTCTTTGGCGTTTGAGTCTATTACTGCAATCCCCTTGTCTGCCCTGAAGGGCGACAATGTTATCGTAAGCTCAGATCGCACACCCTGGTATAACGGGCCCACCCTGCTTGGGTTTCTGGAGCAGCTTGAGCTAGGTAGCGAGCCATCTACAGCAGGGTTTTACTTGCCGGTGCAATGGGTTAATCGTGCCAGCTCCGATTTTCGCGGTTATGCGGGGACCGTCGCCGCGGGCAAGATAGAAGCGGGTGACGAAGTGCGCGCTCTGCCCTCTGGTCAACTCGCCAGGATAGATCGCATCATTCTTGGTGATCAGCTGTTGGGGTCTGCCACAGCCGGGCGCGCCGTCACCGTCACTCTGGACAAGGAGATCGATCTGTCTCGTGGCGATGTACTGTGTGCTGCAGATGCGCCCTGTGAGGTGTCTGATCAGTTTGAGGTGTCTCTGGTGTGGATGCATAAGGAGCCTGGATACGTCGGACGCTCCTATTGGCTCATGTTGGGTACTGCCAGGGTTGGCGCAACCATCACCGGCATCAAGTACCAATATAATATCAACACGCTGGCCAAGCTGTCGGCGAACGAACTCCAATTAAATGAGATTGCCGAGGTAAGCATCAAGCTTGATCGGGCCATTCCCTTTACCCCCTATGCCGAGAACCGCGCGCTGGGTGGCTTCGTGTTCATTGATCGCTATGACTATGCCACCGTGGCGGCCGGGATGATCAATTTCTCTCTGCGCCGTGCCAGCAATATCCATCAACAGGCATTGATGGTAGATCGAGCTGCGCGTGAGGCCTTGAACGGCCAGCGTGCCCGGGTATTCTGGCTGACTGGTCTGAGTGGCTCCGGTAAATCGACTATTGCCAATGCCTTCGAGCAGGCCCTATACAAGCGCGGCCTGCGTACCTACATTCTCGATGGTGATAATGTCCGCCATGGCTTGAACCAGGACTTGGGGTTTACCAACGCAGACAGGATCGAGAATATTCGCCGTGTCGCCGAGGTCGCTAAACTGATGCTGGACGCGGGGGTGATCGTAGTGGCAGCCTTTATCTCGCCGTTCCGGCCAGAGCGAGACGCGGCGCGACAGCTGTTTGCTGACGGTGACTTCGTGGAGGTCTTCGTGGATGCGCCGCTGAAACTGGCAGAGCAGCGTGACACCAAGGGCCTGTACAAGAAGGCCCGGCGCGGCGAGCTTCCAAATTTCACAGGCATAGACAGTGACTATGAAGCCCCCTTGCAGCCGGATGTGCGTTTAGCTACCGGGGACTTGTCAGTCCAACAGTCGGTGCAGGTCTTGCTCGATTATCTGGACGAGTCATAGCGGGTAATGGGCGGGAATCTACTTTTACTCATGCCCTATTGCCCCTTAGCGATTCCAGTAGCCGATGTAAAACTACTGAATAAATTTATATTGTGCCCCTAACCTATATTCCATGGGTCGGAAGCCTGATAGCGACAGATTTAATTTCTGCATATTTTCTCGGGGGAAATAAGTCCGGAGGAAAATAAATCTGTTCCTATTTCCGGTCCGATACTGTTGGACTGAAGATGTCCCAAGGGGACGATCTGGCGAAGCTGTGCTGCTGGCCTATAAACCAATCATTTTTTGCGGAATGCGATCGATTGCTGAATTGATCAACTCTTCTAGCTGCATTTCGTTGTCGTCCCTTAATTCCAGAAAGTAACAGCGAATGTATGAAATATCATCTGCAGAATTGTAGTAGAAACCTAAAACCTTTAGTCGCGCTTCCAGGATGGAGCCATCTGGCATTCGCATGGGACAGTCGCTAACCATTCGAGAATGGTTAAATTGGTAGGATAAATTGCCGGCAAACCGAATTTTGACACCGGTGGCTGAGATATCCTGCACCTTGCCCCGTAAAGTTAAATGTTTCGTGAATATAGCAAACCACTCTGCTTTCTTAAGTTTTGGTCCCCTTTTTTTGTAAGAGCGTCATCTGCCTGGATTTGCGATTTCTGCCGCTTTAAACTCCAGATACTTACCACTTTCTACGGCATGAATATGAATTTTCGAATCCCTGTCTCACGACTTGCTGCATACACGCTCGGCTTACTCCTTGCAGCGGCACAGGCCCAAGCAGCAAACAATGAGGAAGAACTACCTGTTGTCCTTGTCATCGCGACTGGCGGAACGATCGCTGGGGTTCAGGAGGATCCAGATGATGCTGAACGATACCGTGCAGGCACGTTGAGTGCTGATCAAATTACAGCGTCGGTGCCGGCTCTATCAGAGCATGCGGTTATCGAAGCAGAGCAGTTCAGCAATATTCCCAGCCCGCAAATCATGCCGTCGGATTGGCTCAGGCTATCCAGGCTCGTTACCGAACGATTACAGACTCGTGATGATATTGCTGGCATAGTCATAACCCATGGTACTGACCGGATGGAGGAGACGGCCTTTTTCCTTCATTTGACGGTGGATTCCGATAAGCCAGTTGCTCTGGTTGGCGCGCAGCATCCCGCAACCCATCGTAGTCCGGATGGGCCGGCGAATTTGCTGGCCGCTGTGAGAACGGTGGCCTCACCCGAGGCATTGGATCGAGGTGTGATGTTGGTGATGGATGAGCGCATTCTCTCGGCACGGGAAGTGCGCAAGGACTATCCAAGAGTGGGAGGGTTTGCTCGGGGTCAAATTGGGGTTGTTGGCCATGATGGGCCTGAATTTTTATACCGACCGTCGCGGCCGCACACCCACCGCTCAGAATTTAAACTGACGGACAACACAACATTAGCTGATGTAGATATGTTGATTACTTACTCAGGAGGCATGGGACCACGGTATGACACGCTGCCTGCAGGCATAGTCCTGGCCACGACAGGGTCAACTTGTGAGGAGAGTTTGGCCTTGCAAGTGATCGCCAGAAAGGGGGTGCCAATCGTTGCGGCTTTTCCGACCGGGCAGAGCGTTCGACGGTTGCGCCCAATAGAGGAGTCGGCACCTGAATGGGTGCGTGAACCTTGCGCCAGACTTGCTGACGATCCTCGTTGGGAGGGGAGATGGATTTTTCCATTGCCTGCACGTTTATTAACGCCTCAGAAAGCGAGAATTTTACTGATGCTTGCCCTAAGTCAGTCTAATAGTCGTGACGAGCTTGAGGAAATTTTCCAGCGATACTGATTCAGTAAACGAGGCCTGGTCAGTTAAAGCAGTTAAGGTCTTGAAGGGGTCAGATCTATTTTCCAAGCCCTCATTCCCCATAAATAAATCTGTCCCCTAATTCGGAACGCTTTTTCGTTAGAAAGAGAGTTGTCAGTAATGAACAAAAGGATAAAGATGATTGAAAGCATCAGCATAGAACAGCGGCTTACCGAGCTAGACATTCAACTGCCAGATGCCAGTGAGCCTAAAGGCAGCTATGTTAATTGCGTGAGGGCGAGCAATTTTCTCTATGTCTCCGGTAAGGGGCCAACTGGTCACCCAGCACCAGTAGGGAAGCTGGGTAGAGAATTCTCAGTAGCGCAGGGATATGACTTTGCGAGAATGGCCGGGCTGGAAATCCTGGCCACAGTTAAAGCAGAGCTCGGTTCATTGGATGCTGTTGTTCGGGTGGTGAAAATTCAGGGTTTCATCAATGCGGTGGAGAGTTTTGATGACCACCCCAAAGTGCTTGATGGTTGCTCCGATCTCCTGGCCCAGGTCTTCGGCGATAAGGGATTGCATGCCAGGTCAGTTTTTGGGGCGGTGTCGGTGAGGGCCAATCTGCCTCTGGTCATTGATTCGATTTTTGAAATCAATAGCGCTTAAGGCTATCCCAAAATCAATGGGCCGGAGTGAAAACACCGTAAATTTATCCTGCCCATACCAAACAGTTGTTTATCGATTACTGCTGCAATAAATCCACTTCTATACATTCCCGCTACCATCTGCTTATTCGCGTTTAAAGGGGACGTAGAAGACTGAAACAAATCTCTGCGTCCAGCCTTTGATCTTTGATTAGGTTTGGCTGGCCCTGGCTATCGCGATACCATTCCCGCCTTCATTAGTTACTAAAACCCAAGTTGGAGATAAGCCAATGCGAGGCCACGTTTTATTCAAAGTCCTGATTTCTGCGCTATTGACGGGTTTGTTAATGCTCTCGGCTGCTGTAAGTGCCGATACTGCGGTAGAAAGTGTCGGCTGGCCCGACGTCTCGTTTGATCAGGCGGTTCCAACCCTGGAATCTGTATTGGGCTATGCTCCAGGCGAACGCATCACGTCCATCGACCAGGCGCATACCTACCTGCGCGCGCTTGCGTCGGCGCTGCCGGAGCGCACGCGTATGGTTGAGTACGCGCGCAGCTGGGAGGGGAGGCCACTGGTTTATTTTTTGGTCGGAACAGAAGAGACCATGGCGCGAGTTGACGACATCAAGGCCGGCATGCAGGCGCTTGCAGACCCGGCTGAGCTTTCCGATGAGCGGGTTGAGTCTCTGATAGACGAGTTACCAGCCGTGGTATGGCTCGCCTACGGCGTTCACGGCAACGAGATCTCCAGTACCGACGCCGGCTTGCAAACCGCCTACCACATGCTGGCAGCCAGGGGGGCGCCTTTCGATACGATTCGCGAGAATACCCTCGTGGCTATCGACCCGAGTCAGAACCCGGACGGTCGTGAACGCTTCCTTAATCATTTCCGCGAGACTTACGGCATCGCGCCAAGCACCTCGGCTATCGCTGCCGAGCGCAGAGAGCCCTGGCCAGCTGGTCGCACCAATCACTACCTGTTCGACCTGAACCGAGATTGGCTGCCACTAACCCAGCCTGAAGTCATTGGGCGGGTAGCGACCTTCCAGGAATTCTTCCCGCTCGTCCACGTCGATATCCATGAGATGGGAACTGATTCGAGCTACTTCTTTCCGCCACCGGCGCAGCCGTTCAACCCGCATTATGTCGATGCACAGGAAGAGATGCTTGATGCTTACGGCCGTAATAACGCGAAATGGTTTGATCGTTTCGGCTTCGAGTACTTCACGCAAGCGGTTTATGACGCTTACTACCCGGGCTACGGAGATTCCTGGCCAGCATTCCATGGCAGTGTCGGCATGACTTTCGAAATGGCTTCGGCACGGGGTCTTGCCGGTGAGCGCCGCAACGGTGAAATCGTCACCTACGCTGATGGTGTGCAGCGTCACCTTATAACTTCTGTTGGTACCATCGAGACGGCTTCGAGTAACCGCGAGGCGTTCCTGAGCAACTTCGTCGAGTATCGCCGCAGTGCCGACGCTGGCGAGCACGGTGGTCCCAGAGAGTATCTGATCCCGCTTGCAGGTGATGCCTCGGCGGTGCACAAGCTCGCTTCTAACCTGGTTCGTCATGGCATTGAGATTCGCCGCACAACAGAAGCGGGAAGCGCCTGTGACAGAGACATGCCCGAGGGCTCTTATCTGGTGAGCTCGCGTCAGCCTGCAGGCCGTATGGTGCGTACCTTTTTGGAGCAGGAAAGTCCCATGGCCGAGGATTTCCTCGCCGAGCAGGAGCGCCGCCGTGCCCTGGGTCTGCGCGCCGAACTCTACGACATACTTGGCTGGTCGCTGCCGAGCCTTTACAACGTCGAAGTGCAAGCCTGCGACCGGGTGAGCATTGACGCTGAGGTCTTTGATGGTTCTGGCGTGCCTGCCTATGCCGAGCCCGCAGCCTCGCAAGTTGGCTGGCTGGTGCCCTGGGGCACACAGGCTGCAGGCCGCTTTCTTGCCGCCGCCCAGCGCGCGGAACTTAACGTTCAGGGCGCCGATGAGGTGATGACTATTTCCGGCCGTCGCTATGAGCGTGGCACCCTGGTGGTGAGAATTGCCGACAATCCCCAGCGTGATGCTGACGAGCTGCACATGATGGTGAGTCACCTTGCTGAAATGAGTGGCGCTGAGGTGGTAGCAACTGATACTAGCTATTCAGAAGAAGGCGTCTCTTTTGGCAGCTCTTCAGTGATGTCTTTGCCTGCGCCGCGCATTGCGCTGGCCTGGGACGACCCCACGACTTCTTACTCAGCCGGCAACACGCGCTTTGTTCTGGAACGCCAGTATGGGTATCCGGTTGAGCCGGTGCGGGTAGAACATCTCCCGGCAGACGAGCTGGACCGGTTCGATGTCGTTATCCTCCCGGATGGTGGCAATTATGCAAGCGCGCTGGGCGAGCGCGGTGTCGATCGACTGAAGGAATGGGTTGGACGAGGAGGCGTGCTGGTCGCCATGAGTGGTGGGATGCGTTTCGTGGCTCAGGACGATGTCGGACTGCTGCCAACAGATCTCGAGCGTTTGGCCGACGGCAAGCCTGAAGGCGATCATGAAGGTGACGTAGTCGATGGCACACAGTTAGAGGATCAAGACGCTTACCAGAGTGCGATTCTGCCAGAAGCGCCGCGTCCAGACTCAATTCCTGGCGTGTTGTTACGCACCAAGACGACAACCGATACCTGGCTCAGCGCCGGGGTTAGTGACGGCGTCGCATTTATGGTTGAAGGTCGCGATGTCTACCGTCCGCTGACGTTAGACGAGGGTTGGAATGCACTTTACTTTGAGGCCCCGGACAATATTGAGGCTGGCGGTCACCTCTGGGCTGAAAACAAAGCACAGTGGGCATTCAAGCCTGCAGTAGTGCAAGCTAGCTATGGCGACGGCATTGTCATTGGCTTCGTCGCTGATCCGACTTTCAGGGCGGCACTCGACGGTGCCAACGTCGTGTTTTTGAATGCTGTGTTACGTGGCCCTGGCCACACGGCGCGGCTGCGCTAAAGCCCTGCGGGACATAAAAGCTTAAAGGGCGATCTAAAGGGGCCGGAAGGATTAAAGATGAATCCCTCCGGCCCCTTTATTACATAACTTGCGAGTATCAGCTTGCTAAGCATAGACCCTCTCTAAAATGGCCAAATTTAAACTATCCGAATCAGACCTCCAGTTCAGCGCCATCCGTGCCAGCGGGCCCGGCGGCCAACATGTCAATAAGGTCTCTACGGCGGTTGAGCTACGTTTCGATATCCGGGCCTCTTCATTACCAGCACGGGTCAAGGCTGACCTGTTGCACTACAACGACAGACGCATCAGTAAAGATGGGATTATCGTGCTGAAGGCGCAGCGCTTTCGCAGTCAGGAGCAGAATAGACAGGATGCGACAGACCGGCTCGGAGAATTGGTCGAAAAGGCTGCTGCAACTACCAAGAAACGTATCGCGACCAAACCAGGGCGAGCGGCCAAAGAGCGAAGGATTCGGGATAAGAAAAAGGCGGGGGAGAAGAAGGCGCTGCGTGGGAATGTAAAGAATGAATAGCCAGGGCGGCCTGAGCGGATCCATCGATCTAAAGAGGATGAAGAGAACTAACACAATTCTCTCTGCCCCTTTATTTATTTCAGGATTGCAATTGGTTTGGAGTCTCCTGCTTTGACCTATCCACAATCTGCTTGGAGATTCTAATTCAATAGCGGCTGATGATATTGCCGCCCTCGGGAATAAGCGAATAATTGGTCTCAGACTTTTCTCCCACTGCAATCAGCTTTAATTGCCTAATCTGAGGCGGCTTGTAAATAGAGATGCATCCCTTGCCAATAAGAGCGCACTGTCTTGGTGCCATAACCCCAACGTGGGGAATTCCCCAGTTAATGCGCGGTTATCCCGTCAGTTTAATAAGTATTGCCCTTGCTTTTGCGGCTAAAAATTTCGGAATTCAAACTACTTTGAAACGAGCACTATGCATTGTAGAAAATATCCTAAATCTGTTGAACCCCCCCCGTGTTTACTGTAGAAGAGCCTTTGTGTTTGGTGCTTAGCAGTCAGATATTTTGGTGTGAAGCAGAGCCAAAGATCATTTGTCACACTGGATGGTTAAGATAAATTTTACTCAGGTGTTGAGTGCGCTGTTCTTGGCGGCGGATTAGTCGAGATTGAAGATTTAACACCGAGCCAAGCAGTCAGGGCGAATCAACAATAACAAGTGCGTCGGGCCGAATAGATCTCAAATTCTACTTTGTGGGTTTCCCACAGCCCAGCTGAGGCCTTTGGCGCACGTGTGTAAGTCGTCAGATGATTTGGGACCACTCGCCTCAAAAACTAAAGGAGACATTTGCAGTATAGCTTCCGCTTAGTGAGCTG
>Ga0181558_10004327_pt1 | contig 12757 bp, 10 predicted proteins | sample 011ome_22_FD_133754 | JGI IMG/M metagenome (GOLD analysis project Ga0181558, IMG submission 133754) | Coastal salt marsh microbial communities from the Groves Creek Marsh, Skidaway Island, Georgia - 011507BT metaG (megahit assembly) | ecosystem: Environmental > Aquatic > Marine > Intertidal... | reverse complement strand
CCATCGTAGCGATTGGCCCCTCCACCGATGATCCAGTCGAGTTTTCCATCCGTAGAAATATAGTTGGCCGAGCCCACAAAACCATAATAATCATTGTCTAGCCAACGACGGCGGATAAAATCCGTGCTTTCAATCAATTGGTTTCCGATTTTCACAGGTGCTAAGGCATAATTTGCAAAGTCGTCATCGGCTCGAAACTGCTCGTAGTACCCTCTACCATAGGTGTAATGCAGCGCCAAGTTGGTCTTCCAGTTAGACCCCACTTTACCAGTATAAATCAACTGGTAATGATCCTGCTGGTAGTTGTCCGTTTCGTTGTCGTAAGTGTAGTAGTTCCAAGTTCGATCAGTTTGAAGCTTTTCTTCAGGAAGACCCCACCAACTTTGGTAGGTTTGTTCTTTTCCAGAAAAAGCAATCAATTTGATGACGCTCTTTTCTCCGTAGTATCCTCCAGAAACAAACCAGCTGCCCAGGTCAGAAAAGGCCCTATCCACAAAGCCATCGGAAGTAATCTTGGACAGTCGGGCATCCACTGCAAATCGATTGTTGAGCAGGCCTGTACCCGCCTTGACCGTATGTCTCCAGGTATTGAAGGACCCAAATCCATTGTCAATTTCGGCATAGGCCTCGTCGCGGCGGTTGTCAGTCTGAAAGTTGAGGCTGGCACCAAAGGCTGCTGCTCCGTTGGTCGAAGTCCCTACCCCCCGCTGAATCTGGATATTTTCCAACGAGGAGGCAAAGTCCGGCATGTTGACCCAAAAGACGCCATGTGACTCAGCATCATTGAGGGGAATACCGTTGATCGTGGCATTGATGCGGGTTTGATCTGTACCGCGGATACGAATCCCAGTATAGCCCACCCCTGCACCAGCATCGGAATGGCTGACTACAGAGGGGGAAAAATTAAGGAGGATGGGAATGTCCTGTCCTAGATTGCGCTTGGCAATCTCCGACTTATCCACCGTAGTAAAGGTGGTTGGCGTGCTCTCTGAGGCGCGCGTGGCAGACACAATAAATTCCTCGCTCAAGAAATCCCTGGGCGCCAAGCCTAGCTCCAAAGGGGCCGCCCAAGGTAGTTCAACGGACTTGCGTACGGTTTCGTAGCCCAGGTAAGAAACCCGGATTTCTTGCTTTCCATTAGGCAGTCTTGTTAGTTTAAAATTTCCATCTGCATCTGTGATGGCACCTTTTCCCAAACTTTCGATCCATACAGAAGCCCCTACCAAGGGAGCAGTTGTTTTGGCATCGTAAATTTTCCCACTTAGGCTAGATTGTGCCCATGCGTGTAGACTGAACAGGACACCCAGTCCTAGAAGCACTAACTTTTTCATTATTTTTCCCTTACGGGTGTTTGAGTGAAACAGAAGAAAACCCAAGGGAGGTTTTCCGTGATTGTTTACCCTTTTGCGATGCATAAAAACTAATCCTTAGAAGGGTAGCACTTCCTTGAATGGGTTCAGTTTTATAACTCCGCATGTTCATTTCCCTTCGCCAGCATTACCCGGATCAGGTAGTATGGGTATGATCTCAGCCCGTTGTATTTAAGGCACCCCTTATGATCTTTGTCAAAGTTAAATGGGAAAAGTTATTTTCCAAAAAACCAATGTTTCCTACTTTTTTTTAAATTCATGGTTTCACCCAAGCTCTACACCTATGCGCCTTTACAAATTAATTTCGGGAACCCTCTTAGAAGTAAATGGGACCCATTATTTAGGTCCTGAACTCGATTGGGATCAGTTGCTTGGCAGAGAGCAGCTACCCAAATTGCTCGCTTCTGAGGCGAGTCATTGGGAAAAAATAAGTTTAGAAAAATCAAAAGAACATATCGAAGAAGGATTATTAGCCCCCATGGGTACCCAAGAAATTTGGGCTGCAGGCGTAACCTACTACCGAAGCAGAACTGCTCGAATGGAAGAATCTAGCGATGCGGGCGGAGCCACTTTTTACGATAAAGTATATGTTGCTGAACGACCGGAACTCTTTTTTAAAGCCACTGCCAGCCGGGTATCGAATCCCGGAGATTTGGTAAAAATCAGAAAAGATTCCAGTTGGGATGTCCCTGAACCAGAGTTGACGCTTCTCCTATCTCCCTCGGGAAAAATTCAAGGCTATACCATTGGAAACGATATGAGTAGCCGTAGTATTGAAGGAGAAAACCCACTTTATCTACCTCAGGCAAAGGTATACCAAGGCTGTGCCTCCTTGGGCCCCTGCATATTGATTCAAGAAGATCCACTTCCCTCAACAACCAGCATCGGCTTGGAGGTGTATCGAAATGGAAAACTTGCCGTATCAGGAGAAACTAATTTAGCACAACTAAAGCGAAGTCCTGAGGAACTAGCAAGTTGGCTTTTTCGAGGAAATTCCTTTCCAACAGGTTGTTTCTTGATGACGGGTACTGGAATTGTACCTGACGATTTTTCCTTGGCCAATGGGGATCAAGTAGCGATCTCGATTGAAGGAATTGGTACCCTTCAAAATGGAGTAGGAACCATTTAAAGGATGTCAGATTTTTTTCAAAAATCACTTCAGTTACCTGCTTTTCCACAAGGGTATCACTTGATTACCTCTCATATAGAACAATCTTTTCAAGAAATCGAAGTTCTTCAAATTGGAATTTTGCAGGTATTTCTTCAACATACTTCTGCAGGACTTTGCATCAATGAAAATGCGGATCCAACAGTAAGAAAAGATTTTAAAACCTTCTTAAACGAGTTAATCCCTGAGAATTATCCTCGATTTGTACACAATTACGAAGGTGCAGACGACATGCCAGCACATTTGAAAAGTGCTTTTTTTGGAGTCAATCTTAGCCTACCTATTCATCAAGGAAAGTTGGCCCTAGGACTTTGGCAGGGAATTTACCTATGCGAATTTCGTCACGAAGGTGGACCAAGAAATCTTGTCCTTACAGCATTTGGAACCAAATAATCCATTGAGAACCATCGCTCGACCATTGGTAAAAATCCACAACTCCATCCTAGGAAAATCTTCTAAGTTTGTACAATGAGTAAGTATGTTTTGAATCGCCTGTTCCTCTTTTTTTTAATCTTCGGATTGGTATGCTGCCTCCAAGTTGAGGCACAGACCTCTACTCAGGAAAATGCTTTCGCTTTCAAACTAAAGGAACCTATCACCTTGGATGGGATTTTGGATGAGGACATTTGGAAGGATCCTGAAGGATGGAATAAAGATTTTATGCAATACTTTCCCTCAGATACCTCATTGAGTACGTTGCCTACACGAGTGAAAGTAGCATTTGATGACACAAATTTGTATTTGGCAGCCATCATGGAAAATGTTGAGCCAAGAAAATACGTGTCTACCTCTCTCCGTCGTGATTATAGAGGTGAACAAAACGATGGAATTACCTTTGTTTTTGATACGTTCAATGACAAGACGAATGCATTTCAGTTTGGGGTAAACCCTTATGGTGTCCAGCGAGAAGCTCTACTTGCCAATGGGGGCTCACGTCCTGATGATCTTAACCTTGCTTGGGACAACAAATGGTATGCGGAGGCAAAAATGTTGGAAAATCATTGGCAAGTCGAAGTTATCATTCCTTTATCCACTATCCGGTTTAATGAGGGGGTTCAAAATTGGAACGTAAACTTCTACCGAATAGATAGTCATACTGGAGAACGATCTACCTGGTCTCCAATACCACGGAATAATTCTATTATATCCACCGCATTCCTTAGAAAATTAGTTTTTGAGGAACCCCTTCAAAAGAAAGGCGGGAATATTTCCTTAATCCCCTATGTTGCTGGTCGCACTTCCAATAACTTTCTCGAAAACAGTAGTGAATCACTTACTCCTGCCTTGGGTGGCGATGCCAAAATTGGTATTGGGCCAGCTATGAACCTAGATCTGACCTTCAATCCAGATTTTTCACAAGTAGAAGTAGATCAGCAGGTAACCAATTTGGACCGATTCGAAATCTTTTTCCCAGAGCGAAGGCAATTTTTTCTTGAAAATGGAGACCTATTTGACAGTTTTGGACACCCTCGATCCCGTCCTTTCTTCTCGAGGCGAATTGGGGTAGATATTGACTCTGCCACAGGACAAAACGTGCAAAGTAAAATCATTTATGGTGCACGATTGAGCGGAAAATTAAATGAAAATTGGCGAATCGGTGCTATGAATATGCAAACGGCAAACGACGAGGATGCAGGCATTGCGGGGAAAAATTTTACCGTGTTTGCCCTCCAACGAAAAGTGTTTGAGCGCTCGAACATCGGTCTTATATACGTTAATAAAGAATCCCTAGGCCTAAATGAATCCCAACAATTATTTGATCCCACGGCATACAATCGGCTGCTAGGCGTAGATTACAACCTCAACTCTTCGGATGGGAAGTGGGCTGGAAAAGTTTTTTACCATCGGACCTTTGAATCCACAGAAGTTGAGAAACCTTATGCTTTCAATGCGTATATTTTGTATACCGATTTACATTGGAGAGGAACATTTAGTATTCAAGATGTGGGTAAATCCTTCAATCCAGAAGTTGGCTTTTTGCCTAGGTCAGATTTTAAACGCATCAATCCAGATCTCGGCTATCTATTTTACCCCAAGTCCAAGTTCATCAATCGCCATGGACCTAGGCTAGAGTTTGAGACATTCTGGAATGAAACTTTGGGTACCACTGACAGAGATGTTAAACTTGGATATAATGTTCGCTTTAATTCGCTTGCACAACTTGAAGTATCTCATAGCAATCGTTTTGTCTACTTATTTAGTGATTTCGATCCCACTCGATCCGGTGGAGAACCTTTAAAAGCTGGAACAGACTTTATGTACCAAAATGTACAAGTAGAATTTCGAAGTAACCCACGAAAAAAACTAAACCTCAATTTAATGGGAGAGTTTGGAGAATATTTCACCGGGTCAATTCAGCGAATTACTACTCAAACAGGCCTCCGCTTAGGGTATATTGCAAACATTTCTATGAACTTCAACTATGCCCGTATCCGTTTGCCCCAGCCTCAGCAGGATGCCGATTTAATTCTTGTTGGGCCAAGAATTGACTTGACACTAACAAAAAAATTATTCTGGACCACTTTCGTGCAGTACAACAACCAGATCGACAACCTTAACATCAATACGCGAATTCAGTGGCGCTATGCACCAGTATCCGACTTTTTCTTGGTGTATACAGACAATTATTTTCCAGGTGACTTCCTGCCCAAACAGCGCTCGCTGGTGTTTAAGTTGAACTATTGGTTGAATTTGTAATTAGCTATTAGGATTTGCAATCTTACCAGTAGCTAAAAATTTGTTGAGTTAAAGCGGATAATTTTCGATTGACCACCGTACATCTAAATAAACTTCATTCCTTATTTTTCAGTGGTTGCTGGCGGAAAATTAAATTGAAAAATCCAACTACTACCTTTTCTATCCGCTTAGATTCAAAGCAAAAGCATTTTATCTGGTAGAATAGGTATCCTAAAAAAATTTAATCTAGATCCACAAACACTTTACTTCAACAGGCTGTTAGCCAGCAATGAAGTACAATAGAATTGTGGTATGGTTTCGTAATGACCTTCGTCTCTCAGACAACGAGACACTGACAAGGGCCATACAACAAGGGAAAGAAATAATCCCCATTTACTGCAATGATCCAAGACTAGTTGGAAAAACGAAACTAGGGCTTCCAAAAACTGGGGCTTTTCGTGCTCAATTTCTACTAGAAAGTCTTGAGGATCTTCGAAAATCACTGATTCAACTAGGAGGCAATTTGGTTTTCTTACAAGGGAAACCAGAACAAGTAGTGGTAGATTTTGCCAAACAGGTTCAGGCTTCCGCAATCTTTTTTTCTAAAGAAGTTACTTCAGAAGAGCGTCATGTGGATAAAGCTCTTGAGGAAAATGCTTTTTCAACCAAAATCGCCTGTGAAAGCTTCTGGCAGAGCACCCTCTACCATAAGGATGACCTGCCTTTTCCAATCAAACAAACGCCTGAAGTATTTACACAATTCCGCAAAGAGGTAGAAAAGCAGAGTAAAATCCGTGCTCCTTTTCCTCTACCTACTGCAATAAATTACCCTGGAGAAGCGCTAATTCCTGATGCAGGACGGCTCCCCCAGTGGACAGATTATGGACTGGAGAAACCAAAGCGTGCCGAACACTCGTGGTTGAAGATACGTGGGGGAGAGTCATCTGCGCAAGGGCAACTTCAGTCCTATTTTTGGGAAAAAGACCTACTAAAAAAATATAAGGAAACGCGCAACGGTTTAATTGGCATGGACTACAGCTCTAAGCTATCTTCTTGGCTAGCCTTAGGTTGTATTTCTCCTCGTACCATCTACACAGAAGTAAAACGATACGAAAAAGAACGCGTCAAAAACGACAGTACCTACTGGCTGATTTTTGAATTAATCTGGAGAGATTATTTCCGATTTATTGCCAAAAAACACGGCAAGAAACTCTTTCAAGTAAGCGGCATCCGAAATCAAGTGGACTCCTGGCGAAGGGATAAGGACCAGTTTATTCGCTGGACAGGGGGGAAGACAGGAGTTCCATTTGTGGATGCCAACATGCGGGAGCTGAATGCAACCGGATTTATGTCCAACCGAGGGCGACAGATCGTTGCCAGCTTCCTGGTTAATGACTTAGGTATCGACTGGACTTGGGGCGCGAGCTACTTTGAAAGTCTACTTGTGGATTACGATGTATGCTCCAACTGGGGCAACTGGATGTATGTGGGAGGCGTAGGGAATGATCCTCGAGAAAACCGTTACTTCAACATCCTTCGCCAAGCAAGCAACTACGACAAAAAAGGAGAATTTGTACGCCTTTGGGTACCTGAACTTCAAGCAATTCCGGGCTTTGACATCCACCAGCCTTGGGAGTTATCCACATCCGATTTGAGCAATCTGAAAATTCAACTAGGACATAGTTATCCACAGGCCATTGTGGACATTCCGTCCCTTCAGAAGGTATATTGAGGGGGTTTTTTTTTGATCCGCCGGAGCGAATCGAACCATTATAACTAATGATTCATTTCATGTTTTGAGAAATCAGGTAAATCTTGACAGTGGGGTTGAAGTCCTTATTATCTAATAAACTAAACCCATTTTACTCAAATCTGGCTTTAGCTGCTTCTCCCTCTTCAATTCTCGTTGGTACAGGTATTCTCCCAATTCAGCAAAGAAAGGCAGTCCAATTTCATCTGTTTCGTACTTATCGTCGTTGAGGATTTGGTCCTCGTTGACATAAACAATTGCAGACACAAAAAACTCTATCCCGGCTTCAAAATCAACAAAATATCCTCCTTCAATCAAGTGCCCATAAGACCAACCAGTCTTGTTGAACAGCCTAAAACGAGGATCGATTTTTCCTTTTTCGGTTCCAAACTTGATAAACTTGGAATAGCTATCGTAAAATTCAGTGGTATTGTAGGCAGGAGATTCACTCTCTCGAGGCAGCATGCTCATGTACTTCAGCACAAAATTTCGATGCTCTTCATTCAAATTAAAACGCTCCATCCCAACAAAAGCCTCTGGGAAAATAATCCGCTGCACTACCCCATGCAAGTCCGTAAGAGCAAACTTATTTTTATAAGAAAAATCCATTCCTCCCTGAATCAAGCTATCATTTTTATAATAGGCACGGCCCAACTTAGGGTTCCCTGGTACCACATAGGCACTATCAGTCTGTCGAGCAGGTATTTCCAAAAGAGTCCTCCCCGAGTTATCCACAAATCGAATTGGATTAAAGTGCCTGTTTTCTTCCGCAGAAATCGGAAAACTCAGGCGCTGCATAAGCACGGAATTGGCTAAGCCTTTTTCTATTAACTTGTGATTGATGTAATCAGTGCCCAGCAACTCGTAAAGTCTATTGAAGGCGTCATTATCGGAAACCAGGAGGATTTTTTTAATGTAATGTCCAATGCTTGGCAGCCCAGTTTGGGAAGTACTATCGATCCATGCTGGTAGCTGTGAAGGGCGCACTGAGTCGGTCAACATGGTAGTTGCTAAGTTTAATCCAGGCACCTGTTGCTCCTCCAACCACTCCAAAGCAAGCAATGCCACAGGGAGCTTTACGGTAGAGGCAGGATAGAAGTACCGGGAATCATTCACATTAAAAGAATGCGTAGTAAACAGCGGGTTGCCGTGCTCGTTGCGGTCGATCTGCGTATACAAGATCTGAACCTGATACTTGGCAGTATCCGAAAGCACTTTTTGCAAGGTTGGGTAGCCTTCAAATCCATCCACAAAAGGAACACTAGTCTTGGGTTGACAGGAGAAAAACAAAAAAATTATCGCTAGGGATGAAAGAAGTTTCTTCATGAGTGTTGGTTAGAAAGATTGCGCAGCGCTCCATTTAAAGCCCCCAAATCCAAAAGCGAATGAAATGCTGAAAGGACGATACGGCTGATGATAGGACTGTCAGTTGTAGGATAAGAAAAAGAGGAAGTAATAAACCCCATCCTCTCTAGGTCTATCGACCAGCTTGGATTTTTGAGGATAAACACTGGAAAATTGGGAGATCCTACCAATGTGGATAAGTCCATTGTTTCTTGGTTGAAGATTCCAGAAAAATCTCGGATTTTTTGACTTTGAGCCCTGTAAATATCTTGTGTCTCCAAAAATGCCTGCAAGTTGGCAGGGGAACAAGGAGAAGCTCCAATAAAAATCGATTGGCTTTTTATCCCCTCAATGACTTCTTCTTTCCCCAAAATAATCCCCGCCGGCATGGCCAATCCTTTTCCTAAGGATCCGGAAACCACTAAATTTACCTGAGGATATTGCTGTTCCGCATACGTGCCAAAAAGGGATTTCCCCAATACCCCAAAAGCATGACTCTCATCTAAAAGCAGGGTCACTTCGTGTTTTTTAGCGAGTTCTTTTACCCAAGCGTATTCGTGTATCTCCGCACGAAGAGGATCCACCGTATTTCCCAAAATCAAAATTTTTCTTGAAGAAAGTACCTCAGCCTGCTCCAAACATTTTTTTTTCCAGGTCTCAAAATTTATAGGAGAGTCTATTTGTAGCCCCAAAGGAAGAATTGCGGGATGGGTATCCGGCGCAATCCAACAGGTATCTGCTTTCGGGAAAAGCCATTGGGAAGCAGCAATTCCTGCCAAAAACCCAGAACTCATCACAGCGGCGGCCTCGGCCTTTGCATTTTTTGCAAAAAACTTTTCAAACTCATCAAAAACCTTAAGCCGAACGTTATTGATACGACTCAAACCATGGTTCGCTCCATATAGTCGGATACAATCTTGGAGTACTTCTTCATAATGCCTATCCGCCTCCATCCCTAGGTAGGAAGTTCCACTAAAAAAAAGATAGTCTTTCTTTCCAATACGGACTACCGGACCTAAGGACTGATTAAGAGAAGTAGTCTTCAACCTAATGTTATTTGGCAAAAATCTGGGATGGATCTTGGAAGGATTTGAACTCAAGGGCATTCCCACAAGGGTCCAAAAAAAACATGGTAGCCTGTTCTCCTACCTCGCCCTTGAATCGAATATAGGGCTCAATGACAAATTCCATGCCGTGGTCCTTGAGCTTGTCTGCAAGTTCGTGCCATTCCTGCCAACCAAGAATAGCTCCAAAATGACGGACTGGAACATTTTTTCCATCTACCTCGTTAGTTTTGGCGTTGGCGAGTTCATCTGGTTTGATATGAGCTGAAAGTTGGTGGCCAAAGAAGTTGAAGTCAATCCATTTGTCGGTACTTCGGCCAATATCACAGCCCAGCAGGCCTCCATAAAATTGGCGAGTTTCTTCGATGTCACGGATCGGAAAAGCGAGGTGGAACGGTTTAAAGTCAGACATAATGCGTAGTTTCGGGGGGTGATGTGTTCAGGGACTGAAGGTTAATTGTACCCTAAATATATGGCAAAAAATAAAACAGTTTCACTGGTTTTGAGTAGTGGTGGCGCAAGAGGTTTAGCGCACGTAGGCGTAATTGAAGAATTAGAATGTAGAGGCTACACCATTGCTGAAATTGCAGGCTGCTCGGCTGGGGCCCTTGTTGGCGGCATGTATGCTGCAGGTAAGCTTTCCGAATTCAAGGATTGGATCTGCAATCTGGACCGATTGGATGTATTTTCTTTAATGGATTTTACTTTTTCAAGCCGTGGATTTATCAAGGGAGAGAAGGTATTCCAGGCTCTGAAAAAAGTTGTCCCCGACCAAAAAATTGAAGATTTACCTCTCCGATTTACCTGCAATGCGGTAGATGTCAATTCAGGTAAGGAACATGTATTCACCCAAGGAAGTTTGTACAAAGCAATAAGAGCCTCAGGTAGTATTCCCTCCGTTTTTATCCCTGCAAAGCTAGATAAGCAACATTTCATTGATGGAGGGGTATTGAACCCTGTCCCCATTTCATTAATTTCAAATCCTCATGCTCAACCCATCGTCGTGGTAGACACCAATGCATTAGAGGATCATTACTATAGCCCATCTTCCAAGTCCCTTATTAAATCACCAGGAATAGTCCTTCCTTCCTGGGTAAAGGAATACAAAAGTAAAATGAAAGGATATTTCCCTGAAGAAGAGAAAATAGACACTGTACGAAGCTATTCTGCTTTTGAACTTGTGAAACGTTCCTTCGATTTACTTCAAGATCGCTATTGCCAGTTACTCCTAGAAAATTATCCTGTGGATGTTCAAATAAGGGTTTCTCGAAAACAATGTGGAACCTTAGAGTTTCACCGTGCAGCTGAATTGATTGAGATTGGCAGAATCAAAGCAGCTGTTGCATTAGACCTACTAGAAAATGGAAATTGAGGAACTCAACCGCCTCTTAGGCAATGTGGATAACTACCTGTTGGATCAACTCCTAAAAGGTAGATTTACCAAAGAAATGAAGATTTTGGACGTAGGCTGTGGGGAGGGACGAAATGCAGTCTATTTCCTTCAAAAGAACTATTCTATTTTTGGCATCGACCCAAATGAGATCGCCATCCAGTATTGCCGCTATTTGGCCAAATCTCTAGCTCCTCAAACAGACATTCACCGCTTTCAACTAGGGGATGGGACGGACATCCCTTTTCATGCAGCTGCCTTTGATGCAGTCATCAGTTCGGCTGTGCTACACTTTGCAGAAGGGCATGCGCATTTTTGGCAGATGATCTCCGAAATTCATCGCGTACTCCAGCCAGGAGGAATTTTCTGGATGCGGATGTGTACCGGTTTTGGAAACATCCTAAAAGATAGTCTAGACTTGGGAGAGGGAAGATACACCTTGCCAGACGGGTCCGATCGGTATGTTTTGTTGCCGGATGGGCTGCAGGAACTAGAGCGCCTGGGATTCCGATTTCTCGAAGCCCCGAAAACAGTCTTTGTCTATAAGCAACGAGAGATGGGCGTATTTTTAATGGAGAAAGTCAGTTAAGATTTTCTTTATTTCTTTTTTCCCTGTACGGCCTTCACAATCAAGTCAAATACGGTCGTGGGAGCAATGCGTTCGTCATTAGTTAGTGACCTTTCACAAATCAACAGCGGCTTGTCCAAGTCCGATTCCGGAACCCGTCCATGGGCCCCCTTGACCAAGGTGGCATCTAGGGGAATCACATCCATCAAATACCGAAAACCAAGCTTTTTCTGGATGAGCTTGGAGCCCACTTTCAACAAAGGAATAGGAATGGTAGGATCCATAATCAGTTCTACAGGATCGTAACCAGGTTTGCGATGGATATCCACACAGCGGGCATAGTCTGGGGCTTTGGCATCGTCGAGCCAGAAGTAATAAGTAAACCAAGAATCAGCATCCGCTACGACCACCAAATCCCCTGAACGGGAATGATCCAAATGTGCGTCTTTTTTCCCTTGGGCATCCAGCACCTTTTCTACTCCTGGAAGCCCTTCAAGGAGGGATTTTACCTCGGGAAAAAGGGATTGATCCTGCACATGCACATGTGCCACCTGATGATCTGCTACTGCAAAAACTTTCGAGGTACCTGCATCGAGGGTTTCTAAACCCAATTCATTTTTCACTTGGATCCAACCCTTCTCTCGGAAAATACGGTTGAGATGAATCGGTTGAGATACCGTCGTGATCCCATATTCGGAAAGTAGCAAAACCTGCGTTCCTTGACTTTCAAAGTAGGTAATCAGGTCCTTTGCCAGGTCATCTATTTCTCGTAGGTCTTTTCCAATTTTAGTGAAGTCAATCCCATACTTCTGCAAGGCATAATCCAGGTGGGGCAAGTAGATCAAGTTGAGTGTCGGGGAATGCCATTGGTCTACCTTTTTAGCCGCTTCGGCAATCCAACGACTTGATGCGATAGTCGTCGCAGGTCCCCAAAAACTAAAGAGAGGAAAAGTTCCCAACTCGGCTTGCAGGCGATCCCGCAATTCCATGGGTTGGCTATGGCAATCGGGCAACTTGCGCCCATCTGCTGGGTACAAAGGCCTTGGGGTCACAGCAAAATCCGCCGTAGTGTACATATTGTACCACCAAAATAGGTTGGCTACCGTAAAATTAGGATCTTCTTTGCGTAGAAAATCCCATACCTTGTCTCCTTGGACCAACTTGTTGGATTGCCGCCAAAATTTGATTTCACACTCGTCCTCAAAGTACCACCCATTGCCGACTACTCCATTTTCAGAAGGCCATTTCCCTGTCAAATATACCGACTGGGCGGAGCAAGTTACAGCAGGAAGTACGGGCTCAACCACCGCTTGATGTTTGGACGCTATCCATTGTTTTAAAAATGGAGTATGCTCTCCGATTACTCTTGGAGATAAAGCAACAATATCTAGAACAACAGTTTTTTTCATGGGCTAAAAAAGAAAATG